>Ga0070681_10001173_pt1 | contig 22648 bp, 21 predicted proteins | sample KBSC83BmetaG_FD_65650 | JGI IMG/M metagenome (GOLD analysis project Ga0070681, IMG submission 65650) | Corn rhizosphere microbial communities from Kellogg Biological Station, Michigan, USA - KBS C8-3B metaG | ecosystem: Host-associated > Plants > Roots > Rhizosphere | place: USA: Michigan...
AAAAGCATCACTGCGTGCGCCCGCACCTGCGAAGCCGTCCCTGGCGGCAGTGATTGCCCAGCCGGCCCTTACTGACGCGGCCCCGATTGCGCCGACTCCGGCGGCTCACGCTGCTCCCGCTCCGGCAGCGACTGCCTCGAGGGCTCTGGGGGTCGCACCGAACTCGACGCCCGTGCCGGACTCCCCGGGTCCCGAGGCGCCTCTTGATTACGATCTGGACGACCTGGTCGGAAACTCGGTCGCTGCGCCGCTTGCCGCGCCTGCCCCGGCGGATGCGGTCGGCAGCGAGCTGAAGACACTGCGGCGGATGCTCGAGACGCAACTCGCCCAACTCGCCTGGAATGACATGACTCGCCGGGCGCCGATCCGGGTCGAGATGCTGCGTGAGCTGACGGAGATCGGCATCTCGCAGGAGCTTGCCGGACACATTACGGGCCAGATCCCGGAAAACACCGACCTCACGTATGCGCGGCGCTTCGCGATTGCGGCGCTGTCCCAGTACTTGTTGGTCACGGGCGACCGGTGGCTCGAGGATGGTGGGCGCATCGCCTTCATCGGGGCCACGGGAGTGGGTAAGACCACCACCATCGCCAAGCTGGCCGTCCGGTGGGTGTTACGTCACGGTACGAAAGATCTCGCGCTCGTCGCGGCGGACCAGGTTCGCCTGGGCGCGCAGGACCAGATGCAGGCGCTCGGCCAGTTGCTGGGCGCCCCCGTCTACGTGCCCGAGCACTTCGAGACTCTCCCCACCCTGCTGAGCCGCCTGCAGCAGCGGTTCATCCTCATCGATACGCCCGGGTCGAGCCTGCGCGATACGCAGCTCACCAGCCGGCTCGCCGTGCTGGCGAATTGCGCCTCGCAGCTGCAGACCGCGCTGGTACTGGCCGCGAGCACTCAAGCCGGAGCGCTCGAGGAGGCCGTCAAACGCTTCGCACCGGCGAACCCCTGCTGCTGCCTGCTCACGAAAGTGGACGAGGCCGCCAGTCTCGGGGGTGCGCTGTCGGTGCTGATCCGGTCGCGAATTCCGGTTTCCTATGTGAGCGAGGGACAGCGCATTCCGGAGGATCTGCGTCCGGCGCGCGCGCTCGAACTGGTTTCCAACGCCGTGCGGCTTGCCAAGGCAACGGGCGCCGCCGCCGACGAGGACCTCCTGCGCCGCCGCTTCGGAAAAATTGCCCATGCCAGCACCTGAGCTCAACGTGATCCAAAACCCAAAACCAGACGGCCTCGCCGGCGCCGTGCAGACCCACCCTGTGCAGGTCATCGCGGTGACCGGCGGCAAGGGCGGAGTCGGCAAGACCAGCGTCTCCGTCAACCTCGCCACCGCCCTATCGGCCTCCGGAAAGCGTGTCGTCCTGCTGGACGGGGATCTGGGGCTGGCGAACGCGGATGTGTTCCTTGGCTTGTCGCCCCGATACACCCTGGCCCACGTGCTCTCAGGCGAGCGCACGCTCGATGAGATCATCGTCAAGGCTCCTCAGGGGTTCCACGTCGTGCCCGCCGCCTCCGGCGCGGCGGACCTGGCCAACATGGGGGCTACGGAGCATCTGGGCCTCGTACGGGCCTTCAGCAGTTTGGCGGCGCGCGTCGACGTGTTGATCGTCGATACGGCCGCGGGCCTGTCCCATAGTGTGCTGCAGTTCTCACAAGCGGCCCAACACGTGGTCGTCGTCATCTGCGACGAGCCCGCTTCGCTAACTGACGCCTATGCACTCGTCAAGGTGCTGAGTCGCAGTCACGGGGTCAGCCGCTTCCGCGTGGTCGCAAACCAGGTCCGCGTACCGGGCGCCGGAGGAGAACTATTCAGTCGTTTCGAACGCGTCACGGCACGCTTCCTCGATGTAGTGCTCGAATTCGCCGGGGAGATTCCGGAGGATGAGTTGCTGCGACGCTCAGTACGCGAGCAGCGTCCCGTTTTCGACGCGTATCCGGCGTGTCCGGCCTCGCGTGCATTCAAGAAATTGGCTGCGCGGGCCGATACATGGCCTGTACCGCCGGGTCCGAGGGGCAACATCGAGTTCTTCGTGGAACGGCTGGTACGACGCAACGCAGCAAAGCTGGAAGCGGTGACATGAACGCCGCCAGCGCATACGGCTCGCACCGGGCGGCCGGTGAGGGTGACGAGCTGATCATGCGTCACGCCGAGTTGGTGAAGCGCATCGCTTACCACCTGGCGGGGCGCCTGCCGCCGTCGGTCGAAGTCGACGATTTGATTCAGGCTGGGATGCTCGGGTTGCTCGAGGCCGCCTCGCACTACGCCGCAAATCGCGGTGCGAGCTTCGAGACCTACGCGGGCATCCGGATCAGGGGCGCGATGATCGACGCCCTGCGCAAGCTCGACTGGGCGCCTCGCTCGGTTCATCGCAAAGCGCGCGCAGTGGCGGCAGTCGTGCAGGACATCGAGCGCAAGACGGGACGCGATGCGCGTGATGTGGAGATCGCCGAGCAGATGGGACTGTCGCTCGAGGACTACCACGCGATCGTGCAGGATGCCGCGAGTTGCCGCCTGGCGGCGCTCGACGATGCGACGGCCGCAGCCGCCGCGGGATCGGAAGATCCGTTCCGGGAGACTGCGGATGAGCGCTTCAGGGTGGCTCTCACGCAGGCGATCGACGGATTGCCGGAGCGCGAGAGGTTGGTGATGTCGCTGTACTACAGCGACGGACTGAACCTCAAGGAGATTGGAGCGGTGTTGAAGGTTACGGAATCGCGCGTATGTCAGTTGCACGGCCAGGCGCTGGTGCGGCTGAAGGCGCGGCTGGCGGAGTGGCGTGACGGCGCAGGCGCAGTCGAGACGCGCGAGCAGATTTAGGAGTGTGGCAGCGGTGAGCAAAGATCTGAAATTTCTGGTGGTCGATGACTTCTCGACCATGCGGCGAATCATCAAGAACCTGCTGAACGATCTCGGCTACGCGAACGTGTCCGAGGCCGACGACGGCAAGACCGCCCTGCCGATGCTCCAGGCGGGAGGCTTCGACTTCCTGATCACGGACTGGAACATGCCGGGCATGCCCGGACTGGACCTGATCAAGGCCGTGCGGGCGGATGCCAAGCTGTCGAAGATGCCGGTGCTGATGCTGACGGCGGAAGCCAAGCGCGAGCAGATCATCGAGGCGGCGCAGGCGGGCGTGAACGGCTATGTGATCAAGCCCTTCACCGCCGAAACGCTCAAAGAAAAGCTCGACAAGATCCTCGGTCCGGGCAAGTGAGGCAAACATGTCGAGCTTTGCAGTACTCAAGTTGGAATATGGCGCGTGCGTCGACGAGCTGACCGCGGCGCTGCGCGCTGAGGATGAGACGGCCTTCTTCGCGGCCGTCGACCACATCGTTCACATGCGCGAGCCGGGAATGTTCACCGAGCTGCGCAAGCTCACCGATGACCTGCAGCAGGCGCTCGAGCGCTTCAGCATCGAAGCACGTCTGGCGGACATCGCTGAAAATGACATACCCGATGCGCGCGCGCGTCTGACTCACGTGATCCGGATGACGGACGCGGCCGCCCACAAGACTCTCGACCTCGTCGAACAGTCGGGCCCGTTGGCCGAGCGCACGGCGCGCGAAGCGGCCAACCTCCATCAGACGATCACCACGTTCCGCTCCGGCACGCCGGGATTCGAGGCGGCGCGCTCAATCGAGGGGTTGATGCCCCTCCTGCGCTCGATCGAGGCGTTCCTGCCTGCAGCCCGAACCGACTCGGAGCAGGTCCGGCGCAACCTGGCTGATGTGCTGCTCGCGCAGGGCTACCAGGACCTCACGGGGCAGATCATCCGCAGCGTCATGAAGCTCGTGGAGGAGCTGGAATCGGCTCTGGCCAACCTGGCCAAGCTCTCCGGCGGCAACGTCGAGCACCTGTCGATCGGCGCGGAAGCGCCCCAGCAACCCGGGCCGGTCGTGCCTGGTGTCACCAAGGGAGAAGTCGCTTCCGGTCAGACCGACGTCGACGCGCTCTTGTCCGGCCTCGGCATGTAAGTCCCGCGGGACTCGCCGGGGACTGACACGCTCAAACAGGTTAAAGGGTTGACGCTTTGGACATCCTGAGCATCGTCGGACTGGTGCTCGCGCTGAACGCCGTCCTCGTGGGCGCAGTGCTCAAAGGCGCCGGGATCATGGCGCTGGTCTCGGCGGCGGCATTCATGATCGTGATCGTCGGCACGATCGCCGCCATCTGCATTCAGACACCGCTGCCGGTGATGAAGCGCGCCCTGAAGATCTTTCCCTGGGTGATGAAGCCCCCCACCCGGGACGGCAACGCTCTGATCACCAAGATCGTCGAATGGAGCCAGACCGCGCGCAAGCAGGGTCTCCTGGGGCTCGAGCCGGTCATCGCCAGGGAAGAGGACGAATTCCTCAAGAAGGCGCTGCAGCTGGTCGTCGATGGCAGCGAGCCCGAGAGCATCAGCACCGTGATGTATGTGGAACTGAACATGCGCGAGCACGCAGACACCACGGCGGCGAAGGTGTTCGAGGGCATGGGCGTGTACTCCCCCACCCTCGGAATCATCGGCGCCGTGCTGGGCCTCATGGCCGTCCTGCAGAACCTCGCCGACCCCAGCAAGCTCGGCCACGGGATCGCCGCTGCGTTCACGGCGACCGTGTACGGCATCGGGCTCGCGAACCTGTTCTTCCTGCCCGTCGCCGCCAAGCTCAAAGTCATCATCCAGCGGCAGACGCAGTTTCGCGAAATGGTGATCGACGGCATGCTCTCGATCGCCCAGGGCGAAAACCCGCGCGCCATCGAAGCGAAGCTGCAGGGCTACCTGCACTGATGCCATGAATCGCAAACCCTTCATGGCGCACCGGCCCCATCGGGCCAAGAAGCATGAGGAGCACACGAATCACGAGGCGTGGGCCATTCCCTATGCCGACCTCCTCACCCTGCTGCTCGCGTTCTTCGTCGTCATGTACGCGATCTCGCAGGTCAACGAAGGCAAGTACCGCGTGCTGTCGGACTCGCTGTTCGCGGCATTCCGGGGTTCGCCCCGCACCATGGAGCCCATCCAGGTAGGCGAGAAGCAGGTCGGGTCGGGCGCCGACATCCGCACGACCATCGTTCAGCAGGCCATGCTCAACGGCCAGCCGCGATCGATGCTCACACCGGTCCCGCTCGAGACGGGCCTGCCGAAGGTCAACGGGGACGCGAAAGCGCCTCCCAAACAGGTCGGCGGCGAGGTCAGCAAGCAGGCTTCGGCCGCGGCGGCCGCCAGTTCCGCGCTGCAGAAGGTGGCGGATGAAGTCGAGCACGCCATGGATGACCTCGTGAAGCAGAACCTGGTCTTCGTGCACCGCTCCGAATTCTGGATCGAGGTGGAGATCCGCACCGATATCCTCTTTCCGAGCGGTGTCGCCCAGTTGCAGCCGAACGCCGAAGACGTGATCGCGCGGCTCGCCGACACGCTGGCGCCCTTTCCGAACCCGATCCGGGTGGAGGGTCACACGGACAACGTGCCCATCAAGACGGTTGCGTTCTATTCAAACTGGGAGCTGTCGGCCGCCAGGGCGGGCAGCGTGGTGCGCGTTCTATCCAAGCACGGCGTGAACCCGTCACGGCTGGCGGTCATCGGCTTCGGCGAGCAGCGGCCCGTGCAACCCAACGACACCCAGACGGGTCGCAACGCCAACCGGCGCGTGGTCGTTGTGATTCTGTCAACTTCGATCAATCAGGGCGGCGATCCGGCCGCCAAACCCGCTGATTCCGCGACGCAGGCGGCGGATGCTGCCATGCAGTCAGGGGCTGGGACGGGCGAATCTCCCACGCCCATTCCGGCGGCGCCGCTGCAGCCGACTCCAACACTCATTGCGCCCGCACCCGTGCAGTCGACTCCGGGCCCTGCCGGTCCGACCCTGAGCCCCGGAACCCCCGCCGAAGCGCCGCAGGCTTCTCCTGCGCCCGTCCAGACGCTACTAACACCCAACACGCCCGCAACTCGCTCACCCGTCGCACGAGCCGTCAGAACGTCGCGACCCACTGGCACGGAACCTGCACCCTGAACGGTCAGGCTTGCACGCAGCGCCAGTTTATCGGCGCGCCAGGCAAGTGTGAACCCGTTCACGAAAGGCTTCGAAGCGCCATGACACTGCCTTCACTAGACATCCTGCTGCTCGCCGGCAGAGCGGTCTTTCTGCTGTTCTCCTTCATCTGCGCCGCGATCGCCTTCACCGCCTGGCGGCGCGCCACGCAGACTCAAACACAACAGGTGTTGGAGCACACCCGCCTGGTCCTCGAGCGGCTCGCCCGGATCGAAGCGCGCGTCGATGCAACGAAGCTCTGCGTATCCGAGCTCGGCGAGCGTGTGGACAGGCCGCAACAGCCGCCCCAGACCGCCACAACGGTGACCCCCGGCTACCAGGTGGCGATCCGCCTGGCCCGCAGCGGCGCCTCCCGCGAGGAACTGATGTCCGGCTGCGGTCTGTCGCGCGGCGAAGCCGAATTGGTGCACCGCCTCCACGGCCACAATTCCGCGGCCTGCGTCACGAATTCCTAACGGTGAAGCGAGCGATTTCGCACACCCGGAACTGCGTCAATTTTCCGTAATGCCCGCTCAAGGCTCACGACGGCGACGCCGATAGCTCATTGGGCACGCGGCAAAGCGAACTGTCAGGCATTCATCTGCATGAAAAAACGGAAGAAAGGGGCTGGAGCAAAGCGCGATACCAGAGGTACAGCGGCGCGGTCCGCCGCGCCTCCGAAAGGCCGCGCAGCGGCTCTTCGTTCTGCCCGCGCAGCGGCTCCCTCCGCGCGCGCCCGCCGCGTCAAGCGCGCTCGCGGTCAAACTGATGTGTTCGCTCTCGCTCCCGAGTGCACGATCTCCGACATCGCTCCGCTGCAGGCCGGCCTGACCGGTCTGTTGGAACATCCGTCTTCCGTAACTCTCGACATCGAAGCCGTCCAGCGCATCGACACCGCGGCGATGCAGATGGTCGTTGCCTTCGTGCGCGAGCGTGAAACACAGGGCCGCCAGGTTCAGTGGCGCGGAAACACCTCTGTTTTTGGCTCCGCCGCCCGCCTCCTCGGGCTCGCCCCCATGCTGCATCTGCCTGACTGCTCAGACGAGCGATCATGACGATTGACCTGACACAATTTCATGACGCCTTCTTCGAGGAGAGCTTCGAGGCTCTGGACTCGATGGAAGCGGCGTTGCTGAAGCTGGATATCGGCGCACCCGATAAGGAGCTCATCAACACCATTTTCCGCGTCGCCCATTCGATCAAAGGCGGCAGCGCAACGTTCGGTTTCTCGGATATCGCCTCCTTCACGCATAGCCTCGAGACGCTGCTCGATGAGCTGCGTAGCGGCAGCATGCAGGTCACCCTCGCGATGTCGGACCTGCTGCTCAAGTCCGTGGACGTCATGCGCGCGATGCTGCGTGCGGTCCAGGCGAAGCAGCCGATAGACGCCCAGCGAGTGTCGGACCTGCAATTCGACCTCGAGTTGATGATTGCGCAAAAGAACACGCCGGCTGTCGCGGTGCCGGCGCCGGCCGCCGCTGTGGTGCCGGCTGCCGCTGCGGCGCCCGCCTCCCTCGCAACACCAGCCGGTGCCGCTGCTCCCGCCGCATCAGTGCCGAGCGCGCATTCGGCCGCAACCGCTGACTCCAATCAACCCGGCTGGCAGATCGTCTTCCGGCCGTTCCGCGAGCTGTTCGCACGCGGCAACGACCCACTGCGCATGATGCGCGAGCTCGCCGATCTGGGCGAGCTGACAGTCACCGTCAACGCCGATTCGCTCCCTCCTCTGTCCAAGCTCGATCCGCTGCAATGTCACCTCGCGTGGACGCTGCAACTGCGCGGCGATGTGAGCGAGGAAGCCATTCGTCAGGTTTTCGAGTGGACCGAAGGCGATTGCGAGCTCGAGATTCGGGCCATCGGCGCCGACGCAGACTCCGCCGCCTCGACGACGCTGACCGAGGCCGCCGCAGAGGCCCTGCTGACTGCACCGGGCCTGCTGACTGCACCGGCCATGCCGGCTGCGCCGGCCGCGCAGCCTGCTGACGAAGCGAGCAAACCGGAAGCAGTCGCCCCGGCAGCTCACGCCGCTGCCGCCAAGGAAGCGACCGTCGCGACGCTGGACTCCGGCTCGATCCGCGTAAGCGTCGAAAAGATCGACGAGCTGATGAACACCGTCGGCGAGCTGGTCATCACGCAAGCGATGCTCAGCCAGCTCGGGACGACCATCGAGGGCGCGACGGCCGAGAAGCTGCGCTCCGGACTGGGGCAACTCGAGCGGAACATGCGCGAGTTGCAGGAAACGGTCATGCGCGTGCGCATGTTGCCCATTACTTTCGTCTTCAGCCGCTTCCCGCGGATGGTGCGCGACCTCGCGCAGCGACTGGGCAAGCAGATCGATCTGAAGCTCACCGGAGAACAGACCGAGCTCGACAAGACCGTTCTGGAGAAGATCGGCGACCCGCTGGTGCACCTCGTGCGCAACAGCGTCGACCATGGCATCGAGACGCCGGAGGCCCGGGTCGCTGCGGGTAAACCGGCCGCCGGCACGGTACACCTCGATGCTTCTCATCGTGGCGGCAACATCGCCGTCGAAGTAAGCGATGACGGCGCGGGCCTGGACAAAGACCGCATTCTCGCCAAGGCGCGGGCCCGCAACCTCGTCGGCCCGAATGACTCGCTGACAGACGAGCAGATCTACGACCTGATTTTCGTGCCCGGGTTCTCGACCGCCGAGAAGACCACGGATGTGTCCGGACGCGGTGTCGGCATGGACGTCGTGCGCCGTAACGTCAAGGAGCTGGGCGGCAAGATTGAATTGCGCACCGAGCGCGGCAAGGGATCGCGCTTCATCATCACCCTGCCGCTCACTCTGGCGATCGTCGACGGCCAGTCCGTTGCGGTAGGCACTGAAACCTACATTGTCCCGCTGATCTCGATCGTCGAATCGATGCAGCTGAAGACCTCCAACGTGAGCCGGCTGTCCGGCCGCGGCGAGGTCTTCTCGTTCCGCGGCGACTATCTCCCCATCATCCGCCTCCATGAGCTCTACGGCATCGAGCCGCGCGCACGCAACCTGCAGGACGGGCTCATCGTCGTCGCTGAAGGCGACGGCAGACGGGTGGGCTTGTTCGTCGATGACCTCCTGGGACAGCAGCAGGTGGTCATCAAGTCCCTGGAAGCCAATTACGGCCAGGTCGAAGGGGTTTCCGGCGCCACGATTCTGGGCGACGGCTCGGTCGCCCTGATTCTCGACGTGCCGGGAATCATTCGCGCCGCCTCACTGCGTGCCGCCGCCTGACCGCATCCGACCCATTTGAGCAACACACCCGGTCTCACGAGGAATTACGTCATGTCCAGCAGCGCGACGAAGCAAGAACAGACAGCAGGTGCAGGCTCGCACCAGGTTCTGACCTTCGTGCTCGGCAACGAGACCTACGGGGTCGACATTCTGCGGGTGCAGGAAATCCGCGGCTGGTCGGCCGTAACGAAAATTCCCCATGCGCCCTCGCATGTGCTGGGCGTCCTCAACCTGCGTGGCTCGATCGTCCCGATCGTCGATCTGCGCATGCGCTTCGCGCTCGAGCGCGCCGAATACACGGCCATCACCGTCATCATCGTCGTTTCCGTCAACTCAGCGGCCGGCCGGCGCGATTTCGGAGTTGTGGTCGATGGCGTCTCGGACGTCGTGGACGTGAACTCTGCGGAGGTCAAGCCGGCGCCGGAGCTGGGCTCGCGCTCGGCGACGGACTTCATCCGCGGCCTCGTTCCGGTATCGGACCGGATGGTCGTGCTTCTCGACATCGATCGGCTGATCGGCAGCGACATGGCCGCGGTGGCCGGCAATGCGGCCGACGATGCCCTCGCCGCATCCGCCGCCTGATGCCGGAGTCACGCACTTGACCCATGTCAGCAGAATTTTCTTAGGCCTCGCCGCGGTCGTCGCGGTGATGGCCGGCTCGGGCGCCCTTGGCGCGGGCCTCCTGGGACAAATTGCCATTGCCGGCGTCTTCGCGGCGGTCGTGGCCTTCGTCCTGGGCGGTTCACTGCAGGCCGCGGCCGATCAAAGCAGCGAGCTCGTCGAAACTCTCCAGGGCAAGCTGCGCTCCGAGCAGGAGGCGCGGCAAGCCGCCGTCGCCGCCACTGAGCGGGCCCAGGTAGCGCAGACGCAGCACAACAGTGTCCAGGCCGCCGATGCGGGCCGTGAGATCGTGGACACGCACACTGTCGCCCAGCTGACAGCGGTCGTGAACGCGGCCCTCGACGGCAACCTCGTCGATCGGGTGTCGCTGCAGGGCAAGAGTGGCTTGCTGGCTGAGCTGGGCTCGAGCCTCAACAAGTTGCTGGACAGCATGGAAGGGGCGATCCGGCAGATTCAGACGGTGTCGGGCGAAGTCAGCCGCGGGGCCGAGGAGATCTCGGCCGGCACCGTGAACCTCTCGCAGCGCACCGAAGAGCAGTCCTCCTCGCTGGAGGAGACCGCCTCCTCGATGGAAGAGATGACGACCACTGTGAAGCAGAACGCGGCGAATGCCGGCGAGGCAAACCAGCTCGCGATCGCTGCCCGCAGTCAGGCCGAAAGTGGCGGAGCGGTCGTGGGCAAGGCCGTGAGCGCCATGTCCGAAATCAACGACTCCTCGAAGAAGATCGCCGACATCATCGGTGTGATCGACGAAATCGCCTTCCAGACCAATCTCCTCGCGCTGAACGCGGCTGTCGAAGCGGCCCGCGCCGGCGAGCAGGGCCGCGGCTTCGCGGTGGTGGCGAGCGAAGTCCGCAGCCTCGCGGGCCGCTCGGCAACGGCCGCCAAGGAGATCAAGGAGCTCATTCAGGACAGCGTTCGCAAGGTGGAAGACGGCTCGACGCTGGTCACCGAGTCCGGCCATACCCTGGAGCAGATCGTCGTCTCGGTGAAGAAGGTTTCCGACATCGTTGCCGAAATCGCCGCCGCCTCGCGCGAGCAGTCATCCGGTATCGAGCAGGTCAATCGCGCCGTCATGCAGATGGACGAGCTCACTCAACAGAACGGCGCGCTGGTCGAACAGGCCACGAGCGCATCGCAGACGCTCGCCGAGCAGGCTCGCAATCTCAGTCAGATGATGGGGCACTACAGAGTGTCGGGCGCTCCGGCCTCGGCATCTCCCGCGCGCGCGCCTCTGGCAGCTCCCAAGCCCGCAGCGCCACGAAGCGCGCCCCGCGCCGAACGCCGCAGCGCGAACCGTCCCTGGGCGGGACAAAGCGGCCGGACGGCCGCCCCTGCCCAAGCCAAATCCACGTCCGCCAAAGCCGCCGCCGCCGGCGCCGGTGAATGGCAGGAATTCTAGCCTTCGGAAGTCAATCCACATGCAGTTCCTCAGCCGCTTGCGCCTCTGGCAGAAACTCGCGATTCTCGTGGTCGCGATGGCCATACCGACTGCGCTCGTCGGTCTGTTCTACCTGACCGCGGCCACGCAGCAGGTCGATCAGGCTCGTCTGGAGCTCGATGGCGCCCGCTACCTCGGGGCGCTCGGCGAGTTCAACGCCGAAATGGTCGTTCACCAGGGCCTCGCCTACACGATGTTGAGTGGCGATGCCACGATCAAGGGCAACGTCAGCTCCGAAGAAGCGGAAATCGACAAGCGTGTCGAGGGCGTCGACGCCATGGATGCCGAGCTCGGCAAGCGTCTGGGCTCCTCGGACCCCTGGCAGGCACTCAAATCAGAATGGTCGGCCCTGAAGGCGAAAACCGCCTCGCAGAGCCCCGATGAGAACGACACCGCTCACTCGGTGCTCGAGGATCACATCAGCCAACTGCGCTCGCTGGTAATGGCCAATGCGCGGATGACATCTGACCCGGACCTGAGCGCTCGCACCCTGATTCACCTCGCATCAGAGGACGCTCCACTGGCTCTGCGCGCCGCATCAAACATGCGGATTCGCGCGGTTCGGGCGGCCAGCAAAGGTTACCTGGGCGGCGATGACCGAATGGCCATCAACGTCTTCCACACGCAGATGGACTCGAAGTTCGAGAGCCTGAACGGCGCCCTGGACTCCCTGTCGCCCGCCGCGCGAAGCCGTCTGGAGTCGCCAGTCGCGGCCGCCGGATCGGCCTCGTATGAGTTCTTCGAAGCCATCAAGACCCGGCTCCTGACGGCCTCCGAGATGAAGATTACGGCGCGCGAAGCGTACGAAGCGGGCACGCCCGCGATGCGCTCGATACACGATCTGCGCACCCTCAGCTACGAGACTCTGCGCACCGCGCTGGGTGAAAGGTCCGCGGGGCTCGTGTTGCGCCGTCTATGGACCGCCGGTCTGAGCCTGGGCGCGCTCGGCTTCGCCCTTGCGCTCGCTTGGCTGATCACGCGCTCGCTGTCCGTGCCGCTGACCTCCGCGATCAATGTGTTCGGACAGATTACGGACGGACACTACGACAATCGCATCGAGGTGGACGGCACCGATGAGGCTTCTCAGGTGTTGCAGGCCCTGGAGGAGATGCAGGGCAAGCTGCGCTCGCAGATCGAATCGGAACGCGCCTTCGCCGCGGAAAACATGCGCATTCGCCAGGCGCTGGACCGGGCCTCGACCAGCGTCGTCCTGGCCGACCACCAGCACCAGATCGTCTATCTCAACGAAGCCGCGCAGGCGAGCTTCACGCGCAACCAGCCGGAGATCCGCAAGGCGCTGCCGACGTTCGATGCCGGCAGGCTGCGCGGCGCAACTCTGGAGTCCCTGTCGACCGATCCGGCCGGACAGCGGCGCATGCTCGATACCTTGAGCGGCGCTGACGTGCAGGAACGGATGCTCGGCGAGTTCACATTCAAGACCGTCACCAACCCGGTCGTCGGCGAGCACGGCGAGCGGCTGGGTACCGTCATGGAGTGGACGCAGCGCACGCAGGAAGTACGCGTCGAGAAGGAGCTGCAGGGAATGCTGGCCGGGGTCAACAGCGGCGATCTGAACAAACGGATCGACCTGGCGGGCAAGCAGGGCTTCTTCGAAGGAATGAGTCGCGGCATCAACCAGCTCGCGGACAACATGTTGCAGATGGTCGCGCAGGTCAAAGGCGCGGCCGCCGAAGTCTTCCGCGGCGCGGAGGAGATCTCCGCGGGTAACTCCAACCTCTCCATGCGGACCGAGGAGCAGGCCTCCTCCCTGGAAGAGACCGCCTCCTCCATGGAGGAGATGACGACCACGGTCAAGCAGAACGCCGACAACGCCAACCAGGCGAATCAGCTCGCGATCGCAGCCCGCGAGCAGGCCGAACAGGGCGGCGCCGTCGTCGGCAAAGCGGTGAGCGCGATGGCGGGCATCGACGATGCCGCCAAGAAGATCGCGGACATCATCGGCGTGATCGACGAGATCGCCTTCCAGACGAACCTCCTCGCCCTGAACGCCGCTGTGGAAGCGGCGCGCGCAGGTGAGCAGGGCCGCGGCTTCGCGGTCGTCGCTTCCGAAGTTCGCAATCTCGCGGGGCGCTCGGCGAGCGCCGCAAAAGAGATCAAGGATCTCATTCAGGACAGCGTCCGCAAAGTGAGCGACGGCTCCGCGCTCGTCACTCAGTCGGGTCACACGCTCGAACAGATCGTGATGTCGGTGAAGAAAGTCTCCGACATCGTCGCCGAGATTGCCGCGGCCTCCCGCGAGCAGTCCTCGGGAATCGACCAGGTCGGCCGCGCCATCATGCAGATGGACGAGCTCACCCAGCAGAACGCGGCGCTCGTGGAAGAAGCCACGGCCGCCTCCAAGTCGCTGGCCGAGCAGTCGCGCGAGCTGAATCAACTGATGGGGCGCTATGACATTGGCGCCGCCGAGAAGCCGGGCGCCGTGGTGCGCGCCGCCGCGCCCGAGGCGCCGCGGATTCAGCGGCAGGCCCGTCACACAGGGAAGACTGGCGGAACGGCCAAGTCAGGCGGCGCCGCGACGGCGCAGCAGGACGAGCCGGAAATTCCGCTCCGCAAGGCCGCGGGCGACGACGCCGAGTGGCAAGAGTTCTAAGTCGCTTAAGGCGCCTACCGAAATCGGACGAGGATCAAGATGAGTGCTCTAAGTCGCTTGAAGTTGTGGCAGAAGCTCGCAGTGCTGGTGGTTGCGATGGCGATCCCCACGGTGCTGCTGGGTGTCTTTTACCTGAGCGGCGCCAACCAGCAGGTCGCGCAGGCGGGCGATGAAATCGAAGGCGCGCGCTATGTGCAGAGCGTCGGTGCGGTGCTTGCCCAGGTGGCCGACCACCGCAGCCGCGTGTTCGCGCTGCTTGCCGGCGACGCCTCGCGCAAGGACGAGGTGGCCGCTTCCGAGTCGGAGATGGAAAAGCTGACTCGCGCGGTGGATGAGAGCGATGCCAAAGTCGGCAGCCGCCTGAAGACCACCGACCTGTGGCAGGGTTTCAAGGGCGACTGGGAGCGCCTGAAGAGCGAGGAAGCCAAGCTGTCGGCGGATGATGCGGTCGCGCGCCACAACACGCTCATCGAGCGATTGCAGAAACTCGGGACGACCGTCGCGGCCCGCTCGGGCATGAATATCGACCCCTCCCCCGAGACTGCGGTGCTCATTCAGATCGCCACGCGCAACGTCCCGGCAGCCCTGATCGCCACGCACGACATCCGTTGGTATGCCGCGCGAGCGACCATCAAAGGCTATCTCGGCGGCGATGACCGGATGGCCATCCAGCTTTACCATAACCAGTTCACCGAGCAGTTCGATACCGCCGCGAGAGATCTCGATCGCGCCTCCAATGAGGCCAAGACGCGCGTGCGCCCGGTGTTGGAGTCGACGCGCAATGCCTCCGCTTCGTTCTACGGGACGGTGAAGGAGAAGATCCTCGACGCACAGAAAATGGAGTTCACGACATCGGATGTCTATTCCGCTTCCCGGGAAGTGACTTCCACGCTGCAACAGCTGTCTGACGTCAGCTACAGTGCGATGAATCTCGCCGTCGGGCAACGGCTCTCGGACGTCACCGGCAAGCGCAATCTCACCGCGGGCATTACCGCCCTCGCCCTCGCCTTCGCTCTGGGTCTGTCATGGCTGATCCGCCAGTCGCTCGAGAAGCCGCTCGCACGCGCGGTCGAGGTGTTCGGCGAGATCTCGGCCGGACGCTACGACAATCAGATCGACCTGACCGGCACCGATGAGGCCGGCCAGGTGCTGCGGGCCCTCAACGACATGCAGGGCAAGCTGCGCTCGCAGATCGAGAACGAGCGCGCCGCGGCGGCCGAAAACAGCCGCATCCGGCAAGCTCTCGACAAGGTGTCGACGAATGTCGTCCTCGCCGACGCCCATCACCAGATCATCTATCTCAACGAGACCGCGCAAGCGACCTTTGCGCGCAATCAGAACGAGATCCGCAAGTCGCTGCCGAACTTCGACCCCGCGCGTCTGAAGGGCGCCTCGCTCGACTCGCTCGCGACGGATCCGGGCCAGCAGCGCCGGATGCTCGATACCCTCAGGGGAACGGACGTTCAGGAGCGTGCCCTGGGCAGCTGTACATTCCGCACCGTCTCCAACCCGGTCGTGAACGACAAGGCCGAGCGTATCGGCACCGTCATGGAGTGGACGGATCGCACGCAGGAAGTCGGGGTCGAGAAGGAAATGCAGGGCATGCTGTCCGGCGTCCTCTCCGGAGACCTGTCGCAGCGCATCGCCCTGGACAACAAGGCTGGCTTCTTCGAGGCCCTGAGCAAGGGGGTCAACCAGCTTGCCGACAACATGTCGGAGATCGTTTCCAAGGTGAAAGCGGTCGCGGCGGAGGTTCGCAGCGGCGCCGAAGAGATTTCGGCGGGCAATGCCAACCTTTCGCAGCGCACGGAACAGCAGTCGTCATCCCTCGAGGAGACAGCCTCCTCCATGGAGGAGATGACCACCACGGTCAAGCAGAACGCCGACAACGCGGGCCAGGCCAACCAGCTCGCCATGGCTGCGCGGGATCAGGCGGAGAAAGGCGGCGCCGTCGTCAGTCAGGCCGTCAAGGCGATGGCTGACATCAACGACTCTTCGAAGAAGATCGCCGACATCATCGGCGTCATCGATGACATCGCCTTCCAGACAAACCTCCTCGCATTGAACGCAGCCGTCGAAGCGGCACGCGCTGGCGAGCAGGGTCGAGGCTTCGCGGTGGTCGCCAGCGAGGTGCGCAGCCTCGCCGGCCGGTCCGCCACGGCGGCGAAGGAAATCAAGGAACTGATCCAGGATTCGGTCCGCAAGGTGGAGGACGGCTCCGTGCTGGTCACCCAGTCCGGACAGACCCTGGAAAAGATCGTTTCCTCCGTGAAGAAGGTCAGCGACATCGTGGCCGAGATTGCGGCAGCCTCGCGAGAGCAGTCCTCCGGCATCGAGCAGGTCAACCGGGCCGTCATGCAGATGGACGAGCTGACGCAGCAGAACGCCGCCCTCGTGGAGCAGGCCACCGCCGCTTCGCAGGCGATGGCCGGGCAGGTGCGCGGTCTGAACGACATGTTGGAGCGGTACCGCGTCGCGGAGCAGATGGCCAGTGCACGGATGACCGGCGCCGCTGCACCCGCGCCGCGGCGCGCCGAGCCTGTGAAGGCTGCGACGGCCCCGGTGCATGTCGAGCGGCGCAGCGCCACCCGGCCCTGGTCCAGCAAGACCCCGGGGCGAGCGGCGGCCAGGCCGGCCGCGGAAGCGGCGGCCCCGCGCAAGGCGCGCGCCAACGGCACTGAAACCGACACTGAGTGGAAAGAATTCTGATCCGCTTGGCCTCGTGAGCTCACGAGTCAAGCGCACTTTATTAATCGGAGAACGGCGATGGCCCGGATATTAGCGGTAGACGACTCGGCGGCGATGCGCCAGATGGTGGGCATAACGCTCACCGGCGCGGGTCACCAGGTGGAACAGGCCAATGACGGCCGCGAGGCTCTGCAGATCGCGGAGCGCCAGAAGTTCGATCTCGTGATCACCGACGTCAACATGCCGAACATGGACGGCATCACGCTGGTGCGCGAGCTGCGCAACCTGGCCAACTACAAGTTCGTGCCGCTCCTGGTGCTCACCACCGAGGCGACCGCCGAGCGCAAACAGCAGGGCAAGGCTGCCGGCGCCACCGGCTGGCTGGTGAAGCCTTTCAACCCCGAGCGGCTGCTGGCGACCATCGCCAAGGTGCTCGGCTGACACACCGGTTTTTCTTTACCTTCAAGCTTGAATGAGGATGACGATCATGAAGCCTTCGCACAGAATCCTGGCGGCCCTGGCGGTCGCGTACGCAGTCAGCGTGCCGGTGTACGCCGATGAATGCGTGCTGCCGCCCGCACCCAGCAAGGTTCCGGACGGAGCAACCGCCAGTGAGCAGGAGATGATCACGGCGATGCAGACGCTGAAGCAATACAACGGCGACGTGGACACTTACCTCAAGTGTCTGGAGTTCGAAGCCAAGCAGAACCGCTTGAGCAAGTCCGAAGAAGAGAAGAAGCACAACGACGCGGTCGATGCCATGACGAAGATCGCCGCGAAGTTCAACGACCAGGTGCGCACCTTCAAGGCGAAGAAGGGCTGAGGCGCGGCTCGTTATTCGGTGATTCCCGCCTCCCCGGCGCCTGTACGGCGCGCCGGGGAGGCAACACCGAACGGCACCCATGAAGTCAAATACGAACGTCCGGCCCAGGCAGCCTCGCGCCGAGGCAGACCTGAACTCTGCGATCGAGGCCGCGGCGGCGCTGATCGCACTGGCGATGCACGAATCGCTCGCGCCGGTCGGGGAACTGAGCTCCTCCCTTGCCCGGATGGCCGGGACGCTGGGCGCGAGCGGCTCGGGCGAGTTGGACCGCGCATCGTTGACGCGCGAGCTGAGTATCTGCGTGGAGAGCCTGCAGTTTCATGATCGTCTGATGCAGCAGCTCACGCAGGTCCGCAACCTGCTCGCGAGCATCGCGGCCGATACGCTGCCGATCGCCGCAGTCGACCCGGCCTCGTGGCTCGTCCTGGTGGAGAACCTGCGCTCACGCTTCACCTCCGATTCGCACAGAATTCTTTTCAACCTGCTGCTGCCGGTTTCGGGAGGCCAGATGACGGCCCCGTCCCTGCACGCCAACGAGGGCAGTGTCGAACTGTTTTGAGGGGGAGGGATCGGGTGATTGCAAATCTCCTGCGCGACGCCACGTCGAACCGTCTGCGTGAATTCGCATTCGGCAACGAGGATTTCGAGGCGTTGCGCACCCTGGTCAAGCAGATCACGGGCATCAACCTTTCGGATCAGAAGCGCGAGCTGGTTTACGGCCGCCTCGCGCGGCGCCTGCGCGCCCTGCAATTGCGGAGCTTCTCGGAGTACCGCGAGCTGCTCTCGCAGGACGGTGGCCGTGAGATCGCGGAGTTGTGCAATGCGATCACGACCAACCTGACAGCGTTTTTCCGCGAGCCGCATCATTTCGACTATCTGCGCGAGCAGGTGTTGTTGCCGCTGGCGGCCGATCCGGCGGCCGACCGGCGCCTGCGAATCTGGTCCGCGGGCTGCTCGACGGGTGAGGAGCCCTACTCCATCGCCATGACGGTGCTGGAGGCCCTGCCGGACCTGCGCCGCTGGGACATCCGCATTCTGGCGACCGACCTGGACTCCGACGTGCTGGAGCGCGGACGCCGCGGGTTGTATCCGGCCGACCGCGTACGGGGCTTGAGTCCGCAGCGGATTGCGCGTTTTTTTTCGCAGCGCCAGGAACGCGATGGGCCCTGCTTCCAGGTGGCTCCCGAAGTCGCCTCCCTGGTCACGTTCAAGCAGCTCAACCTGATGCATCCGCTGCCGATGAAAGGACCACTGCCGGTCATTTTCTGCCGCAACGTGATCATCTATTTCGACAAGGACACGCAGCGCGACCTGTTCGCCAGAGTCTCGCGGCTGCAGCGCCCCGGGCAGCTGCTGTTCCTGGGCCACTCGGAGAGCTTGTTCACGGTCTCGGACGACTACGCCCTGATCGGCCGAACCGTGCACCGGCGCAAGTGATATGAGAGAGATGCTGCAACGAGCCGCCCGCAGCGAGCCGCCACCGGTTCTCCCGGCCTTCGCGCACATGCAGCGCTACTGGGATCCCGAAAGCTCGCATTGGACGGTGAAGATCCTGCCCGGCGAGTATTACGTGACGCGTAATGATGAGGCGGTTGCGACGGTTCTGGGATCGTGTGTTTCCGCATGCGTTCGGGATCCGGAGCGCAACGTCGGCGGGATGAATCACTTCATGCTGCCCGAGGATGCCACCGTCGGACCCAACAACTGGCTCGACCCGGCCGTCGGGCTCGCCACGCGTTACGGCTCGTACGCGATGGAAAGTCTGATCAACGACCTGTTGAAACTCGGCGCTTCGCGCGAGCGCCTCGAGATCAAGCTGTTCGGCGGTGGACGCATCCTGAGCGGAATGACGGACGTTGGCGGGCGAAACGTCGAATTCGTACGCAACTACATGCAGATTGAAGGTTACCGCGTGTCCGCCGAAGACCTCGGCGGGCAACAGCCACGCAAGGTTGTCTATTTTCCGGCCAGCGGACGCGTGCGGATGCGCAAGCTGCGGCCGGTAGAGAACCGGACGATCAGCCACCACGAGCAGTTGTACCTCGCAAGCATCGGCAACAAGGCAGCCGGCGGCGGCGATGTCGAGCTCTTCGACTGAGGCGCCCGACGGAGGATCCCATGACCCAGTCCGCAGTCGAGCCGAAGACCGCCCCGAAGCGGCGCATTCGAGTGTTGATCGTCGACGACTCGGCACTCGTGCGCAGCCTTCTCTCGGACATTCTGGCGGCGGAGCCGTCGATCGAGGTGGTCGGCGTCGCCGGCGACGCGCATGTCGCCCGCGAGAAGATCAAACTACTCAACCCGGACGTCCTGACGCTCGACGTCGAGATGCCGAAGATGGATGGCATCACGTTCCTGAAGAACCTGATGCGGCTGCGCCCCATGCCGGTCGTCATGGTCTCGTCGCTGACGGAGCGCGGGGCCGACGTCACACTGGATGCGCTCGCCATTGGGGCCGTCGACTATCTGTCGAAGCCGAAGATCGATCTGGCCGCCACGTTGAAAGACTATGGCGAGGAGCTGATCGAGAAGATCAAGACGGCCTCCAAAGCGAGCGTGCGCGCTCTGGACCCGCGGCGCGCGGCTACGATCGGCACCCGGCCCGCGCACAACACCGATGCCGTGTTGCCGAAGTCAGGACCGCCGAAGCACCTTCGCACCACGGATAGGATCATCGCCATCGGCGCCTCGACGGGAGGGACCGAGGCCATCAAGGAGGTGCTCACGCGCCTGCCCCCCGACTCCCCCGGAGTCGTGATCGCACAGCACATTCCGAAAGCTTTCAGCACCCCGTTCGCGCGCCGGATGAACGACTGCTGCCAGGTCACGGTTTACGAGGCGGAAGACGGTCAGCAGGTACTCGCCGGACACGCCTACATTGCCCCTGGAGACCGCCACCTGATGGTTGTCCGCGATGGGGCCCGTTATGTATGCAAGCTGGACGACGGCGTGCCCGTCAACCGGCACAAGCCCTCCGTGGACGTCCTGTTCCGTTCGGTGGCCCAGAACGCCGGCCGCAATGCGATAGGCGTAATCCTCACGGGGATGGGCAAGGACGGCGCCAAGGGCCTGCGGGAGATGCTGGACGCCGGCAGCCAGACGATCGCGCAGGACGAAGCCACCAGCGTGGTGTGGGGTATGCCCGGGGAAGCCGTCTCGCTGGGTGCGGCCGAATACGTGCTGCCCCTGGACAACGTCGCCAGTAAGATTCTGTCGCTGGCGGATGCGATGGACATCACGCGCGTAGAGCGTCAGGCGTGAAACACTAGGACGGACCGATTTCGAGGAATCTTCCATGACCACCGCAGCCGCACCGGCCCCGCCGCCACAGTCCTCCGGAAATGCACTGGCATTCGCCTTCGTCCAGGCGCTCGCCGCCGAGTTGTCCAAAGGCAAGGTCGACCTGCCGAGCTTTCCGGATATTGCACTGCGGGTGCGTCAGGTTCTCGCGGACGAGAACGTTTCGCAGGACAAAGTCGTGCGCGTCGTAGGCTCCGAGCCCGCGTTGGCTGCACGGCTCATGCAGATCGCCAACTCCGCTGCCCTGAACTTCAGTGGCAAGTCGATCACCGAACTGCGCACGGCGATTGCCCGGATGGGCTTCAACATGGTGCGCAGCGCCGCCATCGCCTTCGCCATGTCGCAGTTGAAGAAGGTCGACTCGCTCAAGGGTCTCGAGAAGCCCCTGGACGACCTGTGGAAGCGCAGCGCCGCCGTTGCCGCCATGTCCCACGCGGTCGCGCGCAGATTCAGCAAAGTGAATCCGGACACCGCCATGCTGGCAGGCCTCCTGCACGGCATCGGCCAGCTCTACATCCTCACGCGCTCCAACCAGCACCCGGGCCTCTTCGCCGATCAGGCCGCCTATCAGTCCATCGTGCGCGACTGGCACAGCTCGGTCGCCAAGGCCCTGCTGGAGAACTGGGAGATGACCGACGAGATCGTCGCGGCCGTGAGCGAATACGAAGATTTCGAGCGCGAAAATCCCGGTCCGGTTGACCTGACGGACGTCCTCACGGTCGGCTACCTCCTGGCGAGCTTCAAGGAGCATCCGGAGTCGATCGAGCTCAACATGCACGACGTGGCCGCCTGCAAGCGTATGCAGATCGACCGCGCGAGCTACGAGAAGCTCATCGACGAATCGGAGAGCGAGATCGACGCTCTGAGGCAGGCACTGGGCGTCTGATCGCGCATTGCCGCCGACATGAGCGCTGCAAACCCGACGAAGGCGGGTGCCGAGACCACCGAGGTCGCCTTCACTTTCGTACAGGCGCTCGCCTCGGAGCTCTCGGGCGGGAAAGTTGAGTTACCCGGCTTCCCGCACATCGTGTTTCGTGTGCAACGCGTTCTCGCCGACGCGAACGCCGACGCGGCGCGCATAGTCCGCGTCATCGGCGGTGAGCCTACTCTTGCCGGACAGCTGGTCCGGATGGCCAATTCCGCAGCCTTCAATCCCGGAAAGGTCCCAGTTGCCGACCTTCGCGCCGCCGTCGCGCGCGTGGGCCTGGATACCGTTCGCACCGCAACAATCGCGTGCGCCATTCAACAGTTGCGCTCCGCGCCTCAACTCCGAGGGCTCGAGAAGCAACTCGACAAGCTCTGGCGCAAGAACATCCTGGTCGCGAGCCTCTCTCATGTCGTCGCCCGCCGCCTGACGCAGGTGAATCCGGATGCAGCCCTTCTCGCGGGCATGCTGCAGGGCATCGGCAAGCTCTACATCCTCACTCGCGCCAGCGGTCATCGTCAGCTTTTCGCTGATCCGGAGAGCTATCAGACCATCGAGCAGGATTGGCATCTCAGCATTGCTGCCGCGCTGCTGGAGAATTGGGGAATTTCCGATGAGATCGTCACCGCCGTACACGACTCGGAAAATTACGACCGCGAGGTCCGCGGCGCTCCGACACTGAGCGATGTGTTGATTGTCGGCGTCATCCTCGCCGAGCATCATGACAAGCCCGACGTCCTTGGCGCACAGGTGCAGTGCGCAAAGCCCCTGCAACGCCTGCAACTGACCCTCGAAAAATGCGAGTCCTTCATTCGCGAGTCCGCGAAGGAAGTGAACGCGCTGCGTGAAGCGCTGAGCTGAGCTCGCCGCGCCGGTCAGGCGGCGCCCAGGACGCGACCGGATCTTGCCGGGGCGCAGGCGCCTTTGGGGCCGTAGGTGTGGACCGAGTTGGTTCGGCCGGTCAGGACGTTGAGGAGTCCTTCAACGCGCTTGAG
>Ga0070681_10001174_pt1 | contig 22638 bp, 25 predicted proteins | sample KBSC83BmetaG_FD_65650 | JGI IMG/M metagenome (GOLD analysis project Ga0070681, IMG submission 65650) | Corn rhizosphere microbial communities from Kellogg Biological Station, Michigan, USA - KBS C8-3B metaG | ecosystem: Host-associated > Plants > Roots > Rhizosphere | place: USA: Michigan...
CAGTACCAGACGAGCGCCTTCGTCGGCGAAGCGGATAGCAATGGCCTCGCCGATGCCCGCGCCCACACCGGTGATGATGGCAATCTTATTGCCGAGACGGGGCATCGGGACGCAGCGGGCTACTTCGAAACCGGAACAGGCGTGAGTTCACGGCTGGTTACGACTTTGTCGATCATGCCGTATTCCACACCCTGGTCCGGGCTCATGATATAGTCGCGATCCACATCGCGCGAAATCCGATCGACGGGCTGACCCGTGAATTCGGCCAGAATTTTGTTCAGCGTCTCGCGCATGCGCAAAATCTCTTTTGCGTAGATATCGATATCCGCCGCTTGTCCCGCCAGGCCGTGCATGGAAGGCTGATGGATCATGATCCGGGAATTGGGAAGGCTAAAGCGCTTCCCCTTGGTGCCGGCGGCCAGCAGGACCGCGGCCATGGACGCCGCCTGGCCCACACAGAACGTAACGATGTCCGGCCGCACAAAACGCATGGTATCGAGAATGGCAAGGCCGGCGGTGATGGATCCACCGGGCGAGTTGATGTATATGGAGATGTCGCGTTCGGGGTCCTCAGCCTCCAAAAATAATAATTGCGCAATGATCAAGTTCGACACGTTATCGTCGATCGGCGTGCCCAGAAATATAATGTTCTCTTTCAGCAGGCGCGAGTAAATGTCATACGCACGCTCGCCCCGCGATGTCTGCTCGACCACCATGGGGACCAGAACGGAGTAACCCATCGATTTCATCTCCTCAATTTTCTTCAGTAAGAACTAGCTCGACTTTTTGACCAGGACGCGTTTGTTCCGCCGCTGTTTTTCTATCGCCCGCCGTTTTTGCTCGAGCGCTTTCGACAGATCCGCGATTGTGTTTCGGCCTAAATAATCCATGATACGCGAATGAAGCGCTTTCCACGAGTCGTGCAGCGCGCACGGCATGGCGTCGGAGCATTCTGCCAGTCCATTCGCACATTTTTCGTATTCACCGAGACCGTCCATAGCCTCAACGATATCGAGGAGCCGGATGTCATCCGGGGAAACACGCAGCGAGAATCCGCCGGTGGGCCCTTTACTCGAGCGTAGTAAGCCCTTGCGCGCGAGCTGCTGCAGGATTTTCGCGAGAAAGTGAGCGGGAATCTCCTCCTCGGCGGCAATATTTTTCGCCATCGCATACTTCCCGTCGGGAACTTGAGCCAGATGAACGAAGGCGCGAATCGCGTATTCAGAGGAGCGGGAGTAGATCATATGCACATGCCTGGAACTTCATTCTACCCTGCGGGGTCTGAATACATCAGGAATTTAACCCGGGCCGGGCTGTACGAATACGCAGGTATTTGGGCGGCAGAAGCACTGTCAAGGCGTTTGGTACCAGGGCGATCGAAGCCGGCAGCCGCCCGGCATACTCGCCATCCACCTGAATGTGCACGCGCCGATCCGCAGGATCGAAGACCCGGATGTTTTGTGCAGAGAGGAATGTCACGCCGCTCATGCGCTTCAGCCCGCCGGTGATCATGCCGAAAACATATTTCAAGTAGGGCAGGGCATGGCGCCCGCGGAACAGAACCACCTCAAAGCGATCCTCAAGAAGGCTGGCGCTCCGTGCGATCTCAAAATCGCCGCCGTAATTGCGCACGCGGCTGACGAGTGCGAAGGAACATACGGAACGATGCAATCCGTCGATTTCGATTTCGAACTCCGGGAACCGTCTCACGGTTTGCGTGAATCCGCTCAGCCAATAAGCCATTTTTCCGAGCCGCAGCTTCAGTCGCGCGTTCAGGTTATAAACAATGTGGGCGTCGAAACCAACTCCTGCCATGGAAAGAAAGTGGCGCGAAGTTGCCCCATAATCGAGTCTGCCCAGAGCAATCCGCTGGTTCACGCACTGGGGGATCAGCCTGGCAGCTCTCTTCAGATCGCGTCCGAATCCAATCTCGGTTGACATAACATTGGCCGTACCGGCCGGAAGAATGCCGAGTGGAACGGAAGAAAGAGTCATGCCATCGATGACTTCGTTAATGGTGCCGTCGCCGCCCGCCGCAAGGATGACTTCCGCGCCTTCGGCAATGGCTCGGCGGGCGATATCGCCGGCGGTTGCCGGGCCGGTAGTCGGCATTAATGAGGTTACGTATCCGGCGGCCGTCAGAATGGATGCCGCGTCTTCGAGCCGCTCGCGTCCTTTGCCGCGAAGCCGTCCCGCAACCGGATTGTAAATGAGGGCAGTGCGCCGGGAATTGATAAAAGACCTGTCATGGCACGGAGACCCCCCGTGCGTTTGTCACTCGCATAATTATAATGGAAACGGATGAAGGCTAAACTCGTCGACGAGATTGAAGACCTCAGAAACACCCTACACCGCCACGAGCATCTGTATTACGTACTCGATCAGCCGGAAATCGGCGATGGCGAATACGATGCGCTGATGAACCGGCTGCGCGACCTCGAAACGCAGCATCCCGAACTGCTGACTAGCGATTCGCCATCACAGCGCGTGGGTGGAAAACCTCGCGAGGGATTCGTCAAGGTAGAGCACAGCGCTCCCATGCTGAGCCTGGACAATGCACTCAACGAACAAGAGCTGCGTGCATTCGACGCGCGCGTCCGCGAGGCGCTGGGTAACGAGTCCTACCGCTACGTGGCAGAGTTGAAACTCGACGGCTTGTCGATGGCCGCGCACTATCGGGACAACCGGCTGATGCAGGCGGTTACGCGCGGCGATGGACGTGTCGGGGAGGACGTTACGGAAAATGCCCGCACCATCCGGTCGCTTCCGCTGCGCACCTCATCCCCGCTCGACCACTTCGAAGTCCGCGGCGAGACCGTGATGCTGCGAAGAGCCTTCGAAAGGCTCAATGCCGAGCGTGACGAGCGAGGGCTTTCCCGGTTTGCCAATCCGCGCAATGCGGCGGCGGGATCGTTGCGTGTTCTGGATCCTTCGATCACCGCGTCGCGCCGCCTGGAATCCTACGCATATTTTCTGCTGGTTGACGGGCAGCCGCATTACCCGAGCCATTGGGAGTCCCTCAATGCGTTAAACAAAATGGGGTTCAAAGTGAATCCGATGCGCCAACTTTGCAACAACATCGATGAGCTGCTGGCTTTCTGCAGCGAATGGGAGGCCAAACGAGACGATCTGGCGTACGAGATTGATGGCGTGGTAGTGAAAATAGATTCGGTCCAGCAGCAGAAGCGTCTGGGGTTTACGGCCAAGGCGCCACGCTGGGCCATTGCATTCAAGTATGCCGCGCGCCAGGCCGTAACCACTGTCGACAACATCGAAGTCCAGGTCGGCCGGACAGGCACTTTGACTCCGGTGGCGCACCTGAAACCGGTCGAGGTTGGGGGTGTTACGGTAGCGCGCGCAACATTGCACAATGAGGACGAGATCGCGCGGCTGGGTCTGCAGATTGGCGATTCCGTCGTCATCGAGCGCTCCGGAGACGTCATTCCCAAAGTCGTTCGTGTGCACACTCAAGGATCCTACCGGCGCCGTTTTCAGATTCCGAAACATTGTCCCGTCTGCGGCGGCAAGGTGGTTCGTGAAGAGGGCGAGTCGGCCAGCCGGTGCATTAACGCGAACTGCGCGGCGCGGCTCAAGGAGTCGATCCTTCACTTTGCTTCACGCGGCGTGATGAATATCGATGGACTGGGGGACGTATTGGTCGATCAACTGGTAGATCGCGGCATGGTGACCAGTGTCGCCGATATTTACGATCTCACAGTGGAGAAGCTCACTGAGCTCGATCGCATGGGCAGGAAGTCGGCGGCGAATGTTATCCGGAATATCGAAAAATCCAAACAAAATCCCGTGCCGCGCGTCATCAACGCTCTGGGTATCCGTTTTGTCGGTGAGCGTACCGCAACATTCCTGGCGGAAGAGTTCGGTGTGCTCGATAAAATCATCGCCGCCAAGAGCGACGAACTACAAAAAGCGGAAGAGGTCGGCCCCAAGGTTGCCGAAAGTATTTATCAGTTTTTCCGTGAGCCGCGGAATCAGGATCTCATCGAACGGCTGCGTTCCGCGGGCCTGCAATTCGAATATAGAGCCAGGCGCAGGCACGGTGGACCGCTCGCCGGAAAAACGTTTGTCCTGACAGGCACGCTGGTCAACCTGACGCGCGAAGAGGCCAGACAGCAGATCGAAGTTGCGGGTGGAAAAGTGAGCAGCGCCGTAAGCAAAAAAACCAGTTTTGTGGTCGCGGGGGAAGATCCCGGCTCAAAGCTCGATAAAGCTCGCGAGCTGGGAGTAGAAGTCATCGACGAGAAGAAACTTATCGAACTACTGGGGCGGCGCGAGTCCTGAGGCCCCATCGGTAATTTGTGATTCTGAGTTTCGTTTGCTCACCTGACCAAGAACCCGCGGGTCGCAAGGTAGGACAGGCGTTCTCGCCTGGCGGGAACGCCTGTCCTACGTTTATCGTCGACGCGGACTGCGGCCGCGGTCTCCGCCGTAAAACGGCGTTTATGGATTTTTCAGCTGGATAATCCGGCTCGCTTTAAGACGGCTTTGACCAATCGAGCTAGTTGCGCGGCCGTGTAAGGCTTCTGAATGAAACCCGCCAACTGCCTGCCGGCAAAGCGCTGGGCCGCTTCGTTCTGGCTATAACCTGTGGACGCGATTACGGGGATGCGGGGCGCGATCTCCGCCAGATGCAGAAAAGCCTCATCACCGCCCATCACCGGCATCGTCATATCCAAAAGCACGAGATGGATCTGTCCGGCTCGTTGACGAACGATCTCAATAGCCCCGCGCCCGTCTTCCGCGAGCAGGACCTTATAGCCATATCGTTGAAGCGCCATCTTGGCTGCCTGGCGCACGACCTCTTCGTCATCTACTACGAGGACCGTACCGGTTCCGGTCAGGTTTTCGCCGGCTGCGCCCATTGAAGGCGCAGCAACGGTGACTGGAAAGAAAACACTGAAGATGGTTCCTTTCCCTGGTTCGCTGGTTACGTGCACGGTGCCCTTGTGGGCGCGCGCGATGCCCATGACTGCCGCCAGCCCCATTCCTCTCCCGAGAAATTTCGTGGAAAAGAAAGGCTCGAAAACCCTGGACCGGATCGACTCTTCCATCCCGATTCCGGTGTCCTCTACCTCTAATGCCACGTATTGGCCCGGCGCAAGCTCATCCGAGCCTTGCGGCCAATTTCTGGATCTGGTTCGAATGGTGATGGTGCCGGCCGCTTCTCCTATAGCTTCGGCGGCATTTATCACCAGATTCAACAAAAGCTGCCGCAGTTGATCGTGATCGGCCTCGATCATGGATGGCTCCGTTGCCAGATCAAAATGCAGCCGGATTTTCTTGGGGACCGAAGCCTCCAGCAGTTTCGCTGTTTCCAGAATGGCGCTGGATAGGTCGAGGCGCCTTACGACAAACCTGCCTCCGCCGGAATAGGCGAGCAATTGCTTTGTGAGATCGGCCGCTTTTCCGGCGGCGACCATCACGTCCTCCAGGCTGGACCTCAAAGGGTGGTCGGCCGCCAGGCCATGGAGTGCAAGACTGGCATTTCCGATCACGCCCGTTAGCAGGTTATTGAAATCGTGCGCAATGCCTCCCGCAAGCATCGCGATGCTCTCGGCCTTCTGTGCCTGCCGTAGTTGTTCTTCGATTTTCTTGCTTTCCGTTATATCTGAAACTCGCCATACCGCACCCGTGATCGTCCCGGCAGCATCAGTCAGAGGATCCGATGAGATGGCGATCCACCGCTGGCCGGTTCGTAGTTCACTCCGCTCGGACTTGCGAGTCTCGAGCATCCGGACAAACGGAAATACCTGCTGGCCGCTAAAGGCGGATTTAACTATTTCGAAACATCGTTGCCCAATAATGGCGGACACGGGCAGATTGAGGATGCGCTCGAGAGAACGGTTGCATCTCAGAATTGTGCCCTCCTGGTCGACCAGCGCCAGGCCGTCGTTTATTGCATCGAAAGTTGCTTGCCACTGCTCGGCAGCGAGACGGACGGTCTCCTCCGCATCACGGGCGCGCAGAAGGGCTCGCGCTGTCGCAACCAATACTTCCGGCTCAACCGGCTCGGTCAGGTAGCTATCGGCCCCGCCGTCAAGCCCTCGAACGGTGTCCATCATTTCGCGTGCGGTAGCCGAAACATGCATGACCGGTATGAACTGCGTCGCCGGATCGGACTTAAGACGCCGGCACACTTCCAAGCCGTCTAAATCAGGTAGATGCACATCGAGCAGAATCAGGTTTGGCAAATTGGCCGCCAGCCGCAATGCCTCACCGCCCGTGGCAGCTTCTGTTACGCCAAAACCTGCCTGCTGCAGGACTCGGGTCCTTACATAACGGACGGCGGCATTATCGTCAACGTTAAGAATGGTCGGTTGTGGCATAAATATCCGCTTGATTCGGATTCACAGCCGCTTCTATGGCGGCCGACACGCTCTCGGTGGACAGCTCTCCCTTATTGAGAATAGCAGCCGATTTTTTCTTCAGGCTGTCGAGCTCGTCGGCGGTCAACATCCTGGAGGTAAAAATCACCACGGGAATATCGCGGGTATCAGGATCATTCTTTAATTCATCAAGTACGGAGAAGCCGGTGATCTCAGGCATCATCAGGTCGAGAAATATGAGATCCGGTTTGTGCTGCCTCGCCTGCTGCAGCCCCTGCGCTCCCGACGAGGCCTCGAGCAATGAAAATCGCCCGCCCAGATGCCGGCGCAGCAGATATCTCGAAACTTCCTCATCGTCGATGATCAGGATTCGACCGCTCTCCAACGGGGACGCAATTGAGCGGTACACCAGGGGAACGATAGCGAAAAACTCGGATCCCGTTCCAACTTCGCTCCTGACATGCACGCTGCCTCCCAGCAGTTCAGCCAGTTTTCGCGAGAGCGGCAGACCCAGGCCCGTACCGGTAGCCCGGTTCTGAAGCGGGCCGGGTAACTGCGTGAATTCCTGAAAAATAGTTTCCTGGTCCTTCAGCGCAATGCCGATGCCGGTATCGTGAACGGAGAACACCACGGCGTCGCCATCCGGATGCAGGCGGGCAGAAACTCGCACTTCGCCGTTCTCGGTGAACTTCAAGGCATTCGAAATGAAATTGCGCAGAACTTGAGCGACCTTATTCTGATCGGTCTTGAGATCGGGTATGCCCTTCGGCTCTTCGAAGACAAGGTCCAAGCCCTCGCGCTCGAGCGGGCGGAACATGCCGCGCAGGGCGCCGAATAATTCCGCGGCCGTGAAAGGCGCGACACGAACTGAGATCCTGCCCGCCTCCACTTTTGCCAGATCCAGAAGGTCGTTCACTAATTCAAAAAGTTCCTGCGCCGAATTGCGGATGAAAGTAACCTGTTTTTCCTGATGAGCGGTCAGTTCGCCATCCGCCCGGTTCAGCAGCAATCTTGTCAGACCCAGGATGGAGTTCAGCGGCGTGCGGAACTCGTGGCTCATGTGCGAAAGGAAACGCGATTTGGTTTCGTCCTGCCGCAGGTGTACGGCTTTTTCATCCAGCTCGCTATAGAGCGCCATTACGCCACAGTTCGTATCCTCCAGTTCGAAGTTGAGATGTTTGAGCTCCTCCTGCCGCTGGGTCAGTTCATCGAGCGTACGCAGCAATTCCTGATTTTGACGTTGCAGTTCCTCATAAACGTCTTCGGATTTCGGGCGCGCTAATTCCCCGGATATTTTGGCCAGCATCGCCGGCGTCAACGCCGTTCCCTTCAGAGGAAGACTCTTCCGCATCCGAACGGTTGTTCCGTCGGCCGCCGAGGCGATCTCGAAATCGTCCATGAGCCGGCGGGCGCCGATGATGCCAATGCCCATGCCGGTTGGCGAGTGGTACCGTCCATTGAGTACGTTTTGCAAGTCGGCGACGCCGGGCCCCCGATCGCTGATTTTTATCTCCAAAGCCGGGACCTGGGATCCGCTAACCGCCGAAAAATCAGCTTTTCCGCCGCCGCCGTATTTCAATGCATTGCGCGCGATTTCTGAAACCGCGGTGGCAATGCGAATCTGATCCTGCGCATCAAATCCAAGCAGTTCCGCGATCTGCCGGGCGCGCCTTCGGGCCGCTACGACGTGATGCTCCTGTTGGATGTTCAACGTAAGGATAGGCCCGGTCATTTCGCGCTTTCCGCTTCCTTCGCGATGACCACTGTAACATCGTCACGGCCGCGGCTAAAGTCCCGGTAGAGGACGCCGGCAATCAGACCCGGATGGCGTGCCGTCAGTCCTGGATATGGCGAAAAATTCCAGTGTGAAATGAGACCGTCGGAATGCATCACGATCAGTGCGCCATCGGGCCATGGGTAGGAGAATTCCTGCACTTTCGCAACCTGGTGGCCCGCGATGCCGTGATGAGAGACCATCTGGCGCATACCGGCGTCCCAATAGAGAGCGCCGGATATATTGCCGACCCCGGAAAATCGGACGACACGCTGCTCCAGGTCGGCTTCGAGAACTGCAACAGCTGCTCCTCTAGTTGGCCTCAAGCCATCGTGGATCGCGCGCACGATTTCGGTGATAGCTAACTCGCGAGTCTGCCTGAAAACCCTGACTGCCTCGGCCGCTGCCCGGGCTGCGTCTGGACCGTGGCCCAAACCGTCAGCCATGAGAAAGACGGTGCGGAGCGGAAAATGCTCGATCGCCCAGCCATCGCCTGAAATGTCCTCTCCGGGCTTCGGAACGGAAACGCCGCTGACTTCAAGTCTGTGGTGGTGGTTAGAAGTCCCCGGTGTTTGTGTCGGCCGGATTTCCGAAACCAACACGGTGCCCCTGCCTGGCACGGAGTGAATATCAAACGCCGAGGAAGCGCGCTCGATCGCTCCGAGGCCGGTGCCCGGGCTGCCTGCTGTCGAGTAGCCGTCTCGCATGCAATCGCCCAGGTTGGCAAATCCAGGACCGCGGTCTAGCGCCAGAATCTCAATCCCGTCACCCGGATCGTCAGCGGATCGAATCATCAGTTCGCCATTCCGGCCGTGTTTGAAAAGGTTTGTGGCCGCTTCGGTTACCACCAGCGCCACTCTGCCCACGTCGCCATCATCGAACCCCAGTCCAGCGGCGACGGTTACGGCCCGGCGCCTTGCCTCCGCTACCCGGCTCGTATCCGTAATTGAAAATGTGAAGGAGGAGCTCACTCCCGGATTATCCTCTCCAGCGTGTGAACACGACCCGAGTGCCCTTGCCGGGTTCGGACTGGATTTCAAACTCATTGGCAAGACGTTTAGATCCGCCGAGGCCCAAACCTAGCCCGTTGCCTGTGGTGTAACCATCGCGGAGAGCTTGATCGATATTGGCGATGCCGGGACCCTGATCTTCGAACTTCAGCCTCAAACCACGGCGATCGTCATGATTCAGAGACTCAATGACTAATGTCCCACCCCCGCCATGGATGACTGTATTTCGCGCCAGCTCGCTCGCTGCCGTTACAATTTTGGTCTGTTCGACCAAACTGAATCCCAGCCCGATTGCACATTTTCTCGCGGCTTGACGAGCGCGTACCACATCTTCATTCGAGCGGAGCGGCAATGTTTCATCGTTCAAAACGGCCATTTCCGTCCACCCTCCCGCGCACGCGGTCTTCGAGAAGGCTCATTCCTTTTTCGACGTTCAACGCCGTTTTCACACCCTTCAGGGAGAGTCCCAGTTCGACCAAAGTGATTGCCACGGCGGGGCGCATGCCCACGACCACAGTTTCGGCGTCGAGAATGTGCGACATCGCCGCGATGTTCCCCAGCATTCGCCCCATAAAGGAATCGACCAGCTCGAGCGACGAGATATCGATCAGGACCCCCTTGGCCCGGGTTTTTACGATCCGGTCCGTCAGATCGTCTTGTAGAGTCAGCGCCAACTGGTCATGCATGTCCACCTGGATGGTTACCAGCAGATAGGCGCCCATTTTTAGAATGGGGATGCGCTCCAACATTCCCCCTTAGGTTCGCGGCGCGAGGCGGGTAACCGTCATACCGGACCGCTCGAGCGCAATCGCGAAAGCGTCCGCCAGGCTGGCCTTGGTGATAACGTTTCCTAACTCGACACCTAAATGCACGATGGTTTGAGCAATTTGCGGCCGGATACCGCTGATAATGCAATCCGCCCCCATGAGGCGCGCCGCCGCGACGGTTTTCAAAAGATGTTGGGCGACCAGTGTATCGACGGTGGGCACGCCCGTTATGTCGATAATCGCAAGCGAAGCGCCCGTACTGACGATCTGTTCCAGCAGATTTTCCATCACAACCTGCGTGCGGGAACTGTCGAGTGTGCCAATGAGGGGCAGCGCCAGCACGCCTTCCCAAAGCTTAACGACGGGTGTAGAAAGCTCCATCAATTCCTGCTGCTGGCGCGAAATGACTTCTTCGCGGCCTTTCTGATAATGGTCGACCGTATACAGCCCAAGTTGATCGATGAGAGTGCTGATCGCCCACGTCTCCTCCGCCAGCGCGGCCGGATCGCGGCCCAGTTCCTGGCGCAGCCTGGCGAAGACGGGCTGTTTTAGCGAGAACACAAACGTCGCCGTCTCTCCAGACGTGAATCCCTGGGTGGCGCGGCTTCGTGACAGGTGGCCCAAGACGTCGCGAACTTCTGACCAGGCAGAACTCTCAGGATCGAAAATTTTTCCACTCTGTAAAGCGCGGATGAACGCACTCAGGAATTCCGACGACTGTTCACGCAGTTCTGATTCCTTGAGGCGGCCGGAGCGGAAGGCCTTGGCGCTCAGTTGCTGCTGAAGCCACTCCGTAAGGAGGGTCTGTTCATTCTGGCGTAAAATCTCCGAGGTTCTGGTGGGCGCGGTAGCGCTACCATCAGTCATGTCACACTTCTCCTCTTGTTTGCTTGAAGGCTCTTCATTATTGTCGAAGACTGACGCTCAGGCAATAGGCCGGAAGGTTCTTGGTATAAAACGATACATGCCGCGGCAACGGATGCGGCTCGGAGACCGTATGAAGAGCTATGAGATTACTAGTACTCTGCCTGCTCGGAACCTCAGCAGCCTTCGCGCAAGTATCATTTGGTTTGCGAGGAGGAGTTCCACTAACGGATTTCTACCACGTCGTCTCTAACCCTGGCGCTACATTCGAATCCGGATCGACGCGTTTTATTCTGGGACCCACCATCGAAGTGCATCTGCCTGCCGGATTTGGGATCGAAGCCGATGCGCTATACAGGCATTTTAGTTACAACGCGTCGGCCACTTTGGTCGATACCTTGGTCAACAGCAAGGCGAATAGCGCGTGGGAATTTCCGCTGCTGATTAAGTACAGAGTGCCGAGCCCGGTAGTCAGGCCCTTTCTGGATGCGGGCTTCGCGTTTGACCGCTGGAGCGGCGTGAAACAGATCACCAATGCTGTCGGCTTGACCAAATCGGACGTCAGCGGGGTCAACACTGGGGTGGTGTTGGGAGGCGGCTTGGAATTGAAACTGCCGTTCATCAAAATTTCGCCTGAGATCCGCTTCACGCGCTGGGGAGCGAAGAACATTTCGGACTTGGGCGGCGTTTTGCATTTAAATCAAAATCAGGCCGAGTTCCTGATTGGCCTCACTTTCTAATTGCAGGCGGCCGCCGTTTGAATCTTTTCCACATCGGCGGCTTCACCGAATCTAATTCCGCGGAGTTCCGGATCGATGCTCCGCAACAAACCGGTGAGCACGCCGCCGGGGCCGACTTCGAAGAAGCGGGCCACCCCCTGCGCCGCCAGGTAGCGGATGGCTTCCTCCCACCGCACGGTGTTAGGGATCTGCTCGATGAGTCCGTATCGAGCCTCGTCGCCGGTCCCAATTTCGCGCGCCTGGAAGTTGTTGATCAGCGGCCAATCGAGATCGTCGAATGAAGTCGCGTTGAGTTCGGGGGCCATACGCTCTTGAGCGGGTCGCATCAGCGAGCAGTGGAATGGAGCGCTGACGGCAAGCGGCACCGCTCGGCGCGCGCCAGCTGCCTTAGCCAGTTCCATTGCGCGATTTACGGCGCCCGTATGCCCCGCGATCACTACCTGGTCGGGTGCGTTCAGATTCGCCGCGGCCACCACCTCGCCTTGCGCCGCCGTCTGCAAAATTTCATCGAGGCGACCCGCCGGAAGCCTCAGCAATGCAGCCATGGCCCCTTGACCCGGAGGAACGGCGTCCTGCATGAAGCGGCCGCGTTTCCGTACCAGCCGTAGCGCGTCGGTGAACCGCATAGATCCTGCGGCTACCAGCGCCGAGTATTCTCCCAGGCTATGGCCCGCCACATAGTCAGGGCGGATCCCGAGTTCCCTGAGCACCGTGAATGCCGCGATCGAGACGGTGAGAATCGCCGGCTGCGCGTTTTCGGTGAGCTTTAGTTCTTCTTCGCCGCCTTCGGTACACAATCTCGAAATCGAAAACCCAAGCGTCTGATCCGCCGTCTCGAAAATCAGCCGTGCCGCCGGATATGCGCTGGCCAGCGTTCGCCCCATCCCTGGGAACTGCGAACCTTGCCCGGGAAACAAAAATGCCGTTTTACCCATTGGATGAGATTGTATGATGGACAAATGAGTTCTGCCACGTCTACCGTCACGTCGCAAGCGCAGGAGGTTATGGATCTGGAGCGTGAGTTTCTCCTCCAGAACTATGCGCGTTATCCGCTGGTGCTCGATCGCGGGCAGGGCTGCTACGTCTATGACGTGGATGGTAACCGGTATCTCGATTTCATCGCGGGAATCGGCGTGAATGCCCTCGGACACGCGCATCCGCGCATCGTCAAGGTAATCACCGAACAAGCCGGGCTGCTGATCCACGCTTCGAATCTGTATTACCACCGCTTTCAGGGACCGTTGGCCAAGCGCCTGGCGGAAGTCAGCGGCTTACAGCGATCGTTTTTCGCCAACAGTGGGACCGAGGCCATGGAAGGCGCTCTCAAGATGGTGCGAGCCCACGGCAACAAAATCAGCCCGGAGAAAATCGAGATTCTCTCGATTGAGAACTCATTTCACGGCCGCACGCTGGGCGCGCTTTCGATCACGGGCCAGGCGAAGTACCGGCATGATTTCGAGCCGCTGCTGCCTGGCGTTCGGTTCCTGCCCCAGAACGACTTGGGGGCACTCGAGCGGGCTTTCACCGGGCGCACGGCCGGGATTGTGATCGAGTGGATTCAAGGCGAGGGCGGCATTCTTCCCATCTCGACTGAATACGGCCGAAAAGCCCGCGAACTGGCCGACCGCTACGACGCGCTGCTGGTCTTCGATGAAATCCAATGCGGCGTGGGGCGGCCGGGAACCTGGTTCGGTTATCAGCTGGCCGACCCAGTGGTGCTGCCGGATATCATGGTGGTGGCTAAGCCACTCGCCTGCGGGTTGCCGCTCGGCGTTATCGTGGCGAACGAAAGAGCTGCGTCAGCAATAGGCCTCGGCATGCACGGGTCCACTTTCGGCGGCAGCGCTCTCGCTTGCCGGGTGGCGCTCGAGTTCTTCGAAATTATGGAAACTCTCCTGCCGGCCATACGGCGCGTTGGAGACTACTTCCGGGCGCGTCTGCGCGAGTTGGCCGCAAAGTATGGGTTCATCCGCGAGGTGCGCGGAAACGGCCTGATGATCGGCTTGGATATGAGTGTGCCCGGTAAGCAGATGGTGCTCGATGCGCAAGCGCGCGGTCTGCTGATCAACTGCACGCACGACACGGTGCTTCGATTTTTACCGCCTTACATTGTCACTGAAAAAGAAGTGGATCAGGCGGTGACTATCCTCGACGGCATTTTCGCCGCGCAATCGTCACAATAATTCCTCGCGCTGGTTTTGTTCGAGCAGTTTGACGATATCGGCCACCTGCTGCGCGCGGTTGCGGTCGGCGATCAGCAGTGCGTCGGGCGTGTCGACGATGATCAAGTTGTACGCGCCGAGCAAAGCGACCAGTTTATTGCCGGCATCGATGTAATTCCCCTGGCTCTCAGCCGAGATGATCACAGACCTGGCGGCGTTGCCGTCGCCATCCCGTGGGAGGAGTTCGTAAACTGCGTTCCAGCTACCTACGTCATTCCATCCGATCTCATCGCATGCCAGGCCCACCACGTTGGCGGCGTGCTCGAGAACTGCGTAATCGATGGAAATGTTCTCGCACTTCGGAAAGGCTGCCTTGAGCTTTGCGTTAAAGGTACGGTCGGAGAATCGGGGAAGGGAAGCGAGGACGGTGGCGATCTTGGGTGCGTGCCGCCGCAGCGCGTCAAGCAGCACGTCCGCACGCCAGAAGAACATCCCAGCGTTCCAATAAAATCGCTTCGCCGCCACATACTTGGCCGCTGTACGGGCGTCGGGCTTTTCCCGAAAACTCGACACGAGGACGGGCTTCAGCAGTCCCGCACGCGTGCCACGAGGGAATTCGATATATCCGTAGCCGGTTTCTGCCCACCTGGGCGCGATGCCCAGCACAGCTATTTTGCCTTCGGCGGCAGCCCGGAAAGCAGCGCGCGCGAGCTGCAAATAACGGCGCGGTTTCGCAATCACATGATCCGACGGAAATACTCCCATGATCGCGTCAGTATCGAGCGAGCGAAGAATGTGAGCGGCCAGGCCAATCGCCGGCGCCGTGTTCCGCTGTACCGGCTCCGCCAGAATCTGACGGCGCGGAATCTCGGGCAGTTGCCGTATGATTTCGTCGCGCAAATGGTCGTTGGTAAGGACCCAGAGCCGCTCCGGCGGAATTAATGGGGTGAGCCGGTCCACCGTGGACTGGATCAAAGAGCGCTCACCCATGATGGTGAGCACCTGCTTGGCGTGCCTGCGCCGGCTGCGCGGCCAGAAACGTGTGCCGCGGCCTCCGGCCAGGATCAGGCCGTAATAATTTTCCATGAACTCACTGAACCGGATATCCCTGGATCAGCTTGAACGTCCGGCGCCAGCGTGTTTTTGTGAAGAAGTGCTCCAGAAGATCGACCAGATGGTCGATACCGATGGCCGGATTTGACAGCGCTTCCGTGGAGGCATCGTACGACCAGTAGATAATGAGCGGTTTCCCGATGATATTTTCGCGCGGCACAAAACCCCAGTACCGGCTGTCCAACGATGAGTCGCGGTTGTCCCCCATCGCAAAATAATAGCCGGCGGGAACCACAACCTCGTGGTTTTGAACATTGTTGAGAAGCATTTCCTGTGCCGGCGGGTAAAGATTTACGTTGGGATCACCGGGGAAATTGTCTCGATAGGAATCGATGTATTCCGTCTTGTTGTACTTGTATGGCTCGTCGAGCAGGTGGCCGTTCAGAATAACGCGCTTGTTGACGAGACGGAGGTGGTCTCCCGGAATTCCCATGACGCGCTTCACGAACGTCTGCCGGATATCGATGGGATACCGAAACACGATGATGTCGCCGCGCTTCACATCTTCGTACGGCAGCAGGTGCTTCGTGAACCGCCCGGGCGGAGCGTACGCCAATTTGTCCACCAGCAGATGATCGCCAATCAAGAGCGTGTCTTCCATCGATCCGGTCGGAATCACAAACGCCTGCACCAGCGTGGTCGTGCCAAACAGAAGCAGAATGATCGTCACCGTCCACTCCGCAATGACGCCTCTCGGAATATCGCTTTTGTGCGGCTTCCGGGTTTGCTCCGGAACTTGCTCAACTACGCCGGTCTTCAAGTCACTCACGATAAGACCATTGTATCGAAAAGCGGAAATGACGTTTACTTTTGTTCCGCGACACATGCACGCGAAACGCAGTATGACGAAGCTGTTCTGGTATGCTGTGAGAATTGTGACGCCGGCTCCCACAATTCCCCTCCATCTCCGGCCCTTTACGAAGACGCAGTCGATGGCTTTGGTCTTCTGCTGTACCATCCTTGGCGCGGCCGCGCAGGTGTTGATGAAGATCGGAACCGGGCACCTTTCTCACCCCGGCCTGGCGGGCTATCTGACGGACGTGCCGCTGCTTGCCGGCTACTGCCTCTACGGCGTGAATACAGTGCTGCTGGTCTTCGCACTACGCGATGGCGAGCTTTCGATTTTGTACCCGATTATTGCCCTGACGTACGTCTGGGTGACCATTCTTTCGGTTTTATTTTTTCATGAATCGCTGAATTTTTTTAAGGTTGCCGGCATCGCGGTGGTCGTCGCCGGCGTTGCCGTCATGGGGAAGAGCGCGAAGCCGTGAAGACCCCTGCTTCGTCGATGCTATTGATTCTGGTAGCCACTGTCTTCGGGTCGTTTGGCGCCGTGTTTCTGAAATCCGGAGCGCAGAAGCTGCGCGGCGGGCTGCGCTACCTGATTCTGAACGGTCAGCTTGCGGCCGGCGTGGCCCTGTTCCTTACCTCATCCGCCTTTTATGTTGCAGGCATTAAGCGGGGGGAGCTATCGGTACTGTATCCGATGGTTTCGCTGGCGAATGTTTGGACGCTCATCTGGTCGCGCGTTTTCTTTAAAGAACCGATTACGCGCGCTAAAACCATGGGCCTTCTGCTAATCCTGGTCGGCGTATTTTTCATCGGTTTGGGCGCCGAAGCGCATTGAACGCTCAGACTCGTTCCACGCGGTCGAGCGCCAGGAACTCCTGGATGTGCGGATGTTCGGATTTCTCCAGGTCCGCCACAGGGCCGAAATAAATCACCTTTCCCTGGTGCAGAAACACCACGCGGTCCGCCACTCGATTCATCAGATCCAAATCATGGGTCACTACAACCGACGTTAGCTCCAATTGGCGTTTCAGCCGCAGCATCAACTCAGCAAGGTGATCCGACATGATGGGATCGACCATGGTGGTAGGCTCATCGTACAGAATGCACTCCGGTTGAGCGGCAAGGGCTCTGGCGATAGCGACTGCGCGCTTGTAGCCGGTCGACAAGTCAGCCGGATAGGCGTCCCGGGCTTCATAAATATCCACCAGTTTCAACAAACCATTCACCACGTCTTCTTTATTTTTTTCGTCATAATCCTCACGCAGCTCGAGCGAGAATAGAACATTTTCAGCGACCGTCATCGAATCGAATAATGCGCCGGATTGAAAAACCATGGTTACTTTTCTGCGAATGCGGCGCAGCTCCGGCTCGGCAAACTCGGTAGTGTCTTCATGCGCGACAATGACGCGCCCCTGGTCGGGTTTTAGAAACCCCATGATATGGGCCAGGGTCACCGATTTACCCACGCCGCTGCGGCCGATAATGGCCACCGTCTGGCCGGCGTCAACATAAAAATTGCTGTCGACTAAAACGGGTTTGTCAAACGTCTTATAAACGTGCCTGAATTCGATGTAATGCGGAAACTCGTCAGTCGTTGGCATAAAAGCTCAAGTCCTCAGGACTGTTGAGGTTATGGAAATAACGCGCATCCGGCACGCGCCAGATATCGACCGACAGCCCGGCCAGGCCGTCCGTCACCTTTCGTATGCCGCGTTCGAGCGCATCCGCGATCACCTCGAGCGAGCGGCGCCGATATGCTGCGCAGAGAGGTTCGGGCAAACCCGAGGGGCCGGCTGGAAGCACGGCATCCGCGCCTCCGCTTTCGGCGCGGTTCAGAACTTTCCGCAAAAAATCGGACGTCACATCCGGCATATCGCAGGCCACAATCAAGTTCCACTCGGCACGCGATACCATGAGGGCTGCGTGGATGCCCGAAAGAGGTCCGCGACCAGGGAATATATCTTCGATAACGGGATAACTAAGGTAACTATGCCGGCTTATATTCCCTACCACCGTTACCGCATTGGTTACCGCATGTACTTCCGCTGCAACGCATTCCAGCAGTGTTCGGCCTTTGAACGGCAGCAGCGCCTTATCGCGGCCCATGCGGGAGCTCCGGCCGCCTGCCAGGACGAAACCCGCGCGGATCATGAGGAAATGATAGCATTGAAGATTGCGTCGGATTTTATTTGTGTGACGGAGAAATAAAACATAAAAATGCGGATTTGTTTTATACTAGCTTCGGTGATTATAGCGACCGCCGCGGTCTCATCAGCAGCGTCCACAAATATTCCCGCGACGGTCACTTTAATCGTGCGTTCTGACGTGCGCACGGGCCGGCTGGTGCGCGGCGTGGTGCGTCCAGCATCCGCCGTTTCCCGCAAACCCGACCCACAAATCGAGCTGCCCGCTAACACCGAAGCGCCCGCCGCCTTTGCCGGTCTTGTGGACCGGATCTCGGAAAAGCATGACGTGGATCGCGATCTCGTGAACTCAGTCATTCGGGTCGAGAGCAATTACAATCCCCTCGCGGTTTCGAACAAAGGGGCTCTTGGCTTGATGCAACTGGTACCTTCGACGGCGCGCCGCTTCGGAGTAGCGAACAGTTTCAACCCGGCGGAAAATGTTGAGGGTGGCGTCCGCTATCTTAAATATTTACTCCAGCACTACAACGGAGATCATCACTTGGCCCTGGCTGCCTATAATGCGGGGGAAGGTACGGTCGAGCGCTACCGCGGGGTGCCGCCCTTCGCGGAGACGCGCAGTTACGTATACAGGGTTGGCAAGGCCCTGGATCAGAGGAAAGAGGCAAAAAAGCAGCGTTCGGCGGAGCCTTCGCCGGCGAAGTCCTCTGATGGTTTCAACCATGTCCGCGCGTTTACAGACGCCACGGGACGGACTTATTATAAGACGCCTAGTTTATGACCCCTCGGCTCAGTGCGGCACTGGTGCTCGTGGCTGTTACCGGCGTTTCGGGACAGGCGCGGCGTGCGGCATCGTTCGAGGTCAATGCAGTCCGCTACTGGTCGCTTGCCGAAACCACCCGCGTCGCGGTTGAGATTACCGGTCAAGTCCGCGTTCGCTCCGACCGCGTTCAAAATCCCGACCGCATCTTTTTCGACTTCGTTGGCGCCCGCCCTTCAATCGATGGTAAGCGAACGTATTCGAGCGAAGTTGGCGACAAGCTGCTGAAGCGCATACGCGTGGCGGAAACCATACCAGGCGTGACGCGCGTTGTGCTCGATTTAGAAGGGGGCGTCGAATTTACCATTTCGCGGCTCGAAAATCCCAGCCGGTTGATTGTGGAGCTCCGGCGCGGAGCGGGCGCGGCGCCTGTGGATCATACCCAGGTAGCGGCTCAAAGCCATGCTGAACCGGTGCGCGAAACCCCTGTGCGTCCTGATCCCCCGCCCATGCGCGAGCCGCCGAAACGCCCTGTGCCACTGCAACAGGTCGCTATTTCCGATCCACCTCCGCTGAAGCCGGACATCTCGCGACCGTCTGTCGCACGCATTGCGGCCAAATCGGTGGTCACTGCGCCGACTGTGCTTCTTCCTGAACCGCCGGCTGTGGTCCCTCCCGTTTCAACACAGCCGCTGAGCGAGCCGGCCGATAGCGTTTTGTCTGTGCCGCCAGCCCACCTTTCTCCGGTGCGCTCGATGCCTAAACCGGCCCGCGTATCCGAAGGCGAGCGGTCTCTCACTCGTGCGCTGGGGCTGAAAATAAACCGTGTTGTGATCGATCCCGGCCATGGTGGCTTTGACCAGGGAACGGTCGGCCGCCATACGTTAATGGAAAAGGACCTGGTTCTCGATGTCGCGAAGCGTGTCGGTAAGCTGATTGAGGAGCGGATGGGTAGTGAAGTCCTCTACACTCGTTCCGACGATACTTTTATCCCGCTGCACGCCCGAACGGAACTGGCCAATCAGAAAAAGGCCGACCTCTTCCTTTCGATTCACGCGAATTCCTCTCCGCATCCGAAAATCGGCGGCATCGAAGTTTACTACCTGAATCTCACACGGTCCCCGGACGCGCTGGATTTGGCCGCACGGGAGAATGCCAGCTCAGAAAAGTCTGTCTTCGAACTGCGCGACCTGATCCAGACCATCACGATGCAGGACAAGGTAGAGGAGTCGAGGGATTTCGCATCGAAGGTACAGGGCTCTCTGCAGACGTTCGAAACCAAGTACAACTCCGCGGCCAAGAATCGTGGTGTGAAGAAGGCGCCTTTTGTGGTGCTGATCGGCGCTTCCATGCCGTCCATTCTTGCGGAGATTGGGTTCCTCAGCAACGCGCGTGAAGAACAGCTTCTCAAACGTTCCGATCACCGGCAGCGTCTGGCGGAAGCCCTCTATCAGGGCCTGTCTCGTTACGCGCAGTCGCTCAGTCATTTTCAGGTTGCGCAGCGCGCCTCCGCCGGCTCCCAATAACATCCTGGTGCGCGTCCTCGCTTTCCGGCACGGTCCTCACGAAAACTTGGGCTGGATTTGTAATGCACTGGAAGCGCATGGCATCGCATACGATTATGCCGGTTCGGACACGGCCGTTGAGGAAGCTCGCTTACATGACGCCGGAGCGCTTATCTTTCTGGGCGGAGTGATGTCGGCGAACGACAACCTGCCGTTTATTCGCCGCGAGATCGAGCACATCCGTGCTGCGATCGTACGTGGTCAGCCGGTACTCGGCATCTGTCTGGGCGCGCAATTGATCGCGAAAGCGCTCGGCGCGCGCGTCTTCAAGAACGCCATCGCAGAAATCGGCTGGGCGCCCATTACGTTTACCAATGCAGCGCAACGTGATCCTCTGTTCGCGGATCTGCCGCCGTCAGAAACAGTTTTCCATTGGCATGGCGATACGTTCGACCTGCCGGACGGAGCTGAGCTGCTAGCTTCATCCGCGGTGTCCCGTCATCAGGCGTTTCGACTAGGGGACCGGGTATACGGCCTGCAGTTTCATCTCGAGGTGACACCGGACATGATTGCACAGTGGTGTGCCGAAGACGCTGCTTGCGGCGACGCCTGCGAGGTCAAAGATCCAATTGATCCCACGGCGCATTCCGTACAGAGCGGGGAATTGGCGCGGCTCGTATTTAACCGCTGGTGCAGTTTAGTTAACAATAGAGTGGAATAGGCCTCCAGGCCTGTGAATTTAACTAAACATGGACCCAGATACTGGCATCGGCGGGCCCGTCGGCCGTTTCCCATCGACGCAGCTTTCGCTGCTCGATGCCGCGACTACCGGTCTGTTAAACGAGGCGCTGGATCGTGTGATCGCACTGTATTGGAAACCGGTCTATCGCTATATACGCATTAAATTCCACAAAAACAACGAAGATGCCAAGGATCTCACGCAGAGCTTCTTCACAACCGCGTTGCAGCGAGACTTTTTCGCCCGCTTCGATCCTGCTAAGGCAGCATTCCGGACGTATCTCCGCATGGCCGTCGAACGTTTTGCGGCGAATGAGCATGCCGCCGCGCACAGGCAAAAGCGAGGTGGGGATCTAGAGTTTGTACCGGTTGATGATCAGACCATCAGTAGCGAACCCGCCGAGCTGGTCTATGAGCGCGAGTGGCAGCGCCAGTTATTCGCTCTGGCGATCGATGACCTTCGCGCGCACTGCGAGCTGTCCGGTAAGCAGCTCCAACTCCGGATGTTCGAAGCCTATGACCTCGCAGAGAGCGACCGTCCCTCCTACGGTGAACTGGCCGCGCGCCATGGCATTCCGGAAACCTCTGTGACCAACCATTTGGCTTGGACGCGCCGCACCCTGCGCGCGCTCGTGACTGAACGGCTCCGCGGCGTGACGAGCGGTGAGACGGAGTTCCGGCAGGAGATGCGTCGCGTATGGATTTGAGCGACTCTGTTATCGACCATCTGCGCTCGATCGTTTCGCTTCCCGATCTCACTGCCACCCGATACGAGCTCGAATCCGAGATCGGACGCGGTGGCATTGGCGTGGTGTACGCTGCCCGAGACCGCGAACTCGATCGCCGTGTCGCCCTTAAAGTCATCGATGCCAGTCTTTCGGGCGAAGCGCGGCTCATCGCGCAACTCGAACATCCCTCTATCGTGCCCATCTACGAGGCGGGGGTTCTTCCCGACGGCCGCGCCTTCTACGCGATGAAACTGGTGGCCGGGGCACGCTTAGACCATTACGTCGCCGGATCCCCGACGCTTTCCGAGCGTCTGAGAATCATCCGGCGGGTGGGTGAGGCGCTCGCTTATGCCCACACCCGTGACTTCATTCATCGCGACCTCAAGCCGCAGAACATAATGGTCGGCGAGTTCGGGCAGGTGTACGTCATGGATTGGGGCGTGGAGGCCGTCGCCGGCACGCCCGGGTTTCGCGCTCCTGATTCGCCTCTGGATCGGGGTTCCGACATCTATGGGCTCGGTGCTGTGTTACGGTTCGTGCTCCCAGCGGCGGCAGCGCCCGCGCTTCGCGCAATTGCCGCCAAAGCCATGAGCGCCGATCCGGCCGACCGCTACCCAAATTCATCGGCGCTTCTAGCCGACATCGAGCGCTTTCAGGAAGGGCTGGCCGTAGAAGCCTGGGCCGAACCCTGGTGGCATCGAGTACGGCGTTTTGGTTCGCGCAACGCCGTTCTACTCTGGCTGCTGGCAGCTTATGCGGGTATAAAATTCTTCCTGTTTTTTCTGCGGAATCTGTAAAGGAATTCCCAGCAACGCGGAATAGTATACCGGGAGGAACAAAAAATGAACAAGATCGTGGTCGGATTGCTCTTCGGGTTGGTTCTCGGGGCCATTGACGGCGCAACCGCGTGGTTCTACCCGGAAACGCGATCGCTGGTCGGTGGGATTATGGTAGGTTCAGCGATCAAGGGAATGGTCGTGGGCATGCTTAGCGGCTGGTTTGCGCGCAAAGTGCAGTCGATGGCATGGGGAATCGTGGTCGGCTCGGCGCTGGGACTGTTGTTCGCCTTTATGGTGGCGGCAATGGAGGCGTCGAAAGGCAAGCCGCACTACCTGGAGATCATGCTGCCCGGCTTCGTCGTGGGCGCCATCATCGGCTTCTTAACGCAGTCGTGGGCGCCATCATCGGCTTCTTAAC
>Ga0070681_10001175_pt1 | contig 22636 bp, 14 predicted proteins | sample KBSC83BmetaG_FD_65650 | JGI IMG/M metagenome (GOLD analysis project Ga0070681, IMG submission 65650) | Corn rhizosphere microbial communities from Kellogg Biological Station, Michigan, USA - KBS C8-3B metaG | ecosystem: Host-associated > Plants > Roots > Rhizosphere | place: USA: Michigan...
GCGTCGGAGGCAGACAGGAGCGTGGCCCCTCGAACGGCGGCGACGCGGGAGTCGTCAGTCGGCTTGTTTCGCTCGATCACGAGGTCGCGCGTCCGTTCCGTCGATCGCACAACGGGACGGTCTGTCTCCGTGAGGTAGCCCGCGACGCCATTCGCGTGATCCGAGTGATAGTGCGTGAGCGCGACGTGCGTCGGCCACTTACCGGTCAATTCCTTTGCCTTTCCCGCGAGCCACACCGCGCCCTGCGGCTGATTGAAACCCTCGATTGCGAGCACGGCGTTTCGTCCCGCGATGATGCCGCCGTTCGACAGTGTCGTACGGTCGCCCGACAGCGGCGTCGAGATGAGCGCCCACATGCCGTCGCTGATCTTCTCCAAGCTGCCGAACGGCTCGCGAGCGACGACGTTGGCGTTCGAGGAACGCGCCCACGCGAGTCGTGCGGCGCGCGGCATCAATGAGCCAGCGAGCGCCAGATGTGCCGCGCACGAGCCGGATTGGACGAGAAAGTCGCGTCGATTGATCGCGCCGGAGTCGCGCTCAGAGGATCGAGTCATTGGGGAGCCTTCCAAGGTTCGGGCTTGGTCAACACGGGGAGTACGGTGGCGAGCGTCGCGCCTGTCCACATCGAAGGCACGCCTCGAATGAACGTAACGAGGCCATCGATCTCCGACCGGACATCGCCGATTGGACGTCCGAGAAAGTCGGTCATGTGGCCGAGGATCTGTCCTTTCTTCACGCGGGTGTCGCGCGCGACGGCGGCGGAGAAGACGCCGGCCTGCTTCGCGGTGATGCGAGGCGACGCCCCGGAGAGCCAGACCGGATTCTTCACAATCGCGACGGTTCGCGGAATCATCTTCAGCTCGCCGAGGACATTCAGCGATCCGTTGATCAGCGCGTTCACGTCCGCCGGTGTGACGACGCCGCTGCGTCCTGCTTCGGCGACCAGCACGGTCTTTCCCTTCACGAGCGCTTGGCTCGACAAGCTCCGTCCAGGATTCGACTTTGCGTCAATGTCGTTGACGATGATGTGGTCGAGACCGAATGCCATGACGAGCCTGAGACCTGCCGAGTCCTGCGCCGGACGTCCGCCGCGGAACCAATAGCTGTAGGGACGAAGATCTTCGTCGAGGTCGCCGCCGTGCAGATCGACGACGACGTCGGCGGGCACGACGATCTGTTGTTGCACGAGAGCGAGTGCGCGCGCGGTCTGCGTGCCGTTCGCGTCGCCGGGGTAGCCGGCGTTCATGCCGTTGCGGTCTATGGGATTAATGTGCGGCGTCATGGACAGAAACGACGGCACGTTGAGCAGCGGCGCGACGATCACCGTGCCGGAAAGCGTCTTTGGATCGATCCGGCTGATCAGTCGTTGCAGCGCGATGATCGACGTGTATTCAGTACCGTGACTCCCGGCGACGAAGGCAACGACGGGGCCAGGTTTCGCGCCGCGGATCACGGCGACTGGCATCTCGAGCGCGGAATCGGAGCCAGCGGGGACGGAGAGATTGCCGTAGGCGGTCGTGCCAACGGAGGCCGTGGCGGAGCCGACGGAGAGCGTGGTTTGTTGCGCGGTCGCTGTGGAAGCGATCGTGACGACAAGTGCCGAGAAGTACGCGAAGCGCTGCATGGGCGTATCCGGAGGGTGGTGGGAGACGATACCACCAATTGTCATCCTACGCGAGCGAAGCGAGCGTAGGATCTGCTGTCCCAACTCCGACGTCTGCTCACGCGACCACTATAGTAGATCCTCCGCCGCGCGTTGCGCGGCGGAGGATGACTACCGAATGATCACCCCGCTGTTATCGCCCGCCGTCGACGATCGCAAGAACTTCAATACTCGCGTGTCGAGATAGTTCGAGATCTGCATCGGCAGCTTGCGACGTTGCGACGCGGTGAGGACACCCTTCGCGTCTGGCACGATGGCGAGGAGATAGTCGACCGTGCGCTCTCGCGCCTTCACATACTGATCGTACGCCTCACTCCGGCTGTACGAGTCCGGTAGCCCAGCAAGATGGACGGCAATCGGCGTCCAGATCGAGTCAGCAACTACGGCGAACGCGTGGCTCAGCGTCGCGAGACTATCGGCCTGCTCGCGAGTCAACCCGAGCGAATCCGACTGCGAGAGGATCATCGACATCGGATTCGGGATCGAGCTCGTACCCAAGCTCTTCATCGTTTCGGGCGCCTGCTTCGTTCCCGGATGCCCGCGGCCGAGGTCGAGCCGTTGCGTCAATAGCTGTCGCTCGCGCGGAGCGCCGATGTCGAGCTGCACGCTGAGACTGATGTACGGCAGCGCGTGCGTCGTCGCCTGCTGCGGTCGCGTCGAACCGAAACGTTGATTCACATCGTACTTGAACTGCTTCGTCACCGGATCGAAGCCCCGGACGAAGAACAGATTCTGGTCGGGCGAAATGATCTGGCCCCAACCGTGAATGTCATTGCTGCCGTGGAGCGCGAGATCGGCGAGACCGAAGGGATTCTGTACCTGGAATCCGATGGTCACGCGCTTCGGAAGTCCGATCTTCTGCGGATTGAGCTTGATCTGAAGACCGCCGATCGCCGTCCAGGGCGCCTGGCAACTGCCGCGGCTCGCAAGCGTGTTGAGCTGCTGCTCGAGGCAGTCGCGCGCCGAGCGCGTGCCGGTGCTGAGCAGCGATCGCATTGCCGAGGACGCCGCTGAATCCGCGATCTTGACTGGATCGAACACGAATGCGCGATCGTTGGCGAGGCCATCGCCATTCACATCCCCAGCGATCATTGGCGTGTAGCGTTGCCCGGATGCCATCTGCACGGCGGCACTGAGATACACGATGTCGAAAATCGGGAAGTCGCTCCACCGAACCGTGACGGTGTGTCGCCCGCCGGCGAGGTGCGGTCCCCAGTACGTGTCGAATGGATTGCCTGCGGTATTGGAGAACCCAGAGACTTTCTCGTTCACGTCGAGCAGTGTGTACGTAACGTCCCATTTGAGACGCGCGTTCGTCGTGACGGGCTTGAGATTCGCCGTCAGTTGTCGCGAGTCGACGCGAAGATCGGATCGCTCGAACCAGACACGCTGAAAGCCGGTCGACACGCGCGACGACACTGTCGACACCGCGCCCGTCGATGAAACGATCGCGCTCGGGTCGGCGAAGATCGGACGGCTTCCTTCGGTCGCCAAACTGAAGCGGGCAATCGGATTGAAGTTCACATCCACCATGTTCGACTGGTCGAGACCGGCCGAGAGAATTCCCTGAAGACCGAGCACGAACCGATTGTCGAAGATGGCGCTCGACCAGTCGCCGGCCATGCGAAGCGATTGCGGTTGGCGATAGCCGTGATCGAAGAGTGTCACGTTCGGCGCCGACGTCGAGAACACCGAGCCGCCCGATCCGTCGGCACAACGTGTCGGGATCGTCGCCGGATCCGAGAGAAACGTGCTCCAATCCGGGAAGGGAACCGCGGCGCCGAAGCACGCGACGGTCTGTGTCGAGTTGACGAGACCAGTCGATGACACCGCGGAGCTGATGAGTTGCGCCGGCGCCATGTTTTGGAACACACCAATGCCCGCGTGAATCACTGCCTGTGGCGGACGCGCAGATCCGGGTGCGTAGGAGACCTGCGGCGATTTTCCATAGTACCACTGCAATCCCACGCGCGGGCTGATGTATGCCCGATTCGGCACATCGTCATTGCGAACGCCGAACGCGTCGACCACCGACTGATTGAACGCCGGCGTCGACGTGAATCGGTTGGCGTCCATGCGGACGCCGTACTGGAGCTGAAAGCTCGGGCTCGGACGCCAGTAGTCGCCGAGGGAGGCGGCGCCCGTGAGTTGGCTTCCCGACTTCGTGTTCTGCGTCAGCGTGCGCGTAAAGCTGCTCGGCTGTCCTGACTGCAAATCGCCCAGCGAGTTGAAGGCGAAGGTGCCAAGTGCGCTTGGAGTGAGATCGCTCGTGAACGCATCGCGCGCGATGCTCGACGTCAACTTCAGTGTATGCTGATTGTCGGCGCTGAACCAGCTCAGGGAATTGTTGAGCTGAATCGTTTGATTCGAGGACGATGCGAGCTGCGAGCTTCCACCGAATGAGAGTGACTTGACCGACTCGCTCCCGTCGGGCAGAACGGAGCTCACACGAACCGTGCCTTCGGGAACGCGCTCGTAGGGCGAGGATGAGTTGCCAAAGCCGGCGACGCCGAGTGTCGTCTTCGAGAGCACGCCGAACCAGAAGTAGTTCGTGTGCACGAGTGCCAGATTTCCGCCCCACAGGTTCACTTCGCCCGCGTGTGCCGGCGTCGTCAACAACAGACCACCAGGGCTCACCGGCCGTGTGCGCTGCACGTTGCCGGCGCCGCCGAGTGTGAACGAATGTCCCGCGCCCGACGCACTCGGAGAGATGTCGACGTTCATGAACGCCTGCGCGACGTCCTGGGCCTGAAGCCTCGGTAGATTCGCGGCGCTGATCGGCACGTGCGCGTTCCGGAGAATGCCGAGGAGGCGAGCAGCCGAATCCGGTGCGACGCCCGCGGCGGCGATTCCCGCCGGGCTGGTGTTGAGCAACGTCTGAACGTCGTTGAAGCGACGCCCGAAGTTGTACGCGGAGTTGTAGAACACTTTATCCATCGCGATCGGGCCAGCCGCATTGCCGCCGATGCGCATGTTCGTGTACGTCTGACCCTGAGCCTCGGCGGTTTGATCGGGCCACTCGAGCGCCGGCGTGATGTCGGCGTTCGTCATCGATCGGCGCGAGAAATTCGATCCTGGAATGGTCTGAATCGCGATCTGCGCGCCGCTGAAGCCGCCGTTCGCTGGGTCGAAGGTGTACGGCCTGATCGACGTGGTTGCGAGAATGTCCGGCGGCAGCGCACTGACGGCGGAGCCGAGGCCGTTGAACGTCGTGTTGTTCTGCTCGCCGCCGAGGCCGAGCAGGGAGTACATGTCGGCCGCGCCGTCCAGACCTGGAATGATCTGAATGCCGGCGACGGTTGCCGCCATGGCGGCGAGATTTCCGGCTTGGTCTACCGGCAAGCCGTTGTTGGTGAGCGGTCGCTCACCGCCGCCGACATCCGGGGTGCCGTTTCGATTCGGCAGTCCGCGATTACCCTGCGCGTTGACTTGCACTTTGTCGAGCGCTTGCGCGAGCGGCGCCATCCTCGCATCGGCGAGCAGGACTTCTTCGTCGCCGATGCGCCGGATCTCGTAGCGCTTCGGCGCGTATCCAACTTTGGTGTAGTCCATCCAGTAGTCGCCTTCACCGTTGATGAAGACGATGGTGAAGCGACCGCCTTTGTCCGTCGTCGCGACCTTCATCACGCCGCCCTGATAGGACGTCGCGCGCACGCTTGCGCCCTGAATCGGCAGCGAGTCTTGACCGATCACTCGCCCGCGAATGACGTCGGTTTGCTGGGCCGACGCCATTCGTGCGCTGAGCGCGATCGCGAGGATGACGAAGACACTGCGCATGGCATCCTAGTGGCGATACTGTTGCGCGATCGATGGAAGCTTCGTGCGCTCGAGCGTGAACCCGTTCGTGAGATCACCGCTCGTGAGATAGACGACGCCACCTTTCGCGAACCCGGCGATCGCACGGCCGAGTGGCAGCCGCACTCGCTCGAAGAGCTCTCCCTTTGCGTTCACAACGTCGTACACGAGCTCGCCCTTCTTCGACAGCGTCGTGGTGCGCGGGAGAATCCAGAGATTGCCGTCGAGATCGGCGACCGTCGAACCGGGGCGAAGCGGCGCCTCGAAATCGTCGATACCGCCCGCACGGTACAGGTCCGCCATCGGTGGACGCGGTGTGCGCTGAACGCCCAGCGCCGAGGCGACGAGATTGGGCTCGAAACGCGTGCATGTGCGAGGTCCCGTGGCCCCGCTCGTATCGGGGCGAGCGGTCGCATTGCCGCCGCGCGCCACCGCGCCAGGCGGGGGCCCGGTGAGATCACAGGGTCCGGTGGTGAAGCTGATCTCCGCGAACGGATAGCCGTTCGCGAGCAGCCCGTTTTGCGCGCCGCGAACAGAGTCCGCCAGTCGAGTTTTGTCGTCGTCGGTGCGCCGCTTCCAGTCGAACGCCAGCTTCGCCGACGCGGTCCACTGATCGTTGCCCTGAAGCAAGTCGACATGGTAGTCGTGACCGCGCACAATCGCCACAGATCCGGTGGAGAGCACGGCGAACTCGTCGACGCTCTGGAGCGGATCCAACGTGAAGACCGTGGTGGTGTGCCCGTCGCCGCTTCGCTCAGTCGTCACCTTCATCAACGGCCGCGCTATGCGTCCGATGGTGTCCACGCGGCGCTGTTCGAGATCGGCGCGCAGAATGGGCATCGAGTCGACGTACAGCGGGTACAGCGGATGTTCCGCGAGCTCTGCGGGCGACGGTCGCCCGTTCGGGAACGTACGCGGAGTCGTCGGTCGATCCCCGCGCACGATCAAACGACCCTTCGAGTCGACGGCCGTGTATCCACTGTTGACGTAGCCGAATCTGAGCGGCGCGGGCAGGTCGACACCTCGGACGAAACGTCCATGCCCATCGATGAGCAGCATGGTCTGCGAGGTCCATTCGGTGATCAGCGACGAATCGCCGAGGTACGGAATGAGCGGCGTGCCCAGCCGGCCATAGCTCGTCGCGCTCCCTGGCGCCGAGTCGCGGACGATGGTGAACGTCGAAAGAGTGGAGTCGTAGAGCTTGAGCTGGCGGCGGCGAGCGTCGTTGACGAGCACTTTGCCGTCGGACGCCTGCTTGAGGCCCAGAATTCCGCCGAGCGCCTCAGTGGTGTGCACCGAGGCAGGCGGCAAGTCGACGACCGGAATTGCTTTTTGTAGGGACGCGGCGTGCGGCTTCGATTGTTCCGCACCGCACGTCAGCGCGGCGAGCGCCGTGCGCACCGGCATCGTACGCAGAATCGCGAAGACCGGGCCCTCCGGTGCGGATGCACTGGCGGCGCTGACACTCCGCTCGATGCGTACCAGGTTCGCCGTCATCGAATCGACTTCCGCTTCCGCCGCGAGGAGCGACGCATGCGGCACGGTGCCCTGCGATGCAGCGAGTCGGACCAGGCCCTCGCGCGTGCGCGTCAACTCGAGGCGAAGCGCCGCAAGTTGTCGAGTGACACCGACCGTGCTTGCGGCGATCGCCTTTCGTTCGCGCTCGCCAGCCACGCGTGCCGAGGCGTATCCAGTGCTTGCGCCCCACACGAGGCCGACGGTGAGCATGAGCATCGCTGCAGCGAGCGATGCGCCGGCGAGCGCCAACCGCCTTGGGGAGTACCATCGCATCACACGGATGACACGAGCTGGTGACATGTACGGCGGCGCCGCCGACGTTTCTTCGCTCGCGAGCGCCTCGAAGCGCGCGCGGAGATCGTCGTCATTGTCCATGGTGGCCATCCTCGCCGAGGATCCGGCGGAGTTGGGCTTTGCCGCGCTCGTAGTGCACGCGCGCGGAGCCGATCGAGATGCCGATCACACTGGCCGCATCAGCGATCGTGAGATTCTCATAAAAGACGAGGTGCAAGACCTCGCGTTGGCGCGCGGACAACTGCTTCAGCGCGGCAACGAGCGCACGCGTGGATTCTTCCTGAAGAATCGGCGTGAGCCCCGCGGCCGGAATTCCTTCGTGCTTGCCGTTCAGCATGCCGAGCGACAGCGTGGCGCGGAGTGCGTGGCGCCGGCGTTCTTCGCTCGCGGTGCGACGAATCAGCCCGAACAGAAAGGTTCGGAACTGCGCGCGTCCATCGAAGGTGGCGCGCCCCTCGACCAACTTGAGATATGCGGTTTGCAAGACGTCCTCCGCTTGAGAGCGGTCCCACCGGCAGCACGCGAGCGCCCAGCCGAATGCAGCGCGGTGGTGGCGGGAAAGTTCGTCGTCGAAATCGGCCACGATCGACGGGTGAAGGGTCCGGTCCTGGAGATGAGTGACCGGAGACCCTTCTTCATATGACACGCGCGCTGTCACTGTCTGTCATCCCGGGCGCAGCGAGGGATCTGCACTCCTGCGGTTCCTGTAGTTCCTACTTCTTCGCCGCGCCGAGCGCTGTCCGCTCGAGGGTGAAGCCGGTGCCCATGTCGCCGGACGTCAGATACACGACTCCGCCTTTTCCAAATCCCGCGATCGCTCGACCGGCGGGAATGCGCACGCGCTCGAACAGCTCGCCCTTCGCGTTCACGACGTCGTATACCAACTCTCCGTGTTGCGAGAGCTTGGTCTTGTTCGGCAGAATCCACAGGTTGCCGTCGCGATCCGCGAGCGTTCCTCCAACCTCGAGCGGCGGATCGAAGTCGGACACCGGTCCCTTCCGGGTGAAGTCGATCATTGGAGGAATCGGAGGCAGCGCGGGCATGCCGGCAATGCGAGCGCCACCGCCGCCCATGAGCCTCTGCCAGCAGCTCGCGTCGGCCGGCGGCGGACCGGCGCTCCCATTGCCGGACCGTCCAGTGCCACGTCCCGCGCCCCGTCCACCATCCCCATCACCGCGACCGCCGCCGCACGGCATCGGTCCGCGCATTCGCAGCTCGGCAGTAGGATACCCGCCCGCGAGCAGCGCATTCTGCGCGCCCTTCACCGAATCGGCGAGGCGCTGCTTGTCGTCATCGGTGAACCGCTTCCACTCGAATGGCATCTTTGGGGTCGACGTCAGCGACCCATCCGGCTGAATCCAATCGATGTGGTAGTCATGTCCTCGTACGATGGCCACGGCTCCGTTCGAGAGCACAGCCCACTCGTCGGCCGGCTGAAGGGGATCGAACGCGTAGATATGGCTGCTCGATCCGTCGCTGTATCGCTCCGAGCTCACTGAAAACAGCGGACGCGCAAAGCGCGCGATTGTGTCCGTCTTGCGCTGATCGAGGTCGGCACGGACGATGGCAATGGAGTCAGAAAACTCGACGCCCGTCGCGTTTGTTGCCCGTGACGATGATCGCATCGCTCGGAAGACGAGACGCCCCTTCGCATCGACGCCAGTTCCAGGCGTCGTGACCGACCGGAAATCTTGAAGAGAGGGCATCGCCAGCCCGCGCGCGATTTGGCCGTGGCCGTCCACCACGACGAGCGTCTGCGCGTTCCAGTCGACCATGAGCGACGAGTCACCAAGGAACGGCATCATGGGCATTCCAACAGTTCCATAGCTGTTGGATGAACCCTGCGTGGAATCCAACACCGTCGTGGACGTCGCCAGCGTGGAATCGAACAGCTTGAGTTGATGGTGGAGTACGTCGTTCACCAAGACCTTTCCATCTCCACCCTGTCGTACGCCAATGATCGCGCCAAACGTCTCCGGCGCGCGCATTGTCGCCGCCGGCAGATCGATGAGCGGAATCGCCTTCTGAAGCGGCGCGACCTTTGGCGCCGCGGCCACCGAACCGCACGTGAGCGCCGCGAGCGCGTTCCGCACGGGCACCGTTCGGAGAATGTCGAGCGTCGACACCTCGCCGTCATCGCGATGACGCGCGTCGAGTCCCTCCGCCGACGCGTAGCCGGTGCGGACGCCGAGGATCATGCCGACCGTCAGCATCGCGACGGCGCCGGCGGCCATGCCGACCACCATTCCGAGCCGGCGTGTCCGCTGCGCACGCCCGAACTGCGTTTCGCTGCGGAAGGCGCGCGCGATCTCGCGCTCGAGTGAGGCGCGAAACTCCGGGGATGGCAGATGCTCGTTGAAGTCGCTCATGCGATACCTCGTTCGACCTTCAGTGTGATTTCGAGCTCGCGGCGCAACCGTTCGCGCGCGCGTCGCAGCCGGCCTTCGACTGCGCGTTCCGAGATTCCATATGCTTCCGCGAGTTGCGCGACCTTCAGGCGATCGTAATGGAACGTCTCGAGCAATTGCGCTTCCTCGCTGGGCAGCCGCAGCATGGCCTGCCGCACGACAGCCGCGATCTCAGCAGAGTCATTCACTGCGTCCGTATCCACGGCGGCGAGCACGTCTGCCGGCGAGACCGAATCCAACGGCAGCGCTTCACGCCGGCGGAGATGGTTCAGGATCAGATTCCGCGCGACGGTCGTCAGCCATCCCAACGGATTCTTGGGAGCGCCGTTGTGCCGCCAGTCGCGGACTGCCCGGAGCCACGTTTCCTGCGTGACGTCTTCCGCCAATTCACGCTGCCCGCCGACACGACGCGACGCATATCCGTACAGTGCGTCCATCGTCTCAGCATAGATCTGTCGCAGCTCGGCTTCAGTGATTCGTTCGCGCATCCGCTGGGTTGGGTCCGTACCTATGACACATGAAGGTCGAAAAACCCACGCGGATGGTAGACGCGCGGCGAAATCGTTCGCAGAATCAAGGCCTCTGTCATCCCGAGCGTAGCGCGAGGGATCTGTACTTCGGTCACTGCAGATCCTCGCTGCGCTCGGGATGAGCTCAGTCAGCTTCGAAGGAGAACAGCCGATGGCTGTACTATCGTTCCTGGACCGCGAACATTCGATTGCCGGCGACGACTATTCCCGCTGGCTCGTTCCGCCTGCCGCGCTCGCGATTCACCTTTCGATCGGGCAAGCGTACGCGTTCAGCGTCTTCAATCTGCCGCTCTCGCAACTATTGGGCGGAAGCGCTGCCGCCGACAATTGGAAGCTCAGTACGATCGGATGGGTGTTCAGCATCGCGATCGTGTTTCTCGGGTTGTCGGCCGCGGTCTTCGGCGCATGGCTCGAGCGCGTGGGCCCGAGACACGCGATGTTCATCGCCGCACTCTGCTTCAGCGGTGGCTTCGAGATCGGCGCACTCGGCGTCGCGACACACCAGTTCTGGTTGCTGCTAATTGGCTACGGCGTGCTGGGCGGCATCGGACTCGGGCTCGGGTACATCTCGCCGGTCTCGACGCTCATCAAATGGTTTCCTGATCGGCCAGGCATGGCGACAGGCATGGCGATCATGGGCTTCGGCGGCGGTGCGATGATCGCGTCGCCGCTGTCGACGGCGCTCATGGCGCGCTTCAAGCCGACGTCGCCGCAGGGTGTCGCGCCCACGTTCGTCGCGATGGGGCTGATCTATCTCGCGTTCATGATGTTCGGTGTGTTCACCGTGCGCATTCCGCGCGACGGATGGACGCCCGCGGGTTGGGCGCCATCACCGAAGGTGAATCGCATGGTGACGAGCGGCAATGTCACTGCGGATCGCGCAATCACGACGCCGCAGTTCTGGCTGCTGTGGATGGTTCTGTGCATGAACGTCACCGCGGGCATCGGCGTGCTCGGTCAGGCGTCGCCAATGATTCAGGAGATGTTTCCGGGCGTCATCTCCGTGGCTTCGGCCGCCGGGTTCGTCGGCCTGCTGAGTCTCGCGAACATGGCCGGCCGCTTTTTCTGGTCGTCGCTCTCGGATATCGTCGGACGAAAAGCCGTCTATACGACGTTCTTCCTGCTCGGCGGCGCGCTCTACGCGACGGTGCCCGCGACTGGACGGGCGGGAAATGTCGTGCTGTTCGTCATCGGCTACGTCGTCATTCTCAGCATGTATGGCGGCGGCTTCGCGACGATCCCGGCCTATCTCCGCGACCTGTTCGGCACGATTCAGGTTGGCGCGATCCACGGACGCTTACTCACGGCGTGGTCGACTGCCGGAATCCTCGGGCCGATGCTCGTGAACTACATCCGCGAATACGAGATTGCGCACGGCGTGGCCAAGGCGGACGCGTATACGACGACGATGCACATCATGGCGGGGCTGCTCGTCATAGGCCTCATCTGCAACTTGCTGGTTCGGGCTGTCGACGAACGGCATGTCGAAGTCGCCGTTCCTTCGCCAGCGCCATCGGCGTGAGAATATCAACGATCAGATACGGACAGGAACGGAGGGAACGGATATCAACGGCGCGACGGAAATGACAAAATGATTTGAAACCGTTGTTCAGTTCATTTCCGTTTCTGTTTCCGTTCACGTCCGTATCTCAACGTTGATGCCAACTCGGAGAACTCCAATGAATCAACGAGGATCTGTCGCACTCAAGCTCGTCGCCGCGTGGGCACTCGTCGGCGTGCCGCTCGCGTGGGGCGTGTGGCAGGTGTTCCAGAAATCACTCGATCTATTCAGATAGTCGAGCGAGGCGAAGATCGACTGTCGATAGGCCGACAGCAGATCCTTCGCTGCGCTCAGGATGACTAGTTGATCTTGAACTCCTTCGCCATTCCGTGTTGGAGATGCGGCTTCCCGTCCTTCGCGTCTGGAACGAAGCAAAGGAACGCATAGTTGCCCGCCGGAAAGTCCGCCGTGAACGTACCGCTGCCGCCGGCCGGGAGGATTGCGATGCCGCCGACCGCTTCACCCGGCGGCGGTCCCTGGAACGTGGCTGCCCAGCCGGCCAGGTCCTTCATCGTCTTGCCAGGCGCAAGGCGAACGACCTCCACCTCGTGCAGCTGAGGTCCGCTGTTCGTCACTTTGATGGTGTGCGAACCCGCCGTCAGCGTTCCGGTCACCGTGAAGGTGTAGTCGCTCAGCGCGATCGTTGCGTCGGACGCCGGCTCCGCGCCTGCAGCGCCTGATGCCGCGACCGTGAACGGGCGGATCATGCCTTTGGCGAAATGCGGCACATGGTCAGGCATGTCCACAAAGCACAGCATGATGTAGTTGCCCGGCTCGAGGTTGAACGCGCCGTGTGAGAAAGCGCCGGGGTTCGGCGCGTTCGGCCCGCCCTTGAACTGCACCCACGCCGGCGGTGGTCCCTTGCTCAGCGCGGCGGAGAAATCCGACGCGGTCTTGCCGCTATCAAGGCGGACGATCTGCAGGTGATGCAGGGTCTGACCGTCATTCACGAAATGGAACGTGGTCCAGCCAGCGGGAAGCGTGTCTGGTGCCGAGACGAACGCGAAGTCCTTCGCGTGCACCGTCGCAGTGCGGGTGGCAGGGTCGTACATACTGGAGCCCGCAGCGGCACCCTCTTGCGCGACCTTGGTTGAGTCGGTCTTCGCAGCGTCTTTCGAACCGCACGCGGCGAGCGTTGCCGCGCCGGCGAGAGCGGCGATGACCAGGGAACGGGACATGGGTAACGGGTCCTCTTGGGTTGTGAGTGGGACTGCGAGACTTGCTCGCGGTGGGTGCGACAGCCTCGCTCAAAGAGGCGCTGCTGTCAACTGCCGATCAGCCTGCGACTCATCGATTCTACGAGTCATACCGTCGCGCGAGTTTCCCGTCATCGATTTCTGCCAGGTCGAGCTCGAGACTTCTCCAGATACCCTTTTCATCTTTGAACTGGACGCCGAGAGTGAACGTTCCGCTGGCCTCGATCTCTTCGAGTGCGGCGCGAAGCCCGTCGGTGCGTCGAATCCAAATCACCGGCTTCGCAAACGTGTCATGCAGATGGAAAATGAAAGGACCGACGAGGCGTGAGTTGTCCGTCGACAACAGCACAGCGTCGAACATGAAATACCGGCTGAATTCTCGAATCCGCTCTACAGCCAGGCGTCTCCCGAAGTTTTCGCTTTTTCCACCCCAACGATTCTTCTGGATATCGTCATTGGCCAGGGAGTCGGCGGCGGGCGCCTTCGGCACAGGCGGACGGTCGTCGTTTTTCTTCGCGACCCCGGAATTGGCGGGCACCTTCTCCTGGACGAGCTTGATCACTTCTGGCGAGAGTCGAATCGCGTAGCCTACGACCTTCTGACTCTCCTTTTCCGGTCCCGAACGATCGGAGAGCATCCGGGCAATTCCGACGAGCTTCTCGTCCCGAAAGACGGGCGCGCCGCTCAACCCCTTTTCAAAAGTTCCAGACTTTGGCTCGATCTCGATGTATTCCGTCGCCGTACCATCCGGCATGACCGTATTGATCAATCGCTGAATCCTTCCGTCGACGGCACGATGCTCGAATTGATCCTGGAAGAATCTCGTGTAGCCCCGACATTGCACCAAACCGGCAGTGCTCTTGGAATGGGTCAGCGGTGTCTCTTCCGCGATCTCTCCATCGACGGTCAAGACCGCAAGATCGCGACGCGCGAGCGCCGCGTCTCCATTGTCTTTCGCCTCGTGACCGTTGACCATGATGCGGACCGGGTTGTCGCCCGTTGTGGCAATTCGACTGCTCAACGCCCGCAGGTTATGTGCGCAGGTGAGCACGTAACATTTTCCGCCATGTCGCCGGACGACGACGCCCGTGCCGGAATCGAGAATCTTGGTCCCGTTCAAGATGGTGATCAGTACGGCGCTCATTGCCCGGCTCCGATGGCAAATGCCTGCTGTTTTTGCGTTACCGGTGAAAACGTCACCTTGACTTGAAGGGTTCCTTCCGCGGATGCCTTGGTAACGAACAAGTTGCCCTCGGCAGAGAAGCTGACCCCGAGCTCCACCTCGGCTTCCTTCACTTCGATCGGCACGTCGAGCGCGTCACGCAGGCCCGCGAAAGCATCGCCGATGGGCCGCAGAATTCGATCGAGCATGCTGGCAACCATTTCCATGGTTGTGTCGACTCGGTCGGCATCGGAGGTATGCATTTCCTCGCGCCGATCCGATGGAGCGCCGATTTCTACAATCACTCCATCCTTGAACTCCAGAAACTTCGTTGCCATCTGGAACGCTCCGGGGTGAGGGGGCGGGCTACGTCCTCGAGCGCCTGAAAATGTTCGGGCCGTGGTCGTCACGCCATGACCACGGAGCGGTGGCCATCAGAAGATTCTACTGTTCCCTCTGGATCCATTGGATGTGCGCGTAACTGCCATGCGCAGGGACATGCCGCACCTGAAACGATTGCGAACGGGAGCAATCAACGTGGACTTGCTCGCGTCAACGCGGAGGCACATATCTAGACGCCGCCCGGCATACTGCCGGATTTCCGAAAGACACCTTCACACAAGGGCGAAGTATGCGACGCTTCATTCCCCACATCGCAGCCGTCGCGACACTGCTCGGCGTCACTCCACCCGCTCTTGCGCAACGCGGAGGCCGCGGCGGCGAGGCTGATGGGGGGCGAACGGCCGGGCTTCCGTTGCAGCCGAGCAAACCACTCAAGTTCACGACCGACGAGGGCACATGGCTCTCGCTCGATCTCTCGCCCGATGGACGCACGATCGTCTTCGAGCTCCTCGGCGACATCTACACGATCCCGGCCGACGGCGGAAAGGCGACGCGACTGACGAGCGGACAGCCGTTCGACGCGCAGCCGCACTACTCGCCCGACGGAAAATCGATCGTGTTCGTCAGCGATCGGTCGCAGTCGGACAATCTGTGGATCATGAACGCCGACGGTTCGAGTCCGCGCGCGCTCACGCGGGAGAACGATCAGAAGTTTCAGTCGCCCACGTACACCCCCGACGGCAAATACGTGATCGCGTCGAAGGGCAACGACATCTACATGTATTACGCGAACGGCGCCACGACGGGCGGCATGCGTCTGACCGGCGACACCACGGGCGGTGGTCGGGGGGCCGCGGCTGGCGGCGGTGGTCGAGGCGGCGCGGCGCCGAACGTCTTCCTCGGCGCAGCGCCGAGCAAAGATGGCCGCTACATCTACTTCGCGATGCGCAACAGCGCGGGCGGCGGATACAATCAGACATCGCTCGGTTGGCAGATCGGCGTGCTCGATCGCGAAACGGGCAAGATGTTCACGAAGACGAATGCGGTCGGCAGCGGAATGCGTCCGGAGGTGAGCCCCGACGGCCGTTGGCTCGCGTATGCGACGCGCAACAATGCCGAGACGTCGTTGATCCTGCGCGACCTCACGAACGGCGACGATCGTTTGCTCCTTCCGAAGATCCAGCGCGACGACCAGGAATCCCGAGCGAATCGCGATCTTCTGCCGACGTACGCGTTCACGCCTGACAGCCGTTCGATCATCATCGGACACCACGGGCATTTCTGGCGGGCGAACATCGCGGACGGCAAAGAGACGCAGATCCCGTTCACGGCCGACGTCGATATGATGATCGCGGGTCCGCAGAAAGAGACGTATGCGGTGAACGACTCGACGCTCATCGTGCACCAGATTCGCGACCTCGCGCCGAGCCCCGACGGCCGGAAGATGGTATTCGTCGCGCTCGACCGTCTGTGGACGATGGACCTGCCGAACGGCGCGCCGAAGCGCCTCGTGCCATCGGAGAACGTCGGCGAGTTCATGCCGGCGTGGTCGCCCGACGGACAATGGATTGCGTACGTGACATGGAACGACGTCGACGGCGGCAGCGTGTCGCGCGTCCGCGCCGCTGGTGGAAACCCGGAGAAGCTGAGCACCAAGCCGGCGTACTATGAGAAGCCTGCGTTCTCGCTCGATGGTGGCCGCATCGTCGTCGGCCGCGGTCCGCGCAACATGCGGAAGGATCTCGAGGAGCTCGAGCGTCCGCCGCAGAATGCCGTCGGCGTCGAGCTCGTCTGGCTGCCGTCGAGCGGCGGCGCCGAGACGCTCATTTCGCCGACGTCGAACTTCGGACGTCCGCACTTCGTGACCGGCGATACCACGCACATCTACTTCGCCGAAGGCAGCTCGCTGGTCTCGATGCGCTGGGACGGCACCGATCAGAAGACGATCCTTCGCACCGGCGGCGGCGGTGGACGCGGCGGCGGTGGTGGCGGCGAGATGGTAATGTCGCCCGATGGCAGTCGCGTGCTGATCCAGGTGTCCGACCAAGCCGGCCCGCGCTCGTACGTCATTCAGGAAATTCCAAAGACCGGCAACGCGCCGACCATCAACGCGACGAATCCGGCGCAATCAGAAGTGCCCGTTCGCAAGCTCACGACAGTGGGCGGCGAATTCTCCACGTGGGGCAAGGACAGCCGCCACATTTACTACGCGCTCGGCCACTCGCTATTCACGTATGATCTCACGACCGCCGAGGTAGTCGTGAAGGACTCAGTGGCTCGCGCGGAAGCGACGCGTGATTCCGCGAACACGGGTGGCGGCGGCGCCGGCCGTGGCGGCGGACGAGGCGGAGCGCCTGCGCGTCCGATCTATGAAGCGGCGCGACACGACGTCGTCATCACGGTCGCCAAAGACAAGCCGCAGGGCACCGTCGCGCTTCGCGGCGCCCGCATTCTCACGATGAAGGGCCCGGCGCAGGAGATCATCCAGAAGGGCGACATCGTCGTGAAGGACAATCGAATCATCGCGGTTGGTCCACAGGGCAAGGTCCAGATTCCGTCTGGCGCCAAGATCATCGACGTCTCGGGCAAGACGATCATTCCGGGGTATGTCGACGTCCACGCGCACATGTGGCCGGCGTGGGGCGTGCATCGCTCGCAGCCGTTCGAGTATCTCGTGAATCTCGCGTACGGCGTCACGACGGCGCGCGACCCGCAGACGTCCACCACCGACGTGCTGAGCTACGAAGACATGGTGGAGACCGGCGACTTTATTGGACCGAGAATTCTGTCGACGGGACCGGGAGTCTTCCAACAGACGCAGATTCGCACGATCGACGAAGCGCGCGAAGTGCTCAAGAAGTACTCGGAGTTCTACGGCACCGAGACGATCAAACAGTACATGGCCGGCGATCGCCGCACGCGGCAGCTCATCGTCCAGGCGGCGCGCGAGCAGCACCTCACGCCGACGCTCGAGGGTGGGTTGGACTTCAAGAAGAACCTGACCGAAGCGATGGACGGCTACGCCGGCAGCGAGCACACGCTCCCGATCGCGCCGCTCTACAAGGACGTACTCACGCTGTACGCGAACTCCGGTACGACGTGGACACCGACGCTCATCGTGCAATACGGCGGTCCGTGGGCGGAGAACTACTGGTATGAGAACTTTGACGTCGTGGGCGATCCGAAGTTGAATCGCTTCACGCCGCGTGACGTCGTCGAGCGCAAAGGTCTCCGTCGCCCGGGCTGGTGGGCGCCGTCACAGTGGTCGTTCTCGCTGTTCGCGGAGCAGGCAGCGAAGATGCTGGCCGCCGGTGGACGCGTGGGCATGGGCAGCCACGGCCAGTTGCAAGGGCTCGGCGCGCAGTGGGAGATCTGGAACATCGCGTCGGGTGGTATGCCGCGGTACGATGTCCTCAAAGTGGCAACGATCTTCGGCGCCGAGGCGCTCGGTCACGGCAACGACTTTGGCTCGATCGAAGCGGGCAAGTTCGCGGACCTCCAGGTGCTCGACAAGAATCCGCTGGACGACATCAAGAACACGAACACCATCAAGTACGTGATGAAGAATGGCCGGCTCTACGACGGCAACACACTCGCCGAGGTGTGGCCGCGGCAGAAGCAGCTCGCTCGCCTATGGTGGTGGAGCGACATCGCAGCGACTAACGGACAGGACCGATAGGTGGGGCGAGAAGGGAACTGAGTGCGGAGGAGGTGAAGGGATGTGAGAAGGGCGTGCGGGGTGAACTACTCCGCACGCCCCTCACTTTCTCTTCACCTCCTCCGCACTCAGTTCTCTCCTCCCAGCCTCACTCAGATCTTAGCGCCACATTCGGATCGACTCTCGCGGCGCGCGTTGCTGGGATGTACGAAGCAATGAGTGTCACGCACACCACGATCGTCGTCGCAATGGTGTAGATGCCCGGGCTGGTGGCGCTGACTCCGTAGAGGAGTGAGGTCACCAGCTGGCTCAGCGCAAACGCGCCAGCAAGGCCGACCAACACACCGGCTGCGGTAATCCTGAGTCCTTCTCCGAGCACCAGCCTGAGGACGTCGCTGGCCTGTGCGCCGAGCGCTACGCGCACGCCAAGCTCGCGGTGGCGCTGTGAGACGCTGAGTGCGATGACACCGTACAAACCGACCATCGCGAGGACCAGTGCAGCGGCCGCGAAGATGCCGATCAGTGTCATGCTGAATCGCCGCCGCGCCAGCGATTCGCTCATGACATCCGACATCAATCGCGGATGCGAAACCGCAAGGGTGGCGTTGAGCGTGTGCACTTCGCGCTTTAGGACCGGAAGGAGAGCCATCGGATCGCCACGCGTGCGGAGCACCACGTTGAGCCCCGGATAGTTCATCTGCCGTTCCGGCACGTATGCTTGCGCCTCGATTGGCGAGTCGAGCGAGCCGTACTGCACGTTGTCGACGATGCCGACCACGGTCCGCGGCGCTTGTGAAAAGTCGAAATACGGAATGATCTGCTGGCCAAGCGGCGACGGGCCGAGGTGACGTCGTGCGAACTCGCGACTCACCACGAGCACCCGTGCCGAGCCAGCGTTGTCGGTTGCATCGAAGAAGCGGCCTGAGATCAGCCGAATTCCCATCGCGCGGAAGTAGTCGCCTTCAACGACGAGATACTGCGTGTGCGGCGCCTGCCCGGACTGCGGAGTCGGCTGACCCACGATCGCGAAACCGCCGCCTTCCGCCGCGTCCGACAGCGGGAGGTTACTCACCGCTCCCGCGGCTTCCACCTGCGGTGCTTTCGCGAGCTGCTCGGTCAACTGCCGGAAGAAGGCCGCCCAGCCTGGTCCGTCGTTCGCCACGTCGAATCGCGTGCCGATCGGAAGCACGATGTTCGCGGTTAACGTTCCGTCGGCACGAATGCCGGAGTCGGCCCGCTGCAATCGCGCGAAGCTCGTCGCGAGCAGCGACGCGCCGATGATGAGCATTAGCGACAATGCCACTTCGGCTACGACCAGCGAGCGACGGCCAATTCGTCGAGCGCGGCCGCTCGTGGTGCGCGCCTCACCGTCGCGCAACGAGTCCGCCAAGTCGCCCGAACGAACCTGAGTGCCAGCCGCGAGACCGAAGATCGCACCGACAACGACGGCGAGTGCCGCTGCTGTGAGAGCAACGCGCCAATCGACGCCGACATCATCGGCGCGCGGCAGACTGCCCGGCACGAGCCCGAGCATCGCTCGCGTTGCCCACACGGAAGCCGCGACGCCGAGGATGGAGCCAGTCGTCGCGAGCAGCACGTTCTCCGTCACCAGCTGCCGAACGATGCGTCCGCGGCCGGCGCCCAGCGTCGCTCGGACGGCAAACTCGCGTCGGCGAGCACCCGTGCGCGCGATGAGCAAATTCGCAACGTTTGCGCAGGCGATGAAGAGCAAAAAGCCGACGGCGCCCATCAACAGAAATAAACCGCGACGCACGGATTGCCCTGCTTGCTGCTTGAGCGTGGGCATCCGGTAGTCCAGCACCAAAGTTGGAGACCTTTCCTTGATCCACGCCTGGAGTGCGGCGGACAGCTCTCCCTGCGCTCGAGCGAGTGTAACGCCTGGCTTGAGACGGCCGATCGCGGATGTATTCATCGGCGAGTATCGTCGCCTGTCCGCCGCCGTGAGTTGGTACGGCGTCCAGATTTCGCTCCTCAGGCCGAACTGCAGTCCCTTCGGCAACTCAGCGCCACGCGGAAACGCGAAGCCCGCGGGCATGACGCCGATGATCGTGAATGATTGTCCGCTGAGATCGATCGATCGGCCGACGATGGCAGCATCGCCACCGAATCGACGCTGCCAGAGCGAATAGCTCAGGATCGCCACCGGCGCCGCGCCGGAATCGCCGTCCGTCTCGGCGAAGTCGCGGCCCAGCTTGGGACGGACACCCAGGATCGTGAACAGCGTTGGTGTCACGCGCGTGCCAGAGATTTGCTCGGGCTCCCCGGCGCCTGTCAGCGTGTATGGCCACGAGCGAAACGCCGCGATGGACGAAAAGACGTCCTTGCCGGCTCCGACCGCCTCGGCGTAGAAACCTGTCGACAGCGGAATATCGCCGCCATTTTCACTCTTCGGTTGCGTCAGCCAGATCATCGCGAGGCGCGATGGATCGGCGTAGGGCAGCGGGCGAAGCAAGACGCCGTCCACCACCGTGAACACCGCCGTTGCCGCGCCGATGCCGAGTGTCAGGGTCGCCAACGCAGCCGCAGTGAAGCCGATGTTCTTGCGAAGTGTTCGAAGCGCGAAGGCGACGTCCGCGATCAACTCCTGGCGCCACGCGCGCCGCGCGCGGGATCGAACATGAATGCCTCGCGCGACGCGCAGCTGCGCGTCGACCGCGCCCAAGTCGCCAAAGACATCCGCGGCCGCTTTGCGCGCGTCTTCCGGCGACATCCCGGCTTCCATGAATTCGCGGGCACGCATGTCCAGATGAAAGCGCAGTTCGTCGCCTACATCGCGTGCCTCATCGGATCGGCGAAAGATTCGTTTCATGGCTCCTCCGATCAGGCGGGCGTGGCGTCGAGCGCTCGCGTGACGGCGCTCGAGAACTTCGTCCAGCGTTTCGATTCGGCGCGCAGGTGCGCGCGGCCGGCGGCGGTGAGCTTGTAGTACTTGGCTTCGCGTCCAGTCTCGCTGACACCCCACTCCTCATCGAGCAGGTCTTTTCGTTCGAGGCGATGGAGTGCGGGATAGAGCGCGCCTTCCTGGACGATCACATCGTCGGACGTCGTTTCCCGAATCCAGCGACCGATCGCGTACCCGTGCCGCGGACCCCAGCTCACGGCTTTGAGGATCAGGATGTCGAGCGTGCCGGTGAAGAGATCGGAACCCGCCATAGCGCCTCCGCAGTGGTGAGACCTTGTTCACTTAGGTATATGCTGGCGGAGACCCCCTTGTCAACAAGGGGTGGATGAACGACCCGGGGACGGGCGACGGACGATGGGTGACGGGGGACCGACGACCGGCGACCGGGGACCGGCGACCAACTCCGCACGCTCGACTCTTATGCGCGCCGGTCGCCGCACGCCGGTCGCGCGTCGCTAGGATAACTACACTCACCAATCCGTGTCCCTGATCCTAAATTGCGCGCCGTGAGCCCAAATCTCCGACACTTCGCCACGCTCGGTGCGCTGGCCGCCGCTTCTTCTCTCTCGGCGCAGGACTCCACGGTCCGCCGCCTGCCCGTCGTGGTCACCGTCACGCGCGACGTGGGCCGCTCGCCACTCGATCTGCCGTACGCCATCACCAGCTTGCGGCCGGACAGCGTCGTGCGAGGACAAACGCACACCTTCGTCGAGCAGACGTTGGCGTTGTTGCCCGGCGTCACGGTGGCGAACCGAAACAACCCGTCCCAGGACACGCGAATCTCGATTCGCGGGTTCGGAGCGCGCTCGCAGTTCGGCGCACGCAGCATTCGGATCCTTCGTGATGGAATGCCGCTCACGCTGCCCGACGGGCAAACGCCGATCGACTATCTCGATCTCGAGTCCGTCGGCCGAGTGGAAGCGATTCGAGGAACGGCGTCGTCACTCTATGGGAATGCGTCGGGCGGCGTGCTCGATTTGCGATCCATCGATCCGCCGGATTCAACATTCGCGGTGCAGGCGCGATCGTGGGCGGGCAGCTCGAACCTTCGGCGCTTCGCCGCATTGGCTGGCGGAACGAGCGGCCCGTTCACGTACGAAGGCAACCTCGGCCGCACGCAGAGCGTCGGCTTTCGAAAGTACGCCAATCAGAAGCTGACGAACGCGTTCCTTCGATCGACAGCTGACCTCGGCGGCACGAGCTTCACGCTACTCGGCATGGGACTCGACATGCCGCTTGCGCTCAACCCTGGCGCGCTCTCGCGCGCGCAGTTCGAGGCAGATCCTACGCAGGCGGATACGCTCTCCGTGCAGAAGCAGGCGCGCAAGCAAGTGCATCAGGTGCAACTCGGGCTCTCCGCGCGACACGCGCTGCTCGACGGCGAGATCACCGGCCAGGTCTACGGCGGCACGCGCACGCTGTTCAATCCGCAAACGTTCGCCATCGTCGGCATCGATCGCCGACAGCAGGGGGCGAGTCTGCGGGCGACGCTTCCCTTCGTCTCCGGAAGTCTCACCAACCGCGTGAGCGTCGGAGCGGATGCGCAGTGGCTGAACGACGCGCGGAAGAACTGGGCGAACTGCGAC
>Ga0070681_10001177_pt1 | contig 22621 bp, 15 predicted proteins | sample KBSC83BmetaG_FD_65650 | JGI IMG/M metagenome (GOLD analysis project Ga0070681, IMG submission 65650) | Corn rhizosphere microbial communities from Kellogg Biological Station, Michigan, USA - KBS C8-3B metaG | ecosystem: Host-associated > Plants > Roots > Rhizosphere | place: USA: Michigan...
AATGCGACGGCTCGCCACGCTGGTGCTCCGAGGACAAACGAGGGTTGCGGACGTGGGTCGGCCGGATCGAAGTTCGTGGCATGCGAACTTCGGTCTCCCGGCACGAACTCCGCGACGCGTACCGCTTCCCGGGCTTTGTCCCGGGCCGCAGGACGATCGACGTCGCGAGCGATGACCAGGCGTGGGTCATCCCCCTCACGCGGCGCGCAAAAAAACACGCTGCGGGCGCTGCGGCACGCTCCACCGCACCTGGTACGATCAGCGCGTCCGGCGCGTCCGCGATCTGCCGTGCGGCGACTTGCGCATCTTCCTCGAGGTCGCGGTGCGGCGCGTGGCGTGTCGCACCTGTGGCCGCGTGAGGCAGGAACGCCTCGACTGGCTGGCGGCGAACCCGCACTACACGAAACGCTTCGCGCTCTACGTCGGCAAGCAGTGCCGCGGCGCGTCGATCAAAGAAGTCGCCACCGATCTCCGTCTCGATTGGCACGCGGTCAAGGAGATGGACAAGCTCTACATGCGCGAGCAACTCGCGCAGACCGAGCCGCTCGCGCCGGCGGTGATCGGCATCGACGAGTTCTCGATCCGGAAGGGCTACGTCTTCCGCATCGTCGTGAGCGATCTCGAGCGGCAACAGCCGCTCTGGTTCGGCGGCAGCGGCCACTCGGCCGAGAGCCTGGGGCAGTTCTATGAGTTCCTCGGCCCCGAGCGGAGCCGGGCCGTCCGGCTGGCGGTGATGGACATGTGGAAACCGTTCCGCAAGGCGACGCGCGCCTATGCGCCGCAGGCGGCGGTCCTCTACGACAAGTTCCACGTGCTGCGGCAGCTGAACGAGGCGATGGACGAGGTGCGGAAGGCGGAGTACCGACGCCTAACGAATCAGGCCGACCGGACCTACATCAAAGGGCAGAAGTACATCCTGCTGTCGCACTGGGCGAACCTGGCGCCGGCCAAGCGGCAGCGGCTCAGGACGCTGCTGGCGGCGAACAAGCGGCTCAACACGGCGTACGTGCTGAAGGAGCAATTCAGCCAGCTGTGGACGTACCGGCGGGAGGCGTGGGCGCGGCGGTTCTTCGCGCAGTGGCGGGCGGCGCTCCGCTGGCAGCGCCTCGAGCCGTTCGAGCGCTTCGCCGCGCTCATCGAGCGGCACTGGGACGGCGTGGCCGCGTACTGCCATCCCGAGAACAGAGTGCCGCTCGGGTTCGTGGAGGGGCTCAACAACAAGATCCGGGTGATCCAGCGCCGGTGTTACGGGCTGCGCGACGAGGACTACCTGCACCTGAAGATCCTCACGTGTACCCTTCCGCCGCTGCCACCGCACTGAATTCCGCCGAAATCACCCACACAAAAACCCGAAGAGCCCCAATTACCTGTTACCAGTGAGCATAAGTCTCACATGCTCATCACACTGTTGCAGCCCGCCCTCGCCTTCCTTCCACGTCACCTTCCCATCCGCGTCGGCATCCTTGCCCAGCATCAGCTCGTTCGTGAGCGACACGAGCTGGCTCACGAGCGCCGACGCGTCCGATGCCGCCGTCGCGGCCTGAATCCGTTTCGCCAGCGCCACGATGGCATCGGCGCGCTGCACCGTGTTGCGGGCGGAAGTCGCAACGTGGTTCGCGTGCATGACCACCTCGGCCGACGCGCCCGGCGTCTTCGCCGCCAGGTCCATGTGGGTCGCGATGCCTAACGCTGATCGCTTCACGCCGTAGCCGAGGCCGGGGCCGGCCGTCACGACGGTCGGGTCGACGGCGTTGATCACGTGCCCGGCATGCAGCTTCATCGCGCCGAGGTTCTCCAGGTCGCGCGCCGCGAGCCCCGCGTGAACCGCCGCGATGCGCGCTTCCTCCATCGCGGTCGGCAGAAGGCCGAGTCCCTTGGGCGTGTCGGTGAACCCGTTCATGACATGACCGATGTGCACGCCCACCGGACCGGCAGGCACCGCCACCACCAGCGGCGCGGCACCCAGCTGACCGGGCAGCGGGGCACCGGTCAGCTTCGCGATCGTTTCGTCGAAGACGGAACGCGACGCGGAATCCGTGCTGACGACATACGTCTTGTGCCGGAACTCCTCCTCCGACATGCCCGCGTGGTGCAGAACCTCCTCGACGCCTGACGCGAGTTGCTCGCGCAGCTGCTGCTGCGCTTGCGGCGTCTTGTTTCGTGGTTCGGCGAGCTCCTTCTGAATCGAATCGCGAACCTGGGCGACCGAGATGGAGAGCTTCGCGAAAGCGACGATGTCGTCGCGCGCCGCGCTGGACATCGCGGGCGGGGGGGGCGCGGACGTCTTCTGCGCGAGCGACGGGTGCGCGAGCGCGATCGAAGCGACAACAAGTGCCAATCGCGCTCCACGCGCGAGACCCGACTCGGTTCCCTTGGCCGGTTGCGCCATGCCCGCTGGCATGCGTACGGCGACGACGCGTCCGCGTGCGCACTCCGAGTCTCCTGCGCGCAATACAACCTCCACGATCACCTTCCGCTCGCCAATCTCGGTCGCGCGGCTGCGGAGCTCGATCTCGGGGCCAAGCGGCGTCGGACGAAGGTAGTCCACCTGCAGCGACGCGGTCACGAACCGCGGCGTCGGGTCGACGCCCGGCGCTGCTCCTGCCTTTTCCATCGACGCCGCAGCGGCCGTCGCCATGGCGTGGCAATCGATGAGCGAGGCAATGAGGCCGCCGTACACGAATCCCGGCAGGGCAATGTGCTGGGGAGCAGGACGAAATCGCGCGACGGCCTCGCCTCCATGCCACTCGCTCTTGATGTGCAGGCCCTCAGCGTTCAGCCGCCCGCAGCCGTAGCAGTGGGCGAAGTCATCCGGGTAGAGATCCTGGAGCGGTTTCATCCCGAGAGATTTCGGCACTGCAGCACCGACACGCAAGCTCGCTGGCCACCCGGTGAGCACGGACCGAGTACCGCGAATAGCGACTGGAACCGATAATGCCGAGCGATGAACACGCAGCCCGACACCACCGGAGGTTTCATGAATCTCGACCGACCACCTGCCCCCGACCCCTACGCCCTGCTTCCCAAGGCACCGTCGTTCACGGTCCAGAGCCGGGATGTGCGAGCGGGCGCGCCAATCAGCGAGGCCCACATCTATAGCGGAGGGAATCGCTCACCCGAGCTTTCGTGGGGCGATGTGCCGGCCGGGACGAAGAGCTTCGTGGTGACGTGCTTCGATCCCGACGCGCCCACACCATCCGGGTTCTGGCACTGGATCGTCGTGGACCTGCCAGCGTCCGTCACGTCGCTCGCCGGCGACGCCGGCAAGGATGGTGGCTCGAACCTGCCGAAGGGGGCGTTTCACTGCCGGAACGACTATGGCCCGAAGGCGTACGGCGGTCCCGCTCCGCCGAGCGGGGACCGGCCGCATCGGTACTACTTTGTCGTACATGCGCTCGACGTCGAGCGGCTCGGGGTGGACGACAACACGTCCCCGGCAGCAGTGTCGTTCACGATGCTCGGTCACACGTTAGGCCGCGCCATCGTCATGGGCACGTATCAGGCGAAGTCGTGATTTCCTGTGGGACGTGATTGCGGGTGCCGCCGGGGCACCCGCAACGTCACCATCGCCTAGATCCGACGATCAGTCGGGTCCGGCCCCGGACGAGACGCCGGGTTGCCGTCGATGCGGTCCTTTACGTTGTCGGCCGCGTCGGTGACGCGGTCGGCAATGCCGCCCCGTGTCGCCCTGTCCGCAGCACCGCTCTGCTCACGACGTCGGTGCGCGACGTGGCGCTCGTCGTCGTAGGCCAGGTTGGTGCTCGACAAATCGACGACCACGTGGTCGTTGTCATCATCCAGCCGAGCCTGTCCGAACGGAATGAGGGCATAGTCGCGCGCGGCGTCTTTGGCGAAGTCCTTGTCGAGCGCGACCTCGAAGTAGCGAATCTGGTGTTCGCTCGTATCGAAGATCAGGTCCTCGACCTTGCCAACCTTCGACCCATCAGTGCCTCGAACGTCCCAGCCCCGAGGGTCAGGCTGGTCCTTCGGCATTTTGAAGTCGTCCAGGTCCTTGGTATGGACGAGCGTGCCGCCGGTGTCGGCATCGGCACGAACGGAAACGCGGTCGCGATCTTCTTTGGCCATCTTATTCTCCTCCAAGCAAGCGCGTCGACTCTGCTGCCCATGACGAGCCGGGATACGCCGACGCGATCGATGGGGCGGGTCTGTGCAAGGCACATTCCTCCCGTCGCCGGGCACGCTGGAGATCGGGCTTCGACACCGGCTCGCACCCGGACTCGACTGTTCTCACGTCGTTAGGACACCACGGCCAACGCTCGAGCGACGGCTCGCGTATCGCGAATGTTCGTATCTCGAGAGAGCAGACGGGCCAGAAACCCGGTCGCGTTCGCGACGGCAAACGAAATCCCCGACAGATTCCGCTCGACCGGCACGCCCTCGATTGGACGAGGATGCCCACTCGCGCCAAGCCTGACCGACCCGAGAGTCGCGTCGGCGGCCACAACGACGGCGTGACGGTCGCACGCCGGGTCCAGAGTCACGCCGACCACGTTAGGCAGTGATCCCGGCAGCCAGATGACGCTGTCGCTCTCGAACGCCGACACGACAATCGCACCCGCCGCGACAGCTTCGTCGACCACGGCGCGCAGAACGGCAGACCGCGCCGGGTTCGATGTGCCGAGGCTCAGGTTGATGAGCGAAGCACCGTTATTGGCGGCCCACGAGATGGCGCGGGCGAGCACGTCCGCACTCGTGGCCAGCGATCGGTCGAACACGCGCACTGCGACGAGGTCAATGGCCGGTGCCTTCTCGAGAATCGCCGCGGCCACCGCCGTTCCGTGACCGATGCGGTCGACGAAGTCGCCGTCGATCTCGCCGTCGCCGGCAATGCGCACGCCCGAAACTGGCACGCCGCCAATGTGCGGATTTGTGGGATGGACGCCGCTGTCGATGACCGCGACCCTAACGCCCCTTCCAGTCAGACCCGCGAATGGCGGGTCGTCGAGCGTGAACCGCCTCGCGCTCACTCCGCCGGCTGCAGCACGGCGAACAGTTCGGCGAACGCGCCACCGCGTGCGATCAGCGTGTCGGCTGCTCCGTCCTCGACGATCCGGCCATGGTTCAGGACGACCACGCGATCGGCCTGGCGCGCGGGTTGGAGGCGATGCGAGATGACGATCGTCGTGCGACCACGCATGACCGCCTCGTAGCCCGCCATCACCTGCGCCTCCGTAGCTGGGTCGACCGCGCCGGTGGCTTCGTCGAGGACGAGCACCGCCGGATCGGCGAGGAACGCGCGCGCGATCGCAAGGCGCTGACGCTCACCAGCGGAGAGTGCGCGGCCACGCTCACCAACCGGCGTGTCGATGCCCTGCGGCAACCGATCGATCAGCTCGGCCAGACCTGCAGCGCGCGCGGCAGCGGCGACATCGGCCGCGGACGCCTCGGGCCTCGCGTACCGGATGTTGTCGGCCACCGTCGTGTTGAAGATGAAAGGGTCCTGATCGACCCCGACGATATGGCGGCGCACGTCGGCCAGACGAAGGCCGCGGAGGTCGTTGCCATCGATGAGCACGCGGCCGCTCGCCGGATCGAGCTGCCTGACGAGCAGATCCGCGATGGTGGACTTCCCACCGCCGCTGGCCCCGACAATGGCCACGCGTTCGCCCGCGCGAATCATCAGGCTGGCGTGGTCGAGCACGGGCGCCCCTCGATCGTGTGTGAACGTCACGTCATCGAGCACGACCTCACCGCGCGCCGATGATAGCGGCGAAGCTCCAGCCACTTCGGTCACCTCCGGCGGCGTATCGAGGATCTCGTGCACTCGGCGGAGCGACACGCGCGCCGTGGCAATGCTGGCGTACAATCCCATGAGGCTCTGGACCGGCCCGAGCAGCCGCATCTGATAGGCGACGAACGCGACCAGCGTGCCCATCGTGATTCTGTTGTCGATCACGCGCCAGCCGCCGACGAGAAAGACGGCGCCGGTGCCGAGCGCCAGCAGGAGACCCGGGACGCCGCCGGACAGGTAGGTCAGGCGGCGCATGTGCATGAGCGAATCGATGAACGCGTCGTTCCGTTCGCGGAACCGCTTGGCCTCACGCTCCTGCGCGTTATGCGTGACGACGAGGCGCATTCCCTGCAGCGCTTCGATGAGGAACGTTCCGATGCCCGCACTTCTGTCGCGCACAGCAGCGATCGAGTCCTCGAGCCGACGCCGGTAGCGCACGAGCGCGATCACGGACAGCGGAAGCACCGCGAGGCTCACGGCGAACAGGAGCGGATCGAGCGCGATCAGGATCGCGACTGCGCCCACGAGGAATACGACGCTCCCGACCCAGGACAACGCGACCTCCGCCGCCACGCGCTGGATTTCTCCGATGTCGCTGTTGATGCGCGAGGCGATCTGACCGAGCGGCATCCGCGCGAAGAAGCGCGGCGAGAGCAGCTGGAGATGACGAAACAGCGCGAGCCGCATGTCGAACAGAATCTCGGCCGATACGCGCGTGTATCGGAGACCGCTCACGACGTTGAGGGCGAAGCTCGCGACGGTGAGCCCGGCGAACGCGAGTACTACACGCACGAGCGCGTTGGTATCACGCCCGAGCAGTGCGCGGTCGATCAGGATCCGCGTCAGGTAGGGCAGGAGGAGCGACAGGCCGGTGCCGATGAGTGACAGCACCACCACCAGCGCGAGACGTCGCCAGTACGGCGCGATGTAGCCTAACAAACGGCGGAGATCAGACTGCACGGTAGTCAATACGACTTACTGGTTACTGGGACAGGTAATTGGTTACTGGTACGGGTTATTGGTTATTGAAACCCTCGGGATGCCCGTCTCGCAGAGAGCGACATCCCGAGGGTTCTATTACCTGTAACCAATTCCAGTAACCAGTTACCTGTGTGTTGTTGTTCACCGCCCTGCGTTGGCCGGCCGAGGCGCCCCAGCCGAAGGGATGATTATGAGTCCGCTCATGTCCTGGCCGAGATCGACGGTCCGCAGCTTCTTGAACGTCTGCGCGTCGTAGACATCGATGGTGGGACCGGCGGTGTGGATGTAGAGCTCGCGCCCGTTCGAGCTTGGCGTGAGGCCCATGCGCGGGCGGCCCTCGAACTGCGTGCGCTGGGTGACGCGTCTCCCGTCGAGGTCGAACGTCCAGAACTCGTAGTTGCCCACCTGCTGGCGGAGGCCATAGGCGCGCTTTCGGCCGGGCGCGAGGCGGAAGTTCACCGGCTCGCTCGGGCCTAACGTGAAGAAGTCCACGCTCCGCTTCATGAGGTCCACGCGGGCGACGCCCATGAGCGTCCGGTGGTTCACCGGGTCGTTCGTGCGGAAGAGTCCCGTGTAAAAGCCGGGGTCCTCGTAGATGTCGTTCGGGAAAAAGAAGTTGAGCCGCCCCATGCCTTCCTCGAACAGCGTCCGGGACAGCTCCCATCGATCCACCTGCTTGAGCGAATCGGTGCTGTACACGAGGACGTCGTCGGTCGTGAAGAAGTACATGTACTCCCCGTCCGGGGAGAAAATGATCTGTGCGCCATCGCGTTCCTCGCCTTTCGGCCACGGGATCGTGTCGGTCACCGCCTTCTTCGCGAGGTCGTAGCGGAGCAGTGTCGGCTTTCCGATCTCGTAGCGATCGAGCTTCTTCGTGTAGGTCTTCACGAGCACGACGGCGAAGCGCTCGCGCGGATCGACGTTGATGCCCCAAAGGCGGACCCGCGTATTGCCTGACGAGAGCGTGAACTTGTCGATCGCTTTCCGGGTGGCAATGTCGATGACCTCGACGTGCTCGAACTGCGGATCGAGGACGTAGAAGTGCTTGCGGTTGAAGGAGAGCACCATGCTCGTCGGGATTCCGACCGAGATCGGAATGGAATCGACGACCTTCAGGTTCGACTCGTTCAGGACGAGGATCTTTTTCCCGTACGTACCGACATAAATCGTCGCGTTGCCACCCGTCTGCGCCCGGACAGGGATGACGGCGGCTAACAACGAGACGGCGCCGGCAAGAACGGCGCGCAAACCCTGAGAGCGCGAAATCACGAACGGCGCGAAATCACTGAAGGCGCGAAATACCAGACGGCGCCAGGCGCGAAATCCCAGACGGCGCATCATGGGAAAATGAGGTCGATTTTTCGCCAGTCTTTCTGGGCGGATGCGCACTTTCCCGTCCAGTCAGGGGCGTAGTTGTACAGGTCGGGCACGTGCGCAGGCCAGAAGCACGTGATGTGGCAATCGAACAGGTCCCGCTCCACCGGCTGACAGAGCCCAGCCGTCCCACCGCTCGCGTCCGTCTCCCAGCCCGGCGAGAACACGAACGTGCATCCGAGCGGAATGTGTGGACCCGACGGCGTCGTGAGCGGTCCGCCCTGGAGCGCCACCACGTCCTGGTCCGTGGTCTCCGCGATGTGGCGGGCCTTCTTGTTGATCGGCGTTAGGTGTCGCACGTGAGTTCCTCGTCCCTCGTCGTCTCTTGTCGTCTCTTGTCGTCTCTTGTCAGGCGTCGAACTGCGCCAGGTATTCCGGTCGTCGCTCCGCGAGCGTGCCGTAGACCTGGAGACACGTGTCCGTCCAGCGGCGAATCCACTCGCAGTAATGCAGGTTCGGACGCTCGCTCGCGCCGTACCGCGTGTGCGCCTCGTGATAACACCCGCCGGCACACAGCGGACGCGCCCAGCACGTCGAGCAGTCCGTCTTGTTCGCGATGTGATGCTTCATCAGGAAGTCTTCCTGCTTCCCGCGATCCACGCCGCCGGTAACCGACCCGATCTTGTGCGAGTCGGAGCCGGCAAAGCGATGGCAGAGCGCGACGTCGCCATCCGTCGCCACACCCATGAGGCCAAGCCCCGCGCCGCACGGATAGGCCTTGCTCATGCCCTTGTGAATCTCCTCGAGCGTGTCACGCACGTTCGAGAAGCCGTGGTGCTTTCCGGCGAGCGCGTACTGCAGGAACTCGTCCGCGAGGCGCTGGAACTGCCCGAGCATCGCCTCGAAGCCGTCTTCCTGGATCGCGTAGTCGCGCTGCCACGAGGTCGTCACCGGCGCGAACCCGACCTCCCAGAAGCCGATCTCGTCCCGCAGGTGTCGGTAGATCGATTCGACGTCGAGATTCTGCTTCGTCAGCGTGACGCGCGCGCCCACCGGACGCCGGCGGTGCCGCTCGAGGAGCATGCGGATGTTCGGCAGGACGACGTCGTAGCTCCCCATGCCGTTGCTGAAGACGCGGAATCGGTCCTGCTGCTCGCGACCGCCGTCCATCGACACGGTGACGCCGACGTCGTTCTCGACGATCCAGTCGATGATCTCCTCCCGGAGGAGCGTCGCGTTCGTCGTGAGGCTCGTGTCGACCGTCTTGCCTAACGTGACCGCCCGCTCCTTCGCGTACGCCAGCGCCGACTTCAATACCTTGAAGTTGAGGAGTGTCTCGCCGCCGAAGAACGTCAGATGCACCATCGGCGAGTCACCCGACTCGGCGAACATGAAGTCCACGCTCTGCCGAGCGGTCTCCTCGTTCATGAAGCGCGGCTTCCGCGACGCCTCGACGATCTTGTCCTCGCCGTACTCGTAACAGTACGTGCAGGCGAGATTGCACTTGCTCGTCACGTTCATGACGAGCGTGGTGAGCGGGATTCGCTTCCGCGGCGGCGACGCGACGGGCGCCTCGACCGGCCGATCCACGAGCCGAAGCGCGCGGACGTTCAGCAGGTCTTCGACCGTCGCGCGCAGGTCCGAGACCGGAAAGCGATCGCTCAGTCCGCGAACGAGCTCGTTAGGCTCGAGGTCCTGCTCCCCGAGCGCATCGAGGACCGCCACCGACGTGTCGTCAAGACGGAACACGCCCGCCGACGGCACCAGGTACACGTACGGGGCGCCATCCGCGTCGAACGCGTGGTATTCGCCTCGTCTGAGCAGCGTCATTGATCGCCCTTCCACGGCTCCCATCGCAGATAAAGTGGAACGGTGACGAGCAGCAGCGCACGGGCCTTGAGTGGCCGAGTGCCGTTGCCGTTACCCTGCCCGTTCTCGGTGTCCTGATACGTCGCGACCACCCACACATCGCCCACATTGTTGCGGTTGCGGCTGCGCTGCGGGTTGGGCCCGTCGAGGTTCGGCGTGAAGAGCCCGCGCTGATCGATCCGCCCGACGTACTTGATGTCGTCGTCGTCGTACGTGACGCTGTATTCCTCGAGACTCCACGACACGTCGACGGGGCCGATCTCCACGTCATCCTCGGTGTCCGGCTTCCCGTCGGCACCGTTGTTGTACGCGATCGCCTCGAACTGCTGGAATTGCTTCGGGAACACGGCGCCACCAACGCGCGCCATTCCGGCGGCCGGCGTCACCTTGATGCGAGAGATCCTGTCGTAGACGACGGCCGCGCTCTTGAGCGACGCGCCGGCGAGAAATAAGTCGCGTTCGCCCACCGGCGCCTTTGCGTCGACCGCCACGCGCGCGACGATCGAGTCGCCGTCCGCACGCACCACGTTGTCGACGTGTACGCCGGGTCCGAAGTCGAGCGCTGCCGCTTGCACGTCGCGCGGCAGATTCGCTCCGACGACGGTGACCTGCTGGTCCCGACTGCCGGCCTTGAGCGCGCGCGGGTAGATGCCGGCGATCACCGGACCGGCTCCCAGGCGCGAGAGCGAGACGTCCATCCCGAACTCGTCGTACCCGCCCCGGAACCACCGCCCCGAGATCTCCTGCCACCCCGGCTCGATGAACATCACTTCCCGCCACGCGCTGTCGGCCGGCGTGCCCGCGTTCGACGAGCGGCCGCGCCACTGGAATCCAGTGTAGACCATCGCCTTGCCGTCCCGGGTGACGGTCGCGCCACCGCGGGCATAACGATAGGTCGCCTTGGTGGTGAACTCATCGTCGCCGTTAGGCGACGGCGTGATCGTGAGCCGCCCGCTGAAGGCACCGCGCCCGGGTTCCGTCCCGGACAGCACCCATTCACCCTCGATGCGAGCTGGCCGCATGGTTGCAGACCATGCCGCCCAATCCGGCGTGCGGAGCGGGAATACTTTGGACAGGTGTGCGACGGCGACATCCATGGGCTCTGGCGCTCCCGCACTGTCGGGTGGCGGCGGACCACCGCGCCGGAACGCCTGGAAATCCACGAGCGGGTAATACGCCCGATGCGTCGCCAGCAGGAGGTCCCACTCGTCCTTCGTGCGCCGTTGCGAGATCACGCGTCCTAACGAGTGGCACGCGTGGCAGGTCTGCTCCGTTCGCGCATCCCCCGCGTACTTGTAGTCGATCGCGCGCCGCTCTGACTCGAAGCGCGCCGGTCGAGCTTCCGCAGGGGCGAGGCCCTGCGCATTCGAGAGGTATCTGATGATGGCGCGTGCCGTCGCGGGATCCACACGCACGTGCTGCAGCGCGACCATGCGGCGGAGTGAGATCTCCCATCCCTCCGGCGTCTTGCGCATGTACGACAGCCGCTGCATGACGCCACTGGAGTCGCGCACATGGCAGCGCGAGCAGTTCTGAATGACGGCTTCGTCGTTGATCGCGAAGCCCGACGTCGTGTCCTTTCGCGCGGTAGCAGCCGCCTTCTGCGCCGGCGGTGGGTTCCCCTGCGCCCAGGCGCCATTCGCGAGTGCGACGAGCGCAAGGCCTGCGAGGCGAGTCATGGTTCGTGTCCTATCAACGGGGACTGGGGACTAGGGCTGGGGACGCGGCCGGGATGCTATTACCGGCGAGGAGGCTTGCCAGGAGGTAAAAGATTTCCCAGCCGAGTCCCCAGTCCCTAGTCCCCAGTCCCTGCTGTCCCTGGTTATACGAACGCCCGAAGACCCCGTCAAGCGAGATCGAGCACGCCCTTGCCCACCAGCACTGACAAGGCGCCGAGGAAATCCGGCAGAGGCGCCGGCGGCGCGGCGCGGTTGTAGGCCGCATAGAGCTCCGGCACCTGATCGTACATCGGCGCGAGGGCGACGATCTTCACGAGGTCCACACTTCTCAGATACCGCACTCCGTCGCGAAACGCGGGGACGAACAGATGCTCCTCGAGCTCGACCCGATCCCCACGCACCGTCGGGCGATCCGACCGTTGCAGGGTGCCCGACGGCCGTAGTCCCACCGACTCCCGGTGTCGAATCTCGTCGAACGCAGCGAGCACCGCGGGATCGCGACGCAACGCCGACACATCCGGCTCACCGTCGTCGCCGCTATCGGCCGAGGACCGTGCGCGCCAAAACTCCGTTGCCGCGTCACCCGCCACATCCCGCGACAGCTCGGCGAAGCGACGGCGGAGCGCGTCGCACATGGCGCGCTCACGGGCGTCGTACAGCTCGAGGGCGGCGGACTGCATCGAGTCGTCGACGAGGGCTGTGTGCACTACGACCGATGCGAGCCACGCCGACGACAATGCCTTCTTTATACCGTATGATGACAGCGGATCGACGAACGACGCGGCGTCGCCAACCAGGAGGATACCCGCTTCCGCGAAGCGTGTCGCGTCGTATGACGATGCATCACGCGCGAACGGGGCAGCGGTGAGTCGAGCGGAGCGGCGGCGCGATCGCACGAGCGGTCCGATCCGCTGCGCCTTCGCGAGCTCGGCATGGTACACGGTGGCGAGCGAGTCGGCTGCATCGGAGCGACGGACGGATGTGAGCGATGGATCTACCATTGCCGTCACGTAGCGTCGCGCGCGCGACACCGGCACGGACCACGCCCAGCCTCCGGGATAGCTCTCGACGAGCGTGTGCGTCTCGTCGTCGAGCATCGTCCATCCACCGCGCCGCTCCCACACGCCCACGAGCGCGAGCGTTCTGCCGGCCGGGTCGGCGCGGCGCCACTCACGCCGGGCGAGCAGGCCGGCGCGACCGGTGCAATCGAGGGTCCACCGCGCCGCAATGGAGCGTTGGCGGCCGCGAAGATCGTAGTGGATGATGCAGGGTGCGTCGGCGCCGGAACCGTGCGCGACGTCCCGCACGACCGCTCGCCGCAGGATTCGCGCGCCCGCTCGTTCGGCTTCCGCGAGCAGCAGCGCGTCGAAGCTGTCACGCCGAACCTGCCAGCCTAACGACCCGGCGCCGAACGACTCGACGCGAGGCTCGTCACTGCCCCACCAGACGGTATTGCCGGTCGCGCGCACGAAGTCGGCGGCGTCCACGGGCGCTCGCACACCGACACGGTCGAGCAATTTCCCGACGCTCGGCGGCAGCGACTCGGCCAGTGGGGGCCGGACGGGCGCGCGCGTGAGGACGACGACGCGGTGTCCATGGCTCGCGAGGAGACGTGCGGCTGCGGCGCCGGCCGGTCCGCCGCCAAGGACGGCGACGTCGACCTTGTCATCCCGAGCGAAGCGAGGGATCCTCATCGTCCCGGCCGAGGGGCGCTCTACCGCGCTCGCAGATGCTCGACGGTGTCCTCGACCAACGCGCGCAGCACGTTGCAGTCGATGGCCGCGAGCCGCTTGATGTAGACGCACGCCTTGCCGGTCGTGTGTGTCCCGAGCGCCTCGAGCAGCTCGGCACGTCGCGCCGATCCGGGCGTGAGATACAGGGTGAGATCGCGCTTGCGCGGCGAGAACCCGATGAGGAACCAGTCGACGCCCCTGCCACGCGAGCTCGTGTATCGGTAGTCGCCAAAGCCGACGATGCTCGCGCCCCACTTTTTCGGTTTCGCGCCTGTCGCCTTCTGCATGATCTTCACGACGGTGAAGCAGTCCTTCCGACGCTCTTCATCGTCCACCGCGTCGAGAAAGTCGGAGACGTTCGAGGTCGTGGTTTGGTCTTGAGCTCGGCCATTGTCGGTTCCTCGATGTGCCGGGAAACTCTGACCCGGCACCCAGCGGCGCAATAGCGTTTACGCGGCCTTCTGGCGCTCGAGCGGAGCTGCAGTCGCCCACGTCGCACCCGGCACTTCGACTTATCGGCATGGCTGACGCCGAGGAACCCGGCCTCACACCAGTAGACGCAGCACGAGACTATGATCTCGCCCTCGCCGACGGCGAAGAGGCATCGTGGACGCCGGCTCGCGCTCACCGCCGCTTGGCCAAAGCCGCGAAGAAACGGCGTGCCCTGGCTCGCCCGATACGACGACCAGGGCTTCTCGTTCGCTGACGCCGTGAGCTTCGCCGTCATGACCGAGCGTGGCATTCGCGAAGCGCTCACTCTCGACCGCCACTTCGTGGTCGCCGGGTTCCAGGCATCTGCCTAATTTTGCCAGGCCCCTCACAGGACCCTTCAACGACCGACCTCCGCGATCGCCTGCAGTTGGCGCTCGGCACCGCCTACACGCTCGAACGCGAGCTGGGCGGTGGCGGTATGTCGCGCGTCTTCACGGCACAGGAAACGGCGCTTGGCCGGACGGTCGTGGTGAAGGTGTTGCCGCCGGAGCTCGCCGCCGGCGTGTCGATCGAACGCTTCAAGCGCGAGATCGCACTGGCCGCCCGCCTCCAGCACCCGCACATCGTGCCGCTGCTCGCCGCCGGCGAGATGGACGGCGTGCCCTACTTCACGATGCCGTTCGTGAGCGGCGAGTCGCTCCGCGCGCGCGTCGCCCGCCGCGGCGAGCTGCCGATCAGTGAAAGCCTTCGGCTGCTGCGCGAGATCGCGAGCGCCTTGGCCTACGCTCATCAAAACGGTGTGGTGCACCGTGACATCAAGCCTGAGAATGTGCTGCTCGCGGGCGGCGGGCCCCGCGACAACGCAGGCTCGGGACGTCTGGCCACGGCCATGGTCGCCGACTTCGGCGTCGCCAAGGCGGTCGCAGCCGCCGCAGGCGACGGCGACCGCCCCGAGCGCGACAGCGGGAGGGACCTTCAGCATCACGTCACCTCGCTCGGCGTGGCGTTAGGCACGCCGGCCTACATGTCCCCCGAGCAGGCGACGGCCGACCCCAACACCGACCACCGCGCCGACCTCTACGCGTTCGGTGTGCTCGCGTACGAGATCCTGACGGGACAGACGCCGTTCGGCAAGCGAAGTCCGGCCGAGCTCCTCGCCGCTCACGTGACCGAACCGCCTCGGCCGATTGCCGATGCTCGGCCGAACCTGCCACCGGCGCTCGCCGCGCTCGTTATGCGCTGCCTCCAGAAGCGGCCGGCGGATCGCCCGCAGAGCGCGGGGGAGATCCTGCAGTCGCTGGACGAGATCACGACCCCCAGCGCCGGGACGACGCCAACGGGCATGCTGCCGCCAGCGACGACTCCTCCAGCGCCGCCGCCAGCGAGCGGTCGTGCCAGCGGGCGACGCAATGTGATGGCGGCTGCGGCCGTCGCCGCGACTGCCGTTTTGATGCTCGGGATGGTCGGAGTCGCGATCTGGCGAAGCAAGCATACAGCGCCTCTCGTGACCGTCGCGGATGAACGCGAGGAGCGCATCGCCGTCCTTCCGTTCGAGAACCTCGGAGACTCGGCTGACGCTTATTTCGCCGACGGCATCACTGACGCCGTGCGCGGCAAGCTCACGGCCCTGCCATCGCTCGAGGTGATCGCACGGGCGTCGTCGGTGCAATACCGTGGAACGTCCAAGCCGCCAACGGAGATCGCGCGAGAGCTCGGCGTCCGATACCTGCTCACAGGCACGGTACGTTGGGCCAAGGGCGCGGGACGCGCGAGCCGAGTGCAGGTGAGCCCGGAGCTCGTCGAGGTCCAACCGAACGGGTCGGCGGCGAGCCGGTGGCAACAGCCGTTCGACGCCGAGATGGCCGACGTGTTCCGCGTGCAGGGTGAGATCGCGAGCCGAGTTGCGGAGGCGATGCGCCTAACGCTTGGCGTCGCCGATCAGGCTCGCCTCGTCGAGGTGCCAACGCGAGATCCTGTCGCTTACGACGCGTTCCTACGCGCCGAAGCAATGTTCGCCTCCGGGGCGACCTCGGCGGCGGACATGCGGCTCATCATCGCCGGGTACGAGCGTGCGGTGACCCTCGACACCGCGTTCGCGGACGCATGGGCGCGACTGGCTGGCGCGAGAGCCCTGCTGTATGCGAACGGCGTCCCGACTCCGGCGCTGGGGCAACAGGCGCGGGAGGCGGCGGACCGGGCGCTCCGGCTCGCACCGACACGCGCGTTAGGCCACCGGGCGCTCGCGTCCTATTACATGAACGTCGAGCGCGACCCGCGACGCGCCCTGACCGAGGTGGAAGCCGCGCGAGCGGCCACGCCGAACGACGCCACGGTGCTGTCCGTACTCTCGGGGATCTATTCCGCGATCGGGCGGTTCGACGACGCGGTGAAGAGTGCGCGCGCCGCGGAACGGCTCGACCCGCGAGCCGTGTTTCCGCTGCAACAGCTCCGCACCGCGCTCTCGGCACTTCGCCGCTACGGCGAGGCGCGCGAGGTGGCCGACCGGGAGATGACGCTCTCGCCCAACCTCTCCAGCATCGAAGACAGGGTGATCGTGTCGCTCGCGGAGGGCGATCTTGCCGGCGCGCGGCGTTTCCTCGACAGCGCGTCGCAGCGCGTGAGCCAGGACGAGTTGGTGACCTACCTCGCGATCTATCAGGACCTCGGCTGGGTGCTCGACGACGCGCGACAGCAGCGACTCCTGTCGCTCGGCCCCGAGCACTTCGATGGCGATCGCGCCACTTGGTCCATCGTGCGCGCGCAGGTCTACGGCTGGCGTGGCGACTCGGCGCTCGCGCGCGTGTGGGGCGACACCGCGTCGCGCGAGTTCGGCGCTCAGGTTCGCGCGAATCCGGACGATGCGCAGCGCCACGCGTTCCATGGCCTGTCGCTCGCGTACGCCGGCAACCGTTCAGAAGCCATTGCCGAGGGTGAGCGCGGCGTGGCGCTGCTGCCGGTGGAGCGCGACGCGGTGAACGGGCCCTATCAGATTCACCTGCTCGCGCGAATCTACCTGCTTACCGGCGAACGTGAGAAAGCACTGAGGTTACTCGAGCAACTGCTGGCGCGACCGTATTACCTCTCGCCGGGATGGCTGCGCATCGACCCGACGTTCGCTTCGCTGAAAGGTGACTCCCGATTCAGCAGGCTCGTCTCCGAACGGTAATGACCAGCAGAACGCAACCCCGCTGCTAGTCACGCTCGGGTCCGGCGCCTACATTGCCGCGACCTCCGTTCCCTTCTCTTTCTTGACCACCGACCTCCGCGACCGCCTCCAGGCGTCGCTCGGCCACGCATATACCCTCGACCGCGAGCTGGGCGGCGGGGGGATGTCACACGTGTTCGCTGCTACGGAGACCGCGCTCGGGCGGTCCGTCGTCGTGAAAGTCCTCCCGCCGGATCTCGCCGCCGGGGTCTCGACGGAGCGCTTCAAGCGCGAGATCGCCGTCGCGGCGCGGCTCCAGCACCCGCACATCGTGCCGCTGTTGTCCGCGGGCGAGATGGACGGCGTCCCGTATTTCACCATGCCGTTCGTGCAGGGCGAGTCGCTGCGGGTGCGCCTGGCGCGCCGCGGCGAGCTCCCCGTGAGCGAGAGCGTCCGCATCCTGCGCGAGATCGCGAGCGCGCTGGCGCACGCGCACGAGCACGGGGTCGTGCACCGGGACATCAAGCCCGACAACGTGCTGTTTTCGGGCGACGTCGCAATGGTTGCCGACTTCGGCGTCGCGAAGGCGCTGTCGGCCTCGTCGAACGGCGACCACGGGGGTGTCACGTCGCTCGGTGTCGCGTTAGGCACGCCCGCATACATGGCGCCCGAGCAGGCGACTGCCGACCCGACGACCGACCACCGCGCCGACGTCTACGCGTTCGGCGTCCTCGCCTACGAGATGCTCACCGGGCAGCCGCCGTTCACGGGGCGGAACCCGTCGCAGCTGCTGGCGGCGCACGTCACCGAGGTCGTGGAGCCAGTGTCGCGGCGCCGGCCGAACCTGCCGCCAGCGCTCGCGGCCCTCGTTATGCGTTGCCTGGAGAAGCGGCCGGCTGACCGCCCGCAGAGCGCGAGCGAGATCGTCCACGCGCTGGACGACATCACCACGCCGAGTGGTGGAACGCAGCCGACGAGCGCCGCGATGCATCCCGTCAGCGCGGCCAGTGCCGCGCCCGTGACGACGCCCGCGCCCACACCACGCCGCGATGTGCGGGCGAACCTTCTCGTCCTCGGCATCGTCGCCGTCGTGCTGGGAGTCGGAGGCTTCGCGCTCTGGAGGCAGGGCCGCGCGGCTGGCCGGGCGACGGCGGTCGTAACCGCGGATAGCACCCGAGGCCAGCGAATCGCCGTGCTCCCGTTCGAGAACCTCGGTGATTCTGCAGACGCGTATTTCGCCGACGGGATGACCGACGCCGTCCGTGGCAAGCTTACCGGTGTATCGGCGATGCAGGTGATCGCGCGCGCCTCGTCGGTGCAGTACCGTGGCACGACCAAGTTGCCGGCCGAGATCGCGCGCGAGCTGGGCGTGCGCTATCTGCTCACCGGCACGGTGCGATGGGCCAAGGCTCCGGGTGCCAAGAGCCACGTCCAGGTGAGTCCCGAGCTAGTCGAGATCGGATCCGATGGCGCGGCGGCGAGTCGATGGCAACAGCCGTTCGACGCGGAGCTCGCGGATGTCTTCCGCGTGCAGGGTGAGATCGCCGGGAAGGTCGCCGAAGCGATGCGCGTCGCGATCGGCGGCACCGACCAGGTCCGGTTGGCGGCACTCCCAACGAAGAATCCAGACGCGTACGATGCGTTTCTTCGCGGCGAGGCCATCACCGTCTCGGGCAACGCACCGGCGGTACTGAGGCGCGCCATCGCCGACTACGAGCGCGCGGTTCAGCTCGACCCAACGTTCGCCGACGCGTGGGCCCGGCTCGCCGACGCCAGATCTCTGCTTTACACCAACGGCCTGCCAACCCCTGAGCTGGCCCGCGCCGCTCGCGAAGCCGCCGATCGGTCGCTCGCGCTCTCGCCTTCCGGCCCTCGCCAGCGCCGGGCGCTCGGCAACTACTTCCGCTTCGTCGAGACCGACAACCGGCGCGCTGTGGAAGAGATGGAGAGGGCGCGCGCCGCCTCACCGAACGACGCGGAGATCATCACGTCGTACGCAGCGACCCTTACCGCCACCGCCCGGTTCGAGGACGCAGTGCGCGAGCTGCGCGCCGCGCAACAGCTGGACCCGCGTTCGCCCGCGCCCGTCAGTCAGCTGCGAACTGCGCTGATCTGGCTGCGGCGCTACGACGAGGCGCGCGCGGCGACTGAGCGATTGCTCGTTCTCGCACCCACGAACCCGCAGTCGCTCGAGGCACGCGCGATGGTAGAGCTCGGAACCGGCAACCTGTCCGAGGCGCGACGGATCACCAAGACTGCAGCACCTGGAATGGATCCGGATGCGCTCGTTGCGTACTTCGCCACGTATTGGGATCTCGGCTGGGTGCTCGATGACGCCGACCAGCAGCGCGCGCTCGCGCTCGGCGTGGAAACCTTCGATGGCGACAGAGGCAACTGGGCGATCGTGCGCGCGCAGCTGTACGGCTGGCGAGCGGACTCGGCGCGGATGCGCGCCTGGGGCGATACGGCGGCCAAGGAGTTCACCGCTCAGCTGAAGGACACGCCGGACGATGCGCAGCGTCATAGTTTCCGTGGCCTCGCACTGGCGTACGCCGGCCGAAAGGCCGAGGCGATCGCGGAGGGCGAGCGCGGCCTGGCGCTGCTTCCACCAGAACGCGATGCACTTACTGGCCCGTACCAGCTCCACCTGCTCGCGCGCATTTACTTGCTCGTCGGCGAGCAGGAGAAGGCGCTCGATCTGCTCGAGCAGATGCTCTCGCGACCGTACTACCTCTCTCCCGGGTGGTTGCGCGTGGACCCGACGTTTGCATCGCTCAAGGGCAATCCGCGCTTCGAGCGCCTGAGCGCCGGTCGCTGAATTACTTGATGCGGTCGGCGTAGCTGTCCGCGCGATCGTCGTAGCCGTCGCCTGTGAACATCCGCACCACCCGGCCGTTCTCCTCGACGAACCGCACCACCTCGCCGATCGCTCCGCCACCGCCGGACGCCATATAGCGGAACCGACCTCCACCAAGCGGCTCGAGGGTGGCCGGGTTGTCGACGTTCGACGCGTTAGGCGTCACGATCACGAGGCGCTGGTTCAGCAGCACGACCTGGCTGTCCCCCCACTTGCCGCGGTAGAGTCCCGCGAACCTCGCCCACGACGGATCCCACGCAACGGTCTTCGGCTTCACCGCCGCAGCTTTCGCGACCGCCACACCGACGGTGCTCATGAGCTGGCGCGCGATGTCGCCCGGGTTGGAGTCGTTCGTGTTCGTGAGCACGATGACTGCGACCTTGTCATCGAGCTGAATCGTCGTCTGCGTCGTGTAGCCAGGATACCCGCCGCCGTGCCCGATGTACGTCTTGCCGCCCGCGCGATTCACCGCGAACCCGATCGCCGTGCCGGAATTCCAGTCGTTCTCCACGGAGCGCACGCGGTGCATCTCGCGCAGCGAGCCGGTGCTCAGAATCTGGCGGCCACCCATCTTCCCGGTGCGGAACTGCGCCGACACGAACTTCGCCATGTCTTCGACGTTCGACGTGAGGCCGGTCGCGGACGCCATGCCGCGCGCGTCCATGAATGACTCGACGTCGCGTGTTCCGTCCGGCATGCGGCGCGTGTAGCCGACGGCCAGCCCTTCCACGTTCTTGTCGACACTCGAGGAGCTCATGCCGAGTGGGTCGAAGATGTTCTTCTGGAGATAGGCGGCCCACGACATCCCGCTCACCTGCTCGACCACCATGCCGGCGATGGTGTACGCGAGGTTCGAGTACTTCCACCGTGTCTGCGGCGGAAACGCGGCCTGTCGGTCCGGCATCAACGCTCGCACTTCGTCTTCGGTCGGGAACTTGTGCGTCGTCCAGTGGTCTCCTGCCTCGCGAGGCAAGCCTGACGAGTGATCGAGCAGCTGCTCGATCGTGATCGGACCGTCATCGTCGCCGGCCGGCTTGAGCTTGAACCACGGGAGATACTTCGAGACCGGGTCATCGAGCCGGATCTTGCCCTGCTCGCGCAGCTGCATGATGGCAGTGGCCGTGAACAGCTTGCTGTGTGACGCCATGCGGAACTTCGTCGCGGGCGTCATGGCCTGTTTGGCGGCGACGTTCGCGTAGCCGAATCCCTTCGCCCACACGAGCGTCTGGTCCGACACGACGCCGACGACGATGCCCGGCAAGCCTCGATAGGCGATCTGGCCCTCCATCCACGCGGAGAAGAGCCGTTCCGCCCCTTGAACGTCCGGATCATCGGCGACAGTCGATGTCGATGGCGGGCTCTGGGCGGCGAGCGACGATGCGAGTATGCAACCGATCGTTGCCAACCGGGCGTGCGACGCGAGTCGGACCATACAATCCTCGGCGAGGGGTGAGAAAGCTCGCTCAACCGTCGCCCCCCCGGACCGACTCGTCAACCCTGGGTGCGCGGTCGATCGCCGGAAGAAGCTCGGGCTTTGATCATCATCATCGGCCGCTCGAAGGAGTGGGCCACCCCGCGGCGGCAGGGCCAGTCCCAAGTGGGTCAGGCGTCAGTGTGAGTGATCGGTCATCAGAGTCCGTTTCCTACAGGTGCGGGGGCGACTGGAGCAAGGCCGCCCGGAGGCCGCGTGGGGCAGCCAGTAGAGGAAACGGGCTCTGACGACCGATGATCGAAAGCTGAGGGCTGGCCCACTTGGGACTGGCACGCCTGTCCGCGATGCTTCCGGATGCGCCGTTTTGTCGTTCAATCGCCGCGCAACGCGGTCACCGGATCCACGCGTGAGGCACGCCACGCGGGGATGAACGTCGCGGCGAGGGCGACGATGACGATCAACGCCGCCGCGATGGCGAACGCCGACGGGCTGCGCGGTGACGTCTGGAAGAGCAGCGTCTCGACAAATCGGCCCGCGACGAAGGCAATCGCGGATCCGAGGGCGAGCCCGATGAGTGCCGCGCGAACACCTTGATCCATCACCTGCCGCACGACGTCGCCGACCTGCGCGCCTAACGCCATGCGAACCCGGAACTCGTGGCGACGCTGCGTCACGCCGTAGGAGATGACGCTGTAGAGTCCCCCCGCCGCAATGATGAGGGCGAGCGCGCCGAACAGCGAGAACAGCGTTGCGGCGGTTCGCCACGGCCGGATCTCCGGCATGAGGAGGTCGTCAAACGACTGGACGTCCGCGTAGGGGAGATTTGGCGAAATGCCCTGCATCGCGCGGCGCACCGGCTCGACAAGCCGAGCGCCATCCGCATCGCGAGACCTGACGAGCAGGGCATTGGCGCCGGGATCCCACCGGGGACTGAGCGGAACGTAGACGAGAAACGGCGCGTCGGCCGCCTGAACCCGCTCCTTCGCATCCGCCGCCACCCCAACGACCGTCGTACAGACCGAGTCGCCATCCAGCAGAATGCACCGATCGACCGCACGCTCACCGGGCCAGTACGCCCTCGCCATCGTCTCACTCAGCACCGCGACGCGAGCCTTGGCCGATACATCCGCCGTGGTGAGAGGTCGCCCGTCGACGAGCCTCAGGCCTAACGTGGAGAAGTAGCCCGCCCCGACGGCGTTGTAAAACGGAATGCCCATGGGTGGCTGCGGCAGCGAATCGCGGCCAGGCACGCTCACGGGCATGCCGAACCTCCAGGCCATGAGCGGATGCGTCGAGGAGATGGCCGCGTCCGCGACTCCCGGCACGTTCAAGGCGCGCTCGCGCATCGCGGTGTACAGCCCGGCGCGCGCCGGAATCGAGTAGCCGTAGGACTTCACGTCCATGGTTGCAGACAAGATCTGACTTGG
>Ga0070681_10001179_pt1 | contig 22582 bp, 19 predicted proteins | sample KBSC83BmetaG_FD_65650 | JGI IMG/M metagenome (GOLD analysis project Ga0070681, IMG submission 65650) | Corn rhizosphere microbial communities from Kellogg Biological Station, Michigan, USA - KBS C8-3B metaG | ecosystem: Host-associated > Plants > Roots > Rhizosphere | place: USA: Michigan...
TGGTCGGCACTTCAAAACACTTCATTCGTAACGTAGCGCTACCAGCGGATCAACTTTGGTGGCGCGGCGTGCAGGGAGGTAACAGGCAACGAGGCCAATTACAATCAGGACAAAAGTCGTTGTCACCAGTGTAATTGGATCGCGGGTCGGAAGAGACGGGACCGCGGCGATCAGAAGCTTGCTGACGGCGTAAGCACCGGCGCTGCCAATCAGAGCGCCCATCAAGATCAACATTGCGCCTTTTCGCAATACCAACCAGAGTACGTCTCGTCCTTGTGCGCCTAGCGCAAGCCGAATTCCGAATTCGCTGGTACGTTGGACCACTGTGTACGAGATGACTCCATAGATTCCAATCGCGGAGAGCACGAGTCCCAATGTTGCAAAGGCACCCAACAGATTTCCCAGCAGCGAAATATTTCCGAGGCCCTGGTCCACCGCGTTGCGTGCGCTGCGTACTCGGTAAACCGGTAGACTGGGATCGAGTCCGGCGACAGCAGTTCGTAATTCTTTCTCGATAGCCTCCGACTTCAGCGGCGTGCGGACCGCAATTGTTAGATACGCGGGAGCGATTTGTGCTAACGGCAGGAACGCTTCATAACGCGTGTACGGCTCGCCAAGACTACCGGGAAATGCCATGTCGCTGACAACGCCGACAACTTCGTAATACTCCTTCTGCTTACCAGTATCACTGATCCGCTTGCCGATCGGATTTTCGTTGGGCCAGTAATGACGGGCCATCGTATCGTTCACGATTACGACCTTTGTTTTGTCGCCAAGATCCGCACTGTTGAAAGCGCGTCCTTTCAGCAGGTGCGCGCCGTAAGCGTCAAAATAATCAACGCTGGCGGGTTCGTAGAACATTTCAGGATATTGCTCAGGTGGAGGCTCTGGTTGGCCCTCAACTAGAAACGAACTACTACTATTGAAACCAAACACCGGTTGGGAACTACCGATCGCCACCTGTTGCACGCCCGGCAAAGTCTTGAGCCGGTTCTCCAGTTCTGACAAGAACGCTACCCGTTGCTCGTCCTTTGCATATTTTTCACCCCGCAAGCTAACCTGCGCTGTTACTAATCCATCAACTTGCCAACCCGGATCAGTATTCATAAAGCGCTGCAGACCGCGAAGAAACAGACCGGCGGCGGCGAGCAACACCATCGCGAAGGCTACCTCACCAACTATTAGCGTGTGCCGCAATCGATGTTGCGAACGACCCGCTGTCGAGCCGCGCGAGTTATCTCGTAGTGCATGATTAATATCAACACGTGAGGCCAACCACGCGGGCAAAGTTCCAAATAGCACCCCAGTCAACAGCGAACAGAAAAGAGCGAAACCAAAAACCTTCAAATCAAGGGTTACGTTCGCTCCAGGCAAATCGGCGAAGAGATACTTGCTAATAAACCGCACGCCCCACAATGCAAGGGCAAGACTAAGCGCGCCACCGAGAAGGGCCACTACAACGCTTTCCGTCAGCGACTGTCGCAGCAGTCGTAATCTACCGGCACCCAATGCGGCACGAACCGCGAGTTCTCGTGAGCGTGCGGCCGTGCGAACCAGCTGCAGGTTTGCGAGGTTCGCACAGGCAATGAGCAAGACGAAGCCGGCAAGCCCAAACGTGAACCACATCACCTTTCTGCCGATGTCATCTGACATGGACCGCTGAAGTGGCTCAAGTCGCAAACTCTCGCCCGCGTTCGAGGAGTTTTCTTTCCCGATGTTGGCGGCCAGCGTCACCATACTCTGCTGGGCTTGCTCGATCGATACGCCTGGTTTCAAACGCGCAAATGCCGAGAGAAAGTTATTGCCGCGATTTTTTCGTTGCTCCGCGTTGAAGGTCAGTGGTTGCCAGAAATCAACCGTGCCCCAAAGGATCGGGTGATCAAAACCGGGAGGCATTACGCCGGCAATCGTCACAGTCTTTCCATCGAGTTGCACAGTGCGTCCCACGATGTTGGGATCGCTGCCAAAGCGACGCGTCCAAAATCTATCGCTCAGCACAATAACGCTGTCGGCGCCAGGCTCGAATTCTTCCGGATTAAAAACACGACCTCGCGCGGGCGCTACACCCAGTAGTGGAAAAAAGTCAGCAGTTCCTGCGAGTCCAACCAATCGTTCTGCCATTTGTCCCTGCTCAACCAGATTGCGACTGACAAAGTTGTAAGCTGCCATCTTTTCAAACACTGAATTCTTTTCACGCTGGTCAAGGAAGTTGGCAATTGAATGCGGCCAACTCTGCGAATGCGGCGAAGTTCGTAATACACGTACCAACTGGGATGAGTCTTGATAGGGGAGCGCGCGAAAGAGAAAAGTATTTAGGACGCTAAACATCGCCGTGTTTGCGCCGATGCCCAGAGCCAGGGTTAGGGCTGCAACCACAGTAAAGCCTTTGTGCTTCAACAGCATCCGAAAGCTGTAACGAGCATCCTGAAAGAGATTTGTCATGTCACACTCCCTTAGCGCCGATCTAGAGGATCTCCGTTTGGCTATTGGAACAGACTGCTCCGACTCCCGTCTTTTGTTTCATTAACACCGCAAGCGCTCGAAATGTGACATCCGCCTGATCGAAGTATGTTCAGAATGTTTTGAATCGACGGGGCCACGGATTGGCTGAGCAGAGAACTAGTCCTTTCAAAAAGGCAGAAGAGGTTGGGCAGTGTAGATGAGGGGCTCAGATAACCGTGACCATGTGCTTCGTAACAAGCGCTACAGGATAATCGGTTCGATGGGCCCATTGGCTTTGAGACTTTCCACGAAGCGGGCCTCTGTGTTGCGATCTGTTGCTGAAGATGCAGACTTACGAACTGCCGAATTCAATAAGGCTTTCGTGCTAATGCAGTACTTCGGTTATCTGCGACGAAACCCGGACGAAGCGCCGGATACAGATTTCGCCGGGTACAATTTTTGGTTGAATAAGTTAAATCAGTTCAACGGAAACTTTGTTCAGGCAGAATTAGTGAAAGCGTTCATAACTTCTGCGGAGTACCGCCAACGTTTTGGTCCGTTAGTGCAATAAGCTTTGGCAGCAACTCGCAAACTGCTGTCCTCCGCTGCATTTAGGTACAACTCGTCAACTTCTCGATTCCTTGGCCCATTATTAGCCAACCGCATTCACCAATTTACCTCCTCTCAGGGTTGCTTCAACCCTGAGGAGGTAAATGTCAACTCACCTCGCATTTTGGACCACCACCAGGAATATTCAGACCTGGTTCAGACCGGTTGTGGCTACAGACAACATTTACCCCGATAGTGGTATAGATGGGTGATCCAACAGAGGTATCAAAATAGTCTTCGATAGCGTGATGTCCGAATCAGAGTTTTCATACAGAATCGCCCTCACACGCTAGTACGGATCACCAAAGGCTGTGGCTGACTTGCAGCTTGAATCATCGCGGCAATGATGATTCCCGTTGATCCGTTCCTGAAATGAAGTGCGACACAAAAAGAACACAAGATTGTTGAACTGCAAACGTGCTGCACTGTACAAAAGTTTAATCATCGACTTGACTTAGAAGGTTCCGTTCCCGGAACATCTGGGCACGCCATGAACTTGGACCAGCTATTCGCAGTCAGTTGGCCCACCCCCGTTCCTGCGTTCGATTGAAATTGCTGCCAAAAATGAAACTGTGGTCCGTCGTGAAATCAGCGAGAGCGCCAGGGCTGAAAGAACGGTCATTATTTGTGCGTCTCGAATTTTATCGAGCGTGGCTACGGCTCAATTAACGGAGGGGAAAAAAACCATGTCTAAATTGAAACCAATTGTTTTCCTTCTGGTTGGTGTTGCAGTAATGTCCGGAGCGGTTATTGGTATGGTCCATTCACGTCAACAAGCTGCCGGACAGGACGCGCCGGTCTTCGTAACTAAAATTCCAGACGGATACCGCGACTGGAAATTGATCTCGGTGGCCCACGAAGCGGGCAAGCTAAACGATATTCGCGCCATTCTGGGGAACGATATTGCAATTAAGGCATATCGGGACGGGAAGCTTCCGTTTCCGGACGGCTCAATAATCGCCCGGCTCGCCTGGAGCTTCGACGCGTCGGAAGAGAACAACAAAGTTTTTGGCCAGGACCAATCTTTCGTGGCTGGTTCTCCAAAGAACGGAGTTCAGTTCATGGTCAAGGACTCAAAAAAATACGCCTCTACCGGCGGCTGGGGATATGCTCACTTCGAAGACGGAAAACCAGCCGACGTTAAAATCCTCAACACCTGCTTTCCTTGCCACCAGGCCATCAAAGATCGTGACTTTATCTTCACACGCTACTCACCTTGATACGAGAACAACAGCAAAGGGACCGCGAGAAGATGACCGCACATACATCAACGGCAATACAAACCAAGAGGTCGAAAACCACAAAAGAAAATACCCTGGCCCAGGCCAATACTGCACAACAAAATAGCGAACAGGCACTAGACGCTGATATCTCCGGTGAGAGTGAAATGCATGGTTTCACTCGTCGTCGCTTTTGCGGTGTCGCAGCCGCAGCAGTAGCCACTGGTTCGCTAGGTCTTTTCGGTTTTAATAGGAGGATTGAAGGCATGACTAACGATACGACTGGAGTTGCAACACAGACGAGTGGAGAGAAGGCGGATATTCGTCCATTTCAATGGAATTTTTCGGACGCGGAACTCACAGATTTGCGCAATCGCATAAAAGCGACGAGATGGCCCGAACGCGAAACCATCACTGACACTACTCAGGGCGTGCAGTTAGCGACGACGCAGGCACTCGCGAAATATTGGTCCACCGATTACGACTGGCGCAAGTGCGAGGCTAAACTGAAAGCTCTGCCGCACTTTATTACCACCATCGACGGATTAGACATCCACTTCATTCACGTCCGCTCGAAAGAGGCGAATGCTCTGCCGATGATCGTTACACACGGATGGCCGGGGTCAGTCATCGAGCAGATGAAGATCATCGAGCCATTGACGAATCCTACAGCACATGGCGGGACTGCGGCCGACGCTTTCGACCTGGTCATTCCCTCGATGCCTGGCTACGGCTTTTCAGGGAAGCCAACCACGACGGGTTGGGATGTGCCCAGAATTGCACGCGCGTGGGCGGTGCTAATGAAGCGTCTCGGGTACACGCGCTACGTTGCTCAGGGCGGCGACTGGGGCGCACTTGTCACTGATCAGATTGGTGCACTGGCACCGCCGGAATTGATAGGCATCCACACCAATATGCCTGGCGCTGTTCCACCGGACGTCGACAAAGCTGCGTTTACTGGCGCTCCAGCTCCGTCCGGTCTAACAGAGGAGGAACGTCAGTCATTTGACCATCTCGCGTTCTTCTACAAATACGGCCTCGGCTATGCGTTGGAGATGGGGAACCGCCCTCAAACCCTTTACGGAGTTTCGGATTCACCAGTCGCGCTAGCCGCCTGGATCATCGACCACGACATATGGAGTTACAAGTTGATCACGCGTGTATTCGACGGACAGTCGGAGGGCCTTACACGTGATGACATTCTCGACAACATTACGCTCTACTGGCTTACGAATACGGGGGTTTCGTCGGCGCGTCTCTATTGGGAAAACAAGCTTCCTTTTTTCGCACCGAAAAACGTCAAGGTACCAGTTGCCGTGAGCGTCTTTCCTGATGAGATATGTCCAGTGTCAAAGGGTTGGGCTGAGAAAGCGTACCCGAAACTTATCCACTTCAACCGGCTGCCAAAAGGCGGGCACTTCGCTGCGTGGGAACAGACGGACTCTTATGTTAATGAGGTGCGGACGTCCTTCAAATCGCTGCGTTAGCGCCAGGCTCTCAGTGTGATCTGTGTCTTGGTGGTTAGAGCAGACAGCTGAAGATTCACCACCGAGGCACAGACAACACAGAGATCGCCCAGAGAAAACCCTGAAGGCTCCCAGGGAACAAAGAGGAGGAGAAGAATATGACAAATCAGAACCGTGTTGACATGAAATTCGAAGTTGTCGTCATCCCTGTCTCCGATGTGGATCGGGCGAAAGCATTTTATGTAAAGCTCGGTTGGCGGCTCGATGCTGAGTTCGCTGCGGGTGATGACTTGCGCGTTATGCAGTTCACGCCGCCAGGCTCCGGATGCTCGATAATCTTTGGTAAGAACGTCACTGCAGCATCACCTGGATCTGCTCAGGGCATGTACCTGATCGTTTCCGATATCGAGGCTGCGCGCAAAGATTTGCTTGATCGAGGTGTGGAGGTCAGCGAAGTGTTCCATGGCGCCGCTGGAGAGTATGCCGGCTCGGACCAACCTTTCATTTTTGGCCGGCACCGGGTCGGCGGTCCCGATTCCGAGCATGGCAGCTACCGATCATTCGCGTCGTTCAGCGACCCGGATGGGAACGGTTGGCTCTTTCAGGAAGTCACAACGCGTCTTCCCGGTCGCATCGATTCAAGCATAATGAGCTTCGCCACAGTGAACGATCTGGCTAGTGCATTTCGTCGTGCAGAGGCAGCGCACGGCGAACACGAGAAGCGCACGGGTCAACGCGACGCGAACTGGCCCGACTGGTATGCGGCGTATATGGTGGCCGAGCAGTCCGGCAGTGAGCTGCCGCAATGAACAAGCGACTTAAATATATTCCAATGACATTGCAAATCGCGCAGGATAATTTAAGCAAGACTCTGCATGAATGTTGGCATATATTCGGCAATAATCGACCGAGAGCGGGTGCTGAGTAAGATGGTAAGGAGAAAGAAATGGGAATATTCGACAAAATGTTTGGACACGGAGCGACTGCGGCACAGCAGGATGCAAGCGCGCAGCAACGTTTCAACGAACTAAAAGGAAAATATCAATCCGTTCTGAATCTGATCGAGCAACAACAAGTACAGTTGATGAACCTTCACGTTCAGGACAACAAGCTGTTCATCAAAGGGACAGCGCCATCCGATGCCGTCAAAAACGCGGTGTGGGATCAGATCAAGCTAGTGGATTCTGCCAGTGACAAGGATCTTACCTGCGACATAACGGTTGACGCCAGTCGAGCAGCAGCGGCTGCGGCTGGAGGAGGACAAGGCCAGAGCCAACAATATGTCGTAAAGTCAGGCGATAACCTCTCGAAAATAAGTAAACAGTTCTACGGCGATCCGAACGAATACATGCGGATCTTCTACGCGAATCGAGACAAGATTAGCGACCCAGATCGTATCCAGGTGGGTCAACAACTCACGATCCCTCCTGATGCTTAAGTAATTGTCGTATGCGCGGCGCGGGGTCTGAGCCCCGCGCAACGCAGACAAGCCTACCGCAGTTTTTCTCACTCAATTGATTGTGCAGTTATTAGGTTGGCCGATTGCCAGGCCATCGCATTTAGTGACGCCTAAACGTCCATTGGTAGGACATGCCGAGGGGACCACCAGTGGTGTCTTTGCCGGTGCCGGATATTGTCTTTCCGTCGGCGGAGATTGTGCCGGAGTCTTCGCCGAGGCTCCAACCCTCACCGCGTAGGACTCGGGTCTGTCTTAGGTTTATTGAGCCCGAGTCGACGGTACCGGTGAAAGCGACGATCACTGGACCTTGCGATAACTCACCTTCCACTATTCTGCCCTTGTGAGTTTTGATTACAAGCGTCGCCGCGCTGCCAAGTGGTCCATAGGTGCCTGCCCATGTACCTCTGAGATCGCTGACTGTCGCCGCTGCTGTGTTGGCTTCCGACTCAGAACTTTCTGTTTGTGAAGGGGTCGACGCCTCTCCGGTTTGCGTTTGAATGTTTTGATTGATCTCGCCATTTCCGCTACTTGTGTGCCAACCAAACTTTAGGAGCAAAATCAAACTTGTTATGCCAATCGCGGTTATGAACACAAGAAGACCCGGGATAATCCATAGCAAGAGATTGCGAGTGCGCCGCGTTTTCAGAGCGGGAACGTATCGAGCAGTAGCAGCCAGGGTTTGTTCATACTTTGGACCATCTGCGACGGCTGCTTGAAGTTCATCAGCAAACTTGAGTGCGTCGGCCTGTCTCTGCTCACGATCTTTCGCGAGTGCGCGGAAACAGACCTGGGCCAACGCCGGTGAAATTCGAAGGCTTTGTGCGAAGTCCGGTGGTCTTTCATTCAGATGCTTTGCTATCAAGCCTACCGGATTACTTGAGACGAACGGCGGTCGGCCTGACAACATCTCGTAGACAATCGCTCCAAGACTATACACGTCAGTACGGGCATCGAGTTCCTCTGCGCGACACTGTTCGGGCGACATGTAATACAACGTTCCAATTAGAGTTCCAGTCTGCGTCAACGCCGAAACATTTGCAGCATCTCGCACCTTCGCCAGACCGAAATCTACGACCTTGGCACTCTCGCCTTCGCCCTCTTGAGACCCTGAAGAAACGATTATGTTGTCGGGTTTCAAATCGCGGTGAAGCAAACCCTGGCGATGAGCGACACCAACACCCGCACAGACATCGCGCATTAACGACACGGTGCGTGCTGGAGTCAGGTGACCTTCTCGCGCGATTAGCTTTCGCAATGACTCGCCCTTTACAAGTTCCATTACGATGTAAGCTTCGTGATTTGCTTCATCAGCCTCGCTGAAGTCGTGGATGCTTACGACATTCGGGTGGCGAATCATCGCGGCGGAACGTGCTTCACGTCGAAAGCGTTCGATCGCATTCTGGTCTCGGGTCAGATCGCGACTCAAGAGTTTGACGGCCACGTCATCGCCGATATGCAGCCGGCGGGCACGATAGACAGCTCCCATGCCTCCTTCGCCGAGGCGTTCGAGGAGTTGATATTTGGAATCGAGAATCAGACCTACCAGGGGATCTTGAAGAGACTTGCGATTGTCGTCGGTTTGTTGTCTGAGTTGATCGTTTGTGGTTGGAGTCTGTTTGATCGTTTCAGCCCCACGAGGATCGTGATTCGCACTAGGCGCACCACAATTACCGCAAAAGTCTGCCCCTTCCGAAACGGGCTTTTGACAAGTCGCGCAAATCATTGCCCTCATTCTAACCAAGGCCGTCCCAATAGTCGCAAGCTTATTTTCCCAAGCCTCTCAAGTCTGCTTGAGAGCGCTGCAGACCCAAAAAGTTGGCTGGGTTATTTTGTTAGGAGTGGATCCTGCTTTTGATAATCTTGGCGAAGAGAAAAGGTTCGTAAAGCTGATCGATCGAATCGGAGTTCTGCATCGAATTACGCGGCTCACTTGACAGATGGCAGTACCGGAACGCGGTAGCGTCGGGTCAGTCTCGAGATATAACTACTTTATCACTTGGAGACTGACCCGACGCTACCGCGGTCCGGTACTGACTTCGGTTACTTGAACTGGATTAGCGGGCCGGTTTCTTCAAGATTTCAGCCAATGCCTGAAGTCGTTTGGAGTCGGCGGCATTTGTCGTCGAGCCAGCACTCTTTTCCAACGCCGGCGCGAGCGCTTTGAGTTTTGCTGCCTGTGCCTTTTTCATTCCTGAACTCTCAGCACTTCCGATGGCTTGCCTAAGAGCAGCGACTTGATCGGCCGGCAACGCTTGCGATCGCTCCAACTGATCGACGTAGGCTTTGGCCACGCTCAGTTGTCTGGGCCACTCAATCTGTTCCTGGTTCTGAACGTTAAGTGCAGCGACGCGAACTGATTTAGCCGCATCAATTTCATTCTGGGTCAGGAACTTCGTCGGCGTCAGTTCAAAAACATCGAGGCCGCGTGCGATCTCCGAAGCGTAAATCTGACCGTTATACCAATAGGCGGACCAGTCACCTCCGAGCACAAGCATTTTGGGATCAATTGGTCCACGATCGAAATAGGCGATTTCGACCGGGTGATCCGCATCCGTGAAGTCCATAAGCGAGATACCGCCCTGGTACCAGGCCTGTACTTCAAGGTCGCGGCCGGGGACTGGAATCAGCGATCCGTTGTGCGCGACGCAGTTTTCACTGTCGCCCTGGGCCGCCGGCAATTTGTAGTAACTCGCGAAGTTCAGCTTGTTGTCCTTCAAATGGAAAACCGCATCAGCGCCCCATTTGTTTGGATCATTTGCACGGCAGCGTGCGCCCAAACCACCGCCCCATTCATCGGTGAAGACAACTTTGCTGCCGTCATTGGAAAACGATGCCGAATGCCAATACGAATAGTTCGGGTCATTTACTGCGTCGAGTCTCTTTGGGTTTGCGGGATCTTTAATGTCGAGCAGGATGCCATTTCCTGAGCATGCGCCGGCGGCCAACCCAAGTTTTGAGTACACGGTGATGTCGTGGCACTGATTGGTGTCGGAAGGTTTTTCCATTCCGTTCTTGCCGTGCGTGCCGCCGTTATTCAAACCGTTAAGCGCACCTGTTCGCGGATCGATAAAGATTCGAGGGCTTGATACGACTGCGGCAGTTTGCGGTGCCGCTAATGGCACTTTGATCACGTCAATTCGGAACAGCGCCGTGTTCGGATCTTTATCGGCTGCTTCACCAGAGCATCCGGCCAGTTCTTCAGACTGACGGACAAAGGAAGTCCCGGAGACGTAAATGTAGACGTTCTTCTTATCATTCGGATCGACCACGAGCGTATGCGTGTGTGACCCGCGGCAAGTTTGCACTGCAGCGATCTGCTTTGGATTTTTTACGTCGGTAATGTCAAAAATTCTTACTCCGCGGAAACGATCTTTTTGCGCTGCCGGCACCGTCTGTTTTTTCTCTTCTCCTTCCTTGGCAGCGGCGGGTGCGGGCTCCGGTGGAAATCCCTGGGTACCGCAGTCGAGACGGCCGTTTGGCATCTCGACTGACATAAATAGCAGATTCTTGAAAACCGAAAGATCGCCCTGGCCACCGGGACAAACAACCGAAGTCAGCAAACTCGCTTTAGCCGGATTTGAGATGTCGTAGATGTTGAACCCGTAAAAGTTTCCCTGGAACAGGTGATTACCCTGGAAGGCAAGATCGGAGTTCGCAAACGCGAGCTGAGCTATTACTACTCGATCGGCTTTCGGCAGCTTTGTGGAATCGCCGACGCCGAGTAGACCCAGAGTCTTCTCCACTTTTGGATTATCAGGATCGGTGGTGCCGAGTTGAAACGCATCAGGCTTTTTGAGGAGGTTTATGTGCTTGATGCCCATCGAGGTCTCAGCTGCGTCGTACATTCCTGGAGCGAGAGTGGCTCGTGGGTCAGCACTATCCGAGCCAACCATTCCGGCTGGTAAAGGAGGAGCTGCTTCTGGCGCAAAAGGATTAGCCTCTTCTTGCGCGGCCGTTTTGGTTTCCGGAGTCTTCGCGGACTCGGGCGACGGCGCGGGAGTTTGAGCCTGCGTAGTTGCTGCGAAGGATGAACAGAGAAGCAGGGAAGCTATGAGCAAACGGAAAATAATAGTATGTAGTTGAGTCATCGGTTTTCCTCTAGAGGTTTCTCCTCGAGCATGGATTGCATAATTTTGATCTCTGCACGTTGACCACTATCAACGTCAGTAACGAAGTTGAACAATTCAGCATCCTGGCCGGCGCCAGCCGTTTCAAACAAATCTTTCACCATAGTCAACGCGCCCGTGTGGTGCTGAATCATTCCTGCCAGGAACAGATGGTCAAACTCTGCGCCTTTTGCTTTTTTCAGAGCATCCATCTGCTTTGGTGTAAGCATTCCGGGCATAAGTATCGTGTGGCTCATGCCGGACATATGCATGCTCGACATATCCATGCCGGGCATGTCAGGCATCGCCGAAGAGACGGGCTCTCCCCTGGTTGTCAGCCATCGTTTCATGAAAGCCATTTCGTCTGACTGGGACCTGCTGATTCGAGCGCCAAGCTTTCGCAGATTCACATTGTCCGTGTGCGAGTCTATTAGTGCGGTCATCTCGACGGCTTGAGCATGATGCATGATCATGCCCTGCATGAATTGCACATCCGCCGCCGAACTTGGGGGCAGCGTTGCTCTTGTCGAGGGTGGCAATGTTCTCGTAGGTTGGCCGGGCGCGCCTGGCTGGACCACGATCGGCGTTTGAGAAGGTTCCTGACCGCTGACTTGGACAGGAACCACAGGTACAAGTGTGCCCAACAACGTGACAAATCCGAGCATAGACTGGAGCGTACGTTGGTACACAGAATGAGAAGATTTCATGTACGTTGAATGGTAAGTCCTTGATTGGCTAACCTTATCATAAAGGGGAACCTGTAAGAAAACGCGAGAATACAATCCTCAGATTACGCCAATTCCACAAGTTCCTTCTTAAAAAGCCATAAGGTGTTCTAAGAAAGAATCTGTCCTCCACTTCAGACCCGTACTAGCGAAGTTTTCCGATGAAGCTGCGAAGTAATCAATTTCGGCTCACCCGATTGGAACCGAATCAGTAAGAATTAAAGTTAAAGCGCTCGCGATCGTCTGGAATAAGGTTTGCTGAACACAGCTTTAAAACGACCTCCTCGAACTTGCGAGCCCAGTTTCTAGGGCGAGCCTGTCGTCAAGAGGTTAAGTGTACCCAAAAAGTGAGGTTAGGAAAGGTCGCAGTCGAGCGATGTAGTGAACTGAAGATTTGGAGGAACGAGATTATGATCACCCGACGTACGTTCTTAAAATACACCGGCGGCACTGCACTCACTTGGTATGCCTACAGCAAATATGGGCTTCTCCAGGCCCTAGCTCAAATTCCCGGCGGGACACTGGACCCACTACTGATACCGAAATTTGAAACCCCACTACTAATACCGCCGGTGATGCCTAAAGCGGGAAGAGTCATCACGCGAGCCGGAAAAAATGTTGACTACTACGAGATCTCACTGAAACAGTTCGACCAGCAAATTCTTCCCGCTGGCTGGCCGGCAACGACTGTCTGGGGCTATGGCGCCGAGTCGTCCGAGAGCAAGAGAGGATTGTTGGTACATAACGCACCGTCGCTGACCATTGAGGCGAGGTGGAATACGCCTGTTCGAGTGAAGTGGATCAACGACCTCAAGAACGCCAATGATGAATTCTTACCGCACCTCTTGCCAGTCGATCAAACGCTGCACTGGGCCAACCCGTCCGGCGGAACAGGAAGCCGCGACACTCGGCCAACGTTTACCAGCACTCCTGGTCCATACACTGGCCCCGTGCCAATCGTTACCCACGTCCACGGAGCAATTGGCGTCGGCGATGAATCGGATGGTTACGCCGAAGCCTGGTACCTTCCCGCAGCGAACAACATCCCATTCGGTTATGCCACCGAAGGTACGTGGCACAACTTCTTTAAAGGCAAGGCGGCCACAGATTTTGGAGCCACCTGGGGTCCCGGATTTGCCGTTTTCCAATATCCCAATGAGAATCGCGCGTCGACTATCTGGTATCACGACCATGCGCTCGGCATCACTCGACTGAATGTATACGCTGGACCAGCGGGCTTCTACATCGTACGCGGTGGTCCAGACGGCGACGATTCCGTACTTGATACGCGATTCGGAACACCGGCTGTTCTGCCAGGGCCAGCTCCGCACGAACACGATAAGTTCCCCTCAAACAAAACCTACTATGAAATTCCCATTGCCATCCAGGATCGGTCTTTTAACATAGATGGCTCGTTGTTCTACCCGAATACTCGGGAATTTTTCGATCGTTTCACCGGGCCCTTTATTCCCGAAACCGACCTTTCACCAATTTGGAATCCTGAGTTTTTTGGAAACGTGGTTATGGTGAACGGCAATACGTGGCCCTTTCAGACCTTTGAACAGCGCCGTTATCGCTTACGCTTTTTGAACGGTTGCCAATCGCGATTTCTGATTCTGGACTTCACCAACATTCCTGGAGTGGAAGTGTGGCAAATCGGAAATGAGGGTGGTTTTTTGGCGGCGCCCATAAACCTGACAACTAACCACGGAAACCTTCTGTTGATGGCGTTGGCGGAGCGAGCAGACGTCATCGTCGACTTCACGAGAGTTCCTGAGGGCAACTATGTTCTGGGCAACATCGGCCCGGATGAGCCCTTTGCTGGAGGCGAACCTCCCAGTGATTTCGATGTAGCCGATCCTGACACCACGGGACAAGTCATGGAGTGGCGGGTAGTTCCCGCAGTTGGATCTGATCCAACGACACCACCTATGTTTTTGCAGTTGCCGCCGATAAAACAATTGCCTTTGCCCACTAACACCAGACGGCTGGCACTTCTTGAAGAAATATCAACGGCCTGGGATGGACCGTCTGAGGCAATGCTTGGCAACGTCAAAAACTCCGGAACGCCCATATCCAAGCACTGGAGTGATCCGGTCAGTGAGAATCCAAGCCCTGGTGATACTGAAGTGTGGGAGTTCTACAACTTGACCGGCGATGCACATCCGATGCACGTACACGAAGTGGCCTTTGAAGTAGTGAACCGCGAGAGATTGGTTTTAGACGGTGAGGATCCAGCGGTACCGGTTGAATTAACTGGAGATGTTCGTCCACCGGAAGCCTGGGAATCAGGGTTTAAGGATACTGTAATAGCTTATCCCGCAGAGGTGACACGTATTCGTGCACAATTTACGAGGCCGGGTCAATTCGTTTGGCACTGCCACATCGTGGAGCACGAGGACAATGAGATGATGCGTCCGTACCGTATTGGCCCTATTCAACCTGGCCAGCCAATGTAGAAGTTTTTGCAGTTAGGTTGCAATGAAGATCTTCTTTTCTTCGGTAGCTAATTTCGCGGTCATTAACTAAGCGCGAGCGAATTTTTCCGCACCGTCAGTGGAACTTTGCACATATAATTTGAGTTCCTGCTTGGAATGTTACGGAAAAGGTTGATTCCGCTCGGTACGTTCATTGCGTCCATTAAAGACTGAATACCGACAGCCTGGCTTCTGTTAAGACGGTTTATTTCCAGGACCAGGTCTGAAGCTAGGAGATGCTATGAAAGTTAAAGAGATAATGACTTCTGACGCAAAAGTTTGCGCTCCGACAAACAGCCTGGCTGAAGTGGCACGGCTAATGTGGGAGGACGATTGCGGCATGCTACCAGTGATTAATAGTGACGGTAAGGTTGGCGGCGTAATTACCGATCGCGACGTCTGCATGGCTGCCTTCACGAAAGGCCAACGCCTGTTTGAGATTGCGGTTGAGGATGTAATTTCGGCCCGAGATACGTTCACCTGTAACGGCGAGGACGATATTCTCAGTGCTTTAGAGACGATGCAAGTCAATCAAGTACGACGACTCCCTGTAATAAAGGAAGATGGCATCCTGGAAGGCGTCCTATCGATGAACGATGTCGTACTTAACGCAGAAGAGTCCAAAGAAAAGAAGAAGGCTGACCTGTCCTACAGCGACGTCGTAAATGCCTACAAGTCAATTTGTGAGCATCGCGTTCCGACTCGGGTAAAAGCAATGGCTCGCGGGTGAAGGGGTCTCGCTAGCGGTCAACGTCGAAAAGATTAGTAAGGCTTTCAACCTTACCGGGTAGTGGTGTGTCGTGAAAGGAAGAGTTATGGACAAAAAGAGCGACAGTCAGATACAGCAACAGATTCTGCGTGAGCTCAACTGGGATTCACGTATCGCCTTGTGTGAGATAGGAGTGGAAGTAAACGATGGGATCGTTACTTTGAGCGGATCGGTTAATAGCTATGCAAAGAAACTCGCGGCGCAGGAGGCAGCACATCGAATCGTCGGTGTCCTCGATGTTGCTAACGAAATAGAAGTCAGACCTGCAGGCGTGTTCACTAGGACTGATCCAGATATCGCGCGGAGCGTACGTCACGTTCTGCAGTGGGATGCTCTCGTCCCTGCCGACCAGATCGAATCGACTGTTTCCGATGGTTGGGTCACGCTCGAGGGCGAGGTAAATCGCTGGCGAGAACGCCAGGACGCAGAGCAGGCCGTTCTCAGGTTGGATGGAGTCGTTGGCGTAATAAACAAGATTCAAATTCTACCTGCGAAAATTGATCCAGACGAATTGCGTGAACAAATAGAAGACGCCTTAGAACGGCGAGCCGACAGAGAAGCCGAACGTCTGCGAATCGAAGTCAAGAATAGTTCGGTGGACCTGTTTGGCCGAGTTCACTCGTGGCAGGAAAAACGCGCCATCCTCGGATCGATTAGTCATGCTCCCGGTGTTACCGAGATCAGAGACCACCTCCGGGTGGACCCGTACTTTTAGTTGATGCCGATCGATGTAGAGCCAAACCAAACTACTTTGCATCGTTTCGACTAGTTTGTAGTGAGAGAGGAAAAATCATGACAGATAAGAAAGAGATAGCCCCGCGGCCAACTGAATTGGCCAAAACCGAAGTGAAGGACGTTGCCACACCGTTTGGGTTTATGAAACGGTTCGCGACTGACATGGAACGCCTCTTTGAGGAATTCGAAGGTTTTCGCGTTCCGCCAAGCCTTTTCGGAAGGGAGTTCTTTCCCTTCACGAGAGAGTTCGAGCATGTGGGCTGGGTGCCTGAACTCGAGGTTCTTCATACCAACGGGCAATTCATTGTGCGCGCGGATTTACCCGGCCTGAAAAAGGAAGATGTCAAGGTTGAATTAACCAATGATGTACTCACGATTTCTGGAGAACGAAAAGAGGAAAAGGAGGAAAAAAGAGAAGGTTACTATCGCAGTGAGCGCAGTTATGGCAATTTCTATCGACAGATACCCATGCCTGAAGGCGCAAAAACAGATACTGCAGTGGCCGAGTTCACGGACGGCGTTCTCAAGATAACAATGGAAGCGCCGGCTCGGGAGCCCCAAAAACGGACACTTGAAATTAAGCATGGCGACGCAGCCCAGGCAAAGGCAGCAGTTGCTAGCTAAATAGTTGATTCTTCTGAGTGCCGAGATGTAAGTCTCGGCACTCTTGTCTGTAACGAAATTTGCCTGTGAAGTGAAAATTCTCGTGCAGCGAACAGTTTGCGGAAACGACCGTGGAAGAGTCCACACTTTCCGCTTCCTTCCCAATGGCCTCGCCCTCTTGCTTCAGTCTTTTGTTCTCCTGGATGGGAGCGCTAGGCAAGAGTAGTATTTGCGTTTGGATTTCTATGCGCGCTACGCTCCAGTGCCTGGCTTATATTTGTCTGGAGTCTTCGGAAAAGAATTGAATAAAGTGTTTTAAAACCTGTCTTGACTAAAGAAGATAAGATGGACAAAGAAAAACTGCATGAAGAATTGAAACGGCTGCATGCTGATCTTCAGCAAATCGAATCGCCCGCCAATGACGATCGGGAAATCCTCTCAACATTGGCCCATGATATTCAGCGAATCCTTGAAGATCGAGGAATTGATCAAGAACAGTATCAAGGTCTAAATGATCGATGGAAAGATGCGATTACGAGGTTCGAAGCTGCACATCCCAGAGTGACTTTGCTGATGAGGCAAGTGTTGGATCAAATAGCATACCTCGGCATCTAAGATTTGGTCCCTGACGCGCCGAATATTTATGGTTCTCTTTAACCCATGATGATTTGAATACCTCTTCGCATTTGACTGCGCAAGGTCGCCTGCCTTACCGTCCGCGTCCAACGCCCGGCAACTCGTCACTAGCATCTGCTTCACAGCGCGAATAATGTCTTTCTGATTATTGCGGGGTTTCGCGCTTTGATTGGTGAACTTTCCCCAGTGATCTGCTTCACATTTTTCCTTTTGCTGCCAGATCCGTCGAATCGCGCCCGGCACGTACCTTGCGCCTGTTGAGGTTGATGCTCTATTTGGGCCAGGGCCCAAAAGTGCCAGGTGAAAGGAGCGATTCAAGATGGATTCGAAACCCTTTGAGGTAAAGGAACCGTCCCACACATCGCGACGCGTCTTCTGCACTGATCTCCTCTTGACCTCCACCGCGTTAGTCCTTGCAGCGCCCGTCGCGACTAACGGCGTGTTTGCACAAGACTCGATGGTTGCATATCCGCCGAGAAAGATTGAGGGTGCGGAGGCGCTCCTGCCAGGATCGAGCCTTTATTTCGTCTACCCAACCAGAAATGATCCGGCTGTGCTCCTGCGTTCTGCGGAGGGCGAATTCAAAGCCTTTAGCCGCAGGTGCTCTCACGCTGGATGTTCCGTGGAATTCGACGCCGCTCGCCGTTGTCTCACTTGTCCCTGTCATAAGGGAGCATTCGATGCTCGCATGGGCCAGGTCATGTTTGGGCCCCCGCGGACTCCGCTCGATGAGATCGTCTTACAGGTCCGCGCGGGAGGATCAATTTGGGCCATCGGCAAAAGCTTTGGCCGAAACACAGAAATGATTGCGCACAGCCTCAAAGGAGGTAATTGAAATGAGATTCACTATAGAAAAACTCAGAATCAGTCGAATGGAACTAATTTACTTTGGCTTAGGTGTACTCTTGCTTCTTTTGTGGGGCATCGTTGCCAGTGGTCAGACCGGAAGTCAGACAGCCAGAGTTGCGAAAGGATCTGCGCTTCAACAGCTGGAGGTCTACAGAGAATACCGCGGCGTGCGTCTCGGCATGACGGCTACGGAAGCAAGAGCGAAGCTTGGCGAGCCGACCATGAAAAGTGATGAGCAGGATTTCTACATCATCTCACCGACTGAAACAGCGCAGCTCGTTTATAACGCACAAAAGGTCGTAACAATTTCCGCTGATTACACACAAGGTGTTGGCGCGCCGGATTATAAGTCCGTCGTCGGTGATAACCTTCAGCTGAGACCTGATGGATCGTCGTTCAAGATGGTGCCTTACCAATCGGAGCACTTCTGGGTGTCGTACAACAAGAGTGCCGCCACCGTACCGGTCGTGACAATCACCATCGGAACCCTGAAGTAGACGCACACGGTCTATTTTCGATCTAGTTACTTAAAGAGGGCGCTTCAAAAGGGCGCGACGCGATGAGCACTATTGTCACAAATCAGAGCGCAGTCCAAATTGAAACCGAGCTCACTGGACAGCTTCTATTGGATAACCCGTTGCTGAACAAGGGCAGCGCTTTTCCACCCAATGAGCGACGTGAGTTCGGTCTTTTGGGATTGCTTCCACTTCATACTTCCACTGCTCAAGAACAGCTCGCCCGCACTTACGAGAACTATCGCCGAAAGGAAACAGACATTGAGAAGTATGTGTTCCTGACCGCCTTGCAAGATCGAAACGAAACACTGTTTTATCGCCTTTTGCAGGAACACATCAGCGAGATGACGCCGATCATCTATACGCCAACGGTCGGCGAAGGCTGTAGACGCTACAGTCACCTATTCCGCAGGCCCCGGGGTCTCTATATTTCATATCCGAACCGTGATGAGACTCTCGAAGTCCTCGATAACGCTCCTTCCGAACCAGTCAAAGTGATTGTGGTTACTGATGGCGAGCGGATCCTCGGGCTGGGAGATTTGGGTGTGGGAGGCATGGGTATACCGATTGGGAAACTATCACTCTATTCGCTTTGCGCAGGGATTCATCCGGCCGCAACTCTTCCAATAATGCTCGATGTCGGAACTGATAATACGGAACTCCTTGAAGATCCACTGTACCTGGGTTGGCGGCATCCGCGGATCAGAGGAGAAGAGTACGACGGCTTTATTGAAGCATTTGTTGAAGCCGTTAAGCAGAAGTTTCCGCGCGTGTTGTTGCAGTGGGAAGATTTCTCAAAGCATAACGCTGCTCGACTACTGGAACGTTATCGTCATCAACTTTGCACCTTCAACGACGATATTCAGGGAACGGGCGCAGTAACGGTAGCTGGTCTATTGGCAGCTGTAAAACTGTTGAACTCCAAACTTGGGGAACAACGAATCATGATTCTGGGCGCCGGCTCATCGGCCATCGGAATCTGTGACCAGCTCGTCGCAGCAATGCTTCAGGAGGGATACTCTGAACATGACGCGAAACAGAAGCTGTGGCTAGTTGACAGCAAAGGCCTGGTCCATAACCAACGAGCGGATCTGGAAGATTCAAAACGCCGATATGCTCGACCTGCCGAGGCGCTGGCGTCGATCGATCAAGAGAGCTGCAAGTTTTCTGAGGTAGTTAAGAGTGCCAAGCCCACGATTCTGATTGGCACCTCTGGGCAGCGTGGGGCTTTCAGTCAGGACGTTGTTTGCGAGATGGCTAAGCACGTCGAGCGTCCGATCATCTTTCCACTTTCAAATCCAACTTCGAAGGCCGAGGCAACTCCGGCGGAACTTATTCAATGGACTGATGGCCGCGCCCTCGTTGCAACAGGCAGTCCATTTCGGCCAACGAGTTATGCAGGACGACTCATAAAAGTGGGCCAGTGTAACAACGTGTTTATTTTCCCCGGCGTTGGGTTAGGCGTTATCGCGTCCGGTGCAGCTCGGGTCACTGATGCGATGTTCTCGGCGGCGGCGTGTGTATTGAGCGAGTTCTCTCCAGCGTTGAAAGATCCTTATGGTCCACTGTTTCCTCCTTTGGAAATGGTGCGTGAGATATCGTATCGGGTTGCGTTGGCGGTTGGAGCCGAAGCCGTCCGCTCAGGTTTAGCACTGAATATGAATCAGGAAAAACTTGACAAAGCGGTGAAGGCCAACATGTGGTCACCGCGCTACGTACCGCTAAAACACTCGAGCTAGCCAGAATACAGAACCATGAGCGAAGCGATTGTCCCTACACCTGGTTTCGACTTTTATTGAGAGTCAATTTAACGGTCGGTACGAGCGCAACATCTTCATGTAACTCGCTCTTTCAAAAGCGGCAGGTTCGGCGCACTTTTCCTGGCTGAGCGCACCAACCAGTTGTATCACGCTTTCATATTCATGCTCGTTTAGCCAAAGCACCAGATCATTCAAAACCTGTCCTATCCTTTTCATTCCTTTTTGCAGCAGCTCGGAAGCCATCATCGTCACTCTAGCACCAGCCATTAATCCCTTGAGAACGTCGTGCGAAGTGTGAATACCGCTAGTGATGGCAAAATCTACGTTCAACCGGCCGTACAAAATTGCGACCCAGCGCAATGACAATCGCAAATCGTCAGAGTTACTTAGCACGAGTTGTGGTGTCAGTTCGAGGTGTTCCAAATCGAAATCGGGTTGGTAGAAGCGATTGAACAAAACAAGCCCGTCCGCTCCTTGTTCATGGAATCGACGGGCCATGTTCGCGATGGAGCTGAAAAAAGAACTGAGTTTCACTGACAGCGGAATCGTTGTTACTTCTCGTACAGCCGAGAGAATTTCAAGATGTAATCGTTCAATATCGAGACCTGGGATTTCAATGTTCGTTGGCAGATAATAGATATTAAGCTCCAGAGCGTCGGCGCCGGCTTCCTCTATTAATGCAGCGTAATCCGTCCAGCCACCCACCGACGCTCCATTCAAGCTACCTATGATCGGAATATCAACCGCCTCTTTCGCGCGTCTAATCAGATTCATATACTCGTCGGGACCAATATTGTAGCCTTGCATGTCAGGAAAATAACCAAGCGACTCAACGTAACCGTCGATTCCATGCGTCAAGTGACGGTCAATGTAATAGCTGTCAAAGCCAACTTGTTCTTCAAACAACGAATACATAACGACCGCGGCAGCTCCGGCATCTTCGAGACGGCGGATACTATCCACACTGTGTGAAAGCGGCGACGAGGAGGCAACAATTGGATTTTTCAAAACCATGCCAAGGTAATTAGTCGTTAAGTCCATGGCAGCCTCTTGCGCGAAAAATCTTCTCCTACTTGCCGTACTCATGAATGCTGTTGCGACGAGCGATGGACGTCAGCGTGTACGGCTCGCGACGGTCGCAGAACAACCAGCTCCGGATGCTCCCTGCGAAATTGTTGCGCTATGTAGCAGTTCCAGCAAACCGGGGAATGAGTCGCCATCACGTTAGGCAGCTGGTCCAAACTAAACGCACTCCACTCCCGCAGCTCTCCGTCAGGGCTTAGCAGGGCCGGTCGGTGGTCCAACCAGTGAAGTTCGTGGAAAACGTTCTTGCAGTAGATACAACTTTTGCCACGATACCACTGCATTAGCATCCCCCTAACCAGACATTGTTCCGGATCTATTTCTAGATCCATCAAGCACTCTTGCCCGCACTGTGCATTGTTCGGCCAGCGCGAGCAGTTTTCGAGTCGAATATCGGGAAGACCCACCGTGGCGGTCAACGACGCATGCAGGGAATCAAGCCTAACTATTACCGGCTTCTTAGTTTCAGGGCAGGTAACGATTCGGGGGCCTCGATATTTTGAGAAAGCCCGAATCACCCAGCGAATGCCGAACCAGAGGGTCACGGCCCCCAATACTATTGCTACCAATGAGGTTATCGCGGTGTCCATTGTTTTGCCCTCCATTTCCGGGTTTTTTAAGAGTTGACTGACTATGTAAGCATCTGGCTTTTGTTACGCTTAACCGTTGACAGTTCTTACGTTTGAAAGCGCAAAGAACATGCCGTGGAAAGCACCGATATTTGACTGGAATTTACCTGATTTTTGAGACGGTGATGAGTAACATTGCGCAGTCGATGGGGGAAACTCCACTAACTGGTAGTTACAGCGAATAGATCACTGCGCAATGATTCTGAGAATGACTCCGGCCGCATAGGCCAGACCGGCGGCTATTGCGCCGACGCTAAGAGTTAGAAATCCTGATCGTAACCAGGAATCAGTAGACCACTTACTCTTAACTGATCCGATGACGAAAAAAACCGCTCCAGTCATCGCCAGTGAGAGTCTGAACGCATGTGGAAGTTTAAAAACGAAGGGAATAAGCGGAACTATTCCACAAATTAGAAATGAACTGAATGTGCTCAATGCTGCGACCCAGGCTGAACGCACGGCATATGGTAGTCCGTATTCCTCAGTCAGCATCGTTTGG
>Ga0070681_10001182_pt1 | contig 22569 bp, 30 predicted proteins | sample KBSC83BmetaG_FD_65650 | JGI IMG/M metagenome (GOLD analysis project Ga0070681, IMG submission 65650) | Corn rhizosphere microbial communities from Kellogg Biological Station, Michigan, USA - KBS C8-3B metaG | ecosystem: Host-associated > Plants > Roots > Rhizosphere | place: USA: Michigan...
ATTCGCACTGCCAGCGAGACGCCCTGCAGCCAGTCGCCGCGCGGGAGCACGCCGGTGAGCCGCAGGACGCTGAACAGGCTGAACCCGGCGACGGCGAAGCCGGCTCCCCACACGACACCATTCCGCAGTGCGCCACGAAGGCGCCTGACCAAATCACCGGACATCGAACCGCCCCCCTGCGGTTGTGGTGCAGGCATCAAGTGCTTTGTATTGTAAAGTACGACGAGACATCGCCGCTCGCAAGCGCTGAAGGTCATGCGACGTCGCGACCCATGCGCGTGCTAAAGCATCAGCCTGGGCGATGCTCCGCTCGCAGCCGTCGCGCCAATTCGCGGTGGTGTCATTTCTCGCTCGGAACCGATGCGGGCAGCCCGAACCACGGAAGCACGTGATGCTCGAATCGACTCATCGCACTGATCCTGTCGCCGATGACCTCGAGCACGATGAGACCAACGCCTTTGCTTACACCCGACGATGTGCGCAGATACGTCCCGAACGCCGGCTGGCCATTCGCTCGCGTTCGCAAAAGATCGAAGCGTCTTCCGGCCCCGAAAATGGCTCGGCAGAAGCGCGACACGACATCTCTGCCTTCGTACTCGAACGGCATCGGCGGCATCGAGAGGAAAACATCATCCGTCAGAAGCGCCACGATCGTATCGAGATCGGCGGCTTCATACGCGGTGACGAATTTGGCGACCATCGCATCTTCAGACAGCGAGTCAGTGATGGGCAACGAGTCGCGTGCGCCGATCGGCGATCGCCGATGTCGCAAGCTCGCACGCGCACGTTTGAGCGCGCTGTTCACCGATTCCACCGTCGCGTCCAGCATCTCGGCCACTTCCGTCGCGTGAAATCCGAGCACGTCGCGAAGAATCACGACGGCAACCTGGCGAGGCGGCAGAACCTGAAGCGCGGTCACGAACGCCAGTGAGATCGATTCGTTCTGCTCGTAGCGCGCATCCGGACCGAGCTCCACATCGATCGCGTCGTCGAACAGCGCATCGGGGAACGGCTCGAGCCATACGACCTCGCCGAGTCGCGTCGGCTCGGGTCGGTCCACGCCAGGCACATCCCACTCCTTCGCGGCTCGTCGAGCCGCCGAGCGCAGAACGTTGAGGCAACGGTTGGTGGCAATGCGATAGAGCCAGGTCCGGAGCGACGCTCGTTCTTCGAATCCCTCGAGACCCTGCCACGCCATCAACAGCGTGTCTTGCAGAGCGTCCTCCGCATCCTGAAGCGAGCCGAGCATCCGATAGCAGTGCACGCGCAGCTCTCGCGAGTGCGGATCGGTGAGCTTCCGGAACGCATCGCCATCGCCGGCGCGCGCGCGAGCGATCAGATCGGACTTCGCGCCACTCACGGCGGCGCGTTGATCAGCAGCTTCTGTCACATCCATTCCCGTATGGACACCGGCCGGGCCGCAAACTGGGCGGTCGGGCGAGCGCCCAGTTTCCCGCCCCGCCGGTGTCTGCATCATCGACAAGCAAGACAACGATACCCAGAAAGGAGAGATCGATGATGCTGAAGGACAAGGTGGCTGTGGTTTATGGAGCCGGCGGTGCAATTGGGGGCGCGGTCGCACGCGCTTTTGCGCGCGACGGGGCCACAGTGTTTCTCACTGGCCGCCAGCGGGCGCCCGTGGACGCAGTCGCAAAGGACATCGCGTGGGCGGGCGGATGCGCGGACGTGGCGGTGGTCGACGCGCTCGATGACCATGCAGTCGACACGCATCTCCAGTCCGTGGTCGACAAGGCTGGGCGCGTGGACATCTCATTCAACGCGATCGGCCTGCCAGCCACGAACGTCGTGGGTGTGCCGTTGCTCGAGATCGACGCCGACATGTTCTCATATCCCATCGCCTCATACACGAGGTCGTACTTCCTCACTGCCCGCGCGGCCGCGCGCCGAATGATCGCGAACAGGTCGGGCGTCATCATGACGATCACCTCACTCCCGGCTCGGGCGGGCGGACTCCTCCTGGGCGGCTACGGTCCGGCACATGCCGCGAAGGAAGCTCTGACGCGAAGTTTGTCTGCCGAGCTCTCGCCTCATGGCATTCGCGTGGTCGGGCTCAGGCCGCATGGGATGCCCGAGACCCACACGATGCGAGAAGTCTACGAGCGCAAAGGGGGCGGCCTCACGTGGGAGCAGTTTCAAGGGTATCTCGCGAGCACCACGCATCCCAAACGGGTCATGGCGCTCGCGGAGGTTGGGAACGTGGCGGCGTTCATGGCGTCGGACCACGCGAGTGGGATGACCGGAACGACCGTCAATCTCACAATGGGGAGTCTGGACGATTAGCGGCCGGTCGACGGAGCGCGCGCGGGCAATGCCGCGCGCGCTCCAATCTTTCAAAGAATACTTACGAGATGCTCGCGCACCCGGGAGAGCACGGTGACATCGTCGCCGTAGGCTTGCCGGAACACCCGAACGCTCGGATAAAATGCCGAGCCGCGCTCGCCCGGCCAGCGATACCGCCAATCGTAGTACGTCGGCGCGATGACGACCGTCGGAATGCCGAGGCTGCCCGCGAGATGCGCGACGAGCGTGTCGACCGTGATGACGAGATCCAGCGACGCGAGCACCTCGCCGGTTTCGTAGACATCGGCAAAGCGCCGAATGCCGAAGGGTGCGCTGGTGCCAACGCGTGCATCATGAGCAAGATTCACGAACTCGACGCCGTCGAGAGGACACCAGATCTCGGCAAACTGCTCCGGCGAAAACCGGAGTTGCTTGTTGAGATTGGCGCCGGTCGACGTCCAACACACGCCTACGCGACGACTGTGGTCTGCCACACGACTAGCGCGCGCATCGAGCAGGGCGCGCGGCGCGAACGGAGCCGGCACGTCCGACGGCGTCGAACACTGCGCGAGGTTGGGCAGACTCATCGCGAGTGCGACTTTCCACTCCGCGATCTCACGCGCGTCCGCGCCATCGTCGAACGAACTCCTGCTCACAGGCCGCTCGACGAACTCGCATCCCGTCGCTTCGATCCAGCGGCGTAGCGCGGCACGGCCATAGAACCGCGGCGTGCGCCCAGTGGACGCGATGACCCACGGGATCCAGCGCGCCATGAGCACGGCGTCGCCGAGTCCTTGCTCGTCGACGATCGCAACAGCCGCCGCTTCGGTACCATTCCAGCGAGGAGCAGCCACGATCCCACCAAGAGCGACAGCTGGGCTGTACCGACGCGACTCGTGCAGCGACCAACCGCGCCGCCAGTCGTCGGTCGCTGCCAAGACTGCGTGGGCTTGCAGCGCGCCGGCATTCGCCGGCGACCGCAGGCGAGCCGCGGCAAACGTCCGCAACACCTCTCCTGCTTCCTCGAACTCACCGGACGACGCGAGCGCGACGGCCAGAAATGTCTGTGCATCCGCCCAGATCGATTCCGGCTCGCGTGGACATTGCCGAGCGGCGCGCCGAAGATACGGCAGCGCCTCATCACAGCGCCGGTCGAGTTGAAGCAGGGATTTTCCATAACAGACCGCGATGCCGGTGTCGATCGGCCGAGGGGGCCGCGACAGCATCGGCTTGCACAGCGACGCGCATCGAGCGAAGTCCTTCGCGTCATAGGCGGTCTTGATCTGCTGTATGTGTTCTCGAAGAGAAATAGTCTGCCTCGGTCTGCAACGGCTACTGCGTGCGTGTGTGCCGTGTATACGCGCCGATAGCGGAGGGCGATGCGATGATCGCGCGCGAAAAAAACTTTGTGCGCGGCGGTCTGGTGTTTCATCCTCACGAAAAAGACGAACGCCCGCGCTCTCGCGCGGGCGTTCGTCTTTTTGAATCGCCAAACCCTTATGGCACCACGGACGGAGGCGTCGTCGGCGCGTAAATCCCGTTGAACAAGAACTTGAACGTGCCGTGCGGCTGACCGCGGAACGTGATCTCCGGTCCGAACAAGTAGACCTTGCCCTTGCCGTAGTTCGCCTCGACCACGGCCGCGCCGCCCTCGAGGTAGTTCTGGCCCCACGCCCAACCAGAGCGCAACGGCGTCGCGGAGTCGAACCATGCGTCCGCCTTCACACCTTTGATCGCCGCGTCCGGCTTGAGCCGGAACACCGGGCTGTTGTCGAAGAACACGTCGAGCTTCGCGGGCAAGCCAGCAGTGACGGCCGCGTCCTTGTCCGTCGCAACCTGCAGGATCGAACCCGGCACGTAATACTCCTCACCAGCGAGCGCACGATCCGGCTGGCCTGGCGCGCGGACGAGCAGATGGTTCTCGATCGGCAGGCCGAGATCGTAGCCGAGTGACGTGGCGCGACCGACGGTGATCACAACGCCGCCGTCGTTGAGGAACTGCTTGAGTGCCGGCAGCGTCGTCGCGGCGGACAGGGTGCCCTGCATCGCCTGGAACTCGGCCGGAATCGGCGCGTTGCCGCCGCGCCCGCCGCCACCACCACCGCCGCCGCGGCCGCCACCGCCGCCGATCCCCATGTCGCTCGGCAGGATGATGACGTCGTACTTGCTCTTCAGATTGCCGGCGTCGAGATCCTTCGGGTAGACGACCTCGAACGGAATTTCAAACTTCTCGAATTCGTATCGCGTCCAGCCGCTCGGCATCGAGCCGCCGTAACGGTCGGCGAGCGCGATGCGCTTCGCGGCGAGCTTCGTCGCATCCGCGGGGCGAGCGTTCGTGCCCACGAAGCTGACGCCGAGGTCGGTCGCGGACTTCTGGAGCACCGCGGCGGAGGCAGCCGGGATGAAGAACGTGCCCGCGGGATACGTTTTGCCATTCGCCTGCACGGGCGAGCGCAGCCAGTACACTTCGCCGTTTGCCTTGAAGACGCGGTTGATCACCGTGAACGCGTCGTTTTCGTCGTGCGACATCAGGTAGCCAGCGGCGCCACTCGCGTTGGCGACCGTTCCAGCCGGCGGCTTCGCGAGCTCGGTGCCAGTGAGGCGATGCGTGTTCGGGACGTCGAACGCATCGAGGACGCGATCGAACTTCACGCCCATCTCGTACGCGAGCGTCCAACCCGCGTTGTCGTACGGACGCCGCGGCGGACCGCCCGGATACGCGAAGTCGTTGGGGTGATCTTGCGGCTCCATCATATCGAGCACCTGCGCGCGCGCCGCCTGATTCATCTTGATCACGAACGAGCTCGCCGGATACTGCTTGCCGGCGACGCTGAACGGCGCCGTCGCCTGCTCGACGTACACACCCACGTGGCGTAGCGTGTTGACGAACTTCACGGCGGTCAGGAAGTCCGGCTGGTCGCTCGGGATGATGTAGCCGCGCGCGTCGCGCTTGTCCTTTGCATGCAGCACGTCGTTGTACGCATGCATCTGCGCGTCGACGCTTCCATTGCCACGGCCGAACGGCGCGCCCGCGTTGCCGACGGCGCCGCCTGCATTCGTGTTCTCGGCAGCGGCTGGAGCCGCGCCGCCACGACCGCGTCCACCGCGGCCGCCCGTCGGAGCGCCCGCCTGCGTCGTGCCGCCATTGAGCGCCGCTTCCGCCTCGGCGATGCGTTTGCCGGAGACGGTCCAGTGGTCCTCGCTACCGGCCTGAATGGCATGCTTCGCCATCAGATATTTGTCATACAGGAACGTCTCGCGATATCGGCTCGCGAGATCGAAGATGGAATAGTTCGCCGTGACCGAGTAGTCGATCGACTGACGGAAGTGCCACACACCAGGCGGCACCGGCGCCGGCAGATCGCCGTGCGGAAGTTGCTGCTCCGCGATGAACGGAATGCGCTCCGGCGTCGGATTGCCGATGGCCTCCGTGAGAATGCCGATGATGCCCTGGAAGTAGCCGATCGTGCGGAGACCGCCGTTCCACCACGTCGAGTAGCTCGAGCCCGAGCGCATCGTGAAGCCGGGCTTTCCTTCCTCGAGGAAGCGCTGGTGCATCGCCGCGCCGACCATGTCGAGTCCCATCACGATCATGGGATCGAAGTTGTAGTTGAACGGATCGCGGAATGGCGGCGAGAAGATCACCGTGCCGGCGGGGCCGGTCTGGTGATGGTTGTACATGATCACCGGGTGCCACTCCCAGAACATCAGATGGTTGATGTTCTTCGTCTCGTTCAGGTTCGACATGAACGAGTCTCGGTTATCGTCGTGCCCGGCGTATTTGTTGTAGAGTCGCGGAATGCTCATGTTCCGCTGCAGCGTGTCCGGGTACTGCATGTACCAGTTCGCCACGAGCTGCATACCGTCGGGATTCGCGTGCACGGCGATGATGATGTCGTCCTTGAGGATGCGCATCGTCTCGTCGTCGTTGCGGCTGATCAGCTGATAGCTCGTCTCGATCAGCTGATTCGCACCGAGCACTTCGGTCGCGTGCAGACCGCCGTCGAACCACACGACCGCTTTGCCTTCCTTGGCGAGCGCGTGCGCCTGCGCGTCCGTCAGCCCCTCGCCCTTGGCGAGGCGCATCGAGATCTCCTTGTAACGCGCAAGGTTCTTGAAGTTCTCGGGCGCGGTGATAATGGCCGCGAGCTGCGGCCGGCCTTCGCTCGTCTTGCCCATCTCGAAGACCTGCATCCGGTTCGACTCATCGTCGACCTTGTGCCAATACGCCATGAACTGGTCGTAGTTGGGCAGGAAGTAGTCGTCGCCGATGTTATGGCCGAAAAACTCCTTCGGCGTCGTGATGTGGCCCTTCTCCTGGGCGAACGCTGGCGACGTGGTCGCCACGGCGAACGCCAGCGGCAGGACCGCGGCATGCCAGCGGCGGAGTCCCCGCATTGACATCCAGAACCTCCGAAATGGTGGGAAAGACTGTCTGCGCCCCCGCGAATGGCGGAATGTGCGCGATTTGGGACGGCTGGAACCTGGGTAGGTTAGCCTCTGGAAATACGCGACAGAAGGGGCTGTCGCTGGCCCATTTTTGCGCGTCGAGCCCCTGTGGCAGGGCTGGTCCCCCTTGATGGGCCAACCGACGGCCTCTCAACCACATCCGCTGAGCCTGGTGGCCTCTCCTGGCCGCTCGAGTCCCTCGGAAATGGGGGGGTCGGCATCCGAAAGAGAACGGTTGAGAACCCGAAGTCTGCGCTCGCGGCCGCGACGGAGACGCGGTCATCTCCGATGCCCATCCGTGACGAATACGCAGGGCCGATGACCGGTTCATCAACGTTTTTGCGTTGTAGTTCTGTAAAAAAATTATCTGCTTGCCAGCGCGGGTCGGCCCGACGCATGATAGGTGCGACGTGTAACACGGCCGCGACGCCGCCGCCTCGAATAGTGACATTCTCATGAAAAACGCACGACGCATCGAGATCGCGCTAGCGACTCTGGTGCTATTCGGCCTACTGTCGAATGTGTCGTCCGCCCACGATGCGGCGATGACGATGCGACGGCTTCCGTCCGATTCGGACATGGTCACGCAATTCGGCGTGCACATCGCCGCGATTCGGCGCGATCTGCCAGACCACGGCATGGTTGGCTTTGTCTCCGAGCCTCCGGAGGACATGACCGTCAACGCGGTCTACTCGAGAGAGTGGGTCTGGTTGCGCTACTTTCTCGCGCCACTGCTCGTGGTCCCGTACGTCCCTCAGCGGGCGTGGAACGGAAGCGACGCTCCCCCGCCGTACACGCCGCTCGTCATCGGCTCCTTCCACGGTGCCGCACCGACTCGGCTCCTCGAAGAACACGGGCTGGTGATCGTGAAGGACTACGGAAACGGCATCATGCTGCTCCGCCCGCGATGATGACCGCGCTCATGCTCGTCGCGGCGCTGGCAGTGCCGGTGATCGCGGGGATGTCGCTCGTCTGTTTGCTCTGCCCAAGATTGAAGTTGGGAATCACCGAGACACTCCTCGTCGTTTCGCTCGGCATTCCAGTGGGATTTGGCGTTGTGTCTCTCGTGCTGTTTCTCTGGCTCGTCGCGACGAATGGCCAGACGAGAGGGGCGGCCATTCTGCTCGTACTCGTCGCTGTGCTGCTCGCGGCCGCGGGGATCGCGCGACGGCGGCGCGGCAACGGCATGTCCCTCGACCGCTCCTCGAATGCCGAGAGTGGGCTGCGGTGGCTCGCCCCGGCAGTGGGCTTCGGCGTGCTCATGACCATCGGCGTCGTCGTGTTGACGGCGATCGCACAACCGCATGGCGCGTGGGATGCGTGGTACACGTGGAATCGCCACGCGATCTTCATGCAGCGCGGCGGCATCTATTGGCGCGACGCGTTCTCCGCGCCCGAAACGGGATGGACCGCGGATTATCCGCTGCTGACACCCGGCGCGATCGCGTCCGCGTGGATCATCTTCGGCCGTGAGTCGCTCCTCGTCTCCAACGCGATCGGGCTGCTGTTCACCATCGCCCTGATTGGACTTCTCGTGTCGACGTTGGCCGTGCTGCGCAGTCGCACACAAGGCCTGATCGCCGGCGTGCTGCTCGCGTTCTCTCCACAGCTCGCTATTCAGGGCGCAGCCGAACAGGCCGACGTTCCGCTCGCGTCGTTCTACCTTGGCACGATGTCCTTGCTAGGGCTCTACGACCGCAGCGAGGGCAGTCGCCAATGGCTGGTAATGTCTGGAGTTCTCGCCGGTATGGCGGCGTGGACGAAGAACGAGGGTCTCCTGTTCGTTCTTGTGCTGTGCGTGGTGCGCGCGGCTGTAGTGACGTTCAGTCGTGGTTGGAGAGACGCGCTGAGACAGGCGACCATGTTCGGCGCCGGCCTGCTGCCTGTGCTAGCGGTCATCGTCTATTTCAAGCTGCGCGTCGTTCAAGCGGCCAACGATCTCCTCATGCACCAGAGCGCAAGCGCCGAGGTGCAGCGTCTGTTCGCCCTCGGACGCTATTGGTACACGTCGAAGGCGATTCTTGCCGGCGTCCTCGGCATCGGCGGATGGATCGTCACGCTGCCAGCGATGCTCGTGATGTACTTGCTCCTTGCCGGCGCGAACACCCAACGTCGCGACCGGGTGCCAATCGCCACCGGCGCACTCACGTTGGGCGTGATGATGGTCGGCCACTTCTTCGTCTACGTGCTCACGCCGCACGATCTGGCGTGGCAGATTCGCGCGTCGCTGCCTCGCATTCTGATGCAGCTCTGGCCCACGGCGATCCTGACTTTTCTGCTGTTCGCGAAAACGGTCGAGGAGCAGCGCGACGGGGACGCCAAACAGAGCGCGCACGCGACGACGCTACCACAATGGGGCGTCAATCGCGTGGATGGACAACCGGCGTTCACGATGGTCGCGAAGGCCGGTAGGGACGGCCGGTGATAACCAAGTCGCGCGCCCCGCATCGCGGCGAGGGCTGTACCGGAAGCGACTAGCGGCGAGGGAGGCGGACTCGGTGTCCGCCGCCGAGAGCCGAGGCGAAATTGCCGGCAGTATCGGCAATTTCGACTGGGCCGGTGGCGGACACCGAGTTCGCCGACCGTGCAGCGGATACCGACTTCGCCGACCGAGGTTACGCGGCGCGCGTAAGAACGAGCGGCGCACCATCCGTGATCGCGACGGTGTGCTCGAAATGCGCCGAGAGAGAGCCGTCCGCAGTTACGATGGTCCACCGATCGGCGAGTGTTTTGGTTGCCGGACCGCCAACGTTCACCATCGGCTCGATCGCGAGCGTGAGACCCGGAACGAGCTTCTCGCGCCGTTTGGGTTTGCCGTAGTTCGGCACCTGCGGATCCTCGTGAAACTCGACGCCAATGCCGTGGCCGACGAGGTCGCGCACGACGCTGTATCCCGCCTTTTCGACCACCGCCTGCACAGCCGCGCCGATGTCGCCGATGTGGTTGCCCGGCGTCGCGGCCGCGATGCCTGCGGAGAGTGATTCCTGCGTCACGTCGAGCAGACGTTGCGCGGCCGCGCCAATCTGGCCCACGGGCACAGTCACAGCACTGTCGGTGAAGTAGCCTTTGTAGCCGACGCCAACGTCGAGCGAGACGATGTCTCCTTCCTTCAGCACGCGCTTCTTCGACGGAATGCCGTGCACGATCTCGCTGTTGATCGACGTGCAGATGCTGCCGGGGAATCCGTAGAGGCCCTTGAAGGCCGGCAGCGCGCCATCATGGCTTCGAATGAAGTCCTCGGCGATGGCGTCGAGCTCGCCGGTCGAGATGCCAGGACAGACCGCGGTGCGCAACGTGTCGATGGTCGCGTGCAGAATCTTCCCGCCCATCGCCATCAGATCGATCTCGCGCCCCGACTTGAGCTGAATCACATCGCCCCCAGTCCTTTCACGATTCGCTTCGTCACGTCGTCCACTGAGCCCGCGCCGTCGACGACCAAGACTTTGTCGGCGGCCTTCTTATACCAGTCTAGCACGGGCGCGGTGTCCGTGTCGTAGACCTTGAGCCGAGTGCGAATCGCTTCCGGCTCGTCGTCCTTTCGCCGCACGAGCGTTCCGCCGCATTTCTCGCAAATCTCGCCCGGCTCGCGGCCCGTGTACGGCGTCTGACATTTCTCGCAGACCACGCGCCCGCTCAGGCGCTTGACGATCTCTTCGTTGTCGATGTCGAGCGCGAGCACGGCGTCCACCTTGCGGCCCAGCGACGACAGCATTGCGCGGAGTCCCTCCGCCTGCGGCACAGTGCGCACAGCGCCGTCGAGAATCACACCGTTCGTGTACGCCGCCTGCGCCAGTTCTTCCTTCAGAATGCCGAGGATCACGGAGTCGGGTACGAGCTCGCCGCGGTCCATGAACCCCTGCGCTTCCTTGCCGAGCGGAGTTCCGGCCCGTCGAGCGGCGCGGAGTACGTCGCCCGTCGCGAGCGTCGGCACGTTCAGCTTACTGGCGAGCAGCGGCGCTTGTGTGCCCTTGCCGGCTCCCGGTTTACCAAACAAGACGATGATCATTCGGCTTTGATTTTAGGCGTTTGGCCCAACTGCTTCGATACGGGCACTAACGGGAAAGGCTAGCGGGCACTAACCGGACTGCGGAAGAAGCTCTGGGGTTACCCCGTCAGCGTTTCTTGGCCGTCGTCCCGTTCGTGCCCGTTTCCTCAGTTGGTGCCCGTATCAGAGTCGTTGAAACGAAATTGACGGAGAGCACCATCGAGCTGCTCGTCCGTCAATCTCTTACTCCTTGGAGCAGCGACGGAATTAGAACCCGCCCGGCGCTCCCTGACGTCCGCGGAAGCGCACACGGCCCTTCTTCATGAATCCGTCGTACTTTCGCAGAAGAAGGTGTTGGTTCATCTGTTGAATCGTGTCGAGCGCGACGCCGACGACGATCAGCAGCGACGTGCCGCCGAACCGGAAGGGAACGTTGAGCGCCTCGCCGATCCAGATCGGGAGCAGCGCGACGAGCGTGAGGAAGATCGCGCCCGGAAGTGTGATCTTCGAGACGACGTCGTCGATGTACTCGGCCGTCTTCGCGCCGGGCTTCACGCCCGGGATGAAGCCGCCCTGCTTCTTCAGGTTCTCCGCCAGATCGACCGGATTGAAGATGATCGAGGTGTAGAAGTAGGTGAAGAACAGGATGAGGATCGCGGACAGGATGTAGTACATCGTCGTGCCCGGGGCGAGCATGTCGGCGAAGTCGCGCGCCTTCTGGTTGCCGAGGAACTGCGCGAACGCACCCGGTGCAACGATCACGGACTGCGCGAACACGATCGGCATGACGCCCGACGAGTTGATCCGGAGCGGAATGAAGCTGCGGCTCGCTTCGCGCATGCGGCCCCGCGCCATGGTGCGCTGCGGGATCTGAATGAGCACGCGTCGCGCCGCCATCGTCACCGCGACGACCGCGGCGACGACCGCGACCATCATGATGATCAGCACGACCATCGAGAACGCCCCGATCGCGCCCGTGCTGAGGAACGTGAACGACTGGAAGATGCCCGGCCAGATACGCTCGACGATCGAGAAGAAGATCATCAAGCTCGCGCCGTTGCCGATACCGCGCTCGGTGATCTGCTCACCCAGCCACATCACGAAGATCGCGCCGGTCGTGAGGAAGAACGTCATCGAGATGCGGAAGCCGAAGCCCGGCTGCGCAACGGCGCCCGGGAGCGACTCGGCGAAGATGGCGAAGCCCCACGCCTGCACCGCGGCCAAAGCGACCGTGGCGTAGCGCGACCACTGGTTGATCTTTTTCCGGCCTTCCTCGTCCTTCGACATCTTGTCGACTGACGGCACGACCGCTTGCGCGATCTGCTGGAAGATCGACGCGGAGATGTACGGCATGATGCCCAGCGCGAACACGGTGGCGCGTGCCAGCTGCCCGCCGGTGAACAGGTTGTACAGCCCGAGCAGGCCGCCGCCGTTCTGCTGCGAATTGATGAAATCGGCGATGGCCGTCGGGTTGATGCCGGGCGCCGTCACCGCCGCGCCAATTCGATACACGAAGAGGCACAGCAGGGTGAAGAGAATCTTTTCCTTCAGCTCGGGGGTCCTGAAGAGATTCTGGACCGCCGTTGCCGCGTTCGATTGCGCCATTGAAACCGTTACTCCTCGACGCGGCCTCCGGCCGCGACAATCTTCTCACGAGCACCGGCGCTGACTTTCAGTCCTTTCACTGTCACCGCCTGCGAAATCTCGCCGTTCGCCAGCACTTTCACAGCGCCCTTGTTCTCGCGAATGAGCCCAGCCGCGGCCAGCGACTCGCGCGTGATCTCACCGCTGAGCGCCGCCAGATCGTCCAGCCGCACGATCTGCGACTCCGTCCGAAATGGATTCGTGAAGCCGCGCTTGGGCAAGCGCCGCGTGATGGGCATCTGACCGCCTTCGAAGTGCGGCTTGCCGCCGCCCGGGCCGTGATGGCCCGCGCGCGCCTTGATACCCTTGTGTCCCTTGCCAGACGTCTTGCCTTTGCCGGAGCCCGGGCCGCGTCCAATCCGCTTGCGATCGCGATGCGATCCAGGCGAAGCGACCAGGTTGTGCAGACCGATCTTCTCGGTCGTCGCCGCCTTCTTCTCGCGTGCCATTACTTGCCTCCCTCGACAGTCACCTCGACGAGGTGACGCACCTGCTTCAGTTGGCCCTTGAGGCCGGGCGTGATGTCCTTCACCACCACATCCTGGTGATGCTTGAGCCCGATGGCCTCGAGCGTGGCGCGCATGCGCCACGAGTGCCCGATGCCGCTCCGGACCTGCTTGATCCGTACGGTGCCTTTCTCGGGAAGGTTCTGCTTATCAGTCTTCCGTGGCCCCTTACCCGGGTGCCACACGAATGTTCGTGGCATTAGACCGCTCCCCCTACCTCAACCGCCTGCCGCGACTTGGCGCGTGAGCGGTACGGAAGGCTCGACGGCTCCACACCGCGCTCGCGCGCGATCTGCTCGACGGTGGTGAGCGCCATCAGCCCATTCATCGCCGCCCGCACCATGTTGTGCGGATTCGTGGAGCCGAGACTCTTGGTGAGAATGTCGGAGATGCCGGCGCACTCCATGATGGCGCGCACCGCACCGCCGGCGATCACGCCAGCGCCCGGCGCCGCCGGCTTCATGAGCACCTTGCCGGCGCCATGCGACCCGACGACCTCGTGCGGAATCGTCCCGCCGGTGAGCGGCACGTTCACCATCTTGCGACGCGCGCCGTCCACGGCCTTGCGGACCGCTTCCGAGACTTCATTCGCCTTGCCCGAGGCAAAGCCGACTTTGCCCTGACCGTCGCCGACGGCGACGAGAGCGTTGAACGAGAAGCGCCGGCCGCCCTTCACGACCTTGGCAACGCGGTTGATGGCAATCACGTTCTCGACGAGATCGCTGCCTTCTCCACCGCGACCACGGTCGTCGCCGCCACGGCCTTGGGCTTCACGACCGCCGCCGCCGCGACCACCACGGTCGCCGCCGCCGCCACGCTCGCCACCACCGCCGCCCGGACCGCCGCGTCCGCGACCGCCACCGGGGCCGCCGCGGCCACCGCCGCCACGACCACCGCCGCCGCCACGGCCGCCACCGCCGCCGCCGCGACCACCACGGCCGCCGCCGCCGCCGCCCGGCCCACGTCCGCGCGGCGCCGGTGCGCCTGCGCCTGAACTCTGAGTCTGTTCTGCCATGTTAGAACTCCAACCCGCCGTTGCGGGCTCCGTCGGCGACCGCCTTCACCCGGCCATGGTACCTGTACCCGGCGCGATCGAAGACGACTTTCGTGATGCCGGCGCTCTTCGCGCGCTCGGCGAGGCGCTTGCCCACCTCGAGCGACTTCTCCGTCTTCTTGCCCGACTCGAGCTCCGTGCTGGTCACCGTGAGCAGCGTGCGGCCCGCGACGTCGTCGACGATCTGCGCGCTGATGTGCTTGAGCGACCGGAAAATCACGAGGCGAGGGCGCTCGCTGGTTCCGTGCACCTTTTTGCGAACGCGGAGGTGGCGCCGATGGCGCTGCTGCTCACGCGTCTTAGGAATCGCTGGCATTGTTTACTTGCCTCCCGCCTTACCGGCCTTACGGCGAATCACTTCGCCGGCGTACTTGATGCCCTTGCCCTTGTACGGCTCGGGTGGACGCAGCCCGCGGAGCTCCGCGGCGACCTGTCCGACGAGCGCCTTGTCCGACCCGTCGATGAGGATCTGCGTTGGCTGCGGCGCCGAGAGCTTGATGCCCGCGGGCGCTTTGTATTCGATCGAGTGCGAGAAGCCGAGCGCGAGCTGCAGCCCATAGGGCCGCACTTCGGCCTTGAAGCCGACGCCCGTGATCTCGAGCTGCTTCTGATAGCCCTTCGTGACGCCGAGGACCATGTTCGCGATCAACGATCGCGTGAGGCCGTGGAGCGCCTTGTGGTGCGTCTCGTCCGACGCGCGCGTGACGTTGAGCGTCGACTCGTCCTTCGAGACGGTGATGCCGCTGGGCAGCTTGTGCGTCAGCTCGCCCTTCGGGCCTTTCACCTTCACCGAATGATCATCAACCGTGACCGTGACCCCCGCGGGGATCTGGACGGGTAATTTTCCGATACGTGACATGGTCGGCTCCTACCAGACGACGGCCACGAGCTCGCCGCCGGTGCGCGACTGCCGCGCCTCACGGTCGGACATCAAGCCCTTGTTCGTGCTGAGGATCGCGAGGCCCAGGCCGTTGCGCACGCGAGGAATTTCCGTGACCGCAACGTACTTGCGGAGGCCCGGCGTCGACACGCGCTGCAGCTCGCGAATCACCGGCTGTCCGCCGGCATACTTGAGACGCACGCGCAGCACCTGCTTCCCCTCGTCGGTCTGGAGGGTCGAGTAATCCTGAATGTAGTTGTTCTCCTTCAGGATGCGCGCAATCTCGGTCTTCATCTTCGACACCGGAATGTCGACGCGGCGATGCTTCGATCCGCAGGCATTGCGGATGCGCGTCAGCATATCGGCGATCGGATCGGTCATGCTCATGAGAAAACTCTTTCTCCTCTCGTATCCACCGTGGACGTGGAGGAATAGGGTGAAATGGACGAACTGCCTGGGTGAGGTCTCAGGTCACAGGTCTCGGATCTGAGGTATTGCTCAGACCTGAGACCTATCCTCCTGATTCCTACCAGGAAGCCTTACGCACTCCCGGAATCAGTCCCTGAAGGGACAGATCGCGGAAGCAGATACGACAGACGCCGAATCGACGCAGGTACGCGCGTGAGCGCCCGCAGCGGCCGCACCGATTGTGCTGCCGCACCGCGAACTTCGGCTTCCGCTTGGACTTCTCGACCATGGCTTTACGGGCCATTTCAAACTCTCTGATAAAGTTGTTCGGCCTTACCGACGAACCTCAGCCCTTCGTTCCCCGCTTCCCGCTTCCCGCTTCCCTCTTCCCTCGTCAGGCTCGCTTTCCCTTCGCACCCTTCTCTTCACTGCGGAAGGGCATTCCCAGCTCACGAAGCAGCGCGTACGCCTGATCGTCCTTGGTCGTGCTGGTGACGAACGTGATGTCCATCCCGTGGATCGACTCGATCTCGTCGTAGTTGATCTCCGGGAAGATCATCTGCTCCTTGATGCCCAGCGAATAGTTGCCGCGGCCGTCGAATGATTTCGTGCCCAGCCCGCGGAAGTCGCGGATTCTGGGGATCGCGACCGAGATGAAGCGGTCGAGGAACTCCCACATCCGCGCGCCCCGCAGCGTCACCGCCGCGCCGATCTCCTGGCCCTGACGGAGCCCGAAGTTCGCGATCGACTTCTTCGCCTTCTTCCGGACCGGCTGCTGCCCCGTGATCGTCGCGAGCTCGTCGACCACCGAATCCAACGCCTTCGGCTGCTTGATCGCTTCGCCGACGCCGCAGTTGAGCACGATCTTCTCGAGCTGCGGCACCTGGTGGGCGTTCGTGAACCCGAACTGCTGGCTCAGCTTCCCACGCACCGTGGATTGATAGAACAACTTGAGACGCGGCGGCGGAACGGGGAGCGCCGCGCCCGCGTGCGGGCCGCGCTGCTTCGTCTCGGACTTCTTGCCGCCTTTGCCTTTGCTCTTGGGCTTGCCGCCGCCCTGTGGTTTCTCGTTTGCCATGTCTCAGTCCTCAGCGCACTCGCGGAATCGCGTCGCCGCTCTTCACGCTGATGCGTTCCTTGGTTCCATCTTCATCGATGCGACGGCGCGTGCGCGTCGGATTGCCACTCTTGGGATCGAGCAGCATGACGTTCGACGCGTGAATCGGCGCCGGAAACTCCATGATGCCGCTCTGCTCCTCGGCGGTGCGCGCGCGACGGTGGCGCTTCACGATGTTCACGCCGTCCACGGTGACGCGGCCGGTCTTTGGGTAGACCCGGATGATCTTCCCTTCCTTGCCTTTGTCGTCGCCGCGCATGACGCGGACGGTGTCGCCTTTGGCGACGTGCAGCCGCAGCCGCTCCGCGTTGTCCGCGTGCCGCTTGCGGTTGACCACACGCGGCCGGTCCATCTTGCGGTATTTATTGATTCTCATATCAGATCACCTCGGGCGCCAACGACACGATCTTCATATACCGCTTCTCGCGCAGCTCGCGCGCGACCGGTCCGAAGATACGGGTGGCCCGGGGCTCCCCTTGCTCGTTGATGATGACAACGGCGTTCTCGTCGAACCGGATGTAGCTCCCGTCCCGGCGCCGCGTCTCCTTCGCCGTGCGCACCACCACCGCGCGCGCGACGTCGGACTTCTTCACCGTGCCGTTCGGCAGGGCGTTCTTCACCGCCACGATCACGACGTCGCCAAGCCCCGCGTAGCGGCGGCGCGTGCCGCCCAGCACGCGAATGACCTGTGCGGTCTTCGCGCCCGAGTTGTCGGCGACCTTGACCATCGACTCTTGTTGGATCATGGCTGGTTACCTCGCGCGCTCGACGATCTCGACCACACGCCACCGCTTGTCCTTCGACAGCGGACGCGTCTCCGCGATGCGGACCGTGTCGCCCGCCTTCGCCGAGTTCTCCTCGTCGTGCGCTTTCACCTTTTTCGTGCGCGTCACCATCTTGCCATAGACCGGATGCGGTACGCGGCGCTCGATCGCCACGACCACGGTCTTCTGCATCTTGTCGCTCACCACGAGCCCAACGCGCGTTTTGCGCGTCGAGCGATCAGGCGTGGCTGCGCTCTGGGGATTGGTCATCTCAGCCATTGGTCTGTGCCTTCGCAGCTTGCGACAGCTGCTGTTCGCGCAACACGGTCTTGAGGCGCGCCAGGTCGCGGCGAACCACGCGCAGTCGCAGCGGGTCCTCGAGGGGCTCGGTCGCACTGCGGAACTTGAGGCGGAACTGCTCCTCCTCGAGCTCCTTCACGCGCGTTTCGATGTCCTCGGAGCGCATCTCGCGGATCTCGTCAGCCCGCATGATGAGCCTCCTCGCGCTTCACGAACTTGGTGCGCACCGGCATCTTCGCGGCCGCAAGCGCCATCGCTTTCTGCGCGATGTCTGGCGTCACGCCCTCGAGCTCGAACATCACGCGGCCCGGCTTCACGACACACACCCACATCTCGGGCGAGCCCTTGCCTTTGCCCATGCGGGTTTCGGCCGGCTTCTTCGTGATCGGCTTGTCCGGGAACAGACGAATCCAGACCTTGCCGCCGCGCTTGATATGGCGCGTGAGCGCCACACGGGCAGCTTCGATTTGACGAGCCGTGATCCACCCCGGCTCCATCGCTTGCAGGCCGTAGGTGCCGAACGAGATCTCGCCGCCACGATGGGCGAGCCCGCTCATGCGGCCCTTGAACCGCTTGCGGAATTTGACGCGCTTTGGACTCAGCATGGTATCTCGCCCTCCTTACATGCCGGAGGAGTACGTGGTCCCACGGCGATCCTCGACCTTCTCACCCTTGAAGATCCAGACTTTGACGCCGATGGTTCCGAAAGTGGTCTTCGCCGTCGACGTCGCGTAGTCGATGTCGGCGCGAAGTGTGTGCAGCGGCACGCGGCCTTCGTGATAGCCTTCCACGCGCGCGATCTCCGCGCCGCCCAGGCGGCCGCCTGCCTTGACCTTGATGCCTTGCGCGCCCATGCGCATCGCGCTCTGCACCGCGCGCTTCATCGCACGGCGGAACGAGATGCGCTGCGACAGCTGGCTCGCGATGTTGTCCGCCACGAGCTGCGCGTCGAGCTCCGGACGCTTGATCTCTTCGACGTTGATGCCGACTTCCTTGCCCGTGAGATGCGCGAGCTCGTCGCGCAGCTTGTCGACCTCAGCGCCCTTCTTGCCGATGACGACGCCCGGACGACCGGTGTGCAGCGTCACGACGACTTTCCCCGGCTTGCGGTCTATTACGATGTCTGCTATCGCGGCATGACCCAAGCGCGCCTTCAAATACTTGCGCAGCAGCTCGTCTTCACGGAGCAGCGCGGGAAGATCGCGACCGGCGTAGTAGCGCGACTTCCAATCCTTCGAGATGCCGAGTCGGAATCCGACCGGATGTGTCTTCTGTCCCATTAGCGCGTTCCTCGTTCAGCGAGCACGATCTCGATGTGGCTGGTGCGCTTGTGAATCGGCGTCGCGCGGCCCATCGCGGCCGGCGTGAATCGCTTGAGCTTCGGTCCCTCGTTCACGACCGCGCGCTTGATGTACAGCGCGTCGACGTCGAGCGAGCTGTTGCCTTCGCGCGCCGCGTGCTCGGCGTTGGCGACGGCCGACTTGAGCGTCTTCTCGATCTGCTTGGCCGCGTGCTTCTTCGAGAACGCGAGATAGGCGAGCGCGTCGTTCACGCTCTTCCCGCGGATCTCGTCGATGACGAGGCGCATCTTGTACGGCGACTGGCGCGTGGAGCGCTGCGTCGCGCGGGCTTCAGCGGTGCGTTGGGCCATGGCCTACTTGCCTCCCTTCGCCGCCGGTGCCGCCGCTGGAACAGCCGCCGCGCCCGCCGCGGGCGTACCCGCCTTCTTGTCCACCGCCTTCTGGCCCGTGTGGCCGCGGAACAGCCGCGTCGGCGCAAACTCGCCGAGCTTGTGGCCGACCATGTTCTCCGTCACGTAGACGGGAATGAACTTGTTCCCGTTGTGGACGGCGAACGTGTGGCCCACGAACTCGGGCAGCACGGTCGACGCACGCGACCAGGTCTTGATCACGCGCTTCTCGTTTCGCGAGTTGAGCGCGTCGACCTTCTTGGTCAACGCCTCTTGAACGAACGGGCCCTTTTTTACGCTACGTCCCATAATTCGAGATCTCTAGAGAGAGGTCGCAGGTCGGTGCTACTGCGTCGCTTTGCCGCGCTTGCGGCCGCGCACGATGAGCCGCTGCGAGGACTTCTTCTTGTTGCGCGTCTTCACGCCTTCCTTCTTGCCCCACGGGCTGACGACGTTGCGTCCGCCGCGGGTGCGCCCGCCGTGCGGGTGATCCACCGGGTTCATGACTTCGCCGCGGACCTTCGGACGGCGGCCCTTCCAGCGCGTCTTGCCGGCCTTGCCGTACGAGATCAGCTCGTGCTCTTCGTTGCCGACCACGCCGATCGTGGCGTAGCAGCGCGCGTGCACGAGCCGCATTTCGGTCGACGGCATGCGGAGCGTCACGTATTCGCCTTCCTTCGCGACGACCTGCGCCGACATCCCAGCCGAGCGGCAGATCTGCCCGCCCTTGCCGATCTTGAGCTCGACGTTGTGCACCGACGTGCCGAGCGGCATCTCCGCCAACGGCAGCGCGTTGCCCGTGCGAATGTCCGAGCCCGGACCCGACACGATGTGATCGCCCACCGCGACACCCTTCGGGTGCAGGATGTAGCGCTTCTCGCCGTCCGCATACGTGACGAGCGCGATGCGCGCCGAGCGATTCGGATCGTACTCGATCGACGTGATCGTTCCCGTCACGCCGTGCTTGTTGCGCTTGAAGTCGATGACGCGGTACATGCGCTTGTGGCCACCGCCACGGCGCCGCATCGCGATGTGGCCGTGATTGTCACGGCCGCCCGACTTCTTCAACGGCTCGAGCAGCGACTTCTCGGGCGTCGTCGTCGTGATCTCGGAAAAATCCGAGACCGTCCGAAAACGCGTGCCCTTGGTCACTGGTTTGAATTGTCTAATTCCCATTCGTCGTCATCCTGATGCGAGCGTGAGCGAGCGGAGGACCTGCTGGTAGGTCACGCCGTTGCCGTTACGTCAGTTCAGCCTTCGAAGATCTCGATCGTATCGCCTTCACGCAGCGTGACGATCGCCTTTTTCCAATTCGGACGGTGGCCGACGTTCTTGCCCATGCGCCGCTCCTTGCCGCGCACGTTCATGGTCCACACGCCAGTCACCCTCACGCCGAACAGCTGCTCGATCGCCGAGCGAATGTGGGTCTTCGTCGCGTCCGGGTGCACTTCGAAGGTGTACTCGCCGCGCGACTGGTACGCGGCCGAGCTCTTCTCGGTGATCAGGGGACGCACGATGGTGCGATGGAGAGTCGGCATGGCTTACTTCCCCTTCTTCTTGGTCGACTTGGCGGCCGGCTTCGCCTTCTTGGCGGCGGCCTTCGCCTTCTTCGCGGGCGCCTTCGACTTCGCGGCGGTCTTTGCGGCCTTCTTCTTCACCGGGGCCTTCTCGGCTTTCGCGGCAGCTTTCTTTGTCGGCGCCTTCTTCGCTGGCGCGGCTTCGACCTTCACGTTCTTCGCCTTCGTCGACGCCTTCTTCGTGGTCGTCGGTTCCTTCTCGGCGATCGGGGCCAACGTGTGGCCGATCGCGGTCCCTTCGATCAGGACGACGTCGGACCAGAGAATGTGGTAGGTCGAGACATCGCCGTACGGCATCACGTGCACCGTCGGGAGATTGCGACCGCTCAGGAAGACGTTGGTCTTCGCGCCGTCGGTGAGAATGAGCACTTTCTTATCACCGACGCCGAGCCGGTCGACGAGCGCCTTGAGGCGCGACGTCTTCGGCGCGTCGTACTCGAAGCGATCGATGACGATGACCGCATCCTCGCGAGCGCGGGCGTTGAAGGCGCTCTTCCGAGCGAGCGCGCGCACCTGTCGCGGCACGTACTGCGCGTAGCTGCGCGGAATCGGTCCGAAGACCGTGCCGCCGCCGACCCAGTGCGGCGCGCGCGTCGAACCCTGACGGGCGCGACCCGTGCCCTTCTGCTTCCACGGCTTCTGGTTACCGCCGGTGACGTACTTGCGGATCTTCGTCGCCGCGTTGCCCTGGCGCTGGTTGGCGAGATACGCCTTCACCGCCTGGTGCATCACCGGCATGTTCACGGTGCCGTCGAACAGCGTCTCGGGGAGCGCGACTTTGTCGCGCGCCGTTCCCCCCGCGGTGAACGCGGACGCCTGGAACGACTGGGCCGTCGGAGTAGTGTTGTCAGCCATGAGAGAATCCTTACGCCTGCTTGCGGACGACCACGATGCCGCCCGGCTTCCCGGCGACCGACCCGCGGACGTAGATCAGGTTGCGCTCCGTGTCGATCTTCTCGACGCGAAGGTGCGTTTGCGTGTGGCGCTCGTCGCCGTAGTGACCCGGCATGCGCTTGCCCTTGATGACGCGCGACGGATCGGTGCCTGGTCCGATGGAGCCCGGCCGGCGGTGCTTCGTGTTGCCGTGCGTGTTCGGACCGCCGCCCGCCTTGTGGCGCTTCACGATGCCTTGAAAACCGCGGCCCTTGCTCGTGCCGGTCACCTTCACGGTGTCGCCGACCGCAAAGACGTCGACTTTCACGACGTCGCCGATGTTGTAGGTCGGGATCTCGATCTTCGCGTTGCCCGGCTCGTCGAGGCGGATCGACCGCAGCACGCTCGGCGCGTAGTCGAGGCCCGCCTTCTTGCCGTGGCCGACTTCGGCCAGGTTCGCGCGACGACCCTTCGGCGTGCCTTCGCCCTTCGCCGAATCACGGCGCGAGCGCTGTTTCCCAAGGCCGAGCTGGATCGACGCGTGGCCGTCCTTCGCCTTGTCCGTCACGCCGAGCACCGGATTCGGCTCGGCCGCGATGACCGTCACCGGAATCTGTTGCCCCTGCTCGTTGAAGATCTGGGTCATGCCCAGCTTGGTGCCAATGATACCGATCATTTCTGTCTGACTCCTCGTAGTCACTGCCAGGCTCGTGGCCTACTGCAGTTGGACTGTGGCTCGGATTTCTGAGGGAGCAGGTCTCGGGTCACAGGTCACCGTCTCCTGCGACCTATCATCCTGTGACCTACGATCCGTGTACAGCGATCCGAACTCGATCAGTGCGATCTCCTGCCTGCGCTTTCTACTTCGCTACTCCACTTTGATTTCGACGTCGACGCCGGCCGGCAGATCGAGCTTCGTGAGCGCGTCCACCGTCTGCGCGCGCGAATCGAGAATGTCGATCACACGCTTGTGCGTCTTCAGCTCGAACTGCTCGCGCGACTTCTTGTCGACGTGCGGCGA
>Ga0070681_10001185_pt1 | contig 22558 bp, 16 predicted proteins | sample KBSC83BmetaG_FD_65650 | JGI IMG/M metagenome (GOLD analysis project Ga0070681, IMG submission 65650) | Corn rhizosphere microbial communities from Kellogg Biological Station, Michigan, USA - KBS C8-3B metaG | ecosystem: Host-associated > Plants > Roots > Rhizosphere | place: USA: Michigan...
GTGACCTCGAGCTGCTGGAGCCCGGCGCTCGGCCGCCCGGTCGCGCTCGCGCTCCTGAACGGCGGTGCCGGCCGGCTCGGCGAGCGGGTGCGGGTGCACCACCTCGGGCGCAGCACCGAGGCCGAAGTGGTGAAGACGCCGTTCGTCGACCCGCAGGGAGCGCGCCTGCATGGCTGACAGCGCGCCGGATTTCGCCGCGGCGCTCACCGGGCGGCAGCTGCCGGATCTCGCGGTGCGGCTCGAGGAGACGCTCGCGGTGCTGACCCTGCGCTACTTCGCCGCCGACGGGGCGTTCGCCGCGGCGGTGCGGGCGGTACTCGGCGCCGGGCTGCCCGGCACGCAGGCGGCGGTCAGTGCCGGGGGAGTGCTGCTCGCCTGGCGCAGCCCGACCGAAACCCTCGCACTGGCTGCGGACGCGGGCGTGCTCATCGGGGGCCTCGCGGACGCGCCCGAAGGCTGCTGCATAGATCTCAGCGGAGGCATGAAGATGCTGCGCGTGTCCGGCCCGCGCGGCCCGGATTTTCTCTGCCGTCTCGGCGGCATCGGCGTGGTGCCGCGCGCCGCGGAGTCGCGCCGCGGGCGCCTGGCCGACGTGCCGGTGCAGCTCATCGGGATGCCGGGAGCGGCCGAGACACTCCTCGTGGTTGAGCGCGTCTACGCACCGCACCTCCTCGGGTGGATACGCGAGACCCTCGCCGACCTCGGCTGACTTCACTCCTCGGGCGGCAGCAGCGTGCGCTGCACGGCGTGCCGCCAGCCGGCCAGCAGCGCTGCACGCCGCTTCGCATCCATTCGCGGGGTGAAGACGGCGGCGGCCTGCCACTGGCCGGCCAGCGCCCCGAGGTCCGGCCACACCCCGGTCGCGAGGCCGGCGAGGAACGCAGCGCCCAGGGCGCTGGTCTCGAGCTCCGCCGGCCGCTCGACGCGCGCCTCGAGCATGTCGGCCAGGAACTGGCAGAACCAGTCATTCGCCGCCATGCCGCCGTCGATGCGGATGGCAGCCGCACGGCGCGCGCCGTCGCGCTGCATGGCGGTGGTGAGATCGAGAGTCTGGTAGGCGATCGACTCGAGCGCAGCGCGCGCCAGGTGCGCACCCGTGGCATCGAGGGTGAGACCGCACAGGAGGCCGCGCGCGAGCGGCTCCCAGTACGGGGCGCCGAGCCCGACGAACGCCGGCACCAGGTATATCCCGTGCTCGTCCGGCACCTGCGCGGCGAGCGCGGCGGTCTCGGCGGCGCTGCCGATGACCTTGAGGCCGTCGCGCAGCCATTTGACGGCCGCGCCGGCGACAAAAATGGAGCCCTCCAGGGCATAGGCCATGCGCCCGCCGATGCGGTAGGCGGGCGTGGTGAGCATGCGGTTCTGCGAGGCCACGGCAGCGGTGCCCGTGTTGAGGAGCACGAAGCACCCGGTGCCGTAGGTGGACTTCGCCATGCCGGGCTTGAAGCACGCCTGCCCGATGAGCGCTGCCTGCTGATCGCCGGCGATCCCGGCGATGGGCAGCGAACGGGCGAACAGTCCCGGAGCGGTATGGCCGTAGATCTCGCTGCAGTCGCGCACTTGCGGCAGCAGGGCGCGCGGCACGCGCAGCAGGCGCAGCAGCTCCTCGTCCCAGTCCTGCGCGTGGATGTCGTAGAGCAGGGTGCGCGAGGCGTTGGTGACGTCGGTGACGTGCACCCGCCCGCCGGTCAGCCGCCATACCAGGAAGCTGTCGATGGTGCCGAAGGCGAGCTCACCGTGCTCGGCACGCGCGCGGGCACCCGGGACGTTGTCCAGAACCCAGGCGACCTTGGTGCCGGAGAAGTAGGGATCGAGGAGCAGCCCACACTTGCGCCGCACGAGCGCTTCGGCCCCGGCGGCCTTGAGCTCGGCGCATTGCGGGGCCGTGCGGCGGTCCTGCCAGACGATGGCGCGATGGATCGGCTTGCCGCTCGAGCGCTCCCAGATGACCGCGGTCTCGCGCTGATTGGTGATGCCGAGCGCGGTGACGTCGGCAGCTTCCCCCGGGGCGCGGGCCATGACTTCGGCCACGGTTGCCTGCGTGTCGCGCCAGATGTCCTCGGGATCGTGCTCGACCCAGCCGGAGGCCGGGTAGTACTGCGGCAGGTCGCGCCGGGCGAGGGCGACGGTGCGCCCGGCCGCGTCGAACAGGATGGCGCGGGTCGAGGTCGTGCCCTGATCGATCGCTAGAACATGCTTCATGGCGGTAAGGAGCTGAGCGCGCCGTGCGGGAGACTTCCAGAGATATCCGCGGCCTGCAACGAGGATGCAATGATCGAGCGGCATAAATGCCCGGATGAAGCTCTGGGTGATCCGCACGCCGACCGTCGCGCCGCCGCACTGCGTCCGTCCGCGGCGCCTGATGCCTGAGCGCAACAACTACCGCGTTGCGTCGGGCGGCTGCACCCTGAGGGTGCCGCGACGGCCGTGTCCGCGACCGCGCAGCGGGCGGATTGCGCCGTCCGTCGCGCGCTCGATCCCTTTTTAAGATGGGGGTATCCAATTTCTAGACTTTCAGCGCCCCGAAGCCTGTGAAAAGCTAGGGCGGCGAGGAAGTCGAGCTATCCGGCGCTGCGCGCGTGGAGGAGACCAGCAGCGGGCGCGTCATGTGCGAATGACGCGTTTATTCAAGCGCGACCCCGACGAGTGGTATAGAAGCTCCGTATGGGGGGCCGTCTCAGCGCAGGCGGGATGCGCTCGCGTGGGGAATTCACAACCAAAAGTCCTCAGGGGGCAACGATGAAGCCTAATCCGAAGATTTCTGCAGCTGTTGCGGCAATTCTGAGTGCGTCGGCCACGACGCTCGTCTTTGCCGCCGCGCCGGCCGACACCAGCGCCGAAGCCGCCGCCCCGAGCGAGGGCGTGCAGGAGGTGGTGGTCACGGCCCAGCGACGCAGCGAGAACCTTCAGGACGTGCCGATCACGGTTCAGGCGATCACGGGCGACCAGCTGCAGAAGCTCAACGTCGTGTCCTTCAACGACCTGCTGAAGTACACGCCCAACGTCAGCTTCAGCGGCAACGGCCCGGGCACGGGCAACATCTTCATGCGCGGCCTGGGCGGTGTGGGCTCGGGCAACCAGTCGCAGTCGACCACGGCGCCGTTCCCGAACGTCGCTCTGTACCTCGACGACCAATCGATGCAGTTCCCGGCGCGTAACAACGATGTGTACCTGGTCGACATGGAGCGCGTCGAGGTCCTCGAAGGTCCGCAGGGCACGCTGTTCGGCGGCGGCGCCCAGGCGGGCGCAATCCGTTACATCACCAACAAGCCCAAATTCGATTCAGTCTCGGGGGATGTGAACGCCGGCTACGGGATCACCGCCGGCGGTGACCCGAACACCATGCTCAACGCCACCCTCAACCTGCCGCTCAGCCCCACATTCGCGCTGCGCGGCGTGGTGTTCTCCGAGCGGCGCGGCGGCTACATCGACAACGTGAACGCGACGATCGGTTACGTGCCCGGCACCGCACCGCACGACCTCGGCGGCAATCCGACCGCCAATAACGGGCAGGTGGTCGGCGCCAACACCAACCCGGTCGACTACCAGGGCGCGCGCCTGTCGGCCCTGTGGAAGATGAGTGACAACTGGGACCTGCTGCTGCAGCAGAATTACCAGAACATGGAGGCGGACGGCTACTTCTACGCCTATCCGACGGGCACCGACGGCACGACGCTAGCCAAGTACCAGCTGACGGCATTCACGCCGGCGTACAGCAAAGACCGCTACTCGAGCACCTCCTGGACCCTGAATGGCAGGCTCGGCGATTTCCTGAACATGGTCTACACCGGTAGCTACATGGTGCGCCACATCGACGGCCAGCAGGACTACTCCAACTACATGCGCAGCTTCGTCGGCTCGTACTACGCCTGCATCGGCACCGGGGCCGGCTACTTCAACCCGGGAAACTTCCCCAACCAGCTGACCGGACACAAGCTGCAGTGCTACTCGCCGGTGGGCGACTGGCACGACACGGTGCGAAACACCCACCACAGCGAGGAACTGCGCTTTAGCACCAACGCGGACTACCGCCTCCGCGGCCTGTTCGGCGCGTACTGGGAGAAGTTCGTCATTTATGACAACATGAACTTCAACTACCTGGGCATCCCGCAGTGCAGCGCTGCGAATCTCGCCATTGCGCTCGGCGGCGGCCCGGACTGCCTGTCGGCTGTCGGACCTACGCCCAACACCTTCGCCAACGATCCCTCGCTGCGGCTCAACTCCAACACGGCCTTCGGCGAGGACCTGCAGCGCGGCTACAAGCAGACCGCCTTCTTCGCCTCCGCTGACTTCGACCTGATCCCGAAGGTGCTGACCCTGACGGGCGGCACCCGCTACTACAAGTACAACGAGTTCGAGCACGGCTCGGAGTACTTCAGTGAGTCGACCAGCGGCTCCTTCAGCCCGAGCGGCCAGGGACTGGTCGTCGATCACCTGAACGGGGTGTGCACGGCCGGTGGGCTGTGCGGCTTCCCGATCAACCTGGACAAGAGCGAGAGCGGGTTCCGCAGCCGCGGCAACCTGACCTGGCACATCACCCCGGACATGATGGCGTACTACACCTTCTCGCAGGGGTTCCGGCCTGGCGGCTTCAACCGCACCCACTCGCTGCTCGGTCAGCAGCCGATACTATCCGGCGTGGCGAAGTACTGCGGCAACATCAACGGCGCGCAGACCGCACCGGATCCGCGCTGCGCGCCCGGCGGCAGCCTGGCCGGCCTCAACACCAGCCAGTTCAACAAGCCAGCGGGCTTCAACTCTGACAACCTGATCAACAACGAGATCGGTTTTAAGAGCGAGTTCTTCGAGCACCGCCTGGTGCTCAACCTGTCCGCCTACTCGATGAAGTGGGAGGACGTGCAGCTACCGCTGTTCGATCCCGTGCACCTGGGCAACACGACGTTCGACGTCAACGGGCCGAGCTACAAGGTCAAGGGTTTTGAGCTGCAGTTCGTCGCGCGCATTACCGACGGCCTGACGCTCGAGGGCTCGAGCTCGGTGAACAGCGTCGAGCAGTCGAGCACACCGTGCCTGCCGAGCAACCGTGTCAATGCCGGCAACCCGACGCCGATCGGCCAGTGCATCACCGTGGTGAAGGAGAATATCTACTTCAACCCGTACGGGGTGACCGGCACGCGGCCGCCGTTCTCGCCGCCGTGGATGTTCAACCTGCGCGCGCGCTACGACTGGAGCATGGGCGATGGCTTCAGGCCGTTCGCCTGGATCGGCGCCAGCCACACCGGCCCGCAGAGCAACGAGCCGGCGAGCTTCCCGGACGGCAATGATCCGGCTGCGTGTTGCGTAGCAGGACAGCCGACCACGACCTACCTGCGCTACGACATCCCGGGCTACACGACCTACGACGGCGCGATCGGCGTCTCCAAGGACAATTGGACCGTGCAGCTGAACGGCAGCAACCTGTCCAACGAGTACGGCCCGAGCAACCTCTCGTCGGGGCAGTTCATCAAGTCGGAGATTCCGCTGCGGCCGCGCGTGGTGATGGCGCAGTTCGGGTGGCGGTTCTAGGCCCTAGCCACCTCTGCCGGCTGCCCGGGGGCCGGCTGCGATAAGATGAGGGGCGGACCTGCAGGTCCGCCCCTCGTTTTTTGAGCTCATGGAATCAGCCCCGGCCAGCCCTTCGTCCAGCCCGCCGTCGAGCCCCGGCGGTGAGGGCGTGCGCCTGCGCGAGCTGCTGCGCCAGCACCGCTTTGCGGAGCTGCTGGCCGCGACCGGGCCGATCCTCGCCGCCCAGCCCGCGCACCGCGATGCGCTGCTGTTCGCCGCGATCGCCCAGCGCTTCCTTGGGCGGATCCCCGAAGCGCTCGCCACGCTTGCGACACTGGAGAGGCACTACCCGCGCTTCAGCCGCCTGTACGAGGAGCGCGGCCGCTGCTACGTGGTGCTCAGGCAGGCGCAGCCGGCGATCGAAGCGTTCCTGCGCGCCGTGAACATCAACCATGCGCTCGCCGGCGCCTGGGGCATGCTGGAAGGTCTCTACCGCATGCAGGGGCAGCCGGACAACGCCGCGACCGCCGGCAGCCACGTGGCCACGCTCCGGGCCCTGCCGCAGGACATCGTGACGGCGACGGGGTTGTTCGCCGATGGCGACCTCGAGGCGGCGGAGGGGCTGATCCGGGCGTGGCTCCTGCAGCACGGCGACCACATCGAGGGCATGCGGCTGCTGGCGCGCATCGGCATCGCCCACAAGGTGTACTTCGATGCCCAGGTGCTGCTCGCGGCGGTGCTGGAGCGGGCGCCTGACTACCGTACCGCGCGCCAGGAATACGCGTTCGTACTCACCGAACTGCACCGCCACCTGGAGGCGCGCACCGAGCTCGACAAGCTCATGGCCACCGAGCCCGACAACCGGCAGCTGAAGACCCTGTACGCCGCCACGTGCGTGGGTCTCGGCGAGCACGAGCGCGCCATCGCGATCTACCGCGAGCTGTGTGTCGGGGCAGCCAGCGACGCCGAGTCGCACCTGTCGATCGGGCATGCGCAGAAGACCATCGGGCAGACTCAGCCGGCCATCGAGTCCTACCGCCGCGCCGCGCACTGCCGCGGGGATTTCGGGGATGCCTACTGGAGCCTCGCCAACCTCAAGACTTACCGTTTTACCGACGAGGAGCTCGCGCGCATGCGCGCCGCCCAGGCAGCTCCCGGCACCGCGCTCTACGACCGCTACCACCTGTGCTTCGCGCTCGGCAAGGCGCTCGAGGACCGGAGCGAGTTCGGCGCCTCGTTCGAGGCCTATCGCCTCGGCAACGAGCTGAAGCACCCCGAGTGCCGCTACCGCCCGGAGCTCATCGAACGCAACACCCGCGAGCAGATCCGAGTGTGCACCGCGGAATTCTTCGCCGCCCGCCAGGGCTGGGGGAGTCCCAGCCCGGATCCGATATTCATCATCGGCCTGCCGCGCTCAGGCTCGACGCTGCTCGAGCAGATCCTCGCCTCGCACTCCCAGGTCGAGGGCACGCAGGAGCTGCCCAACGTGCAGCAGATCGTCAGCCGCCTGCGCGGCTTCGGCCCCGAGGACGAGGCCGAGCCGCGCTACCCGAAGGTGCTGGAGGAGCTCAAGGCGGACGACCTGCGCCAGATCGGCGAGCACTACCTGGAGGGCACGCGCATCTACCGCGGCGACCGGCCGTTCTTCATCGACAAGATGCCGAACAACTTCCGCCACCTCGGGCTCATGCAGCTGATGCTGCCGAACGCGAAGGTGATCGACGCGCGGCGCGAGCCCATGGCCTGCTGCTTCTCGAACTTCAAGCAGCTGTTCGCCAACGGCCAGGAGTTCACCTACGGCATCGAGGAGATCGCGCGCTACTATCGCACCTACCTCGAGCTCATGCGCCACTGGCACCAGGTGCTGCCCGGGCGGGTGCTGCGCGTGCAGCACGAGGACGTGGTCGATGACCTCGAGGGGAGCGTCCGGCGGCTGCTGGAGTTCTGCGGCCTGCCGTTCGAGCCGCAGTGCATCGCCTTCCACGAGAACCGCCGCAGCGTGCGCACCGCGAGCTCCGAGCAGGTGCGCCAGGCGATCTACCGCGACGGACTCGAGCAGTGGAAGAATTTCGAGCCGTGGCTCGCGCCGCTCAGGAGCGCACTCGGCGATGCGCTTGAGCGCTACCGCGCGGACTGAGGCCTAGGATGCGACCGGGTCGCAACGATCCGTGCCCATGCGGCAGCGGCCGGAAGTTCAAGCACTGCTGTGGTGACCCCGCCGCAGCGGCTCCGGCCTCGAGTGCCTCGGGTGCGTCCGACATCGGCGCACTGGTGGCGCTCGTCAACGAGGGCGCGCTCGGGGCGGCGGAGGAGCGCGCCCGTGCGCTGCTCGAAAAGAACCCCGAGACCGGCATGCTGTGGAAGGTGTTGAGCGTCGCCCAGCTGCGGCAGGGCAAGGATGCGCTGGCTGCATTGCAAAGGACGGTCGAACTGCTGCCGCAGGACGCGGAGGCCCACACCAACCTCGGCGCCGGTCTCAGCGCACGCGGCCAGTGGCAAGCGGCCCTGGCGAGCCTGCGACAGGCCCTGCAGCTTGAGCCGCGCAGCCCCGATGCGCTCGTCGCGGCGGGCAATGCGCAGCGCAACCTCGGGCGGCCCGGCGAGGCGGTGCAGCTGTATGCCTGGGGGCTGCAGCTCGACCCGAGACGTGCCGATGCTCACCATAACCTCGGCGCCGCACTGCTCGATCTCGGCCGGCCTGCCGAAGCGGCGCGCAGTTACAGCCAGGCCGTCGCGCTGGTACCGGGGCATCCCCAGATGCTGGCCGGACTCGGCAACGCACTGCGCCAGGAAGGTCAGCTCGAGGCGGCCCTCGAATGCAGCCAGCGCGCGCTGGCGATCGATGCGCAACACCCGCTGGCGCACAACAACGCCGGGGTGATCCTCGCCGCCCGCGGGGAACGGGCGCGCGCGATCACACACTTCCGCGCAGCCGTGGCGGCCGACCCGCGCTATGCCGAGGCGTTCACCAACCTCGGCGGCGCGCTCTGGGAGGAGGGGCTGCGGCACGAGGCACTCGAAGCCTACGGCCAGGCGGCGGCGCTGGCTCCCGGGAGCGCCGAGAACCAGTGCGCACTCGGCTACGCACTGCTGCAGCTGCGTCGCCTGCCCGAGGCCATGGAGCGATTCCGCGTGGCGCTGGGCCTGGAGGCCGGACACACGCGCGCGCAGCTGGGGCTGGCGGCCGCGCTGCGCGTGCTCGGGCAGTACGCGCAGGCGGAAGCGGAGGTGCGCGCCGCCCTTACGCGTGGTCCGGCCAACGCTGCGCTGCTCGCCCTGCTGGGCGAGCTCGTGGCCGACCGTGGCGACTTCGGGCAGGCGCGCGAGCTGTTCACGCAGGCCCTGGCGGCCGACCCCAAATGCGCGATGGCCTACGCCGGCATCGCCGCCCACGGGCGCATGAGCACCGCCGACGAAGACTGGCTGCGCGGCGCACGGGCGCTGGTGGACTCCGGGGCGGCCCCGGCCGATCAGCTGCCGGTGCGCTACGCGCTCGGCAAGTACTTCGACGACGTCGGCGACTACGAGCAGGCCTTCGCGAACTTCCGCGCCGCCAACGAGCTGGCCCGGCGGCTCTATCCCGTGTATGACAGGGCCGCCCTCACAAATCTCGTCGACCGCATGATCGCGCGGTGCAACGGCGAGTTCCTGGCGCGAGCGCATGCGGGCGGCTCCGATTCGGACCGCCCGGTGTTCATCATCGGCATGCCGCGCTCGGGCACCTCTCTCGCCGAGCAGATCCTCGCCTCGCATCCGGACGTGTTCGGCGGGGGCGAGATCCGCTTTTGGGAGCGCGTGCTGGGTCCCGCCACGGGCTGGGATGGCGAGGACGCACAGGGCCAGGAGGTACGCGAGCAGCTGGCGGCGGACTACCTGTTACGGCTCGGCGCGGGTGCCGCGACGGCGCGTCGCGTCGTCGACAAGCTGCCGGGCAACTTCCTGTATGCGGGCGCGATCCACACGCTGTTTCCGCGTGCGCGCTTCATCCACATGCAGCGTCATCCGCTCGATACGTGCGTGTCGGTGTACTTTCAGAACTTCTTCAATGCCACGCCCTACGCGCACGATCTCGACGACCTGGCGCACTACTACCACCAGTACCTGCGCCTCATGACACACTGGCGCAGTGTTCTGCCGGCGGGCACGCTCCTGGAGGTGCCGTACGAGGCTCTGGTCGGGGATACCGAAGGGTGGACGCGGCGCATGCTGGAGTTCATCGGGCTGGAATTCGATCCGCGCTGCCTTGAGTTCCACCGCACCGAACGCGTGGTCATCACCGCCAGCAAGTGGCAGGTGCGCCAGCAGATCAGCAGCAGCTCGATCGGACGCTGGCGCCACTACGAGCAGCACCTCGAAGCGCTGCGGCCGCTGCTCGGGCAGGCGGCTGATGCCGCCGACTGATCAGCCGATGCGCGTGGCGAGCAGCCGCCCCTCGTCCGGGGCATAGCCCATGCCCGGCGCATCGCTCAGATTGATCCAGCCCTGGGCATCGGCGGTGAGGGGCTCGGCGAGCACGAAGTCGCGCCGCTGCAGGCTCCACTCCGGCGGGTCGAACGGGAACTCGAGGAACGGCGCATCGGCGAGGCCCGCCACCAGGTGGGCGTTGGCCGTCACTCCCATGCCGTTGGTCCAGGTGTGCGGGGTGAAGATGAGGTGATGCTCCTGCGCCATGACCGCGATGCGCTTGAGGCCGGTGATGCCGCCGACGAGTGCGGCATCGGGCTGCAGCACGTCGACGCACTGCTGCCTGATGAGCTCACGCAGCTCGTGCAGCTGGCGGGTCATCTCGCCGGCGGCCACGCGCACATCGGTGGCCTCGCGCAGCGCGCGCATGCCGGTGTGATCGGCGCGGTGCAGAGGTTCCTCCATCCAGTAGACCCTTAGGCGCTCGAGCTCGCGCGCCACCGCGAGCGCATCCTTGAAGCTCCACGCAGCCTCGGTATCCCACGGCAGCCGCCAGCCCTGATTGCAGTCGACCAGGAGTTCAAGCTTGTCCCCGACCCGCGCCCGCACCGCTTCGAGTGCCTTGACGTCGTCGCGCCAGTCGCCACGGTGGAAGCGCAGCTTGACCGCAGGGAAGCCGAGCGCCAGGAAGCGCTCGGCCGCGTCGGCCTGCTCCTTGGGGTCGCGCAGCGTACCGGCGGAGGCGTAGGCGCGCACCCGCCGCGACAGCCCGCCGAGCAGTTTCCAGCACGGCTGCCCGAGGATCTTGCCGGCCAGGTCCCAGAGCGCCAGATCGAGCGGCCAGCAGCGGCCGTAGTGGAAATCGATGTTGGACAGCACCCGGTAGTGGCGCTCGAGGGCGAGCGGGTCCTCGGCGACGAAGAGGTTCTCGTGGCCCTCGAAGCCGAGCATGCGATCGCCCGAGCCCACCCCGACGAGCCCGGTGTCGGTGGTCACCCGCACGATGGTGGCGTCGAAGTGCACGCGCGGCTGGGTGTCCCAGGCGGCATTGAAGGGCGGCGCCAGCGGCAGGCGGTGGTGGCTGATGGCGACCGCCGCGATCTTGTGTCCGGCGGCGGCGGTGGGCTTGAACGCGCGTACGCTCATGGTGCGGGTGCGCCGGCGGCGGGCGCCGGTGCCCGAGCAGCCTTCCACAGTCGCGCCGCCTCCGACAGCCGAGAAATTCTCTACCGGCATCGAAAAAAGGCATTGCCGGGCGGGGGGCCATGGCGTGAGGCTTGGCTCTAGGCGAGTATGGCGGCGCGCTACGGGCAAGGCCGCGGGGAAACGCTACGCATGCAGAAAAAGACTCTCGACCGGCGCTGGCTGCCGCTGAATGCCCTGCGGGCGTTCGAGGGGGTCGCCAAGCACGGCAGCTTCACGGCCGCGGCCAACGCGCTGCTCATCTCGCAGAGCGCGCTGTCGCGCCACGTCATCGCCCTGGAGCGCCTCACCGGCGTGCAGCTGTTCGAGCGCCGCCCGCACGCGCTCACCCTCACCAAGGCCGGCCAGCACCTGCTGCCGGCGGTGGTCAAGTCCTTCGACCGCCTCGAGTACGCGCTCGATGACATCCGCAACGAGGGCGCGCCGGCGCAGCGCACGCTGCGCGTGCAGATGCCGCCGAGCTTCGCGGTGCAGCTCGCGGTGCCGATCCTGCGCGACTTCCGCCGCCTGAGCACCGAGGTCGACATCGATCTCATCAGCCCCTATGGGGTGGGCCCGGCGCTCGGCGACGTCGACGTGGCGGTGGTGTACTCGCGCCCGACGGTCACCGACCGGGTCACCGACCTCCTGTGGCCGGTGCGCCTCACCATCCTGTGCCATCCGCAGATCGCCGCGGCGCACCGCGGCAGCGACCTGCCCGGCTTCATCGAGGCCAACGAAATCGTGCACGTGCGCATCGCCGACCAGCCGCGCCACCAGTTCTGGACGCAGTTCGCGCGCCACCACGGTCTCGCGAGCCTCAACGTCGAGCGCGGCCTGGTGTTCGACACCGCGGTGCTCGCGGTGCAGTACGCGCTCGGCGGCCAGGGGATCGCGCTGGTGGACCCGAACCTGTTCCAGGAGGAGCTGCGCGACGGGCGCCTGGTGAAGCCGTTCGCGGCCGAGCTCGACGACGGCTACGGTTATTACCTGACCACGCACCCGGAAGGGCTGGCGGACACCGCCATCGCGCTGTTCCGCTCCTGGCTCATCGAGCGCTTCGGCAGCGGCGCGCCGAGCGTGGTTCCGCCGGTGCAGCTGGCAGTGTCCAACGAGTGAGGTAGACGATGCGCAGCGACGCGCGCGTGGTGGTGATCGGCGGCGGCGTGGTGGGGGCGAGCGTGCTCTATCACCTCACCAAGGCCGGCTGGAAGGACGTGCTGCTGATCGAGCGCGGTGAGCTCACCTGCGGCTCGACCTGGCACGCCGCCGGCGGCATGCACACGGTCAACGGCGACCCCAACGTCGCCAAGCTGCAGCAGTACACCATCAACCTGTACCGCGAGCTGGAAAAGATTTCCGGCCAGTCGTGCGGCATGCACCTCACCGGCGGGCTGCTGCTCGCCGGTACGCGCGCGCGGCTCGACTGGCTGAAGATGACCAAGGCGCGCGGCCGCTATCTCGGCATGGAGCTCGACCTGGTGTCGGTCGACGAGGCCGAGCGCATGTTCCCGCTGCTGAACAAGAAGCACTTCGTCGGCGCGCTGTTCGATCCGATCGAGGGGCACGTGGATCCGTACGGCGTCACGCAGGCCTACGCCAAGGCGGCGCAGATCGGCGGCGCCGAGGTGGTGCGGCACACGCGCGTCACGGACCTGCGCCAGCGCAGCGACGGCTCGTGGGACGTCATCACCGAGGCCGGCAACGTGAATGCCGAGCACGTGGTGAACGCCGGCGGCCTGTGGGCACGCGAGGTCGGCCGCATGGTAGGCCTCGAGCTGCCGGTGCTCGCCATGGAGCACCAGTACTTCATCACCGAGGACCTGCCGCAGCTGCAGGGCCGGCCGCAGGAGCTGGTGCACGTCATCGACTTCGAGGGCGAGATCTACACGCGCCAGGAGCGCGGTGGCATGCTGCTCGGCACCTACGAGCGCGCCGGTGTGCCCTGGTCGCCGGTCACGACCCCCTGGGACTTCACGCAGAGCCTGCTGCCGAACGACCTGGAGCGCATCGCACCCAGCCTCGAGGTCGGCTTCGAGCACTTCCCGGCGCTCGGCGAGGTCGGTATCCGCAAGGTGGTCAACGGCCCGTTCACGTTCGCGCCCGACGGCAACCCGCTGGTCGGGCCGATCCGCGGCCTGAGGAATTACTGGGTGGCGTGCGGGGTGATGGCCGGTTTCAGCCAGGGCGGGGGTGTGGGACTTGCGCTGTCGCAGTGGATGGTGGACGGCGACCCGGGCGCGGACGTGTGGGCCATGGACGTGGCCCGCTACGGCGACTGGGCGACGCTCGCCTACACCAACACCAAGGTGCGCGAGAACTACTCGCGGCGCTTCCGCATCCGCTTCCCCAACGAGGAGCTGCCGGCGGCGCGGCCGCTGCGCACCACGCCGGTGTACGAGCGCCTGGCCGCCGCGCACGCCGTGTTCGGCGACTACTGCGGCCTCGAGCATGCGCTGTGGTTCGCCCCCAGCGCCAAGGAGGCGACCGAGACGGTCACCTTCCACCGCTCCAACGCCCACGCGCATGTGGCGGCGGAGTGCCGCGCGGTGGGCGAGGGCGCAGGGCTCCTCGAGATCTCCAACTACGGCAAGTTCGAGGTGACCGGGGCACAGGCCGCGGTGTGGCTGTCGCAGGTCATGGCGAATCGCGCGCCGGCCCCGGGCCGCATCGCGCTGTCGCCCATGCTCAACGAGCGCGGCAAGCTCATCGGCGACTTCACGCTGTGCCGCGTTGCGGATGACCGGGTATTCCTCATCTGCACCTACGCGGCCGAGGTCTACTACCGGCGCTGGTTCGAGCGCTACCCGCCGCCGGCCGGGGTGACGGTGCGCCCCTGTGCGATGGAGTACGTGGGCCTGTCGGTGGCCGGACCGCGCTCGCGCGAGCTGCTGCAGACCCTCACGCGCACCGACCTCTCCAGCAGCGCCTTCCCGTTCCTGTCGTTCCGGCGCGTCGATGTCGGCATGGTACCGGCGCTGGTCGGACGCATCAGCTTCACCGGCGAGCTCGGCTACGAGATCTGGGTGACGAGCGAGTACCAGCGCGCGCTGTACGACCTGCTGAGCGAGGCGGGCGCGCGCTTCGGACTCAAGCTCTTCGGCGGGCGGGCGCTGAATGCCATGCGCATCGAGAAGAGCTTCGGCAGCTGGGCGCGCGAGTACCGCCCGATCTACGGTCCCTACGAGGCCGGGCTCGGGCGCTTCGTCGATCTCAACAAGGGTGAGTTCGTCGGGCGCGCGGCCGCGGCCACCGAGCAGGGCAGCGGCGGTGCGCTGCGCCTGGTGACCCTGAGCGTCACGGCAACCGATGCCGATGCCTCGGGGGACGAGCCGATCTGGCACGGCGGCAAGGTGGTCGGCTGGGTGACCTCGGGCGGCTACGGGCACCGCGTGGCGAGCTCGCTGGCGCTGGGCTACGTGCCGGCGGGGCTCGCCCAGGCGACGGACGGCTTCGAGATCGAGATCATCGGCGAGCGGCGCCCGGCGCGGCGCTGCGCGCAGGCGCCCTACGATCCGGAAGGCCGCCGCATGCGCCTCTAGCAGGCTGTTGAAAAAGCGATTTTCGATGCGCGCGTGCGTGTTCTCCGCTTCGTAAGTGTTTGATTAATGGTTCGCGAGTTCATCAATTTGGGTGCAAGTGAACCGCGCAAAACAGTATTTCAACAGCCTGCTAGCGCGCCACCGGCGCATCTCCTTCAGGCCGTGAACAGGGCGAGGGCGTTGGCGACCAGCGCGGGCTTGGTCTCACCCTCGATCTCGATGGTGTTCTCGGTGGTGATGAGGTAGCGGCTGCCGCGCCCCTGCACGGCGGCGAGCTTGACGTGGTTGCGCACGCGCTTGCCGGAGCGGACCGGGGACAGGAAGCGCACGTTGTCGAGGCCGTAGTTCACCACCGTTTTGGCCACGACGTGCGAGACCATGACCTCGAAGGTCGTGGGCGCGATCAGCGACAGGGTGAGGAAGCCGTGCGCGATCGTGCCGCCGAACGGGCTTTCGCGCGCGGCGCGCTCGGGGTCGACGTGAATCCACTGGTGATCGCCCGTGCAGCGGGCGAAGTCGGCGATGCGCTCCTGGTCGAGCAGGGTCCACGACGACACGCCGACCTCTTCCCCGATGTGCTTGGCGAGGTCACTGAGTGTCATTTTGGCATCGGCCATGACGCGCGTTTCCCGACTGTTAGTGAGTACGCGGTGTCCACTGCGGCACCGCTCGTAGCGTGATCTTACCAAGCGGGCGGCCGTGGCAGGCGGGTCGCGCCGCCCATTAGATGCGATGCAGGAGGTCGCCGGGCTGCTGCTGGCCGCAGAACGCGTTGAAGCCCGTAAAACCCGCACGGGTTCGCGGCCGGGCACAGGGAAACCACGTATTGCACTGCATACACAGTCCCGGTGCCGCCGGCTGCGCTCCGCCGGCCGTGGCGGTTTCGCGTAGCATCGCGGGCGCAGACGAATCGCTTCCGGGGCTCGATGCCGCAATTTTCGCTGCCACTCGCTCAGCCACGGCATGCTCTCGCGCTGACGCTGCTCGTCGCCGCCTGCGCGATCGCCCAGGAGGCGCCGCCGGCGGCGGACTCCCCCATGGGCCTGGCCGGCCGGTACGGCCCCTACGACGGCGCGCGCGACGGCTCAGGCACCAGCTGGCATCCGGACTCGACGCCCATGGACGGCCTGCACGTCATGAACGGGCCGTGGATGGGCATGGCCCACGGCTTGATCGACGCGATTTACGCCGACCAGGGCGGCCCGCGCGGGGCCACCAAGAGCTTTTCGACCAGCATGCTGATGCTCATGGCGCAGCGCTCGTTCACCGACGGCGCGCTCGGTCTGCGCCTCATGGTCTCGGGTGATCCGTTCATGGGCAAGGACGGCTATCCCCTGCTGTTCCAGACCGGGGAGACCGCCGACGGCCGCGAGCCGCTCATCGACCGCCAGCACCCGCACGACCTGCTGATGGAGGCCTCCGTGTCCTACAGCCGCGATCTGTCGGCGCGCAGCAGCGTGTTCGTGTATGCGGGACTTCCCGGCGAGCCGGCGCTCGGCCCCGAGGCGTTCATGCACCGCCTCTCCGGGGTGGACAACCCGGAAGCACCGCTGACCCATCACTGGCTCGACTCGACTCACGTCGCCTGGGGCGTCGTCACGGGCGGCTACACGTATGCCGACGTGAAGCTCGAAGCCTCGGCCTTCAACGGTCGCGAGCCGGACCAGTTTCACTACAACATCGAGGTGCGGCCGCTCGACTCGTACGCGACGCGCTTGTCCTACAACCCGACGCACGACTGGTCGCTGCAGGCGAGTTTCGGGCGCCTGGCGAGTCCCGAGGAGCTCGAGCCGCAGGTGAGCGTGCGCCGCACCACTGCCTCCGCCAGCTACAACGCGCCACTCGGCGTGTGGTGGCAGACAACCGTTGCCTGGGGACGCAACGAGCCCTCGGAGGGGCCGGCGAGCAACGCCTGGCTGCTCGAGTCGGCCGCACAGGTGGCCGCTGCGCATACCGTGTTCGCACGCCTGGAGCGGGTCGCCAAGGACGAGCTGTTCCTGCCCGGCACGCCGCTCTCCGGCCGCACTTTCACGGTCCGCTCCCTCACGGTCGGCTACATCTACGACTTCGTGCGCCTCGAGCCGCTGCGCATCGGCGTCGGCGGCCTGGTGAGCGGCTACGGCTATCCGTCTGCGCTCGATGGCGCCTACGGTGCCGGCCCCGTGTCGTTCATGGTGTTCGTGCGGGCGCGGCTGTAGCATCGCGCCCATGGACACACTGACACGCAGGCAGGTACTCGTGGGTGGAGTCGCAGGCATGGCCGCTCTCATGGCGCCGCATGAGCGCGCGCGGGGTGGTGCCGCGCCGGCGGCGGCGGCCGCCGCGGGCACGCTGACCCTCGGCGGGGACCTGACGGTCAACCGCCTGGGCTTCGGTGCCATGCGCATCACCGGCGAGGGCATCTGGGGCGAGCCCAAGGACCCGGCGGAGTGCCGGCGCGTGCTCAGGCGTGCGGTCGACCTCGGGGTCAATTTCATCGACACCGCGGACGCCTACGGACCGGAGGTGAGCGAGCGGCTGATCGCCGAGAGCCTGTATCCGTATCCGGCGCACCTGGTGATCGCCACCAAGGGCGGACTCACGCGCCCCGGTCCCAACTCCTGGGTGCCCGACGGCCGCCCCGAGCACCTGCGCGCGGCCTGCGAGGCGAGCCTCAAGCGCCTGAAGCTCGCGCGCATCGACGTGTACCAGTTCCACGCCGTCGATCAGAAGGTGCCGCTCGCGGATTCGATCGGCGCACTGGCGCAGCTGCGCCAGCAGGGCAAGATCCGCCACCTGGGCGTCTCCAACTTCCGCCCCGAGCAGCTGGCGCAGGCCCGCAGCATCGTGCCGGTGGTATCGGTTCAAAACCGCTACAACATCGCCGATCGCGCCTCGGAAGATGTGCTCGGCGTGTGCGCGCGCGAGGGCCTGGCGTTCATTCCCTGGGCGCCGATCGCACGCGGCTCGTCCGACTCACTCGAGCGCAACCAGGCGCTCGAGGCGGCCGCCAAGGCGCACGGCGTCAGCGTCTTTGCGATGGCGATCGCCTGGCTGCTGGCGAAGTCCCCCGCCATGCTGCCGATCCCCGGGACCTCCTCGGTCGCGCACCTCGAGGATAACGTGTCCGCGGCTGCCCTGAAGCTCAGCGCCGCCGAGCTTGCCGCACTCGGCTGACCCGGCGCGATCCTCCACTCGCCTCGCGGCGGCTGTCCCGCGCACCGCCTGCTATACGCGCGGCGACGGCCGCTGACCTACCAGCCGGCACGGGCGACCGCAGTGCGGTGCGGCCACCCGTGCGCGTCTGCCAGCATCGGGCGATCAGCCCTGTCCCTGGCGCTTGGCGTTCACGGCCGCGAGCTGCGTGCTGTGCACGCTGTGCACGGCGTTGGCAATGGCCTCGCGCTGGCAGGCCTGGGTGGCGGCCAGCTGGCCCAGGTCGCGGATGCTGCCGGCCTCGCCGCAGACCTTGCGCGCGGCGCTGACCAGGCGCGCGTACAGCGCGTTGTTGCCGGCGGCGGTGCCGAGGTTGAGGTCGGCGTAGCGCACGGTGACGGCGGCGGGAGCGGTGGCGGGCGTGGCGGCGTGCGACAGCGCCGGGATCATGACGACACAGGCGCTGAGAGCGGTGATGACGATGGAGGTGAGCGGCTTCATTGAGAACTCCTCGATGTTGGTTTGACTGTCGGGTTGGTGGCGATCGCGTCATTCGCGACGCGCCTATAAGACCGCAGAGGCTCGTGCGGCGCAGCGCACGCGCCTCGTGTTGATCCCGCTCCCCGACGCATTCGTACCGTGCCGGCAGAAGGCGCGCGGCAGCCCCGAAATGGCCGCCACGGACTCGTCCCTGCACCCGACGACCTCGTCCCGGCACGGCGGATTTAGCCCGCCACCCGAGCGGTGCTTCGCGGTAGGCTATGCGCCAATAGCGGCTTCGCAGGCCGCACGGAGACCCCGCAGGTCATGAGCGCCTCCCCGCTCGAGCGCATCGCACCGGCCCTGGCCGCCCTGGCCGGGGAGGGCGCGGCGCGTGCCGCGCAGCCGGCGGGGGCGACGCGCAGCAGCTTCCGCCCCTTCCTCGGGGTGCTGACCGCGTTCTGGATCTACGTGGCGATCTCGAACGTCATGTACGCGAACAACATGCAGGCGAGCCTGTCGCTCATGAAGGTCGAGCACGTGTTCGCGGCCTGGGATGCGCGCCTGCTGCAGCACCTACTGCTGTATCCGCTGTTCGTGCTGTGCATGTGGGGCTCGCTGCGCATCGGCTGGCAGCGGCCCTGGCGGGCGGTGCCGCTGCAGCTGGCGTGCGCGCTCGGTTTCGCGGTGCTGGCCTCCCCGGCGCTGGCGCTCGGCGAGCTGCTCACCAGCAGCTGGTACGGCTTCACCGATCACTCCATGCACAAGGAGTGGGGCGGCTGGTCCGACTTCTATGCCGGTCCGGAGATCCCCACCTGGATCGCGAGCGCCACCACGTTCCTGGTGACCTACGCCTTCGGGCTGGCGCTCGTCATGGGCTTCGCCTTTTATCAGCGCCTGCGTGACTCGCAGCTGCGCTCCGCCGCCCTCGAGCGCGCGCTCACCCAGGCGCACCTCACGGCGCTGCGCATGCAGCTCTCGCCGCACACCCTCTTCAACCTGCTGCACACCATCCGCGGCCAGATCACCTGGGACCCGCCGGCGGCGCAGGCGATGGTGGTGCAGCTCGGCGACCTGCTGCGGCGGCTGCTGACCGCGGGCGAGCAGGAATTCACCCGCCTCAAGGATGAGCTGCAGTTCGTGACGCTGTACCTCGAGCTGCAGGAGAAGCGCTTCGCCGACCGGCTCACCATCCGCGTGCCGCGGCGCGAGGACCTGGCGCCCGCCTGGGTGCCGAGCCTGATCCTACAGCCGCTGGTGGAAAATGCCGTGGTGCACGGGCTGGCCGGCCACGAGGGCCCGGTCACCATCCGCGTCGAGACGTACGCGAGCGATGAGCGCCTGGTGCTGCGCGTGCTCAACACCATCGCCCCCGGCAAGGCGGTCGGCGGCATGGGCATCGGCCTGTCCAACGTGCGCGAGCGGCTCGAGGTGCAGTTCGGCACGCGCGCCAGCTTCAGCGCCGCACCCGCCGACGACAACCTGTGGCTGGCCGAGATCCACATGCCGCTGCTGCGCGACGGCCCGGGGGGGCGCGCGCGCAGCGCCGACGGACCGGCGGACTGATGGACGTCATCATCGTCGACGACGAGCCGGCGGCACGACGCACGGTGCGCGAGTGCTGCGAGCGCGAGCCCGACCTCAAGGTAGTCGGGGAGTACGGCGACCCGGGCGCCGCCCTCGAGGCGATCCGGCGCCAGCCGCCCCAGCTGCTGTTCCTCGACATCCAGATGGACTCGATGACCGGCATGGCGCTGGCGCGCGCGCTCGACCCGGAGACCCTGCCGCTGATCGTGTTCGTCACCGCCTACGACCACTACGCGCTCGAGGCGTTCGAGGTGAGCGCGGTCGACTACCTGCTCAAGCCCTTCGACGATGCGCGCTTCAAGGCCACCGTGGCGCGCGTGCGCCGCCGCCACGACTCGGCCGGCGGCTTCGACCGCCGCGGCGCGCTGGCGGCGCTCCTGGAGCAGCTGGAGCGCGGTGCGCAGGCGCGCAGCGACGCCCAGCCGCGCGTGCTGGCGGAAGCCGGCAGCCGCATGCACATGCTGGACGTGGCGCAGGTCGAGGTGGTGGAGGCGGACCGCAACTACGTGCGCCTCACCATCGGGCGTGACAGCTTCCATGCCCGCAGCACGCTGCAGCAGGCGGAGAAATCCTTTCAGAGCCAGCCGATGCTGCGCATCAGCCGCTCGTGCCTGGTGAACATGCGCCACGTGCGCGAGATCAGCCGCACCCCGCGCGGCGATTTCATCCTGGTGGCCGCCGGCGGCACCACCGTGACCAGCAGCGAAGGCTACCGCGAGCCGGTACGCCAGTACCTCGAGCGCCTGAAACTCGCTCCGGCTTAAGGCCGTGCGGTAAAGTCCGGCGCGGGTCCGCCGCACACCGGATGGAAGCGCCTTGAGCCACACCGCCCCGAGCCCGCGCGCCGCGCGCGTGACGCTGGCCGTCCTCACGGCGATCAACCTGCTCAACTACCTCGACCGCTACGTCGTGCCGCCGATCGCGCCGGACCTCAAGAGCGCCATGGCGCTGTCGGACGCGCAGCTCGGCTGGCTGGTGCCGGCGTTCATGATCGTCTACACGCTCACCGCGCCGGTGTTCGGCGCCTGGGGCGACCGCGGCTCGCGCACCCGGCCGATCGCCATCGGCATCTTCATCTGGAGTCTCGCCACCGTGCTGTCGGGGCTGGCGCACAGCTACCCGCAGCTGCTCGCCGGCCGCGCGCTGGTCGGCATCGGCGAGGCCGCCTACGTGGCCATCGCGCCGGCGCTGCTCGCCGACTGCTTCCCGGCCGCCAGCCGCGGCCGCGTCTACGCGGTCCTCAACATGGCGATCCCGGTCGGCTCGGCACTCGGCTACGTGCTCGGCGGGCTCATCGGCCAGCATCTCGGCTGGCGCGCCGCCTTCCTCATCGCCGGCGCTCCCGGGATGCTGCTCGCCTTCGCGGTGCTGTGGCTGCCGGATCCGCCGCGCGGCTCGCAGGACGAGGCGGCGGCCGCCCCCGCCGCGGCGCGCGCGGCGGGCCCGCTCGCGGTCTACCTCGCCCTGATGCGCCGCTCGCCCTACGGCGTGATCGTGCTCGGCTACGCCGCCTACACCTTCGCCCTCGGCGGACTGGCGTTCTGGATGCCGAGCTTCCTCGAGCGCGTGCGCGGGGTGGCGCCGGCCGAGGCCACCACCGGCTTCGGCGCCATCGTCATCGTCACCGGGTTCGTGGGTACGTTCATCGGCGGGTGGCTGTCGGACTACTTCCTCAAGTACTCGCGCCAGGCGTACCTGTGGGTGTCCGGGGTGGCGACGCTCCTGGCAGCGCCGTTCGCGCTGCTGGCGCTCACCGCTCCGGCACCGGCGCTGTACTACCCCGGGATCGTGCTGGCGGAGCTGCTGCTCTTCATGTCGACCGGCCCGATCAACGCCGCCATCGTCAACACGGTGTCGGCGCGCGAGCGCGCCTCCGCCATCGCCCTCAGCATGTTCGCCATCCACCTCCTCGGCGACGTGCCCTCGCCGGCGCTCATCGGCCATCTGTCCGACTCCTCCGGCCTCGGCCATGCGGTGCTGATCGTGCCGGTGGCGATCGCCATCGGCGGCGCGGTGTGGCTCGCGGCCGCGCGCCTGGGCGCGCGGGCGCCGCCCGCCGCGGGCGCATGAGACGGCCCGCCCGCGCGGCGGCGGCGCGGTTCGGCTTCGACGCCACGCGCGCGCCGGGGATGCGGCCGCTGCGGGTGCGGCCACGCGCCGAGCTCGACGCCACCCTGGCGGCGGCGCTGGCCGCCGGCGACGGTGCGGCCGGTGCGCACTGCATCCACGAGCTGTGGATGCGCGGCGAGTTCGGCGCGCGCATCGAGGCAGGACTCGCGGCGCTGTGGCGCCAGGCAGCGCCCTCCATCCCGGAGTGGCTGCCGATGCGCCACATCGAATGGCTGGCGCAGGCCTACGAGGTGGCGGGGGGGTTTGCGGCGACCCGCTCCGGGCGCAGCAACGTGTACCTGGTACTGCTCGACTTCGCCGAGCGGCGCCGGGGACCGCACGGGGTGTACGTCGGCATGAGCCACTACCCGCCGGCGCTGCGCTTCGAGCAGCACAAGGCGGGCATCCACGCCGCGGGCAGCGTGCTCAAGCGCGGGCTGGAGCCGCTCACCGGGCCGGTGCTGCACCTGCAGCACATCGCGCGCGCCGAGGCGGCACGCATCGAGGTGCAGCTCGCCGCGGCCCTCGGCGATGCCGGCATCCTGGTCGAGGGCGGGCACTGAGCGGGGGTGCCGTCAGCGTGCGACGAAGGCGCGCTCGATGACGTAGTCGCC
>Ga0070681_10001188_pt1 | contig 22550 bp, 21 predicted proteins | sample KBSC83BmetaG_FD_65650 | JGI IMG/M metagenome (GOLD analysis project Ga0070681, IMG submission 65650) | Corn rhizosphere microbial communities from Kellogg Biological Station, Michigan, USA - KBS C8-3B metaG | ecosystem: Host-associated > Plants > Roots > Rhizosphere | place: USA: Michigan...
GCCACGATGGAGAAGCTCTTCGCGGATCTGCCGGAGGCGATTGCGAACACGTCTGAGCTTTCGTCGCGCCTGAAATTCACGCTGAAGGATCTCGGCTACGAGTTTCCCAAATACCCAGTGCCCGACGGTGAAACGATGGCCTCCTTTCTGCGCAAACGCACGGAAGAAGGCGCGCGCTGGCGCTACACCGGCGTGAACGGAATGCCCACCTATGAAAGAGCACGCGGGCAGCTCGAACGCGAGTTGAAGCTGATCGAAAAACTCAAGCTCGAAGGTTACTTCCTGATTGTTTGGGACATCGTCAAGTTTTGTCGCGAGCACAACATCCTTGTCCAGGGGCGCGGCTCGGCGGCAAACAGCGCCGTCTGTTACTCGCTGGGCATCACGGCCGTCGATCCTATCGGCATGGAGCTTTTGTTTGAGCGGTTTCTTTCCGAGGAACGAGGCGAATGGCCCGACATCGATCTCGATCTGCCGAGCGGCGATAAACGCGAACAGGCAATTCAATACGTTTACGAGCGCTATGGGAAACTCGGTGCGGCCATGACCGCAAACTGCATCACTTACCGCGGGCGCTCGGCCGCGCGTGAAGTCGGCAAGGCACTTGATTTCGACGACGACACACTTAGTCGTCTTGCGGGCCTGGTCCATACGTGGGAATGGAAAGATCCAAACGATTCAACTGAACGCCAGTTTCGCGACGCCGGCCTCGATCTACGGCAGCCACGAATCAAGAAGTTCTTTCAACTCTATCAACTGGTCCAGGATCTGCCACGTCACCTGGGCCAGCATTCAGGCGGCATGGTGATTTGCCAGGGACAGCTCGACTCGATCGTGCCGCTCGAACCTGCAGTCATGCCGGGGCGCGTGGTGGTCCAGTGGGACAAGGAAGATTGTGCTGACCTCGGATTGATCAAAGTCGATTTGCTGGGGCTCGGCATGCTTGCAGTTCTGGAGGATTCGCTCACGTTCATTCGCGATTCGTACGGTGAAGAAGTCGACTTGGCTCACCTGCCGCAGAACGACGCAGGCGTTTACGAGGCGCTGCAAAATGCCGACACGATCGGCATGTTTCAGGTCGAGAGCCGAGCGCAGATGTCATGCCTGCCGCGACTACGGCCCGCAACTTTTTACGACATCGTGGTCCAGGTGGCGATTATTCGTCCCGGCCCGATTGTCGGCAACATGGTCCACCCTTACCTCAAACGCCGGCAGGGCCGCGAAGTCGTGACGTATGCGCATCCCTGCATGGAGCCGATTCTGGCGCGCACGCTCGGAGTGCCGTTATTCCAGGAGCAACTTTTGAGGATGGCGATGGACTGCGCGGGTTTTTCCGGAGGCGAGGCCGAAGAGCTGCGGCGCGCGTTTGGTTTCAAACGTTCCGAAGCGCGCATGAAAGCGATTGAAGTAAAGCTCCGGCAGGGGCTGACGCGCAACGGCATCTTCGGCAAGACGCAGGATGACATCGTGTTGTCAATCGCCTCGTTTGCGCTTTATGGTTTTCCCGAATCGCACGCGGCCAGCTTCGCGCTTATCGCTTACGCCAGCGCTTATCTGAAATGTAATTACCTCGCGGCGTTCACGGCGGCGATTCTCAACAACCAGCCGATGGGTTTTTATCAGCCCTTCACTATCGTTAAAGATGCGCAACGTCATGGACTGAAGGTCTTGCCGATCGACATTACCTGTTCCGATTGGTTGTGTACGCTCGAGAAGGATGAAGACGGCAGCATCGTTGTTCGTCTCGGTCTGAGGTATGTGAGAGGTTTGAGCAAACAGTCGGGTGAGGCGATTGTGCGCGAACGAGTCGCGGGTGAGTTCGCCGGCATTGACGACTTGCGTAATCGCGTGCCTGAACTCCGCAAAGATGAGTTGAGAAAGCTGGCAGCCGTCGGCGCCCTGAACTTTATTCAGAACTCATCTCGTCGCGATGCGTTGTGGCAGGTTGAACGCGTGACGCGCGCCGCAGGCAAGTTGTACGAGGAGTTACTCGAAAAGGACGGCAATTCACCGTTGCTGCAGATGACTTTACCGGAGCGAATGGACGCTGATTTTCGTGGGACGGGTTTGACGATCGGAAAGCATCCGGTGGCGTATCATCGCGGCGAGTTGAACAAGCTCAAAGCGTTGCGAGCGATCGATATTCGCAGGTTGCGCAACGGTACTTTTGTGCGTGTGGCGGGTTGGGTGATTGTGCGGCAACGGCCCGGGACGGCGAAAGGTTTTATGTTTCTGAGTCTCGAGGACGAGACCGGAGTCAGCAATATCATCGTTACGCCGCAGCTCTTCGAGAAGTACCGGCGCGAGCTGGTCGAACATCCGTTTCTCTTAATCGAGGGCGCGCTGCAAAACCAGGATAACGTGATTTCGGTTAAGGCGAACCACGTGCAGCCGCTCTCGTTTAAAGTCGCGGCCTCGCCGTCACACGATTTTCATTGAAGCGCGCGGTCAATATAGGACCTGTTCGATTTACTGGACTTCTAACCACCGAGCTTGCCTATGCGGGGCGGGCGGCGTGTTTGGGTGGGGATTCGATCAGGCCCTGAACGACCTGTGCGACCTGTGAGAGTGGTTTTGGTTTTCTGAGAAATGCGTCGGCGCCGCAACGTCTCGCTTCATCTTCAACCTCAGCGGAACCGTACGCCGTCAAAACTATAATGCGCGTTTGCGGGTTGTGCTCGCGGATCAGCTTGATCATGTCGAGGCCGTCGTGGTTGTTCGTCATGGTGAGGCGCAGGTCCTGGATCACGACCTTGTAGCTTGTGGCGCCGAGCAGTTTCTCCGCCTCTTCGAGCTCGCAGGCAGTGTCAACTTTATAACCCTGCAAAGAGAAGTACTCACTCATCGAGAAGCAGATCGACTCTTCATCGTCGACGACGAGCAGGCGCGGCATTGGAGTCTCTCTCAGCGAGCGCTCGTCTCGGCCGAGCCACATTTGTCTCAATTTACCGGAGACTTTTTTGAGGGTTCCAAATCGACTCTGCTTCACAGGGCACACTGGGGCAAACAACACCTACATCACCAAAAGTTTTGCGAGGGATGTGTGGCGGAAGCTCCAACAATCTTTCTGCTGGAATCTGTACTCATCGTTTGTCACTCCGCACTGGATAAACGATAAGGCCAAGGCAACAGTTCCTGATCCGTTGCCCCCACCAGAAAGCTAAATAGCAATCGCAGCCCGCACGTTAGCTCTCTGTGCGGCTGGTACGTTTATTCTACCCGAAATACTCTGCGAGGCGGGCTTCGTAATGATATATAACAGCACTTCGCAGACCTCGCGCGTGCCAGTTCCTATCGTGTTGCCCTTTTCATCCTGAATGGCATAGATCTGTCCGTTTGCGTCCAGGGGAAGAATCATGGGTTCAGCGTACATTTGACAAAAAATCTCCCTCGTTAACGGGCGCTACGACCGACCCGCCGTTTAATCTACCAGAACAAGCGGGCACCCTCTCATCGGAGGGTGCCTGACCTAGCCCACTTGTCATCTCTTAAAACGTTTTCTAAATATCCCAGCAATACCGACCAGACCCGTGCCCAACAGAAACATACTGGTTGGTTCCGGAACAGCGCTGCCGGTGATTTGTCCCTGAACGGTGGTGATGCCATTGTTTGATGCGGGCGGTACCAAGTTCAGCGGGTTGTTTGAAATGGCGTAAGTAATGCCGCCGATGGTCACCGAAGTCGTCGTGAAATTGACCACCCCAGTGCCCGAGTTGCTTGCGCTAAAGGTCCCGCTGAAGGTTGCGGAAAAACTATCGCTGCCTGCGATCGGGACAGTTTGTGTAATGGTTAGCGTGAAAGTGCCGGAGGCGGCTATCACGCCATTGCCAGAAACGAAGGTTTGAAAGTTACCAAAACTGGAACCTGTCGGGGTATTCAGGCTGGTAGATCCCAGACCCGTAAACGTGATCATGAGAGCGTTGCCCATACCACCCAAAAAGGTTACAGAATTGGTCCCGCTACCGGAACAACCTCCGCAAGTGAAAACGCCGGAGGTCGAGAAGGTCACAGGATCAGCCTTGGCTTCTGATGTCGCGAGTGTGACCATTGCCAGAAGCAATGCACTCATCAGAGTCGCCTTGAAAAGACCTGCCATGTTTGCTCCCCTTTGTTTTGCCCTCGAGTGCGTCCGCACCTGCCCTCCACGAGGGACGCCACCGCATGGCCTTTTGAGCACCCAGGTTAATGTTGATGTTTCCACAGTCACGGGAACAAGCGTAACTGTGGAAACATATTGCGTAGCGATAAATAGAAACAGATCCAAACGGAACTTGTTTCCACTATTTCTTCTTGAAGCGCCTGCGAACACCGGCCGCAGCGCCTATGAGACCCGTGCCCAGAAGCACCATGCTGGCTGGTTCCGGAACAGTTTCTACGACTTCACCGCCGCCAAGTCGAACTTGTCGCACGTCCGAAAAGACCGCGCCGTTAATGGCCGTCAAGCTGATGGTCTGAATCAACTGTCCGTTGATGGCTGTCACTGTGAAGAAATTCTGGCCGTTGGCATCGACCGTGAAGGTATCTTCAAAAAAGCCACCAGTGATGTTGACCCCGGTGACGTGGATCAAGACTGAACCACTCGTGGACGCGTTGATGTTGAATACTGCCCGGGTAAACGTACTGTTGTTAGCCAGACCGAAGCTCAATTGAGTTAACGCCGTATTTCCAGTTCCGCCACTTACTGTTGCTTGACCAGAAGGATTTGCGTTCAGCAATCCGCTGCCGCTCGTGGATGTAAAGTTGACCAGAAGGTTGTTCTGGCCCACTGTACCAGTAACGGTAAGCACGTTAGTAGCAGGGTTAAGCAGGACATTGTCGGTGCCTTGGTTGTTTACACCCGAGACGACGACAATATCGGCTTTGGCCGTGCCTGCCACGACGCTGATGACTGCAAACATCGCCAGCGTCAGTACTACATTTTTTAGAGACCCATAACGGGACATTGCAATAGCTCCTTGTTCATTGACTCCCGACTGAAGAGGGGAATCCCTTGGACGTAAATTGTGGGAGGCCTGACCTCAAGAGAAACTGCAGGGCAAATGCAGTGGTCTATCAAGTTCAGCCAAAATCACCCGGAAAACTTCCCGAGAAACATACGTATGTTTGGCACTTTCAGTATGGCCCAGCAAAAACTGAGCCATAGGAAGCACGTATTTAAATGCACAAAAGGTGCCGAATTTCTCAGCAGAACCAGCTATGGCCCATCGGACCATAAATGGTCGTCCGAGATTCAGACTCGGAGTCTAGACTTTGGACATGGGGATCTGATGCTTCTTGATCTTCTGATAAAGTGAGCTTCGCGGAATGCCGAGACGCTTCGCAGCCTTCTCAACACGACCACGTTCCTCTTGCAGCACTCGCTCGATGTGCTGCTTCTCGAGCTGCAGAAGAGTCAGACGTGAGTCGAGAAAGGGTGCGCCGACTTGCGTGTGACCATCGAAGTGCAGATCGTTGAGGGTGATATGTTTCTGGTCACTCAGTAAGACCGCTCGTTCGATTACGTTACGGAGTTCGCGGATGTTGCCGGGCCATGAGTACGACTGCAACGCTTGGATGCACCCCTGGTCCAATCGCAGTTCACCACGCCCCAGGTCCGCTGAGATCTTGTCGAGCAGGTATTGGGCCAAGGTTGGAATATCTTCGATTCTTTCGCGCAGCGATGGAAACGAGAGCGGGATCGTGCTGATGCGAAAATAGAGATCGTCGCGAAAGCGTTTCTCTCTTACCAGTTGTCCGATGTCCTGATGCGTGGCGGCAATCAGCCTTACATCGACCTGTCGATCTCTGACGTCGCCCAGCCGACGAAAACGTTTTTCTTCGAGAACTTTCAGTAGTTTTGGTTGGATCTGAACGTCTACGTCGCCGACTTCGTCGAGAAATATCGTGCCGCGATGGGCCACTTCGAACAGTCCCTGCTTCGACGCAGTCGCACTCGTAAACGCGCCTTTCTCATGGCCGAAGAGCTCCGTTTCGAGAAGCTCACGGGTTAGACCAGCGCAGTTGAGGTCCACAAACGGTTCGTCCGCGCGTGGGCTGTTTTCATGAAGCCAGCGCGCGAGCACGCCTTTGCCCGTTCCCGTTTCACCAAGAATCAGAACCGGGCTTTCCGTCGAGAGAATCTTTCTCGCTTGGTCCGCAAGCGCACGAATTGCGGCACTGGTGCCAATGAACGGATCGATGGCCTGTCGAGATTGGCGCGACTTGCTCGCGAGTTGTTTGTGGTAGTTACGCTGTTTTTGCAAGAGTCTCTGAAGGATAACCAGCAACGTGGGAAGTTCGAGCGGCTTGGTGAGAAACTGTTCCGCTCCTTCTTTAATGGCCCTGACCGCCAGATCAATCGACCCGTGCGCGGTCAGCACAAGCAGAGGGATTCCCGCATCGATCTCTCGCAAACGCGGCAGCAGATCGAGCGCGGTGCCGTCGGGCAACATGTAGTCGGCGATGACGATGTCGGGCCGGGAGTTCCGAAACAGTTGCTGCGCATCGGTGCAGCTCTCTGCTTCTTCGATTTCGTATCCGTGTTGCTCCAGAAAATCACGGATTCCGAATCGGACCCCCGACTCATCATCGACCACCAGTACCTTGTTCCTGGACATTAAATTAAGCGTCTCCCTCGGCTGGTATCGGGAACCTGGCTATCATACAGGCTCCCCCGTCGGGATTATTGCCGGCAATCAGTTTTCCTTGATGTTCCTGCATAATGCGCTGCGCGATTGCTAAACCGAGCCCGGTGCCGCCGCGGCGTTTGGAGAAAAACGGCTCGAAAATCTTTGGCAAGTCTTCATCCGAAATCCCGCCGCCGGAATCCTTGATGGCACACTGGACCCAATCCTGGTTGCTGTCCGTGACCCTGCTCGCTTCGATAACTACTGAACTCTTGTGTGGCGAATGTTGAATCGCATTCTCGATGAGGTTAACAAATACTTTCGAAAGCCTGCGCCGGTCAATCCTGATCTTCGGCAACGAGTCTTCGACTTTGCTCTCGAGGTTTACCTGGGCCACTTCCGCCGCCGGCATGCAGGCGCGCACGGACCGCGAGATCATCTCCTCTATTGAAACGAGGTAGAGCTCACCGCGGAATGGCTTGCCGTACTCTAGCAGTTCTTCCATGAGAATGGTGAGGCGGCCAACCTCGTCGCGCAGGACGTTCGTGTAGCGCAGATATTCCGTGCGATCGCTGAATCTCGTTTCGAAGGCATCGAGTATCGAGGAGATACCAAACAGCGGATTCCTGACTTCGTGGGCCACGCCCGCGACCAGCGATCCCAGCAACGACATCATCTCGCTTTGACGAAGTGAAGCTTCGAGCTGGGCGCGCTTCGTGATGTCCTGGGCGATCAGGATGGCACGCTCACCGACGGAACCGAATTCATTGATGTGATAAAGCGTGATGGCCCACGTTTTTCCCGTTGCTTTGTCTTTGACTTCTTCCACCACCGGCATATGAGTGAGCCGTATTTCCTTGATGAGTTCGGCGGCTTTCATCCACGGCTGGTTCGCACCGAGGTCGCCGATCCTGGTGCCGAGAATCTCTTCCGGTCCAACGCCAACACTCTGTTCCGCCGCCAGATTTGAGCGCTTAATGGTCCCGTCAAGATCCACGATCAGCACCGGAAAATCGATCGCGTTGAACGTTTGGCGCCATTCCATCGCCGACTGCTGAAGCGAGGTGTGCAGGCGCTGTTGTTTCTCATCGAGGAGTTTTCTTTCGGTGACGTCGTTGACGATCACGAGTCGGCTGTTCTTGCCGTCGAAGACGACCGGGTGCGAGCTCATCTCGACGTAAATCGTCTGGCCGCTGTGCGTTTTGTGACGCCACGGACTCGAGATCACGAGATCATTCGGGTCGGTCTTGATCATCAACGTCGGAATGTCTTCTTGCGGACGAATGTCGTAGATCGTCATCGAAAGAAACTCGTCGCGGGAGTATCCATAAGTGCGAGTCGCCGCCTCGTTGACCGCTAGAAATGTGAGCGTGTCTTCGTTGTAGACCCAGATCGGTTGCGGCGTGGATTCAAAGAGGAGTCGATAACGTTCTTCGGAGTCGCGCAGCGCTTCTTCAAAATGCTTGCGTTCGGTGATGTCGCGAGCGAGTCCGCGAAAACCGATGGTTTCGTCGAGCTTGTCTTTGATGGGCGAGACGATGAGATCCAACCAACGATCCTCGCCCGCGGCGGAGCGAGCAACAAACTGGTGGCGGAATTCGCGCACGTCGTGCGAACCACCCAGGCCTGCCGCGAACCCGTTGCTTTCCGGAATTATGCCGAAGACCGCAAAAAACGAGTTGCCGAGGATCTCTTCGGCCTGACGTCCGAGAAACTTTTGTCCGGCAAGGTTCATGCTCGTCAACTTACCCGAGAGATCCTGGGTAAAGATCATGTCGCTGGCATGTTCAACGAGATCTCGATAACTCGCTTCCAGGCGCGAACGTTCGAGCAGGCGCGAGACTTTCGCAACGAGGCGAGCCGAGTCAAAAGGAATTTCGAGGTAGTCGTCTGCACCTGCTCGCAGGCCGGCAACGGCGCTTTCCGTATCTTTTTGGCGTGCGCTGACGAGGAGAATGGGGACGGTTTTGAGCTCTGAATCGGCGCGGATTTCGCGACAGAATTCAAGTCCGTTCATCCGCGGCATGGAGACGTCGCTGATGACCAGGTCGGGCCGTTCTCGCCGCGCGAGAGTGAGACCCTCAACACCGTCTTCGGCGGTCAGAACTGAATAACCAGCCTTATGCAACAGCGTGCCCATCAGCTTCAACTGATCGGGCTCGTCATTGACGATAAGAACGGAATTATCGTCGTGACCGTTGGAGATTTCTATCCCTTGCACTCGTGCTTTACCTCGAACTGCCGCCGTATTCTAGCCGTAAAAAGGCACAAAAAGCACAAAAGATGTTGGCTCATCGCGAGATCGTTGCTAACCGCTGACTGTTCCAGCCCTTTTATGACTTTTTGCGCATAACTTCGCCGGCGCTTTGCGGCGGTAAACGGAAGAGCTTCGCTATGAATCTTACCTACGCACTTTATAAGGCAAACCCTCAATTTGGAGATATTTGGAATGAAAGACGTGACTAGTTTTTACAGAGGCGCAACTTCGCGACTCAACATCTTTTTAAGTTTCTTACTCGTTGTTTTCGCGTTCGCATCGTGCAGCGCCCAGAGCAAATCGATGAGCCTCGCGCCCACCGGCTCTGCGCAGCCGGCACAGGTAGCGGGGGACATTCGCGGTATGCAGGGATCTTACGCGGATCTCGTAAGCCGCGTAGCTCCGGCTGTTGTGACTATCCGGTCAACCGAGCGTTCGCGAGCAGCGCAACAGTTTCCCTTCACGGACGACCCGAATTTGCGGGAGTTTTTTGGCGACCGGATGCCGCAACTCCAGCAGCAGACACCGCAGCGTGTCCAGGGAGTCGGTTCGGGAGTTATCGTCAACTCTGACGGTTACATTCTTACCAACCATCACGTAGTTGACGGCGCGATCGAAATTAAAGTCGAACTGACTGACAAACGCACCTACACGGCCAAGTTGATCGGTTCCGACCCGCCGAGCGATCTCGCGGTGTTGAAGATCGATGCGAATAACCTGCCGACACTTCCGCTCGGCAATTCCGACAAGGTCCGGGTCGGCGATTTCGTTCTTGCAGTCGGTAACCCGCTCGGCATCGGCCAGACGGTTACTTCGGGTATCGTGAGTGCCAAGGGACGGGCGACGGGTCTCAGCGACGGCAGTTTCGAAGATTTCTTACAGACTGACGCCGCGATCAACCGCGGCAACTCCGGCGGCGCCCTCGTGAACACGAGCGGCGAACTGATCGGTATCAACTCGCAAATCCTTTCGCCGTCCGGTGGCAGCATCGGTATCGGTTTCGCGATTCCTTCGAACATGGCCAAGGCGGTCATGGATCAATTATTGAAGACTGGAAAAGTCCGTCGCGGCATGCTTGGCGTGACGATTCAATCGGTCGACGCGGATATGGCGTCGAGCTTGAGTCTGCCCGCAGCCAGAGGCGCGATCGTGACCACAGTCGCGGCTGGTAGCCCGGCGGAGAAAGCCGGCCTCAAGCGCGGCGACGTGATTACGGCAATCAACAATCAGCCCGTGATCGACAACAACAGCCTTCGAAACCTAGTGGCCAGCTTGCCTCCGGGTTCAAACGTTGAAGTCAGCGCGCTGCGAAATGGACACGACGAGAACTTCCATGTGTCTTTGGCTGAACTCCCCGATCGTGAACGACCCGCGACCGAGGAAGACACCAGCAGCACTACGGGTGACACTGGAAACACGAAATATGGACTGACTGTTCAGCCGCTCACCGCGCAAGCAGCTTCGCGCTACGGCCTCGACGCTGACGATCAGGGACTGCTCGTCACGCGAGTTGATCCCGAAGGCAGCGCCGCAGACGCCGGCATCCGTCAGGGTGACCTGATTCAGGAAGTTAATCGCCAGACAGTGAAAACAGTTACCGACTTCAACGGGGCGTTGCGACAGTCAGGCGCGAAGCCCGCGCTGGTTTTCATCAAGAGACGAAACAACGTGATCTACTTGACATTGAAACCCAACAACACCTAAACTCAGCCACACCAACCGAAGAACGCAAAGGCCCAATTTTGGGCCTTTGCGTTTTTGTGTTCAATGACGTACGTTCCACCGTTCGAGGATCGAGGAGGAGCTTATGCGAGAGTTTGATCGCCGGCCGTGGGGTACTTACACGGTGCTCGAAGAGGATCGCAACTTCAAAGTGAAACGAATCGAAGTTTTGCCGGGTCAAAGACTTAGTTATCAGAAACACTCACAGCGCGCGGAACACTGGTTCGTAGTTGAAGGAACGGCAAAAGTAACTCGCGACGGCGAAGAGATCCTCGTCAACGCCGGCGAAGCGATCGACATTCCGATCGGCGCCGCTCACCGCGTTGAGAACCCAGGGCCAGCAGATCTCGTTTTCATCGAAGTGCAACGAGGAAATTATCTCGGCGAAGACGACATCGTGCGTCTTCAGGACGACTATGGCAGATAGTTCAAACCGCAGATACGCGGCTGAGGTTGATCATGGAAGAGACAGTCTCCGTTCCCCGGGAAGACTCACAGAGCCTGTGGTCTGCCGTCAAGGAATCCATCCGCGGCTCACATCGAAACTACACGACCGGCCCCATCGGACGCGCAATTCTTCTGCTCGCGATTCCGATGGTTCTCGAAATGGTCATGGAGAGCATCTTCGCGGTCGTCGATATCTACTGGGTCTCACACCTCAGTAACGCCACCGACGCAGTCGCGACTGTCGGTCTCACCGAATCATTGATGACACTTGTTTACGCGCTCGCGATCGGTCTAAGCATCGGCGCGATGGCGATGGTCGCGCGCCGTATCGGCGAACAGAATCCTGACGGTGCCGCGCGTTCGGCAGTGCAGGCAATCGCGTTGGCGTTAATGGTGTCGATCGTGATTGCAGCGATCGGTGCTCCGCTAGCACCGAAGTGGCTGCACTTCATGGGCGGATCGCCGTGGGTGATTGAGCAGGGTTCTGCGTTCACTCGCATCATGCTTGCCGGAAACATGACGGTCGTGATGCTGTTCATGATCAACGCTATCTTCAGAGGTGCGGGCGATGCGGCAATCGCGATGCGCACGTTGTGGCTTGCCAACTGGATCAACATCCTGCTTGGACCATGCCTGATCTTCGGGCTTGGACCGTTTCCGAAGCTCGGGCTCATGGGCGCTGCTATTGCCACAAACATCGGCCGTGGAACCGGTGCGCTCTACGCATTCAGTCGTCTCATCCGTACGGGTAGTCGCGTCAACATCCAACGACAACACGTGCGAATGGAACCGACGATCATCGCGCGTCTAATCCGGCTTTCATCAACAGGAACGTTCCAGGTGTTCATCGGTATGGCGAGCTGGATCGGACTGGTGCGCATCATCTCGAGTTTTGGCAGTAATGCTGTCGCTGGTTACACGCTTGGCATTCGCGTGATCCTTTTCGCGTTGCTTCCGTCGTGGGGAATGGCAAACGCAGCCGCGACGATGGTTGGCCAGGCACTCGGTGCACGCAATCCGGAACGTGCCGAACGTGCGGTGTGGAAAGCGGGTTTCTACAACATGATCTTTCTCGGGATCGTGGGACTGATCTTCGTCTTTTTCGCGCCGCAGATCATTGCGCTTTACAATCCTTCACCAGAAGTCGCTCGCTACGGAGTGGACTGCCTGCGTATCGTCGCTTACGGCTTTCTGTTTTACGCCTACGGTATGGTGCTCGGACAGTCGTTCAATGGCGCCGGCGACACCTGGACGCCCACGATCATTAACCTCTTCGTCTTCTGGCTCTGGGAAATCCCGCTCGCGTGGGTCCTGAGCATCAAGTTCGGGATGGGCCCGCAAGGTGTATTTACCGCAATCACCATTGCCTTTTCGACGCTCGCGGTCGTCAGCGCCGCGGTTTTCCGCCGCGGACGCTGGAAGGCAAGGGTCGTCTAGCGAGGAGCGTGACGACTCCACGGGACAACGCCGTGGAAACTACGCTGAGTAGGGAGTTCGAACAGTGTGTCGGACTTCACTACGTTTTTAAGCCCATTCCTGCCCTCCGAATCCTCTGTACGCTCCATGACATTGAGGCTTTTTGACCATCGACTTGGCGGCACCTTTGTTGCCTTATGTGTAGCCTGCCAGACAGAGCAGGGCACGTTGAGTGCGGCGAACCTGCCCAAGCTTTGGATCCGCCGACCAGGGTCGACGGGTTTGCCGCACTCACGAACGGCCAATAGCTCACGGCAACTTTTGTTGGCGAACAAGGAGGAACCTCATGGAGAAGAAACTGAAAGGGAAGAAGGTGGCCATTCTGGTTGCCGACGGCTTCGAACAGGTGGAGCTAACGGAGCCGAAGAAGGCGCTCGAAGCGGCTGGAGCGACGACGGAGATTGTTTCCCCCGCCGAAGGTGAAGTCCAGGGTTGGAACCACGACGACAAAGCGGATTCATTTAAAGTTGATATGCCCTTGAAACGGGCGCGTTCTGATGATTATGACGCTTTATTATTGCCCGGAGGCGTCAGAAATCCCGATCAATTAAGGATGATGATGAGAGCGGTCGAGTTCGTCGACGGTTTCTTTGCAACTGGAAAACCGGTGGCTGCTATATGTCACGCGCCATGGACGTTGATCGATTCGGAAGTGGTGAAGGGAAGGACAATAACTTCGTGGCCGTCGTTGAAGAGCGACTTGATCAATGCGGGAGCGCGTTGGGTGGATCGAGAAGTAGTCGTTGATAACGGATTAATAACAAGCAGAAAGCCTGCCGATATACCCGCGTTCAATAAGAAGATGATCGAGCAGTTTGCAGAGGGACGACATTCGCGGCAGAGAGCCGCGTGAGCAGGAGCAGGAGCAGGAAGGCAGAGCAGCACACCTCGAGCTTTCCTGTTCCTACTCTCTGTGAAAACAATTAGCCACAAAAAGGCACATAAGACACAAAATTCAGCAGGAAATGATTTTGTATTTTATGTGCCTTTTTATGGCTAAATCTTTTTCGCGGTTTGCCCGACTTTTACTATCCCGCCCTGAACAACTTTCGCGTTGATGCCGCGCAGACACATCTGTTTTCCAAGATCTGAATTCACGAACTGCATCGCCTCTTGACCAAAGCGCGCCACAAACTTATGACAGCCCGTGTGCGGCAGTGGGCTCACTTCCAACACCGCCGACCCGACTGCGATACGCGAGCCTGCCGGCAAATTCTCCTTACTCAAATCCATCTCAATGTAGAGTTGGTCACCGGCGAGCGGCCAACGATCTTTCTCCTGCGCGACGAGCGCGGTGACACGCGAGTTCATGATGTTGATCTGCATCTCTGGATGTGCGGAGCCGTCCGGAGTTTTTCTACTGCCGCGCACTTTCCAGTTATCGCCGATCAGTCCATCCGTTACATGAAGCTCCGCTTCGTCGAGCACTTCTCGTTCGTCCACATCCGGCCGTGCTACGATCAAGTGCAACACACCGTCATCTTTGGGCGTCTGGCGCAAATGGTCCAACGCCGCTTCGAGTTCCGCAGTCGTCAAATGTTTCACTTTCGGCTCCATGGCTCAATCCGAGAACGCGTTACTATACCGGAGTTTGGCGGGCGAGGCTAAAGATGGATAAACTTTGCGTCAAATGAAGAAGCTCGGATTAAAATAAACACGGATTTCCGCGGATTTCACAACTCTTAACAAATTTTTACCTCGCCTTGACATAGCCCGGTGTGTCGGGGCGTATTCTCGGCGCTGCTATGAAGTCCCGAAGAGAAACCAACACTCGTTTCCGGCTGATCTTAACGCTTGGCCTGGCCGTCGTGTTGCCCGCGTTGACACTGATCTACGTCAACTTTCAACACGTGAAGTCGATCCAGCGCGATAAGAAAGTCGAAGCACTGATTCATCGCGACTTTCAGTACCTGCTTTCAAACTCCGCCAAGAAGATGAGCCGCAAGGTTTACGAGCTGACCGAAGAGGCCAAAGCCACCTTTCCCTCTGACGATGACTCCGACGATGAGAAACGAAGAAAATTCGATCTGCTTCTGGAGAAGAACCCGTGGATCGGACACGCGTTTCTCTACGACTCCAAACAGGGAGTGCTGATTCAACAGCGCTGCGCGAACGAGAAAGAACTCGCGAGTCTGAACAAGATGTACAACGGCTGGTTCGGTCTTGAAGGTCCGTTCCTGGTGGACCAGTTGAACAAGAAACCCAAGCCGATCATGTGGTTGAGCGGGGAGTCTGATGCTTCGGACGACAGTTCCCCGTACACTACGACCGCGATCTTCACATTTCCTCAGCTCGGAAAGGATCGAACGGTACTGGGCGGCGTGAGATTCGATCCCGTTTATTTAAGGCAGAAGTTTTTCCCCGAGATACTCGAGGAATCCACTTCACTAAAACTCAACGACGATACCGGACAAAACGAGACCCAGTCGTTTTATGAGCTGACCTCGCAGGGACTGAAAGAGCACGAAGAGCAACGCCTGGCGATGCTGGTTTATCCGATGGATGCCCTGAACCGGCCGCTCGCAATGTCGGCTGGGTGGAACGGTGGCAAGCCTGAGGTTTCGCTCAACCTCGATAATGCTTTTCGCGGTCTCGTCCTTGGCATCAAGTTTCAAGGTACAACAGCACAGGCAATCGGTAATCGCTGGGTGTTTCAGAGCTTTTTGATCCTCGGAATTTTGTCGGTATTGATGATTGGCGGTCTCGTGCTGACGTATCGCAGTGTGAACAAGCAGGTGGCTCTGGCGCGTTTGAAGTCTGACTTCGTTTCGAACGTCTCGCACGAGTTGCGCACGCCACTCGCGCTGATTCGGCTCTACGCAGAAACGCTCGAGCTCGGTCGCATTACCAAAGAAGAGAAGAAGAACGAGTACTACAGCATCATTCGCAAAGAGAGCGAACGACTCACGGCTTTAATCAATAACATTCTTGACTTCTCACGCATCGAAGCGGGTCGTAAGGAATACGACTTTCGCGAAACCGATATCGCAGAGCTCGTGCGCAACACGCTCGACTCTTATCGCTTCCAGATCGAGCAACAGGGCTTTGCGCTCGAAGAGCAGATCGACACGAGCATTCCGAAGATGAAAGTCGATCGCGAGGCAATTGCACGCGCTCTCGTTAACCTCGTCAACAATGCGCTGAAGTATTCAGACAGTGAAAAGTTTTTAGGCGTCAAACTCTATCGCGATAATGCGGTGCTTAAACTCGAAGTGAGCGATCGTGGCATCGGCATCGATCGAAACGAACAGGCTCGGATTTTCGAGAAGTTTTATCGAACGTGCGATCCGCTGGTCCATAACACGAAAGGCAGCGGCTTGGGATTGTCGCTCGTGCGTCACATCACGCGCGCACACGGCGGCCAGGTTGAGGTTGAGAGCACGCCCGGTCGTGGCAGCAAGTTCACGCTTTCATTGCCGCTGGTCCAAGCGGACATTTTGTAACCTCCGTGAGGTTGTTAAAGGGGTTGAAATGACGAAAACGAAAATTCTGATTGTCGAAGATGAGCCGGCGATGGTCGCCGGCCTGCGCGACAACTTCGAATACGAGGGCTACGACGTGATCAGCGCGGAAGACGGTGTCAGCGGTCTCGATCGCGCACTCTCCGATAGTCCGGACCTCGTTGTGCTCGACGTGATGATGCCGCGCATGAGCGGTCTCGACGTTTGCAAGCAGTTGAAAGCGAAACGCCCGTCAGTTCCGATTATCATGCTCACTGCGCGCGGCCAGGAGATCGACAAAGTTGTCGGTCTCGAACTCGGAGCCGACGATTACGTCACCAAACCATTTTCAATCCGCGAACTGATGGCGCGTGTTAAAGCGGTGTTACGAAGAGTCTCTTCACCGTTACCCATGCCGGAGATCTACAAATTCAGCGACGTCGAAGTAAATATTCGCAGCAACGAAGTGCGACGTGACGGAGAAGTTGTCGATCTCTCAGCCAAAGAATTTGCGCTACTCGCATATTTCATCGCGCATCCGGTTGAAACACTCAGCCGCGATCGATTACTCGACGCAGTGTGGGGTTATGAAAATTATCCGACTACGCGCACCGTCGATACCCACATCGTGCATCTAAGGCAAAAACTTGAACCAAATCCAGAGGAGCCACGTTTCATACTTACCGTTCATGGCAGTGGATATAAGTTTGTAGGATGAGGTCTTCGGATCATGACTCCCGCACTATTCAATGGCGCCACAAGCGCAGTCGAAGCTCCCCTTGCGGAACGTTCTCCGTTATCTGAACTCGAGCTGAAGCTCGAACGGCTTCAACGCGACTACGCGGAGCTGAACACGGCGGTCTTCGAAGCGGCACAAGTACACAGGCGTTTGTGTGCGCCGAGTCTCGTGCGTCATGGTGAGTTCGACGTCGCGAGTGAGATCTTTGCGGTTCGTCACTTGCCGGGCGATTTTTTCAGTGTTGAAGAGACAGACCGAGGTCTCGTGCTCGCGCTCGGCGACATCGGCGGCAAAGGACTTGCCGCGGGAATGTGGGTGACGCACCTGATCGGCTTGATCGGTTCACACACCGCGACAAACAGCAATCCGGAATCGATTGTTGCGGCAGTGAATCGCGACATCGCTCGGCTATCGGCGGTCGAGCCGTTGAGCAGCCTGTTTGTGGCGCGACTCGATACGACGTCCGGAAAGTTGGACTATTGTAGTGCCGGACATCCGCCCGCATTGCTGCTGCGTTCGGATGGAATTCTCGAACTGCTTTCAGATGGGGGACCAGTGCTCGGAGCCGTGCCAAATGCATTTTTCGAGCGAGGCAGCGCGCAGTTGGACGCCGGCGATCTGTTGCTGGTCTCTTCTGACGGAATTCTCGAATCGTTCAACGAAGCGGAGCAGGAGTTTGGCGCGATGCGCTTGCAAACTGAATTGCGTCGCGCGCAAGGTGGTTCGGCCGAGTCGGTGCTGTTTTCAGTGCTCGGCTCAGTGCAGGACTTTGCGGCGCCGCGCCCGCTCACTGACGACATGACGCTCGTTGTTGTCAAGAACAATGGTCGGAAGTAAAGTTTCTTAAATCAATCAACCACTCGAAAGGGGAATAGTAATGGGAGACGTAAAACCGATTCCGGAGGGATACCACTCTTTAACGCCTTACTTGATCGTCGATGGCGCCGCCGATGCGATTGATTTTTACAAGAAAGCGTTTGGCGCGACTGAGCTGTTTCGCATGGAGCATCAAGGAAAGATTGGCCATGCCGAAATGAAGATTGGTAATTCACCGTTCATGCTTGCAGACGAGTGTGCTGAGATGGGATACACGGGACCGAAAGCTCATAACGGCACGCCGGTCAGTCTCATGATCTACGTTGAGGATGTGGATACGGTTTACCCGCGCGCGATCGCGGCCGGCGGCACAGAATTGAAACCGTTGCAAGATCAGTTCTACGGAGATCGCTCAGGCACGTTGGCCGATCCGTTCGGTCACGTTTGGACAATTGCAACGCACAAGGAAGACGTCACCTCCGAAGAGATCGACAGGCGCCTGAAGGCGATGGCCGCCACCGGCGGACACGGAGATTAAGTCATTAGCCACAAAAAGGCACAAAAGCCACAAAAGTTGTCCAGTTAAGAGAAGCGCGCCTTGAGTTCATTTCTTTTATGAGCCTTATGTGCCTTTTTGTGGCAAAACTTTATTGTGGCGGCGATCGGAGTTCGCGAAGGCGGCGCTCGAGGAAACGACGCTCACTGTCGTTGGTCACTAGTTCAAGAGCAGTTTGATAACTCTCAGCGGCTGCGTCGTTCGACCCGAGGCGGCGCAGCATGTCGGCGCGTGCGGCGTGCAGCAGATGATATTCATCGAGTTCACCTGCTGCTGACAACTCGTCGATCAGCTCGAGTGCGGCTTGTGGACCACGTGACATTGCGACCGCGACGGCGCGGTTTAGCGACACGATCGGCGAAGGCATAATTTGCGCCAGCACATCGTACAGTCGAACGATCTGCGGCCAGTTTGTGTCTTCGGGGCGCGCCGCTTTGCAGTGCTCGGCCGCGATCGCCGCTTCAAGCGCGAATGGACCAGGCTCACCGGCAAGTGCTTCCTGGACCAACGCGAGTGCTTCGTTGATCTGCGGTCTGTTCCAGAGCGTGCGGTCCTGCTCTTCGAGCACAACCAGATTGCCTTGTTCGTCGAGTCGTGCTTCGCGTCGTGAGTCATGTAGCAACATGAGCGCGAGGAGTGCAGTCGCTTCAGCGGGAGACTTCGGTTCGAGAAGTGAGCGAAGGAGACGTCCGAGCCGGATCGCTTCGGCGCAAAGATCGGCCCTCACGAGTGGCTCGCCGCGCGTGGGAGCGTAACCTTCAGTGAAGATCAGGTAGATTGCGGTCAGCACGGCGTCGAGTCGCGCGGACATCTCGCTCGTATCGGGCACGCGAAACGGAATTCCGGCATCGCGAATCTTCCGCTTTGCACGTACGAGTCGCTGGGCCATTGTTGCTGTCGGAACCAGAAACGCGCGTGCGATTTCATCCGTCTGAAGTCCGCCTAAAGTCCGCAGCGTGAGCGCCACTTGCGCTTCGAGTGACAGCGCTGGATGGCAACAGGTGAAAATTAAACGAAGGCGATCGTCGGGAATCTCGCTGAGGTCATCGAGGTTCGGTGCTTCAACAATCGGTTCGGAGCTGAAGTCGGGATCGGCTTGCAGTTTTTCCTGAAGACGTGTTTGACGTCGCAGCCGATCGATGGCTTTGTGTTTGGCCGTTTGAATGATCCACGCGCGGGGCGAGTCGGGAATTCCGTCACTGCGCCACTGATCGACTGCGGCTGCGAATGCGTCCTGCGCGGCGTCTTCAGCGAGTTCAAAATCGCCAAACTGACGTATCAGAGTTGCAACAATCCGACCCCAGTCAGATCGATACACTGCGTCGACGGCAACATTCGGGTTTGGAAGCACGTTTGATAATAAAAAAATTTCGGCAAACGTGTCGATTCGCGCGCCTGCCGTTCGATTTAGCAGTGGAGGCACAAATTTAATGAAATACATGTTGTTGGTTTATCTGGAAGAACGGGCGCTGAGTGACACGGAACGAGAGACCTGCTATATCGAATCGGCAGAACTGGCACGCGACCTCAGCGACAAAGGCAAGTATCTATCGGCCGGACCGCTGCATCCGGTGTCGATGGCTACGAGTGTTCGCGTGCGTAACGGCAAGCGATTGGTAACTGATGGTCCATTCGCAGAGACGCGTGAACAGCTCGGTGGCTATTACCTCATCGATGCGAACGATCTCGACGAAGCCATGAGCATTGCCGAGCGAGTTCCAGTGGCGAAAGTCGGCACGATCGAGATTCGACCTGTGTTGGAGATTACAGGACTGCCGACGGAGTAAACTTTAAGGAGCCTGACCATGAATATCCTACTCTGGATCATACAAGCACTTTTAGCGTTGATGTTTTTGATGGCCGGTGGAATGAAGCTATGGCTGCCCATAGAGGTTCTTCAAACGATGGGGCCACCCAACCAAATTCTATTTCCGGGATGGTTCATGAAGTTCATCGGTTTGTGCGAGGTGCTCGGCGCGTTCGGACTAATACTGCCGGGAGTGTTCAAGCGCCAGCAATATCTAACGGCGCTTGCAGCCATCGGGCTCACGATCATTATGATTGGCGCGGTCGTCGTTACCATGATGGGTCCCGGCTTCAAGTTCGCGATTCAACCACTTGTTACCGGACTGCTTTGCGCGTTCGTTGCGTACGGCAGGTGGAAAGTAAGACCGCTTCAGTATTCATTCAGTAACTAAATCATCTAGCCGCGGATTACACAGATGGGTTTACAAAGATGACTTTACGACGCGTCAACTGGCCGCTGTCGGTGGGCTTCGTGCTCACCATCGCGGCCTTTCTCACTTACTTCTTTGTCTTCGTGCAGTTTCCCGTCACGCGTGATTTCCCGTGGGCCAACCTGCTGCTCTTCGTCATCGCCTTAATATTTCTCTTCCTGGGCGTGCGACGCGGATTTGCATCCGACCGCCCACACCCGACGCGATCAAAGATCGTAAGTTCGATCGTAGCCACGCTTGGCGTCGTGATACTCGGGCTCTTCGTTTTCACGATCTTCGTCGCCGGACGTTGGCTCCCTGCTTCGAAAGGCGCGCCGCAGGTCGGACAGGTGGTGCCGAACTTCGTGCTCCCCGATACAAACGGAAATCAAGTCTCGCTTGATGAACTGCTAGTCTCACCGATTAACGGCAGTGCGCCGAAGGGCGTGCTGCTGGTTTTTTACAGAGGTTACTGGTGACCATCCTGCAACTCCGAGTTGCGGGGTATTGAAAAAAGTCTGGACCAGTTCAAGCAGGTGGGAATACGTCCCGTTGCGATCAGCGTTGACACTCCGCGAGAGTCGTACGAGCTGCAACAAAAGGCTGGTTACACGTTTACGTTTCTATCGGATCACAACGCGGACGTGATCAAGCGTTACGACCTGGTTCATAAGGGCGCGGGAATAAGTGGCAATGACATCGCGCGACCTGCGGAGTTTCTGATCGACACGTCAGGGACAGTGCGATGGGTGAACTTAACAGAGAACTACTGGGTTCGCGCGCGACCGGAGCAAGTGCTCGAGGTCTCGAAGTTGTTGAAGTAAAAATAGGTCCTATATTTCTATAGGACCTATCCAATCGCAACGAGCGGTCGCTTAGCCATTTCGCTGCGATCTGCCTACGCTGTAACCTTCCTCGTAACCTCGCGAGAAACTGGATCGATAAACCTCAGCGAAGTTTCCAAAACCCGCTTCCTTGAAGTAGTGAGAGCGCTGGGGATCAAAGCTCTTGTTTTTCTTACCGTCGTCCCGTCCCGTCTTGTAGCCATCGTGGTACGCCTGACTGCCAGCCTCTTCGACGTTGTCAAAGACGTAGTGGCTGTAGTAACTCCCGTAAGGGTCGTATCCCCAACCGTATGGATAACCCCACCAACTCCTATATCCGAAACCAAACGGACGATAGATGCGATAGGGGTAAGGGCGGACGATCACGATTCTGCGTCGATGCTGTGCCTGCGCTTCTCCTGAGGAGAACAAGGCAATGCCGAACAGCATCAGCACAGTGAGGGCGAGACCTCCAATCTTTCGCAAATATTTTCCTTTCATTTCTTTACCCTTCCTTGTCTAAGCCGCACTCACCAACCCGCGTGCGGCTAATCGTTTTTCATCTTTCAACACAAATTGTCGGGCTACCTCCGTTGCCGTTGGAGAGAGCCCGACTATTATTTAAGACACCAGAAGTACCCGTTTGGTTACACGCACAAGCTGTTCCAAACCGTGTTTCGCCGCATCGACGGACAGCCTTGATCAACGGTGTAACGTCACGATACTGAAGGTTGTCTCAACCGCATACTTTCCCCCGCTCAGTTGTATTCAAACTTCCTGCCTGGTTCTATTGTTCCTGACCTCTTCTGTTCTTGCTGGGTGTTCTATTGGAGTATGCTCAGCAGCATGGAAGAGGAGCTAAACTTTCGCATCATTCTTGTTGATCCGCCGCCGGGTGTCGATTACGGATTGCAGAAGGGTGGCGGCAACGACTACGAGGTCGTCCAAAAACAGCGATCAAAATCCGGTGACTTGAAGTTTGAGTTCAGTGCGCGCGTGAAGGAAGGGAAGGATGGTCAACCGGTGCTGCTCGGCCAGTTCACGCAAGGTCCGGTCGACGGGCGATTCGCTTATCTCGATATCGGCACTTACGCCGGCCAGACTGACACCCAGTGGAGTCGCCGGCTCAAGATTCCCTTTCGTGACATCACGTGGGACGTAGTCAAGAAAGCTTCCAGAGGCAAACGCGTACTCGAGACGCGTGTGCCAGGCAAAGGGAAGGACGGCAGTCCGAGTTGCGCGACTGTAAAACCTTTTGCCGGCTGGAAGATCGTCTAGCGCGCGCGCGCGAATGCGCCTTCGAAGTAAACCGGTTCCAAGCCCGTCGCCCAGTATTCGACGGCGCCACGATTCGATTGTGAAGTTTCCTGATTGGTTTGCAACGTTCGTTTACCCGGATTGGTGGGATGAAACTCGAGCCAACCAATCCACGTGCCGTCTCGTCGTTGTTCT
>Ga0070681_10001189_pt1 | contig 22549 bp, 25 predicted proteins | sample KBSC83BmetaG_FD_65650 | JGI IMG/M metagenome (GOLD analysis project Ga0070681, IMG submission 65650) | Corn rhizosphere microbial communities from Kellogg Biological Station, Michigan, USA - KBS C8-3B metaG | ecosystem: Host-associated > Plants > Roots > Rhizosphere | place: USA: Michigan...
AATCGGGGGCTGCCTGACGCCGCGGACCCCTGGTTCGCCCGGACCCGCCGTCCGGATAGAGGCGCCGCCGCGCTGCGCTCAGGCGCCAACGTGCTGTTGCTCGACGAGCCTTCGAACGATCTGGACGTCGAGACGCTGAGGGCCCTTGAGGAAGCGCTGCTCGAATTCGCCGGCTCGGTGCTCGTCATCTCGCACGACCGCTGGTTCCTCGACCGCATCGCCATCCACATCCTCGCGGTGGAGGACGATTCGCAGTGGGGCTTCTTCCCCGGCAACTAACAGGAATACGAGGCCGACAAGAAGAAGCGCCGCCGCGAGGAAGCCGCCAGGCCGCACCGCATCCGGTTCAAGGCGCTGAAGTAAATCGCGGCGCTGGCTTGCGGCTGTGGAAGGCGTACATGCCGGCGAGGATAGTAGAGCCCATGAACAGCACGGCGCCATAGACGGCCAGCCTGAAGAGGAAGACCTGCGCCGGCAAGCTTTCGCCGAATGGGTGCAAAGCGAGGAGGAGGGCGGTTCCCGCGGAGCAAGCTGCCAGCGACAGGAGGACGGCGTAGCGCCATCGATCGTCGCGCGCGATGGCTAGGAGCGATGGGCGCCGCTGCGGCCCGAGCCATGCGCAATACGCCGCCACCAGCGCGGCGAGCCCGACCAGCGTGCTCAGGTGCTGCAGCGCTTCGTACACCGGCACTTCACCGATCCACGGCATCGCAACGGTGCCTTGCAACGCGGCGAGATGCTCGACGCTCCAGCCGGTCCGATGCGTGAACGAGTCCCACGCGATGTGGCTCCAGGCGCCGAGAAGAATGGAGATGCACGAGCGCAGGACGTTGCCGATGTCCGGAGCCCAGGGTTGCGACACGAGCGGTTCGAGCGCGTCACGGTGCGGCTGCGGCAGCAGGTGCCAAAGCGGCTCGCGGACCGCGGAGAAGCCCGTGAGCAGCGCGAAGCCGATCGGCACGCAGACCAGCAGGCTGCCCGCGAGCGTGTGGGCGTAGGTGGCGAGCGCAAAGAGGCCGAAGTGGTAGCCGAAGTCCGGCATCAGCGAGCCGATGACGAGTGCCGTGAAGTGGAGGTGGCGCGGGCAAAGCCGGCGCATCGGCAGGACGGCGGCGGGATGGGCGAACGTCCACGGCATGCGGCCAGCTTATCTGGCGAAGATGGCGGGAAAAGGGCGCGCGCTCGTGCCGCTCTAGTTCTTCCGGCCCAGCTGGCTCAAAGGTAGGGTGCGAAGAGCCGCGCCGCGCCGTCGCGCAGCTTCGTCCACAGCGGCCGCTCATTGATCTCCGCCAGCGCGAGCGACCGCGACTGGCCGATGCGCGCCTGGATGAGGCCGTCCATGTGCGCGCCGAGCTCGACCGAGTAGCACTCGACGTTCACCTCGAAGTTCAGGCGCAGGCTGCGCGCGTCCCAGTTGGCCGAGCCGAGCAGCGTCCACGCGCCGTCCACGACGAGCAGCTTCGAGTGGTCGAACGGCCCGGGGCGCATCCAGATGCGGCAGCCGTGGTCGAGCACCTGCCAGAACTGCCCGTACGCCGCCCAGTGCACGTGCGGCAGGTCGCTCGTCTGCGGGATGACGATGTCGACCTCGACGCCGCGCAGCGCCGCCGCGTTGAGCGCCGAGATGAGCGTCGGGTCGGGAATGAAGTAGGGCGTGAGCACGCGCACCGAGCGCTGCGCGGCGTTCACGCCGCCGACGATCGCCCAGCGCACGCGCTCGATGGACTCGTCCGGGCCCGCCTCGATCGCCCGTGACAGCACCTCCCCCGCCGGCGCGAGCGGCGGGAACCACTTCGGGCCGGGCAGCGCTTCCTCGGTGGTGAACTGCCAGTCGTTGGCGAACACCTCCATCAGCTGCCCGACCACCGGGCCGCGCACGCGGAAATGCAGGTCGCGGAACGCCTGGTCGGGCGCCTCGGGTTTCCAGTAGCGGCAATCCACGTTCATGCCGCCGGTGAAGCCGAGCGTGCCGTCGACCACCAGGATCTTGCGATGGTTGCGCAGGTTGAGCGCGTGCAGGCGCGCCGGCACGATCGGCGGATTGAAGACCGCCACGTTGACGCCGGCGGCGCGCAGCGGCTTCACCGCGGTGGAGCTCGACCAGCGCGCGTCGACGTCGTCGATCAGCACGCGCACCTCCACGCCGCGCTGCGTCGCGGCGGCGAGCGCGTTGACGAACTCGGCGCCGATGCCGTCGCCGTCGAAGATGTAGGACGCCATGGCGATGGACGATTTCGCGCCGTTGATCGCTGCCAGCATCGCCGGGTACGCGTTCGGTCCGTCGACCAGCGGCTCGATCGAATTGCCGGGCAGCAGGGGTCGCTCGCAAACGCGGCCGACGAGGCGCGCGAGCGGCACGAAATGCGTGCCGGGATCGCCGGGCGGGAACTGCGAGTCGCGGCGCTGGCGCACCATGCGCGAGCGCATGCGCACCGCGCGGCGCTGCACGCGGTTCACGCCGAGCACCGCATAGGCGAGGGCGCCGAGCGCCGGCAGGATGAGCACCACCAGCACCCAGATCGACGCCGAGCGCGAGTCGCGCTTGTAGATGACGGCGTGGCCGGCCGCCAGCACCGCCGCGAGGACCGCGGTGACCGCGAAGGCGATGTCGATGACATCCTTCATGGCCCGCGAGCATGCCTGAACTCGCGCACCCCGTATTGGTCTGGTTTACATGCGCGCCATCACGCTTGCCCCGGGGAAGAAGGAGTCGCTCCGCCTGGAGGAGCAGCCGGAGCCGCCCGCGTCCCAAGGCGCGCTCCTCGTGCGCGCCCTGGCGGTGGGGGTGTGCGGCACCGACCGGGAGCTGGTCGACGGCCTCTACGGCGCCGCGCCCGAGGGCCGCGAGCGGCTGGTCCTCGGCCATGAGTCGCTCGGACGGGTGGCGAGCGCGCCGGCCGGCTCAGGCTTCGCCATCGGCGACATCGTGGTCGGCATCGTGCGCCATCCGGACCCGGTGCCCTGCCCGAACTGCGCGCTCGGCGAGTGGGACATGTGCCGGAACGGCCTCTACACCGAGCGCGGCATCAAGCAGGCCGACGGCTTCTGCGCCGAGCGCTGGCGCTCCGATCCGGGCTTCACGGTCAAGGTGAGCCCGGTGCTCGGGCTCGCCGCGGTGCTGCTCGAGCCGGCGAGCGTGCTCGCCAAGGCATGGGAGCACGTCGAGCGCATCGGCCGCCGCTCGCGCTGGGCGCCACAGCGCGTGCTCGTCACGGGCGCCGGTCCCGTCGGCCTGATGGCGGCGCTGATGGGCATGCAGCGCGCGCTCGAAGTGCACGTCGTCGATCACAACAGGAGCGGCCCGAAGCCCGCGCTCGTCGAGGAGCTCGGCGCGACCTACCACACGAAGTTCCCGCCGCTCGAGTTCGACGTCGTCATCGAGTGCACCGGCGCGCCGGGCGTGATCGTGCAGGCGGTGAGCGGCAGCGCGCCGGGCGGCATCGCCTGCCTCACGGGCCTCGGCGGCAAGCAGCACACCGCCTCCTTCGACGTCGCCACGCTCAACCAGTCGATGGTGCTCGAGAACCGCGTCGTCTTCGGCTCGGTCAACGCCAACCTGCGCCATTACCAGCAGGCCGCCGACGCGCTCGCCCGCGCGCCGCGCTCGTGGCTCGACTCGATCATCACGCGCCGCGTGCCGCTCGATCACTGGCGAGAGGCGTACGAGAAGCGCCCGGGAGATGTCAAGACCGTGCTCGTCTTCGAGGGCTGATGGAGACGCCACATCACGTCTGGGTCCCCGCGTTCGCGGGGGCGACAGGACCCGCTTGAGGATCGAGGACTACGCGCTGATCGGCGACTGCCAGTCGGCGGCGCTCGTCTCGCGCGACGGCTCGATCGACTGGCTCTGCTGGCCGCGCTTCGACTCGCCGGCCTGCTTCGCCGCGCTCCTCGGCACGCCGGAGAACGGCCGCTGGCGCATCGCGCCGGTCGGCGAATACAGGAGCGTGCGCCGCTATCGGCGCGGCACGATGATTCTCGAGACCGACTACGAGACCGCCGACGGCGCGGTCACGCTCATCGATTTCATGCCGGTGCGCACGCAGAATCCGGACCTCGTGCGCATGGTGGTCGGCCGGCGCGGACGCGTGAAGCTGGCGATGGAGTTCATCGTGCGCTTCGAATATGGCAGCGCGGTGCCCTGGGTGACGCGGCTCGGCGAGCACCGCGGCATCCGCGCCATCGCGGGGCCGGACAAGGTGCTGCTCTGCTCGCCGGTGTCCCTGCGCGGCAGGGACCTGACGACGGCGGCGACGTTCGAAGTCGGCGACGGCGAGCGGCTGCCGTTCATCCTCACGTACTGTCCGTCGCACTTCAAGGACCCGCAGCCGATCGATGCCGAGCGCGCGCTGGCACAGTGCGAGGCGTTCTGGAGGAACTGGTGCGAGCGCTGCAGCGTGCACGGCGAGTGGTCGGAGCTCGTGGCGCGCTCGCTCATGACGCTGAAGGCCCTCACTTACGCGCCCACCGGCGGCATGGTGGCGGCGCCGACCACCTCGCTGCCCGAACACATCGGCGGCGTGCGCAACTGGGACTATCGGTATTGCTGGCTGCGCGACGCGACGCTGACCCTGCTCGCGCTCATGAACGGCGGCTACCAGGAAGAAGCCATCGCCTGGCGCGAATGGCTCGCGCGCGCCATCGCGGGCAGCCCGAACCAGATGCAGATCATGTACGGCCTCGCCGGCGAGCGGCGGCTCGATGAGCGCGAGCTCGATTGGCTGCCCGGCTACGAGGGCTCCGCGCCGGTGCGCATCGGCAACGCGGCCTCCGGACAACTGCAGCTCGACGTGTACGGCGAGGTGATGGACGCCCTGCACGTCGGCCGCAAGAGCGGCCTCGCCACGCACGAGCCCGTATGGGCGGTGCAGCGCGCGCTGCTCGAGCACCTGGAGAAGGTGTGGACGGAGCCCGATTCCGGCATCTGGGAAGTGCGCGGCCCCCCGCGGCACTTCACCCACTCGAAGGTGATGTGCTGGGTGGCGTTCGACCGCGCGGTCAAGGCGGTCGAGCAGTTCGGGCGCGAAGGCCCGGTGGAGCGGTGGCGCGAGATCCGCGAACGCATCCACGACGACGTCTGCAAGAACGGCTGGAACGAAAAGCGCGGGGCGTTCGTGCAGTTCTACGGCTGCGACGAGCTCGACGCGAGCCTGCTCCTGCTGCCGATCACCGGCTTCCTGCCGTGCAGCGATCCGCGCGTGCGCTCGACCATCGAGGCGATCCAGCGCGACCTGACGCAGGACGGCTTCGTGATGCGCTACCGCACCAAGGAATCGATCGACGGCCTGCCGCCGGGCGAGGGCGTGTTCCTCGCCTGCAGCTTCTGGCTCGCCGACTGCCTGATCCTCCTCGGCCGGCGCGACGAGGCCTACGCGCTCTTCGAGCGCTGCTGCCGCCTCGCGAACGACGTCGGCCTCCTCGCCGAGGAGTACGACCCGCGCTCGCGCCGCCAGCTCGGCAACTTCCCCCAGGCGTTCACCCACGTCGCCCTGGTCAACACCGCCATGAACCTGTCGCGAGAATCGAAGCCCGTCGAGCAGCGCGCCGAAAAAAAGGCCGCCTAGGGGCACAATTCGCCCATGACGAAGACCAGGAAGGAAATCGCCGTTCTGGAGGAGCGCTTGCGTCAGGCGGAGCTGGGACCGGACCCTGAAACGTTCGAGGACCTGCTGGCGGACAACGTCGTGCTCGTCGATCAAAGCGGAACGCCGGCGCTCGCCAAGCAGAAGGTCGTGGAAGCACACCGCGCCGGCAAGGGCCCGAAATTCACAAGCGTCGAGATGAGCGAGGTGCAGGTCACGGAGCAGGGGTCCGTCGCCATCGTGACCTGTACCGGCCAGTTCGCGGGCCCGCAGTGGAGCGGCACGCTCAAGTTCATGCGGGTGTGGCAGCGGAAGAACGGACGGTGGCAGATCGTCGCCGGCTCGATCCACCAATAACGGGCGGCGCTAGCCCGGGATCGGCGGCCGATTCTGAGCGGCGATGCTAGCATCGCAGCCGAGGAGGAGTTCACCATGCCCATGCGCATCGCACTGCTGGCGCTGCTGTCGTTCGCCCTTCCCGCTGCCGCGCAATATCCGGACAAGCCGCTCACCTTCTACGCCGGCTATCCGCCGGGTGGGCTGGTCGACGTCGTGACGCGGCTCGTCGCCGAGGGGATGAAGCCGAAGTTCCCGAAGGGCATCAACGTCATCAACAAGCCGGGCGCGGCGGGCGCGCTCGCCGTCGCCGAAGTGGTGCGCAGCGCGCCCGACGGCTACAGCATCGTTCTCACGCCGCACTCGGCGCTGGTCATCGCGGCGCAGATGCAGAACCTCGCCTACAAGACGCCCGACGACTACGACACCGTCATCAACGTCGTCTCGTACTACCCGATGATCGCGGTGCGCACCGAGTCCCCGTACAAGACGATCCAGGACCTCGTCGCCGATGCGAAGGCGAATCCGGGCAAGCTGCGGGTCGGCTCGCCGGGCGAGGGCACCTCGAGCCACCTGAACCTCGAGGAATTCATGCGCGTGACCGGCACGAGGATGATCCACGTGCCGTTCCAGGGCTGGGCGCAATCCAGCCCCGCGCTACTGGGCGGCCATATCGAAGCGGCGGTGGCGCAGCCCGGCGAGCTGAAGGGCGCGGTCGACGGCAAGCGCATGCGCGTGCTGGTCAACTTCCGGCCCGAGCGGCTGCATTCCTTCCCGGACGTGCCGACCGCCAAGGAGCTCGGCTGGGATGTCGCGAACGGCGTGTGGTACATGATCCTCGCGCCGAAAGGCACGCCGGCGAACGTCGTGCAGTACGTGCACGATGCGGCGAAGACTGCGATCGACGATCCGAAGTTCGCCGCCGACATGGCGAACCGCGGCATCGACGTCGACTACCGCCCGGGCAAGCAGCTGCACGCCGATCTCTGGCGCGAGTACAAGCTGCACACCGAAATCCTGCAGCGCATCGGCCTGCTGAAGAACTAGAGCCGAATTAATTCGTTCACCTTTTCCGGTGATTCGATATGGGGGACGTGGCCGAGGTTCGGCAGGGACTTGTATTCGCCGCGCGGGTAGGCGGTTGCGACCGTCCTGCAGCCGGCTTGCGGCGTGATGCGGTCCTCCGTGCCGCAGGCGACCAGCACCCTCTTCTGGAACCTGCGCGCATCCCGGGCGAGGTCGCCCTGCCCGAGGCAATGCACCGCCTTGCGGTAGGTCTCGCGCGACACGCGCCGCTGCGTCCAGCGGCAGAGCTCGAGCGCGATCGGCGGCGAGTCCTTCGCCACGACGGTCGGTGCGCGCTGCTCGGCGAGGCCCTCCGCGCCGAGCTCGTCGTACTGGCGTAGCCGCTCCTCCGTGCGCGCCGCATCGCCGGCATATCCGGGCGCCGGGCCGAGGAGGATCAGGCCGCGCACGCGCTCCGGCCGGGCGGCGGCGTACGCGCCCGCCATCAGGCAGCCGAGCGAGCTCGCCACCAGCATCACATCCTTTAGCAGCAGCCGGTCGAGGAACTCGTGCAAAGCCTGCGCGTAGTCGGCGGGCGTCGGCTTCGCCATCGGCAGGTTCTCCGAGCCGCCGTAGCCCGGCGCGTCCCAGGCGATGAGCCGGTAGCCCTTCAGCGTCTCGAGCTGGAACAGCCAGCCCGCCGAGCCCGAGCCGATGCCGTGCAGGAGGACGAGGGCCGGACCGGTGCCGGTTTCCCGGTAGCTGATCGACTTCGACCGGCGGGGCGCGAACCGCCCAATGCGTTCATCGAGCATGGTCCGCTATTCTCGCCCGGATGCGAACCGCGGAAATCGTCGGCGGCGGCTTTGCCGGCCTGGCGGCGGCCTGTGCGCTCGCGCAGCGCGGCTGGCGCGTGCGGCTGCACGAGCGGGCGGGCGAGCTGCGCACCGCCGGCGCCGGTATCAACGTCTACGAGAACGGCCTGCGGGTGCTCGAGGCGCTCGGCGCGCTCGAGCACACGATCCGCGACGGCGCTCAGGCCAGGCTGCGCGAGACGCGCGACCAGAACGACCACCTGCTCTCCGTGCACCACTGGCACGTGCGTGTCTACGGCGTGCTGCGCCAGCGCATGATCGACGCGCTCGCCGCCGCCGCGCGCCGCGCCGGCGCGGAGATCATCACCGGCTCCGAGGGAATTTCCGCTTCACCAGACGGCGAGCTCCAGTTGGCCAGCGGCGAGCGTGTGCGCGCAGATCTCGTCGTGGCGGCGGACGGCGTCAATTCGCGTCTGCGCGACGCGCTCGATCTGGTCGCCGTGCGGCGGTATCTGCGCGACGGCTGCATCCGCGTGCTTATCCCGGCGCGCAGCCGGGAGGAGGGCCTCGACACGCGCACCATCGAATACTGGTCGGGCCACCGGCGCCTTCTCTACAACCCTTGCAACACCGAGCAGCTCTACCTCGCGCTGTCGATGCCGCACGACGACGAGGCGGGCCGCGCGCTGCCGGTCGACAAGGCGCTGTGGACGCGCTCCTTCCCGCATCTCGCGGATCTCATCGGCCGCATCGGCAACGGCGGCCGCTACGACCGCTTCGAGTACATCCGCCTCACGCGCTGGTCGTCGGGACGCGTCGCGGTGCTCGGCGACGCCGCGCACGCGCTGCCGCCGAACATCGGCCAGGGCGCCGGCTGCGCGATGATGAACGCGCTCTCGCTCGCCGTTTTCCTGGACCGGTTCCCGGAAGTGGAACGTGCATTGGCGGCATGGGAACAGGCCGAACGCCCGCTCACCGACCACAGCCAGCGCATCTCGCGCCTCTATGGCATGCCGACCTTCTGGCCGGCGCCGCTGCGGCGCATGTTCTATTCGCTCGCCGGCCGCTCGCGCTGGCTCACCGAGCAGCGCACGCGCACCGCTCGCCACATCCCTACAGGAACCTGAAATTAGGGACAGACCCTAATTATTTTAAAAATAGGGTCCGTCCCTATTTATTGGCGATCTCGTCGTAGCCGCGGCCGAGGAACTGGATGAAGCAGAAGCCGTGGCCGAAGGGATCGGCGAGCACGGCAAGCTTGCCGTACGAGTGAACCGCCGCGGGCTGCTCCAGCCTGGCGCCGGCTGCGAGCGCTCGTTCGACGGCGGCGTCGATGTCCTCGACGACGAAGTCGAGGTGCACGGGAGTCCAGTGGCGCTCGTAGGTGCGTGGATTGCCGGCCGCCGTAGCGGGTTGTCCAGGCTTCTGCAGCAGCAGGTAGAACGGCGTGCTGGTGCCGAGCAGCTCCACGGCGAAGGTGCCGAAGCGGCGCCCGACCTGGAGGTCGAAGGCCGCCGAATAGAAGCGCACCGCCTTCTCGAGATCGTCGACGTCGAGGTTGACGAGGACGTCCACTAGCGCTTCAAGTACAGAACGCCGAGGAGCGTGGCGCACGCCAGCAGGATGGCCCAGCTGAAGAGCTCGCCGACGAGGCCGCTATGGCCGCCCATGGACATGAGCATGAGAAGCACAGCAGCAAGGCAGACGACCACCCACAGCGCCAGCACGGTATAGCCGAGCGCGAGTGATGGCGGCGGCTTCTGCCGCCGCCGGCGCACGATCCATACGATGGCGGCGACCGGTGTTCCCCAGAAGAGCACCGGGCCGAGCGTCATGAAGACAGGCTCCATGCGCTACTTCGCGCTGCCGAGCCAGCCCTTCTCGGAGAGGTCGAAGATCACGCCGTCGGGGTCCTTGTACTTCACCTCGAAGTTGGCCTCTTCCTTGGACTTGCCGAGGGTGAAGAAGAACTTGCCGCCGGCCGCTTCGACGCGCTTCTTCGCCTCTTCGAGATCGTCGACCACGAAGCCGAAGTGGTGCGCGCCGACGAAGCTCGCCGCGTCCTTCAGCCCGGAGCCGGATTCGCCTTTGTATTTGAGCAGGGCGAGGTTGATGACGCCGTCGGAGAGGTAGATGCCCGAGCCCATCTCCAGGTGCTCCTCGCCGACGCGCTTCAGGTCGAACACTTTTTCGTAGAACGCGGCGGCGCGCTCGAGATCCTTGACGACGACCGCGATGTGGCGCAGCTTGGCCATGGCCCAGTATAGGACTATTGCGGCGCGCGGATGTGCATGTCCTGCGCGAGCTTCGACCACTTGGCGAGGTCGAATTCGATCGTTTTCCTGAACTCGGCATCCTCGAGCCAGATCGACTCGAGCCCGGTCTTCGCGAGGCGCTCGCGCACCTGCGGATCGTCGAAGGCGCTCTTCACGCCGGCGCGGATTTTCTCCAGCACCGGCGCCGGCGTGCCGGCCGGCGCGAAGAGCCCGTACCAGGTGGAGATCGTGACGTCGGGCATGCCCTGCTCGGCGATCGACGGGATATCCGGCGAGAGCGGCGAGGGCCTGGGTCCCAGCGTGCCGAGGGCGACGAGCTTGCCGGAGCGCACCTGCGGTAGCGCCTGGAACGACGGCGAGCAGTACATCGAGATCTCGCCCGTCATCGTCGCCTGGATCGCGGGCGCCGCGCCCTTGTACGGAATCTCCGTGAGCTCGATGCCGGCCGCGCGCTTCAGGAGCTGGATGCACATGTAGCTCGCCGACGCCTGGCCGGACGAGCCGAAGGTGAGCGCGCCGGGCTTCGCCTTCGCCGCAACGACCAGATCCCTGACCGAACGGATGCCGAGCGCCGGATTCACCGCGAGCAGGGACACGCCCTGCGCCACCGCCGCGATCGGCGCGAAGTCATTGCGCGCGTCGTACGGCGTCTTGCCGATGGCCGGCGACATGACGATGGGGAAGTCCGGCGTGAAGAGCAGCGTGTGGCCGTCGGCAGCCGCCTTCGCCACCTGCAGGGTGCCGATCGCGCCCGCGGCGCCGTCGCGCACTTCGACGATGACCGGCTGTCCCCACGACTCGGACAGCCGCTGTGCCGCGATGCGTGCCAGCGCGTCCGGCGGCGTGGCGGCCGGGTAGGGCACGACGATGCGCACGGCGCGCGACGGGAAGGCGTCCTGCGCCAGGCATGGCGCCGGAACGAGCAACAGCAGGCAAGCGAAAGATCGGATCATGGGTCTTAGCGGCGTTTCGGAAGGTCCAGGCGCACGGCGCGCGCGAGATCGGCCTTCACCAGCTCCTGGCTGCGCTCGTAGACGATCTCGCGTCCCATCGCGTTGCCGGCATACGCCAGGGCGTTTCGGGTGGGCGAGAGCTGGCAGCGCACGCTGTGCACGCCCTCGCCGAGCACCACCTCGATGCTTTCGGCGCGGTAGTGGAGCACCTTCACTTCCACCGTCTGGCCGGAAGAGGTGACGCGGACCGTGATCTTGTCGGGAATCATGTCGCAGCTCCCTGGTTTAGCCGTTGGCGCACCAGCTCGATGTGCTGGCGCAGCGAGTAGAGCTCGTCCGCGTAGGCGAGCGGCACGCGGATCGACGACACCCGCGCCTCGAGCTTGTCGAGCGAGCTCACCAGCTCGGGGCGCGGCCGCTCGCCTTCCTCCAGCTCGGCCTCGATCAGCCGCAGGTTGCGGTACCAGCGGAAGATGCGCGAGCGCACGCGGAAGCGGTAGAGCGGCGGCACGAGGCGCGACACCGGGATCAGGATGGCGACGATGGAGAAGAGCGCCACCCACATGCGGTCGACCAGGTTCGCCAGCCAGAACGGCAGGTAGCGCTGCAGGAGCGGCGGCCCCAGCCGGTAATAGCGTTCGGCGTCCTTGGCGAGCGCGAACTCGCTGTGCTCGGCGCTCGGGAACACGCCGGCGCGCGCCACCCAGCCGGGTGCGGAATGGATGCGCGAGGCCGCCTGCACGAAAAGCTGCACCAGCGCCGGGTGCGTACCCTCCCGCGCGACGAGCGACGTGGTGGTGGCGATCAGCTGCAGGTCGCGCGGCGGCACGTTGCGCGCGAGATCCGCCACGCCGCGCGGCAGCGTCACCGGGCTGATGTAGCGGTAGTGGCGCGCGTAGGCCTCGGCCTGCGCGAACTCGAAGAGCTTCACGTTCGGCGTCTGCAGCAGCATCTGCACGAACGGCGCCTCGGGCGCTGAGACGAGGAAGATGGCGTCGTACTTGCCGTCGATGAGGCCGATCACGGCCTCCTGGTCGGACACCGAGGAGCGCGTGAACTCCTCGCGGTCGATCTGGTTCGCGCGCAGCAGCCGCATGGAGATGCCCGGCGTGCCGCTGCCGCGCAGGCCGAGGTTGACGCGCTTGCCGCGGAGCTGCGCGAGGTCGGTGAACTGCCTGAACGAATCGGCGCGGTAGAAGATCCACACCGGCTCGAAGAACAGGCTGCCGAGCGACATGATCGGCTCGGCTTCCTCTTCCTCGCGCGTGCGGATCGTCTCGCTCGCGCCGCCCTGCACGAACGCGACGTCGACCCTCTGCTTGCCGTCGCGCAGGAGCACCAGGTTCTCGCGCGAGCCCGCCGTGTTGCGCAGCTCCACCGTGATGCCGTAGCGCTTCAGCTCCTGCTGGTAGCGCTTGCCGAACTCCGCGTATGCGCTGTTCTCGGGGCCGGTGCCGAGGACGATCCTCTTCGGCGGCGTCGGATCGAGGAACCAGTAGGCGACGACGAGCAGCGCGACACCGAGGAGGAGGAACGGGCCCCACGCGACCATCAGGTCGCGGACGGAGATCAGCGTTTCGCGGACGACGCGCGGCACTACGCGCGGGCTTGGAACGTCATGGACTCCGAGTCTACTTCAGCCCCGGTGGCCGCCCCCGCCGTGTCCGGAGCGTCCGCCGCCATAGCCACGCGCACTGCCGCCGGTGAAGGCGTGGCCGCTGTTGCCGTGGACATAGGCATTGCCGCGAGGCATGGGCGTCGGCGGCGTATGCATCGACGGCGGCGGCGCGGTGTGGCTCTGCACGATCGGCGCGCGCCGCGACTCCGGCGTCGGGTGGTACGGCTGCCATTGGGGCTGCCGTGCCGCCGATTGCTGTCCGCGCCACTGGTGTCCTTGCCACTGCTGCTGCGGCCGAGGCGAGACGGCGCGCGGCGTGGGCATCTGCGGCGCGAGCGGCCGGATCTGGCCGACCGGCTGGCGCACGTAGGCGGGATGCCACACATGGCCAGGGTAGGCGATGCGCACGGGGGCGACGATGCGAGTGACGAACACCGGATGCGCGACCCACGGCCGCCACACGATCGGATAGATGGCCGGCCACCACCAGGCGCCATAAACCACCAGCGGGTCGTAGTAGGGCGCATAGACGACGTTCGGGTAGGTGGGCTGGACGTAGATGGCGTCGTTCTGCTGGTAGACGGTCTGCTGGTCGGTCGACTGCAGGTTGCCCGTCGACTGCGCGCGGGCGCGCAGCCCCTGGATCGACGCGGCGAGCGCCGGATACTGGTTCTGGTACGCCTGCCCGAGGTCGGTCACCCACTGCAGGTTCTCGCCCATGCGCGCGAGCACGTCCGGATAGGTGACGAGCGCCTTCACGCTCGGATGCCACTGCTCGCCGTCCACCGCGCGCAGCGCGGCGTCGCCGGTGACGTTCGGATTCGCCGCCGACCAGTCGGCCGCCGCCTTCACGTCGAACGGCGTGAGCGACGCGGTGAGGATGTTGGTCAGCAGCGGATCGGGATACAGGGCGATGGGCGCGAGCATCGCGTCGAGCTCCGCCGGCGTGTACGTCCGTGCCTGCTGGGCATGGGCGCCGAACGCGACCACCAGTCCGAACACGAGAGCGAGGAGCGGTTTCACGAGGGTCAATGTAGGCCTGCGGCCGTCGCTCTGCTGAATCAATGTGTAACCAGATGTGTGTCATGGGCACGGAAAGTGCACCCCCGCGGGCATGCGAGTCGCCGCCGCCGTCTTCCTGCTGCTCTGCGCAACCGCCGCCCACGCCGACAAGGAGTCGATCGAACGCTATTTCCAGGCCCTCGACCTGAACGGCGACGGCTACGTCTCCCTAGCGGAGGCGGCCGGCGACCCGGTGGTGGTCACGCGCTTCGACAAGGGCGACCGCAATCGGGACGGCAAGCTGTCGGAAAAAGAGTTCGCCAATCTCCATAAGGTGAAGCTGCGCGTGGCCCGGGCGCGGAAGGACAAGCAGGACGTTTCCGCCGCCACGGGCGGGACGCGGCGCAAGGAAGTGAAGAAGGCGAGCGCCGCGGCGGGCGACTAGCCGTGCAGCCTTAGCCGGACATCTTCCAGCACGCGATCGGCGGTGCGCGGCATGTTCTGGCGAAGCCAGAGGAGCGCGGCCTGTCCCACGGGCATCTCCGTTTGCGGCCGATACCGGGCGGCGAGGCTGATGAGCATCTGCGCGAGCGGCTGGTCGAGCGTCGCCTTCGCCGCGTCGAGCACGGCGTGGTTGAAGCGCTCGTAGTCGCGCGCCGGAATCAGGTGGGTGTGGCAGCGACACACGCTTTCCAGCGCGCCGCCGTACGCGTCGGCCTGCAGCGGATCCATGGCGTACGCGCAGAGGAGCGAGAACGGCTGCTCGCGGCGCAGGTCGTTCCAGAAATCTTCGAGACGAAGCGCCGCTGTCCGCTCGCCGCGCTGCCACAGGATGTCCACCATCTCGCCATAGGCCCGCACGCCGGGATATTGCAGCCGCAGCTCGCGAATGGCGCCGCCGCAGACGCGCTGGAATGCCTTCCACTCCGGCATGCCGTCGACCATGAAGGCGGCGAGCGTCTGGTCCGCGTCCAGCATGTGCACCGCGTTGGCGCCACGGAGGCCGGCGGCGAAAAGCCGGCGGTTTTCCGGCCGGGCGATGACGAGCCCGGCTTCGCCGAGGCGCAGTCCCTCGCGCAGGTAATGCGTGACCGCCTCGGCGAGGAAATCGCGGTCGCGATAAACCTGCACCAGGTGATCGTGCGCCGGATGCTGGAGGAGCTCGCGCCAGCTCATATCCGGGACGTACAGAGGGCCTTGATGCGAAGCGAGGCGGTGGCGCCGTCGAGCTCGAGGTCCTCGCCGCAAATGCGCAGGCCCGCATAGTCTTCGCCCAGCGCCCGTTCCTCCTGCTGCGTCCAGAACGCGAGCTCGTTGCGCCACTCACCGTCGCGCAGGATCTCCAGCTGGTCCGGCGAGTATTGGCCGCCGACGAGCGCCGCCACCGCGGGCGAGGGCGTCTCGGTCAGCCACAGGCAACGCTCGCCCTCCGCCAGCCCCTGGCGGAAGTACGGCACGAGGAGCGCGAGGAGCTCGTCCTGGTCTCGATAGCGGAAGCTGAGGCGCTCGCCCCAGCGGAAGGCGAGGCCGGTTGCCTCGGCGGCGGGAACGGCGATCAGTCCGCGGCCGACCAGGCGGACGAGCACCTCCGCCGCGCTGTCGGCGTCGAGGCCGTCGATGCGGACCGGCAGCATGTCGATCAGGCTCTGCATCGAATGGCGCTCGCGCGCGATACCCAGCGCGGCTAGCTGGCGGCGCAACGGTTCACGCGGCAGGGCGGTCGGGTAGTTCAAGCTTGTTGCGCCCCAGTCTACGCGGCGGCCCGGCGGTCCTCTATAGCGGGTTTGGGTAGTTGCGCGTCGCTATTCGCCGACAAGCGGCTACGCGTGGCCACGATGGCCTTGACCGGGAGGTGGTCCGAGGCCCGCTCGGCGAGGGGCGAACGGTGCGCCTTCAGCGCGAGCAGCGCCGGCCGCGGGCGCGCCCACACCCGGTCGAGCGCGAACAGCGGCCAGCGCGACGGGAACGAGCGCTCGACCACCGAGCGGCCGAGCAGGCGGTTGAACCAGCGCACCGGGCGGCTGAAGGGGAACCACTCGTTGATGTCGCCCAGCACGACGAGGCGCTCCTCGGTGTTCTTCACCATCTCGAGGAGCTTCCTCACCTGCCAGCGCCGCTCGGCGGCGAACAGTCCCAGGTGCGTGACGATGACGCGGACCTTCTCGTCGCATACCTCCAGGTCGACGTCGAGCGCGCTGCGCGGCTCGCGCCTGCCGTAGCCGAGATACAGGCTGCGCACGTCGAGGATCTTCCGCCGCGTGAGGAGCGCGTTGCCGAAGGGCCCGTCGTGCTTGACCAGCGTGACCCCCGGCACGACCTGCATGCCGAGGCGCCGGCCGATGTAGTCGAGGCGGTAGTCGACTTCCTGCAGCCCGACGGTGTCGCAGCCGAGCTCGCCGATCACGTCGGCGATGCGCGCCGCGTCCTTCTTCCCGTCGGTGCCGACGCAGCCGTGGACGTTGTAGGAAGCGATCCGCAGGCAGCTCTCGGGCAGTTGCTCCGAGAGCGCCTGCCAGTTAGCCAGGCTGGCGGAGTGCCTGCTCATCCGCTCGGATGCGCCGGCTCATGCGGGTGAACCAGCGCTTCACGCCGACGATTCCCCCGCCGAGCAGCGCGACCGCGCCGCCCACCAGCCACCAGTTCACGCTGCCCGTGCCGGTGAGCGCGGTCTCGATCGCGTCGCCGAAGATGGTGGTGGCGAGCGTGCCGGGCAGCAGGCCGATGGCCGTGCCGGCCACCACGTGCCACAGCTTCATGTGGATCGCGCCGGCGACGATGCTCTCCACGGCGAACGGCGCGATCGGCACCAGGCGCAGGAGCGTCATCGCGAGCAGGCCGTACTTCCTCAGCACCTCGATCATGCGGTCGAGCTTGGGGCCGGCGAGCCTGCGCACCGTGTCGCGCCGCATTCGCCGCCCGATGTAGTAGGTCACCACCGACGAGGCGACGATTCCCAGCAGCGAATAGCCGAATCCGAGCCAGGGGCCGAACGCGATCACCGCGGCGAGCGTGATGAGCGGCCGCGGGAACATGACCAGGCAGGCCGGCGTGTAGGCCGCCATGACGACGAGCGGCGCCCACCAGTGCGAGGCGAAGTCCCTCGCCCGGTCGATCACCGCTTCGGCGCTCACCGTGTGCGCGAGCGGCGTCCAGCGCCAGAGCGCGGTCAGCGCGGCCAGCGCCGCGACGATGAGCGCGATGTGGCCCCACGCCGGCCCCTGCGGCCGGTCCGGCTCGTCCTGGTGCCGGTCGACGAGCAGCGCCTCGAAGGCGATCGGCTCGTCGGGGTCGGCCACCGCGGCGACGTTGATCACCGCGTCGGACCATTCGGGCAGGTGGTCGAGCTCGCGCATCGAGCGGCCTTCGTGCATCAGCACCTGGATCGCGCCGTTCAGCGTGCCGGCGCGCTCGATCTCGATGCGCAGCTTCTCCACCGGCACGCCGAGGTGCTCGGCGACGAGGCGGTCGCGGAAGCGGCGGATCGCGTTCGCCACCTGCGGCCGGCCGCGCGCCTCGATGGCGATGTCGGCCTCGGTGTCGAGGCCGAGCGAGCGGTTGCAGAGGTTCGAGCTGCCGACGCGCAGCACGCGGTCGTCGACGATCATCAGCTTCGAGTGCACGTCGACGCAGCAGCCGTCCTTCAGCCCCGGCACGTGCGGGTAGTAGACGCGGAAGCGGCCGTGCTTGTCGACCTGGCGCAGCCGCGCGATGAGGCGCGTGCGCAGGACGTGCATCGTGTGCTCTTCCAGCCAGCCGTGGGAGAGGAGCCGCAGCACGAGCACGATCTCCGGCCCGTCGGGCTCCTGCAGGCGCTTCTCGAGCGCGGCGGCGATGCGCGGCGCGGTGAAGTACTGGTTCTCGATGTAGAGCGTCTTCTTCGCCGCGGCGATCATGTCGAGGTAGAGCTTCTCGACTTCCTTGATCGCCGGCGCCTCGCCGCGCGGCGGGGCGGTGCGCGCGATGCCGATCTCGACCGCGTGCAGGTCGGGCTGGTAGCTCTCGGGCCACGGATCGTTGTCGGACACGCCGCGGAAGGTGACCGGCTTCAGCTTCTGGCCGGTGGCCTGGAACCAGCGCTCGCGCGCGTGCGTGGCGAGCGCGCGCGCCGCCTCGCCGTCGACCGCCACCATCAGGTCGTGGAACGGCGGATAGGGCTTGCCATAGGCGACGCGACGCGGATCGTCGGGCGCGTGCTCGGGGCTGTCCCAGCGGCGCACCGTGAGGTCGATGCCGCCGATGAACGCCACCGTGTCGTCGACCACCACGATCTTCTGGTGGTGCGAGCCCGCCACGGGATGCGTGTCGTCATAGCGCAGGTGCACGCGGCGCGCGGGCGTCCAGCCGAAGCCGTAGAGCGGCGGGAACTCGCGGTCCGCGCCGAACACCATCGGGTAATCCCAGTTCAGCACGTGCACGTGCAGCGAGTGGCGCCGGTGCACGAGGTAGTTGAGGAACTCGCCGAGCAGGGCCGGCGGCCCGCCCTCCGGCAGCGGATCGAAATGCAGCTGGGTCTGGCTGTTGAAGTCCCAGCCCAGGATCAGGATCGATCTCTTCGCGCGCAGCGCGGCTTCGTAGAAGGCGCGGAAGTAATCCGCCGCGTCGACGAGGAACGCGACGCGCTCGGCGCGCGCGATGCCCCAGACGTTGTAGCCGGGACGCAGGAGCGACTGGCCGCCCTCCACGGCCTGCAGGTGCGGGCCGCCCCCGCCGCCGCCGTTTCCGTTCCGGCGCCGCCGCATGCCGCGGTCGAGATAGAGGACGCTGCCCATTCTTCGCCTAGCGGTCGCCCAGCCGGACTGCGGGCGCCACGGTGGCAGGCGCCGGAGCCGCGGGCGCCGGCGCGGCGGCGCGCGCCGGCTCGGTCGCGGGCGCGCTCTGCGCGGGCGTGGTGACGCCCGGCACCGGCAGCGGCGGCGTATCGCTGATGCCGCGCGGCGTGGGGCTGTCGCTCATGTTGCGTACGCCGCTCGCCGTGGCGCCCGACGCGGAATTCGCCTTCTGGACCGCGCTCGCCGGACTCTCCGTGGTGGCCGCGCCGCTCGCGCCCGCCGCGGCCGTGGTGCCCAGCGTCGCGCCCGCGAGGAGGGGCGTGATGGCCGTCGAGCCGCCCGGGGTGGTCAGCGTGCCGCCGGTGAGGGCGACGCCGATCTGCTGCGCGGTCGGCGCGGCGACGCCGCGCGCGATGAGCGACTGGCGCGCCGTCTCGAGCGTCTGCGCGATCTGCACCGCGCTCATCGTGCCGCCCGGCGTGAAGGTGAAGGACTGCGTGCCGCCGTTCGCGAGCGGCGTGGTCAGCGTCACCGGCGCGCCGACGGCGAGGCCGTTGACCAGCGCCGCGAAGTTGGCGTCGCCGCCGGCGAACGCGACGAGCTGCGGCGCGAGCGCCTGCACCTGGCTCGCGGTCGAGGCGGTGGTCGGAGGGGTGGTGGTCAGGATCTGCGCATGCGCGACCGGAACTGCGAACGCGAGGAGAAGGAGCAGGCGTTTCATGAGCGTTACCTCGTGAGGATGCCGGGGAGCTGGTAGGGGCCGTTGATCGTCTGGATCGTTCCGCCGACGAGCGCCGCGCGGATCTGGTCCTCCGACGGATTGATGATGCCGAGGTCGGCGAGCTGGCGAATCGCCTCTTCGCGATTCGAATTCGTGGGCGCGCTGCCGCCCGCGGCGGCGCTCGGCACGGGCGCGGTGGCCATCATGACCTGCGACTGGATCGTCGCCGGCCAGCCGGCCGAAGGCAGCAGGCCCGCGGTCTGGATGCGTCCGCCCGGCAGCTCGATCGGCCCGCCGGCGAGCATGCGCGCTATTTCTTCGGCGGTCGGCCGCGGCTCGCCCAGCGCGCGCAGGGAATCGCGCGCCTGGTCGATGATCTGCGACGCCTGCGCGGGGGAGAGGCGCGTGCCCGGCTGGAAGGTCGTCACCTGCAGCATGCCGCTGCGCAGCGGCGTGACGAGCGTCGTCTCGCTGCCGGTCGTCAGCGCCGACTGAAGTTTTTGCAAATTCCCGTCGGGCGTCTGCGCGTGCGCGACCCCGGCCGCGAGGAACAGCAGGACAGGAAGCAGGCGGGACGCCATCCCCCGCCTACTTGCAACTTACATGCCGCTAGAGCCTGAGGAGCTTTTGGGCGTTGCCGCTCAGGATCTTCTCGCGGTCCTCGGTCGAGAGCGGCACGTCGTCCATCCAGCGCACGCCGGGTGGATTAGGCACGTACGGATAGTCGACGGAAAAGAGGATGCGGTCGACGCCCATTTCCATCGCCGTGCAGAGCAGCGCCGGCGTCGAGAAGTTGCCGCTGGTCGTCAGCCAGAAGTTGCGGCGGAACGTCTCGCGGAAAGGCGTGGTGCGGTTGCCCTGGCGGCCGAACGTCATGTCGATGCGCCAGAGGTGGAAGGGCAGCCCCTCGCCGAGGTGGCCGAGGATGATCTTCAGGCGCGGGTATTTCTCGAACACGCCGGAGAGCACCATGCGCAGGCCCTGCGTCGCGGTCTCGACGCCGAATCCCCAGCCGGCGGTGAGGATGCTCGGGAACTCCTTCACGTACTCCTTGTAGTACGCCTCGACCACCGCCGGGTGCGGCACGGCCGGGTGCAGGTAGAGCGGCACGTCGAGCGCCTGCGCGCGCTCGAAGATCGGCCAGAAGCGCGGGTCGTCGATGAAGAGCTTCTCGTTCCCGATCCAGGTCAATCCATGGATCATGGCGCCCTTGAAGCCGAGCTTCGTCACCGCCCGCTCGAGCTCGTCCGCCGCCGCGCGCGGATTCGCCGTCGGCAGCGACGCGAAGCCTAGGAAGCGGCCCTTGCTGCGGTCCACGGTCGCTTTCAGCCGGTCGTTCGCCTCGCGCGCGACTTTCGGCGCGGTATCCGCGTCCAGCCGCTGCGTGGCGGGCGCGGTGTGCGAGAGGATCTGCAGGTCGATGCCCGCTTCGTCCATCTCCTTGATGCGCAGGTCGCCGACGTCGAGCAGGCGGTCGCGCAGCGCCGGCATCTTCGCCTCCGGCCCGCCTTCGGTGAAATGGCGGCCGACTTCGGCATCCAGGTAGTGCTCTTCGAGCGCGATCACCTTCATCTGGAATTCCGTACGACGTACGTAATTTTCAAGTCAGGGAGAAGGGGGTTGGTCATATGGTTTTCATGGCTTTCAAGAGAATTACGTACGTCGTACGGATTAGAAGCGGAATTTGCCGCGGCGGTACTGGATCATGAGGTAGCCGCCGAGCATGCCGCCCAAGTGGGCGAAGTGCGCGACGCCGGCGGCGGTCTGGGTGATGCCGAGGACGAGCTCGAGCAGCGCGAAGCCGAAGACGAAGACGCGCGCCGGCATCGGGATCGGCGGGAAGAGCAGCATCACGCGGCGGTGCGGGAAGTAGATGCCGAAGGCGAGGAGCAGGCCGTAGATGCCGCCCGAGGCGCCCACCATCGGCACCGGAGCGCCGCCCATCCAGGCGGTGGAGACGAGGTGCGTGATCGCCGCCGCGACGACGCAGGCGAAGTAGTAGCAGCCGTAAAAGCGCGAGCCGAACAGGCGCTCGATCTCCGAGCCGAACATGTACAGCGCGAACATGTTGAAGAAGATGTGCGCGAAGCCGCCGTGCAGGAAGCTGTAGGTGACGAGCTGCCACGGCTCGAAGCGCGAATCGAAGCCGCCGGGCGGCCACAGCGCGAAGTCGCTGTACGGGGGGATGCCGAGCAGGAAGACCGCGACGTTCGCGATCAGCAGCGCCAGCGTGACGGGCGGGACGCTACTCAACTTTGGCGCCCGATTCGCGCACCAGCTTCTCCCAGTACGGCGTTTCCTTCTTCACCTCGGCGTCGAACGCCGCCGGCGACGCGGACGGCGTCGCGTCCATGCCCTGCAGCGCGATCTTGTCGCGCACGTCCTGCTTGGCGAGCCCCTTGTTGAGCGCCGCGTGCACGCGCTGGATCGCCTCGCGCGGCGTGCCCGCCGGCGCGAAGAGGCCGAACCAGAACGTGAAGTCGTAGCCGGGCAGGCCGGCCTCCTCGGCGCCCGGAATCCCCGGGATGGCCGGCGATGCATGCCGGGATGAAACGGCGAGCGCCTTCAGCCGGTTGGCGCGCACGAAGCCCATCACCGTCGGCGCGGTGGCGAAGTTCACCTGCGTGTCGCCGGCAAGGAGCGACTGCGTCGCCGGGCCGCCGCCCTTGAACTGCACGTGCGTGAACTTGATCCCCGCCACGGATTCGAACAGCACCGACGCGAGATGCGGCGCGGAGCCGTAGCCGGCCGAGGCATGGAAGAGCTTGCCCGGGTTTGCCTTGGCGTAGGCGATCATCTCGCGCAGGTCCCTGAACGGCGCGTTCGGCAGCACGCAGATCACCGTCGGCCCGGTGGCGATGCGCCCGATCGGCGCGAAATCCCTGTCCGGGTCGTAGGAGAGCTGCTTGTAGAGCGCGCGGTTGATCGCCATGTGCGTGGCGTTGAGGATCGTGTAGCCGTCGGGCGTCGCGCGCGCCACGTACTCGTGCGCGATGTTGCCGCCGGCGCCCGGCTTGTTCTCCACCACCACCGGCTGGCCGAGGTCCTTGGCGAGCTCATCCGCGGCGAGGCGCGTGAGGAAGTCGCCCGAGCCGCCCGGCGGATAGCCGACGACGAGCTTCAGCGGTTTGGACGGATAGGTTTGCGCCCCCGCCACGAAAGCAATGGCCCAGGTGGCGAGCAATATGACGAGTCTCATCGTTGCTTCAGCGCCTCCAACACGCGATCCGGGTAGTCGCTTGCCATGCCGTCGACGCCGACATCGATCATGCGCGCGATATCGGCCGGCTCGTTCACCGTCCACACGGTGATCCACATGTTCCACTTGCGTGCGGCGGTGATTTTCTCCGCCGTCAGCGTCTGGAAGTCCGGCGACCAGATCCAGCCGCCCGCCTCGTGCACGCGCCGCGGATCCGAGCCGGCGCCTTCCGTGCAGTACACCGTCTTCATTTTCGTCTCGCGCTCGACCACT
>Ga0070681_10001190_pt1 | contig 22546 bp, 20 predicted proteins | sample KBSC83BmetaG_FD_65650 | JGI IMG/M metagenome (GOLD analysis project Ga0070681, IMG submission 65650) | Corn rhizosphere microbial communities from Kellogg Biological Station, Michigan, USA - KBS C8-3B metaG | ecosystem: Host-associated > Plants > Roots > Rhizosphere | place: USA: Michigan...
CGTGGGCGAGACGGAATACGGGAATCCGAGAGTGTGTACGGCTTCGGTGGCAATGGCGCGCTCGGCGCCCTTCTGGTTCACCACGATGCCGATGATCTCCACGTCATCGGGTGGATCGAGTTTTTCCAGAACCTGCTCCGAATCGGCCATCTGCGGCACGGCCTTGGGCGATACAAATGACACGGCATCAATGTGCTTGAACCCCGCCCCGATCAGCGCACGCAGATACTGGACCTTGAGGTCTGTGAAGATCTGGCCCTGGAGCCCCTGCCATGCATCGCGCGGGCATTCGATAAGTTTGATCTCTTTTGTCACCGGAAAAATTTACCACGGAGGCAGGGAGACGCTAGCAGAACATTCACCACGGAGACACGGAGACACGGAGAAAAACAGGTCATAAAACCTTCCGAACGATGCCGGCCTTCATTACAGGAACATTGAAATTGATGATAAAGCCGACGGGCTTATTCAGGAGTTTGATATACGTCAGGAGTTGAGTTTCGTGAATTGAAGAAATGCGTTCAACGCACTTGAGTTCTAGAATCACTTTATTCTCAATGAGCAAGTCGAGCTTGTATCCGCAATCCAGATTCACGCCTTTGTACGATACGGGTACAGTGATTTGCCTTTCAAATCGAAGACTCCGCAGGTTCAGCTCGTGGCATAGACATTCTTCATACGCAGATTCCATTAATCCGGGTCCAAGGACCTTATGCACCTCAATTACTGCACCAAGGATCTGCTCAGTCAGCTCTTCATACCGCAATTTTGGAGCTGCACCCGCTTCAGACATGACTCGCTCCTTCACCCCCGTTTCGTGACTTGCTTTTCTCCGTGCCTCCGTGTCTCCGTGGTGAGCTATTCAGTGTGCCTGGTCTACGGCGTCATGTTTGCAGCACTCCTACTTTGAACTCTCGAACATCCGGGTTCAGGCTCGCCGCTTCCAGCGCCGTAATAAGCGCCTGTCTGGTCTCCATGGGATCGATGATCTTATCCAGCCACAAACGTGCGGCTCCGTAGCGCGGATCGGTCTGGTGGTCGTAAGTGGCTTTCGTATTGTCGAAGAGCTCTTTCTTCTCCGCATCGCTCAGCTTTTTGCCGCCGCGTTCGAGCTGCTTGATCTTGATTTCCACCAGCGTCCCTGCGGCTGAAGCGCCGCCCATGACGGCGTAACGGGCTGAAGGCCAGGCAAAGATGAATCGTGGATCGTAGGCTTTTCCGCACATGGCATAATGTCCGGCGCCGAAAGAACCGCCGAGGATAACGGTAATCTTCGGAACAACGGAATTAGAGACCGCGTTCACCATCTTGGCCCCTGCTTTGATGATGCCGCTCCACTCCGCATCGCGGCCGACCATGAAACCGTTCACATCGTGAAGGAAGATGAGGGGTACCAGGTTCTGGTTGCAGTCCATGATGAAACGCGCTGCTTTCTCGGCGCTCTCGGTGTAAATCACTCGTCCGAATTCGACGCGCTTCTCTCCGGAGTGAGGATCGGTTTGTTGCATGTGCAGCGCCTGATTGGCAACGATACCCACGGCAAAACCGCCAACACGCGCCATCCCGCACACTATGGTTTTGCCGTACTCGGCTTTGTATTCGTCAAATCTGCTGCCGTCCACAACGCGCGCGATGATCTCTTTCACGTCGTAGGGCCGCGCGCCATCGGCTTCAAAAATACCGTAGATTTCTTCCGCCGCCAGGGCGGGAGACTCTGCTTTAACGCGGTCAAACGGCGCTCCCGGTTTGTGTCCCAGCTTGCTTACCACGGAGCGGATGCGTTCCAGGCAGATGTGATCATTGGCTTCGCGGTAATCGATTGTGCCAGCGATCTGCGCGTGCATCTGTGCGCCGCCCAGTTCCTCCGCTGTGTACTTTGCTCCAATGGCCGCTTGCACCAGCGCGGGGCCGGCCAGAAATAGTCCGCTGCCTTCCGTCATTAATATGGTGTCGCACATGACCGGTAGATAAGCGCCACCGGCCACGCACATGCCCATGATGGCCGTGATCTGGGGAATGCCCATCGCGGACATTACGGCGTTATTGCGGAAGACGCGGCCGAAGTCGTCGGTGTCTGGGAACACGTCTTCCTGCAGCGGCAGAAACACGCCTGCCGAATCGACTAGGTAGATCGTCGGAATGTGGTTTTCAATTGCGATATTCTGGGCGCGGATGACCTTCTTGGCCGTCATGGGAAAGAAGGCGCCGGCTTTGACGGTGGCATCGTTCACGATGAGCATGAAAAGACGGCCGTGAATGCGTCCCAGACCGGTGACCACGCCTGCGGCCGGCGCACCGCCCCATTCGTCGTACATTTCGTAGGCTGCGTACAGGCCGAGCTCGAAGAACTGGGTGTCGCGATCAATAAGCAAATTGATCCGCTCGCGCGCGGTCAGGCGATTTTTGGCATGTTGGGAATCGATGCCTTTCGGTCCGCCGCCCTGGCGGATCTGCTCTTCTTCATTGCGAATGGCCGAGACCAGCTCGGCCATGCCGCGCATGTTTTTCTCAAAGCGAGCAGAGGTTGGGTCAACTTTGCTGAGGATCTTGTTGGACAGGTCAGCCATGGGGTTTTAGAGCAAACCTGTTAGGGTAAATGAGCAGAACACGAGGCGCAAACCTGCGCGCTGTTATTCCTTCAGGAACTGAGATGTCTCCTTCAAGAACAGCTCCAATTGATCATGATGCACCCAGTGTCCTGCCTTCGCCACTTTGACAATGCGGTGATTGCGAATCGCGTTCACTCGGGGATCATTTTCCGGTACGGGCGCAAAGCTCTCCAGGCCCCAGAAGATGAGCGTGGGCGAGGTGATCTGGCCATAGAGTTCCACGGCATCGGGAATATGGTGCCCCAGCGGCGGAAAAGCGCGGACATAGTTATCGAATTTCCATACCAGTGAGCCGTCCGGGTCCCAGTTGGTGCCATGCAGCGTGAGGTGGCGCGCGACTTCGTCCGACAGGTGCGGGTTGGCCTGTTTCATGCGTGCAATCGCAGCATCAAGACTGGGATATGGATGGAGCTTGCGTTTTTCGAGATCGCGCACGTTTTCAATCCACGTGCGCAGACGCTGGCTGGCAGGGCTGTGCACACGATGTCCGGCAGGAAATCCGATGCCCTCGATAGACACTGCTTTGCTCACCCGTTCGGGATAGACGCCGGAGTAGTGCAGCACGATCACGCCCCCGAGCGAGTGCCCGACCAGCCGGATGGGAAATTCATGGATGATATCGAGCAGCGCCGAGAGGTCAAGGACGTGCTCCGCGGCAGTGTACATGGCGCCCGGAGCCCAGGCACTGTTGCCGTGTCCGCGCAAGTCGAGCGCGTAAACGTGGTACTGCTCGCACAGCGACTGCGCTACCCAATCCCAACTCCGCGCGTGGTCCAACCCGCCGTGCACCAGCACCAGAGCAGGTTTGCCTTCCTGTCCGTAGTCCCAGAACTGCAGCTTCAGCCGGTCAGAATAAAAGAAGTGAGAGATGGGCTCCATGTCAGCAAGCATTGTAAATGTGCAGCTCTGCAAATTTCCTACCGCGGTCGACGCGGATGGCGCGGCCAGCCGGCTCAGATGAGCGCGGATCAAAACTATCCAAGAGCGAGTCTGAACAGACACGAATCATTAGGACGCCTTCCAGTTGACGAGGTTTGAACGACCCACTTAGACTGCAACGTCAACGGTTGCGGCTCGTTCGCTCGCCTCAAGGCTCCGATCAGCAGACTTCAGCAATCATCAAAATGAGGAGAGCGAAGATGTCACGAGCTTTTGTTAAGTTTCTATTGTTTGTGACCTTGACCACATCGCTGTGCATGGAGGCGCAAATGTTGCCTAACCCCTATGGTTCACCCATTAGTGTTGAGAGTGCAAAAAAGGCCGCGGCTGCCGCGCTGGCGGAAGCGGTGAAGAACCACTGGACGATGGCTATAGCCATCGTGGATCCAAACGGGACATTGGTCTATTACGAGAAGATGGACAACACCCAGAACGGCAGCGCGCAAGTTTCCATCAATAAGGCCCGCTCAGCAGCGCTTTATAAACGGCCGAGCAAGGCTTTCCAGGACGCCTTCGCCTCCGGCGGAGCCGGGCTTCGCGTGATGGCACTGGAAGGGGCTGTGCCCGTCGAAGGCGGCGTTCCTCTGATCTCCGACGGCAAGATCATTGGCGCGATCGGCGTCTCGGGCGATAGCAGCGATCATGACGGGATCTGCGCTCAGGCGGGCGCAGCGACTCTGAAGTAGCACTGGCACTATCCACAAAGTTGCGCGGGCGGCGGGAACCTTCCAATTTCCCGCCTGCCGGTTTCTTGCAAGGGAAATGACACTCATCTTTGTGAATTTCTTGAACAACTCAGATTTGAAAATTTAATCGAGGTCGGCGCGATTTCCGGTCGTTTGTTCTTCCATTTTTCCGCCGCTCTGTGGGATTATGGCACCACTTGTAAGACACCACAGACGACGGATATGAAAATCAGAGCCCTTGTTGCCCTAGCAGTCCTTGCCCTGCTTGCGCCTTTGTCGGCGCAGGACAGTGTCCACAACACGCCAGTCGTTCCAGTTCCTCTGGCGGTCCCTGATCTTGAAGTCGTGAACCAGTCTGGAGAGCACGTGCATTTCAACTCCGGCGTGGTCAAGGATCGCGTTGCCGTGATCACAAGCTTTTTCACCTCTTGTACTGCATTCTGCCCCATGACGCAGGAGCGTATGGCACGGCTTGCCAAGCTGTTGCGCAGCCGCATGGGAAAGGACGTGGTGTTCGTCTCGGTGAGCGTGGATCCGGCGAACGACACTCCCGTCGCGATGAAGGCCTGGGGAGAGAAGTTTCACATCGGACCGGGATGGACGCTGGTGAGCGGCAAAACGGAAGACGTGCAGTCCCTGCTCAAGTCGCTGGGATTGTTTGTTGATGTCCAGCGCCATCAGTCGATGCTGATCATCGGCAACCAGAAATTAGGCTGGAGGCGTGTCAGCTCGTGGTCATCGCCGGCGACCCTGGCCCAGGTGATTAACGATATCGAGAAGGGTCTGCCTCAATCCGCGCAGAAGTAGGTATTCCAGTTTAGTTCTTTTTAAGATAGACAACGAGCAGCTACTCCGATCCAGCTACTCAGGTTCATCTACTTTGTCCAGCAGCTACCTGCAACCCGTGCTGCTGCTGGTTCATCTCACGTCACAGTCCCCTGAAGTGAGACATGAGCGCCATGGGTCAAATCGGATCGAAAATCTTCTCAATACAAGCATTTTTCACTTTCTTAGCAGCCATCACTCTGAGCGGGTGTGGAGGCGTAAGCACAGGAATCGGCGGTGGTGGCGGTGGCGGCGGAGCAACTCCGCAGGCGGTGATTGCGATTGATGTGCAGCCGGCCAATATTGTGCAGGGACAGAGCGCAACCATTAGCTGGCAGGTCACCAAGGCCAGCACGTTTTCGATTTCGCCATCGGTCCTGCCCGCGGGGCAAACCTATCCGATGACGGGATCGGCCACGGTTTCGCCCACCCAGACCACCACTTACACTGCGACCGCAACCGATGCCAACGGGCTGAACACAACCACGACAGTGACGGTCAACGTGGCCGCTGCCGGGTCTCCCCCGACGATCAGTCTGAGCATCAGTCCGGCCGTGGTGGCTTCCGGTCAAACCGCGACGATCACCTGGCAGAGCACGAATGCGACTTCAGTCTCCATCACGCCGTCCATCCTGGTTGAAGACCAGACCTCGCTGGAGCTGTCAGGGTCGGCTCCTGTTGCGCCGACTGCCAGAACGGTCTACACGGCCACGGCCACCGGAGCGAACAACTCCACGGCTACCGCACAAGCAACCGTCGACTTATTGACAGTGGGTATGACAGCAACTCCGGCGACCATCGGCGCGGGACAAAGCGCGACCCTGACGTGGACAAGCAAGAATGCCACGAGCGTGAGCATTGACCAGGGAATTGGCCCGCAAGCATCCAGCGGAAGCCTGACTGTCACTCCGGCCGCGACCACCACGTACACCATTACAGCAGCGAATGGCACGGCAACCGCCACGGCGCAAGCCACTGTGAACGCACCGTTGTCGGTGGCGCTCACAGCCAGCCCGGCAAACATTACTCCGGGACAACAGTCAACGTTGCAATGGGTATCGCGAGGCGCAACCTCAGTGACTATCGATCAGGGCGTGGGCACGTTCACCCAACCAAGCGGCAGTGCTCCCGTTTCGCCCACGCAGACAACCACTTACAACATAACGGCCACGGATGCAGGCGGGCATACGGCCACAGGTTCAGCGACTGTCACTGTCAGCACTGCCAGCGGCCTGCAGACGATCAAGCACATCATTGTGATGCTGCAGGAAAATCGCAGCTTCGATAGTTACTTCGGCCAGCTCGGCCCTTACGCGGCGAGCCGCGGAATCGCAAATTACCAGATCAACTCTGGGTATGATCCTAACCGGTTGATGCCGCTCATCTCCGGGGCGCTTGCGCATCCTTTCCATGAACCCACGCAATGGACTGAGGATCTCACGCCAGCCTGGAATGAGAGTCACTTTGATATTGATCAGCAGAAGGACGGCACCTTCAAGATGGACCGGTTTGCGAAGACCACGCACTCGGTTGAGCATGTTTTTGACTCTGACGGTCTGCGCGCGTTTGGTTTCTATGACCAGACGGATTTGCCTTATTACTACGAACTGGCCGTCCAGTTCGCCACCAGTGACGCATTCCACTCTTCATTGCTATCGAACACCTTGCCCAATCGGCAGTACATGTTTTGTGCCACATCGCAGGGCAGAATCCGGCCCGATCCAGGCGGACATCCATTATGGACGTGTCCCACCATTTTCTCGAGCATGCAGAACGCGGGCGTCAAATGGAACCTTTACTACTCCAGCGGCACGCTTTTGTCTCAGTTTGAAGACTGGAACAATCTTGCCATTCGTAACCGGACGGAGAATATTCAACACTTGTTCGACACGCTCGCCAGCCCAACGGCGGACCAGGATCTGGCGCAAGTAGTATTCATCGAAAACGGAGTGGACCCGCTAACGGGAGTCAATGCCGATGAGCACCCAGACCGGAAAATCCAGTTCGGCGCCTCATATGTGAAGAGAATCATTGACGCGGTGATGGCCAGCCCGGCATGGCATGACTCAGTGTTTATTCTTGGCTTTGACGAGGGTGGCGGGCTATACGACCATGTGCCGCCGTTTACGGTGGTGCCGCCTGACTCAATACCACCGGCCCTGACGACGACTGATCTGCCCGGCGACTTTACCCTGAGCGGCTTCCGTGTGCCCCTGATCGTGGTGTCACCCTGGGTGAAGCCGCACTTCGTGTCGCATACCAATCGCGAACTCACATCGATCCTGAAATTGATTGAGACGCGGTTCGGTCTGGCGCCACTCACGGCGCGCGACGCAGCCGCGGACGATATGACGGAGTTCTTTGATTTCGTAGATCCCCCAGCCCTGCTTACGCCGCCGCCTTTGCCGGCGCAACCCACCAATGGGCTGGCTGATCAAAGCAAGGAAGCTCCGCCGCAGTAGTTTGTCGTCGAATGTCGCTTGTTTTGCCGAGGCGCAGTGCCTTTATGATGAGAGAGTAATTTCATCCTGAAGGTGCTGCGCTCTCGTGTTCTGGATCCTGGCGCTTGCGATTGCCGTGCTGCTAGCCTTGCAGATTACTCTGCAACTCGTCTTTGCCGGCATTGATCGAAAGAAGTTTCCAGCTCCAGGAGTGCTGGTCGAAACTCCGGGCGGGCAAATCCATGTATGCCGATCAGGCACTGGCAGTCCTGCGGTGGTACTGGAAGCAGGCATCGCCTCTTCCACTATTAATTGGAGGCCTCTCCAGGCGGAACTCGCGAAAGTGACCACGATGTACAGTTACGATCGCGCCGGATTCGGCTGGAGTATTGCTCGCAGCAGAAGCGCTTGCACTCTCTCTCGTTTAATTGACGATCTGCACGCCACAGTCCAGGCTCTGGGCATTTCTGATCCCTTTGTTCTTGTAGGCCACTCGTACGCTGCGTACATCATGCGCGCTTATGCCTGCCGTTTTCCCAAAGACGTGGCTGGCGTTGTCATGGTGGACCCTCTCACCCCGCAAGAGTGGATTTCGCCGGACCGTGCGCAGCGTTGGACGTTGCGCGGAGGCATCTGGTTTTCGCGCGCCGGCGGCGTGCTCGCTTCGCTTGGGGTGGTCAGGTTCTGTTTGTGGCTGCTGCAGCGTGGAAATCCGGGAACACCTAGAGCAGTGCTGGCCGTGTTCGGGCCTAAAGCGACCGAGACCGTCAATCGCATTCTGCGGGAATTGTTGAAACTGCCGCCGGATGCCGTGCGGGTGGTCCGGGCCCGCTGGAGCACACCCGGGTTCTTCTGGACTATGGGCGACTACATCAAATCGCTCCCCAGTTGCGCGGCGGAGTTGCAAAACCAGCCCTTGCCTGCCGATATTCCGGTTACAGTGATCTCCGGCGCTCACCAGCCGCGCGTTCGTTTTGCGGAGCATGCGGCGATTGCACGGCATTCAGTCCGCGGACGGCACATCATGGCAGAAAAGAGCCGGCATTGGATTCACCTTGATCAACCCGACCTTGTGATTCAGGCAGTTCAGGATATGCTTGAATGTGTTCGCAACTCTGCCACAGAGGGCGTTGGCAATTCCTGACACCGGCAATGCCAGCATTTACAATCCACTTTCGGAGCCACTTCTACGCATGAAGAAAGTTGTTGCGCGCGAACGGAACAAAAATTATTACCGGGTATTGCACGTCCCCATCTGGATATGGGCGTTCTGGATTTTGCCCGGCCATCTCACGGCTGATCTTTATGCACATGGCCCTGATCGCCGCCACTGGATCTGGCTGGCGATTGTGACTGCTGTTTGTGCGTGGCGAGGCTTTGCGGGACGGCTCCCCGGCGCCGAGCCCCGGCCTTACATTACTCATTACGGCGAGGATAAGCCGAACCTCTGGTATCGCGTGGTTTGCTACACCACGGCATGGATCGATCTGTTGGTTCCGTTCGCCATCAATCTCATCGGGTTGGTGTACAACTTCTTCACCGGGCAGTATCCCATCATCAGCATGTACCGGAACGTCTATTACGCTCTGGCGGGCCTGATCGTTCTGGCCACGGTTCTGGATATTACGCCTCGCGCGCGGCGCTCAACCCGCGGCGAGGGTGAGGAGAAGGGCTGGTTCTATATCGCCGTTTGGATGGTTGTCCCCACACAGCTCGCCGGCTGGGCCATGTGGCGCATGGGTCGGCTCTTTGATCTTCCGGCGAACACGTTGGGGGATCTGCGTCTGGTAATGTTCGTGGTGGTTGCGGCTGCGTTCTTCGTGCTCGGCTACCTCGGCAAGCTGCCGAGGACCCAGCGCTATTACATTCCGCGGGGCACAGTTTCTGATATGGAAGTTTCAGCGGGATTTTAGAAAAGCCTTACCAGAAAGGAGATCGTCTCATGCCGCTTACCACCAGCCGCCGCGCGGAGCGAACCGTGCAATCTGAAATTCGCGTGATGTCCATAGAATGCGAGAAGATCAAGGGCATCAATCTGGCCCAGGGTGTCTGCGACACTCCTGTTCCCGTGGAAGTTCGCGAGGGCGCGCGCCGGGCGATGGAGCAGGGCATCAACAGCTACACCCGGGCCGAAGGCCTGACCGCGATTCGCGAGGCGGTCGCACAGAAGATGCGGCGCTTCAACGGAATTGAATGCGATCCCGAGACGGAAGTCATCATTCATTCGGGCTCAACCGGAGCATTCTATGCAGGCTGCCTGGCGCTGCTGAATCCGGGTGATGAAGTCATCCTGTTCGAACCTTATTATGGCTACCACCTCAATACGATCATCGCGGTGGAGGCAGTTCCCACCTATGTGACGCTGCGCGCGCCCGACTGGAGCTTTTCGCCGGAAGATCTGGAGCGCGTGGTTACCCCACGTACACGGGCCATCATGATCAATTCGCCGGCGAATCCCTCAGGGAAGGTTTTCACGCGCGAGGAACTGGGCTGGATCGCCGATTTTGCCCAGCGTCATAATCTCTTCGTCTTTACCGACGAGATTTATGAGTACTTCATCTACGAAGGCAAGCACATTTCACCAGCGACGCTGCCGGGCATGCGGGAGCGTACGATCACCATTTCCGGCTATTCCAAGACCTTCAGCATTACGGGATGGCGTGTGGGCTACACGGTATGCGACCGCAAATGGGCACAGGCCATCGCCTACTTTCATGACCTGATCTATGTCTGCGCGCCCGCGCCGTTGCAGATCGGCGTGGCGGAAGGAATCTGCAAGCTGCCGGAGAGTTTCTATCAGGAGATCGCGAAGGAATACGTGCACAAACGCGATCTGCTCTGCGGAACGTTGAAAGAGGTTGGCCTCACTCCTTCCATCCCTAAAGGCTCTTATTACGTGCTGGCGGATGCGAGCATCCTCGGCGGCAAGAGCAGCAAGGAAAAATCCATGACGCTGCTGCGGGAAACCGGCGTGGCCACCGTGGCTGGAAGCGCTTTTTACCATGGCGATGGCGGCAATAGCCTGCTGCGCTTCTGTTTTGCTAAAACCGATCCGGAACTGGAAGAGGCGTGCAGAAGGCTGAGGACGTTGCCGGAAAAGCTGGGGCGGCAGATGACGATGGCACGCCACTAATCCTCGATTAATTCTCACCACGGAGACACGGAAGCACGGAGAACACCAAAAAAACAATGTTGCCGCAGATTCGCGACAGATGAACGCACATCAATACTAAGCAGACGAAGCCAGAAATGAGTTGTCTTAATCAGCGTTTATCAGCGTTCATCAGTGGCAACTGTTTGTCTCCGTGCCTCCGTGTCTTCGTGGTGAATGTGCTTCTCTCTTATAATGAAATTCAATGAAATTTTCTGAGCTTTTACAGGGGCTCGGTGTCCAGCATCATGGGGGCGATCCTGATATTTCAGGTCTGGACTACGACTCGCGCCGCATCCAGGCGGGATGGCTTTTTGTGGCGATGCGCGGAGAGACCGCTGACGGCAACCGCTACATCGATGCGGCACTCGGCAAGGGCGCAGCGGCGGTGGTCAGCGATTCAAGCTCAGAGCAGGCACGTCCCGATGTCGGTTGGGCCGTTGTGCCGCATGGCAGGAAAGCGCTAGCCCAGCTTGCAGCAAACTTCTTTCAGCATCCTGCGGAACAGTTGAAGCTCGTTGGTGTGACTGGCACCAATGGAAAGACCACAACTACTTTTCTCATCGAATCTATTTTGAGCCACAGCGGCAAGTCGTCAACTCTAATCGGGACCATTGAATACCACGTGGCCGGCAAAGTGCTACCCGCGCCGCATACCACGCCGGAGTCGCTCGAGTTGAATCAGATTTTTTCTCACGCGCTCGCCGCCGGAGCAACCGATGCCGTAATGGAGGTTTCCTCACACGCTTTAGAGCAGGGCCGAGTGTGGGGCGTTCCTTACGATGTTGCGGTGTTCACCAATCTCACGCGCGACCACCTTGATTATCACCAGGACATGGAGACTTATTTCGCAGCCAAGAGTCTGCTTTTCCAGGGCGCGGGCGCACGGCCTCCTCGCGTTGCCGTGATCAATGCAGATGATCCTTACGGCCGTCTGCTGCTCAAGTCAAGCCGCGGCATAAACGAACAAGTGATTGCATTTGGGATTCAGGAGGGCGATTTCCGCGCCACCGACATTGAACTTCAGCCCAGCAGGACACGCTTTAACCTGGTCACTCCGGCAGGCACCGCCCCCATGGCATCGAAACTGATCGGCAGGATCAACGTCTATAACCTGGTCGCGGCAGCAGCGGCCAGTTGGGCGCGCGGGTGCTCTCTGGAGCGGATTGCAGAGGCCCTCAGCGGGTTCAATCAGGTGCCGGGACGTTTCGAGCGTGTGGATTGCGGCCAGCCGTTCACAGTCGTAGTGGACTATGCGCACACGGATGATGCGCTGCGGAACCTCACCGCCATCGCCCGCGATTTCGTCTCCCGTACCGGCCAGAGCGGCCGCGTCATCACGGTTTTTGGCTGCGGAGGCGACCGCGACAAAACCAAACGCCCGCTGATGGGCGAAGCTGCCGGAACGGGCAGTGATTTTGTGGTAGTGACATCAGATAATCCCCGGAGTGAAGATCCCCACAAGATTATTGAAGATATTCTTCCTGGTTTGAAACGAAGCGGAAACCAGCGTTACGCAGTGGAACCCGACCGTCAGAAGGCCATTGCCATCGCCCTCGGGGAAGCTCGGTCCGGTGACATGGTTCTGATCGCTGGAAAAGGTCATGAGAAAACCCAAACCACTCGCGAAGGTGTATTCCCTTTCGATGATGTTCAGGTGGCGCGCAAACAATTAGAACAGATGGGGGTGGGGAGAGCGAGATGAAGCTGCCGTTGAGGCGCATTGCCGAGTTCATCGGCGCCACGGGCGAGTTCGACGGGGAAGCGTTCGCAATGGGATACTCCATCGACTCGCGCACTCTCAATCCTGGCGACCTTTTCTTTGCGTTGGTCGGCGACCGCTTTGACGGTCACGACTATGTGCAGAGGGCCCTGGAAAAGGGCGCAGTCGCAGCCGTGGTGCAAGCGGAATGGTCCGTGAACGCGGACCCGCAGCGGCTCTTGCAGGTCGACGACACGTTGAAAGCCTTGCAGTCGCTAGGCAAGGCGGCAAGGCGCCTTTGGGGCAAACCTCTGCTGGCCGTCACCGGATCGGCAGGCAAGACCACCACAAAAGACCTGCTGGCTCACGTGCTGAGCACGCGATTTCGCGTGATGAAGACCACCGGCAACCTGAACAACCACATCGGGCTGCCTTTGCAGCTCCTGCGGCTGGAGCCGGAGCATGAGCTTGCCGTCGTGGAAATGGGTATGAACCATGCAGGGGAAATCCGCGCGCTGGGGGAAATTGCTCATCATGACGTGGCGCTGGTGACGGCGGTTGCGCCTGTGCATCTGGAGTTTTTCAACTCGCTGGCAGAGATTGCCCGGGCCAAGTACGAGATCATTGAGACGCTCTATCCCGGAGCCGTAGCCGTGCTGAACGCAGACGATGAATACGTTTCGCAGTTCGGGCGTGACTTCCGCGGGAAGGTGCTCACTTTCGGACTGCGACGCGCCGCCGACGTTTCGGCGGAAAACGTGCAACTCATGGGCGCAGAGGGCGCGAGGTTCGACCTGGTTGCGGGTGGCGTTAGAGAACACGTGGTTTTCCCGCTGGTAGGCGAGCACAACATCTATAACGCTCTCGCCGCGGCTGCTGCCGCTCTGGACAGGGGCGTGTCGCCCTCGCAAGCGGCGGAGGCATTGGCACAGGTGCAGCCGGCGGAGAAGCGGGGCCAAGTGCTTCAACTGGCCGGAGCGACCATTATTAATGATTGCTACAACTCCAATCCAAGAGCACTCAACGCCATGATTGATACTCTGGCCAGCATGCCGGCCCGGCGCAGAATTCTTTTGGCTGGAGAGATGCTGGAGTTAGGTCCCACCAGTGAGGCACTCCATCGCGATTGCGGCCGGCATGCGGCGGAAAAAAAAATTGATGTCGTGATCGGCGTGCGTGGAATTGCGAAGGCGCTGGCGGAAGCTGCATGCGGCTCAGGGGTCCAGGCGCAGTTCATGGAGACTCCGGAAGAAGCCGGTGAGTGGCTGGTGCGGGAGCTGCGATCAGGTGATGCGGTATTGCTCAAGGCCTCGCGCGGGGTAAAGCTGGAGCGCGCACTGGAGATGGCACAACAAAGGTTGTCGCGCCCCGCAGGAGCAAAAGGATAGAGTTGCCCGTCGCTCGCCCATTTACATTGAAGTTACCCCGGCGCGACCGCGCCGTATTTTCCACTCCATAAACGACTATGATCAGCAAAGGTCGCGGCAAAATCTGACGGAGGAATATTGCTCTACTGGCTTCTTTATCAACGGTTGTTTTCCCATTTTCCTCCGTTCCGCATATTCCGATACGTCACATTCCGCACGGCGTTCGCCAGCCTGACAGCACTTTTCATGGGCCTGATCATCGGCCCGGCAATCATCCGGCAACTGCGCGAGTTCCAGATCGGCCAGTACATTCGCGAGGAAGGCCCCAAAGCACATCAGCGCAAAGCGGGAACGCCCACGATGGGTGGCGTTCTGATTGTGATCGCTATTGTCGTGCCAACGCTGCTTTGGGCGGACCTTTCCAACCCGTATGTCTGGATGGCGACTATGTCCACGCTGGCTTTCGGGGCGATTGGCTTCGCCGATGACTACATCAAGGTTGTGCGGCGCCGCAACCTTGGACTGACCGGCCGCTCCAAGCTGCTGCTGCAGTTTCTGACGGCGTGCGCTGTCGGCGTGAGTCTGGTGCTGCTCACCGCCACCCGGCAATATTCCACCCATCTGATGGTGCCGTTCTTCAAACAATTCCGGCCGGATCTGGCCATTGAAAGCCTTCGTCATTATCCGCACATCTGGTGGCTCGCGTTTACGCCTTTTGTGATCTTCGTAATGCTGGTGCTGGTCGGGTCCAGCAATGCAGTAAATCTTACGGATGGCCTCGATGGGCTGGCGATCGGCTGTACCGTCATTGCGGCAGGCGCATTAACCGTTCTGACCTACCTCAGCGGGCACGCGGTCTTTTCCGAATATCTTGAACTGCAAAAAATGCCCCAGGTGGCCGAACTTACCATCTTCTGTGGCGCAATGGTGGGGTCGAGCATTGGTTTTCTCTGGTACAACGCCCACCCTGCCGAGATCTTCATGGGTGACGTGGGATCGCTGGCGCTTGGCGGCGCCATCGGAACTGTGGCTGTCATTATTAAGCAGGAGCTTCTGCTGCCGTTCATCGGCGGGATATTTGTAATCGAAGCGCTTTCCGTCATTCTCCAGGTTGGGTCGTACAAGCTGCGCAAGAAACGAATCTTCAAAATGGCTCCGCTCCACCACCATTTTGAGCTGGCCGGGTGGTCGGAGTCGAAGATCATCATCCGCTTCTGGATTCTGGCTTTGATTTTTGCGCTTTTTGCTTTAACCACTTTGAAGTTGCGCTAACACTCGCTCGGATTCATGGCACAATGGGAGCAATGGGCGGTCACTCGCGATGATGGACCTCAAAAACAAACGTGTGCTGGTGGTGGGCCTCGGACGCTCGGGCGCAGCCGCGGCGTTTTTTCTCCAGGAACACGGCGCTAAGGTTACGGTATCTGACACCAGGAGTGAAGCCCAGTTGCAGCACGAAGTGGCGCAGCTTCTTGACCGTGGCATATCCATTGAAGCAGGCCGCCACGGCGAGCGCACCTTCCGCGATCAGGACCTGATTGTGGTCAGCCCAGGCGTTCCTCCTGATCAGCCCCAACTGCAGCACGCGCGCACTCTGGGCATTCCTGTGATTGGCGAAGTTGAGCTGGCGTTCCGTTTTCTTCAGGGAAAGGTGCTGGCGATCACCGGATCGAACGGCAAAACCACTACGACAACTCTAGTTGGAGAAATTCTGAACAAGGCAGGTAAAAAGACGCTGGTGGGCGGAAATATTGGCACGCCGGTGATTTCTCTGGCCGGCAAGTCGTCGGCTGAAAGTCTGGTGGTGCTGGAAGTTTCCAGCTTTCAGCTGGAGACGATCGAGCAGTTTCGTCCCTGGATTGCAGCCATCCTGAACATTACGCCTGACCACCTGGACCGGCACCACACCTTTGAAGCTTACGTGGCAGCTAAGGCGCGGATTTTTGAAAACCAGGCTTCGGGCGACTTCGGAGTGCTCAACGCTGATGATGCTGCTTGTGTTGCGCTGGAGAAGAAGGTAAAGGGCTCGCTTTACTGGTTCAGCAGAAAGCAGCCGGTTGAGCAAGGTGCATTCCTTAAGGGCGAGCAGATCATCTTCCGCCAAAACGGAAAGGAGCAGCCGGTCCTGAGCCGTGGCGATATCACTTTGAAGGGGCTGCACAATCTCGAAAACGTGCTCGCCGCTGTGACCATGACCATGCTGGCCGGCTGCGATCCGCAGCGGGTCAGGCAGGCTGTGAGCGAGTTCCACGCCGTGGAGCACCGCCTGGAGCTGGTGAATGCCGTGAACGGCGTAACCTTTTACAACGATTCCAAGGCCACGAATGTGGATGCGACGATCAAAGCGTTGGAATCGTTCCGAGGCAACATCCACATCATCCTTGGCGGCAAAGATAAAGGCAGTGATTACACAGTCCTGGTTCCACTTCTGCGCGAGCGCGTGAAGGCCGCTTATCTGATTGGAGCGGCGGCAGAAAAAATTCGCTCACAGATCCAGGGTTCCACCACGCTGGTAAGTGCCGGTACGCTGGAGCGCGCCGTGCACCAGGCTTTCGAAGTGGCCAAGCCGGGCGACATTGTTCTGCTGGCGCCGGCCTGCGCCAGCTTCGACCAGTTTGAAAATTACGAGCAGCGCGGGCGCATATTCAAGGAACTCGTCCACGCGTTGGCGCCCGTCATCACGGGAGACAGAAGATAAGTGGCCAAAAGAGTAGGAATCGATAAATGGCTTTTTGGTTCCACCCTGCTCTTGGTCATGATTGGCGTGCTGATGGTCTTCAGCGCGTCGGCAGTGATGGCCGGGGAGAAATTCGGCTCACCCTATCACTTCTTCCTGCGCCAGCTCGGCTGGGCCCTTGCCGGGCTGGCGGCCATGGCCGTGCTGATGAACGTGGACTACCGCCAATGGAAGCGTCCTGGTGTGGTATTCACCTTTCTCGGCGTCACGACGGTGCTGCTGGTGGCGGTTTTCTTTCTTGATCGTTCTCACAACACGCACCGCTGGATCAAGCTTGGGGTAATGTCGTTCCAGCCTTCGGAGCTGGCGAAACCGGCTTTGATCCTGTTTCTGGCATTCTTCCTGGAAAACCGGATCAGGTCCATTGACGACTGGCGGCATACGCTGTTGCCCGCGATTGTGCCCGCCGGACTCTTCGCATTGCTGATTGTCAAACAGCCAGACCTGGGAACGGCCATGGTTTGCCTGGCAATCACTGCAGCCGTCCTTTACACGGCGGGAATGCGGCTGCGCTATTTCGCTTACAGTCTTGTGCCCATCATTCCGGCAATCACATATCTGTTGGTATTTGTGCCGTGGCGGCTTGCTCGCGTCAAAGTGTTCCTGAACCCCAATTCTGACCCGCAGGGCGCAGGGTTCCACATTTATCAATCCTTGATCGCCGTGGGAACCGGCGGGCTGACCGGATTGGGCCTGATGGAAGGGAAACAGAAGCTTTTTTACTTGCCCGAGCCGCACACGGACTTCATTTTTGCCGTCGTGGGCGAGGAACTGGGATTGATTGGCGCCCTCGCCATTATCATCTTGTTCCTGATCTTCGCGTGGCGTGGGCTGCGGACGGCGCTGCGCAGCAGCGATCCTTTCGCGCGCCTGCTGGCGGCCGGAATCACCACGATGATTATCGTTCAGGCGTTTTTTAATGTCAGCGTGGTGCTGGCCCTTCTCCCCACCAAAGGCATTCCTCTGCCTTTCATCTCCTATGGCGGATCATCTCTGTTTGTCATGCTGGCGAGCGTCGGCGTCCTGCTGAATATCAGCCAGCAAGCAGAGTGAAGGCAATTGCCAGAGTGCCGGGATTGCCAAATCGATGATCGAAGCTACATGCTTCGTCCATTGACGAAGGAACCTACATCAGATTCAACAATGCAGCGGGCGTTAAGAGCGAAACACCGTGGCGGCGAGCAGGTGTGAAGTGCTTTGTGTTGCCTGTTACCAAAGCGTCGGCCGAGCCGGCGATTGCAACCTCAACAAAGGGCAGATCAGATGGGTCGGAAAGCACCACGCTGACTGGTCCGGCTGTGATGTGCTCGCCGGCAAACTCGACAAAGTCAAGAAGTGCGTACACGTCGTTGCGGCGAAATCCGAAGACGGGTCGCAGTAGGACATCCCGATACTCAGACAAGATCCGATCGTCGTACAACGGTGTGAGAATCAGCGAAACAACGAAATCAATGACACGGCCGGGAGGACCATGTGGGTTGATGATGCCGGACACCAGCACGTTGGTGTCAATCACCACTCTCATTTGCGGTTTCGCCTGCGACGCACAGCACGGATTTCGGCGTCAACCGCGCCGCCAGAAAGCTGTACCGCTCCTGAGCGGGATGCCTGGTTTCGCATGCGGGCGAGAGTGCGTTGGGCCCTCGCCTGGCGGAGAATAAGCGCGGCTTGTTCCACGTCGTCATTCTCGATGCCCATCAGGATCGCGATAGGCTTGCCATCCGCCGTTAGGACAAGGTCTTCCTTTTGCGCCAGTTCACGGACGGCTCCTGGACGGTTGCGCAACTCGCGCGTGCTTATAAATTTCATGCGACGTTTTCTCCGTAGCCGTATTGTAGCTTATAACGCTACGAAGCGGCTACAGAGAACGTGGAGAGTTGCCAGCTTGGGAATGTTTGTTGAAAATACCATTTGCACCTGAGCCAGGCCATCTTTCTGTTCTTTGCTGCGGTGATTGCCGGAATCCTGAATTCCATCGCCGGCGGCGGCAGCTTTGTGTCTTTTCCTGCACTGTTATTCACAGGCGTCCCGGGCGTGCAGGCGAATGCCACCAACACGGTCGCGTTGTGGCCCGGTCTGGCCGCAACCGTATTCACTTATCTAAAAAGGCTGCATGTTCCGGCACGACTATTGGTTCCACTCGTTGTGACCAGCGTGGTCGGCGGCTTTGGCGGAGCGCTGCTGCTGATCAAAACGCCGCAGCGGACGTTTCAGCATGCCATTCCCTGGCTGCTGCTTGGCGGCACGCTGCTTTTTGCCTACGGGCCGAAAATGCGAGCCATAGGCGGCCGGGCCGGGGCGGCGCCCGATCTCGACAGAATTTCATGGCTGGCAATAGCTGCAGCCTCGGCCCTGCAGTTACTTGTGGGAACCTACGGCGGCTATTTCGGCGGCGGGATCGGATTCGTAATGATGGGGATGATGGCCGCGATCGGCATGACTGATATTCACAACATGAATGCCTTGCGCATTCTTCTGGCTGCCACCATCAATCTTGTAGCCGTCGGCACCTTCATCATCGCCGGTGCAGTTCTGTGGCCGCAATGCCTGGTGATGATTCTGGGCTCGACGACCGGGGGATGGACGGGCGGCCACTATGCCCAGAAAGCCGACCCTAAAAAGCTACGTTATGTTGTGATCGTCATCGGGCTTGTGATGACTGCTTACTTCTTCGTCAGCGACTTTATGCCCAGGAAATAAGCGGAAAAATGACCTTAGCGCGCACCTTAACAAGCTAGAACCCTACCTCCTGATCTCCTTTTCTCCACGCCTCTTAGCGAGAGTGTTGCAGATCCAGTGCAATGCCGGCCTGCGGAAAATTTCAGTTCTCCTCTTGACCTGGGTCCAAAAAGGGACTAGTGTTTTGGTCCGGTCATCAGACCAATTCGGAAACGGAGCACAAACGGTTTGCAGGCGGCAGTGAAGCCCGAGTTCGAGGCGATCCGGAGAAACAAGGTCCACGAAGAAGTTGCCAACCGGCTGGAAGAGCTGATTGTTAAAAAGCTGAAGCCGGGTGACAAGCTTCCTGCCGAACGCGAACTGGTGGAAATGCTCGGCGTGAGCCGCAGTTCGGTGCGGGACGCAATCCGCAAGCTGGAACTCCTGGGCTTGGTCGAGCCGAGACAGGGCGCCGGAACGGTGGTGCGCGATGTCTCTGAAGCGGTGGCCAACCCGCTGGCCAGTGTCATTACCCGTAAACGCCAGCTGGTAAGCGAGCTTCTGGACTTTCGCAAGATGGTTGAGCCGCCGTTGGCGGCGCGCGCAGCAAAGAATGCCTCAGCCGGACAGATCGCCGCGATGGAAGAGATTCTTGGCCGTCATGCAGCCAAGGTGGAAGGCGGCCATCTTGCCATCAAGGAAGATTCAGAATTTCATTACAGCATTGCTACTGCTTCAGGCAACACAATCGTGCTCAAGGTTCTTGATGTCGTGATGGACTTGTTACGAGAGACGCGTTCCCGGTCATTGCAGACGCGGGGACGTCCGGAGAAATCGCTGGCCGGGCACCGCCGCATCCTGAGCGCGATCAAGCAGCGCGATCCGGCGGACGCGGAAGAGGCCATGCGCCAGCATATTACGAATATTGAAAACATTGTTTTGAACAAGCTCTGAAACCAAACGGAGGTTTTGCATGGGCCGGTTATTCGCCATTGAGATCATCTATCGCGGGATTTTCCAGAAGACTCTCGCGAAAAACATAAGCCGCTCCATCGTTCTGGCAGCGCACAAAGAAGGCAAGCCGGGGATCTCTTTCGGCCGCTACGGCGACAGCCCGGAACGCAACGGCATTCCGGCCAAGAACTTCGCCATTGTGGCCACCGACGACATCACTCTCGAAGAGGGAATGGCCAAGTACGAACCCAAGGAAGTCGATGTCACCATCGCTGTCGACGAGACGCTTTGCAAAGGCGTGGAATCATGGGCCTGGTATGGGCTGCAGCCAGTGAATAAGTTGCTGAAACCGAACGGCACGTTGATTGTCACATCGCGTGAGAATCCTGAGAGCCTGATCGCGATGTCGCACCGCAAAGAGACGCCCTATAAGCTGGCCATCCTCAAAGCCACCCCGAGTTTTTCAGGATTGTGGGTATACAAGGATGACCACACTGACGTGCGCATCCTTGGCGCGATCGCCAAAATTCTTCCTGACCTCTTCAGCCTGAAATCCGTTCAGGAAACCATCATGGATGAGTGGAAGAGCCAGGTCAAAGCTGATTCCGCGGCGCGCGCCTTCGAACGTGTGACCACCGTGACGGTCCAGCCCAACCAGGGCAATCCGGAAGTACCCTTCAAATTCGATCTGCCCAAGTGGCATGAAATGGGTGAAGGCATCGCCATTCCCTGCGTGAAGCCTGGCGGGGCCATCCAGGACCCCGTTAATGCTGCGAGCGGCGGCTGGCGGCCTGACCGCAATCCCACCTTTAAAAAGTTCACGACGCGCACCATGCGGCCGGTAGTGAACTTTGATACCTGCATCAAGTGCACGCTTTGCTGGTTGTGCTGCCCCGATTCAGTTTTCGATGTGACGCCGGAAAATCTATACGACGCCAACATGGAGGCCTGCTGCGGCTGCGGCGTGTGTGAAGCCGTTTGCCCGGTGAAGGAATGCGTCACCATGGTGAACGAGTCAGAGTTCAGTGACAACGGCAGCCAGTGGGAGCACTGGAGAAAAGACAAGGAAGGCTACACGGTCTGGCTGAAGGAAAAGATCAAGGGCCATGGCGAGCGCTCACACGGGTTCCGCTATCGCGGCCAGTATGAGGAGCAGGTGCCCGAAATGCTGCAGATCGCTCGTGAAGGATAACAGGCGAAAAAATTCAAGGAAGGGAGTTTGTCATGGCTCAATCGGCCACTCTCACTGAGCAGTACAAGAAGACAGAAGAAACTGCGTTAATCACGGGCAGCGAAGCCATTGCGGTGGCCTGCAAGCTGGCCGATGTTGACGTTATCACTGCATATCCCATCCGGCCCTACGATACGGTGATGCAATACATTTCCAAGCTCGTGGCTGAAGGCGAAATGGATTGCGAATACATCGTGGCGGAAGGGGAGCACTCCCAGTTTGAAATCGTGAAGCACGCATCGGCGGCGGGAGCGCGCGTGTTTTGCGGCTCCAGCGGCGTAGGTTGGATGTATGCCATGGAAGCGCTCACCGTCACTCCGGCGCTGCGCATTCCCATGATCGCTATGGTGGGCAATCGCGCGCTGGACGATCCGGGCGCATTCGGCGTGGAGCACAACGACGCCCTCGCGGTTCGAGATCTCGGATGGCAGCTTGTGTGGGTTGATACCGCTCAGGAAGCTCTGGATACCGCGCTGATCGCGTGGCGTGTGGCCGAAGATCGCCGTATCTTCCTGCCCTGCGCCATCAGTTGCGATGGCGCTTTCCTCACGCACTCGCAGGCGCTGGTGAAGATCCCAACGCAGGATCAGGTGAATGAATTTCTGCCACGTTATAACCGAGCCGATTTGCTGCTCCATCCTGATAACCCAATTACCGTGGCTCCGCAGGGCAATGAAGACTGGGTGATGGAAATCCGGCGCCAGAACTACGCCGCCATGGAGCGCGTGCCGGCGGTTCTGGAGCAGGCATACAAGGATTTTGAACGGATCTTCGGCCGGTCGTACGGAAACCCCTATTTCGAGGAATACATGACCAGCGATGCCGATGTCGTCCTCATGGGCATGGGCACGCTGTCGACGCCGGTGAAGGTGGCCATCCGCAAGATGCGCGACGAAGGCAAGAAAGTGGGCTTCGTACGCATGCGCTGGTTCCGTCCGTTTGCCGCGGAGAAGCTGGCCAAGTGCCTGCAGCGCTTCTCGGCCATTGGCGTAGTGGATCGCGATTACTCATTCGGATCGCCCTACAACAGTGGCGTGCTTGCCACTGAAGTCAGGACAGCACTGTACTCGGCGCCCGGCCCCAAGCCGCCGGTGCTGGGCTTCATCTCCGGCCTGGGCGGCCGCGAGGTGACCGTGCCCGATGTGGAAAAGATTGCTGATGCCGTCTATCAGGCTGCCGGCGGGAAGCAGCAGCCGTTAACCCAGTGGATCGGCGTGCGCGAGTAGGCGCGACGACCAGAAAGGAT
>Ga0070681_10001191_pt1 | contig 22543 bp, 22 predicted proteins | sample KBSC83BmetaG_FD_65650 | JGI IMG/M metagenome (GOLD analysis project Ga0070681, IMG submission 65650) | Corn rhizosphere microbial communities from Kellogg Biological Station, Michigan, USA - KBS C8-3B metaG | ecosystem: Host-associated > Plants > Roots > Rhizosphere | place: USA: Michigan...
GTCGGCTTGGCGCTGGCGGCCGAGCTTGGCTGGCAAGGCATCCGTTGCCTGCTCGTCGAGCAGGGCGACGGCGTCGTCAAGACGCCCAAGATGAACGAGGTCAACACCCGGTCGATGGAGTTTTGCCGCCGCTGGGGCCTGGCCGATCAGGTGCTCGATACGCCTTTCCCGCTCGACTGGCCCAAGGATGTGGTGTTCGTCACGACGATGAGCGGCTATGAGCTCGGCCGCGTCGCGCGCCCGCCCCGGCGCGTGCGCGCCTCCGAGCACAGCCCGGAATACACTCAGACCTGCTCGCAACACTGGTTCGATCCGATCCTGCAGCGCTTCGCGCGGTCCTTTCCGCATGTCACCCTGCGCTATCGCTGCCGGCTCGAGCGCCTGTCGCAAGATGCCGAGGGGGTCACCGCGACCCTCATCGATCGCGACAGCGAACAGGAAGAGCGCATCGAAGCCCAGTACCTCGCCGGCTGCGACGGCGCTCAAAGCGCGGTGCGGCGCGCTTTGGGCATCGCGCTCGAAGGCAAGGGCGTGCTCGGCTGCGCCGTCAACATGTTCTTCCGCGCTCCGAACCTGCTGTCGATCTGCGGCAAGGAGCCCGGCACCTTCTTCGTGCCGGTCGACCGGGGGGGCGTTTGGGCGAATATCCGGGTGATCGATCCGCGCCGGGGCTTGTGGCGGCTGATGGTCAACGAGACCGACGCCGAAACCCGTGCCGACGCGGTCGACAAGCACGCCTATCTGCGCCGCGGGCTTGGCCGCGACCTCGCCGTCGAATGGGTCGATCTCAATGTGTGGCGCCGCCAGAGCGTGCTTGCTTCGACCTATGGCGTCGGCCGCGTCTTTCTCCTCGGCGATGCCGTGCACCAAGTTTCGCCGACCGGCGCGCTCGGCATGAACACCGGGCTTGCCGATGCCGTCGATCTCGGCTGGAAGCTCGCGGCAGTGCTGCAGGGCTGGGGCGGGCCGCGCCTGCTCGCATCTTACGACGCCGAGCGCCGCCCGGCCGGCGCCCGCGCCGTCGCCAGCGCGACCCGCTTCCATGCCAACCAGACCGGCTGGGGCGAAGGCCTCGATCAGCTCGACGCGCCTGGCGCGGCAGGCGACGCGCTGCGCCGCCGCATCGGCGACAAGCTCGTCGCCAATATCGGCGTCGAGTTCCGCACCATGGGCTTGCAGCTCGGCTACGCTTACGAGAACTCGCCGATCTGCATCGCCGACGGCACGCCGCCGCTAACCGACGATCCCGAGACTTATCGGCCCACGGCGCGGCCGGGGGCGCGGGCGCCGCATGCCTGGCTCGACGAAGAGCGATCCGTGCTCGACTGCTTTAAGCGCGGCTTCACGCTGCTGCGCCTGGGTGCCGACGCGCCCGAGGCGGGGGCAATCGAAGCCGCGGCGGCGGCGCGCGCAATGCCGCTCGCGACGGTCGCAATCGACGACGCGCAGACGCTCGCCCTTTACGAGCGCAAGCTCGTTCTCGTGCGTCCCGACGGCCATGTCGCCTGGCGCGCGGACGCGCCGCCCGCCGATCCCGGTGCGATCCTCGACCGCCTGCGTGGCGCCGACTAAACCGAAGCGGCCACGGCACTCACCCGCCTGATTTCGGCGTCTTCGACGCCGGACCCTCCGACAAGAACTCCTCCGTATAGAGCTTGCTCATCTCGGGCGGTTTCGGCAGCAGACCCATCTCGACGAAGGAGCTGCGCAGCACGGCGAGAGGTTTCGGCTCGAACCGACCGGTCGTCGAGAAGGCCGGCATGACGGTTTTATAGTCGGCCGCCACGATCTCTTTCGGCTCCTTCATCACCTCGGTCGCGATGCGCACGGTTTCCGCCTCGTGCTTCAGCATGTATTGGATGCTCTCGAACCATCCCGCGACGAAGGCGCGCAACTCCTTGGGATGCTCCGCGATGAGGCCGTTTCGCGCAAACATCACGTGGGTGATGAAGTTCGGCACGATCGTGCTGAAATGCAGCATGATGTGCCCGATCCCCTGCTCGTGCAGCACGGTGCCGCCGACGAAATCGATCGCCATGCCATCCGTCTGTCCGGTGCGCATCGCCGAGATTTGCGCCGGCCGCGCGCCCAACGGCACGGTAGTGATGCCGTCCGGCCCCCATCCCTCGTGGCGCGAAATCTCGCGCACCAGCCATTGCGTCAGCGAGCTGACGGTCGAGACGCTGATTTTCTTGCCCTTCAGATCCTTCGGACTGCGCAGCCCCGGCTCGTTCCTGACGAATAGAGTCAAATCCGCGGGCGGCCCCATGAACGCAGCAACGCCCTTCACCGGCGCTCCGCGCGCGACGAAGGCGAGCTCGACCCCGGAGCCGAGGCCGATATCGATCGCGTTGGCCGCCAGCGCCTGTTGCAGCTTGGCGCTGCCCGCGAAGTTGAACTCCTGCACCTCGAGGCCGCGCTTCTTGAAGAAGCCTTCGGCGACGCCGACATCCACCGGCACGAAGTCAAAGACCCCGGCAAAGGCCTTGCCGACGCGAAGCGCCGCGGCATCGGCGCCAGCGACCCAATCCAAAACAAAGACACTTCCGAGCAGCGCGAGGCAAATGCTTCGCGCGATCCATCCGCGAGCCGGCATGGTTTCCTCCGTCTGTTCATATCGCGCGCGCTTGCCGCGCGTCGCGTTCGGGCTTCGCGAGCATCCTACACCCGCCGGCGGCGCTCGGTCACCGGAAAGCGGCGCGGCCCTTGCTGCGCGAAAAAGCATCCGGCCGCCGTCAAAAGCATTTCCTATTTCGCCGCCGCGCTTTACCTTTCATGGGCGCCCGTGCTCGCGGCCGAGCTTCGGCCGCGACGCCCAGCGCTTCCGCCGCTGCGGAACAAAAACATAAGCGTTACGACGAACAGAAGGAGGAAAACCATGTATACGCGACGCGCGCTCTTGGCCTCGCTCGCCACCTCGACCCTATTCGCGGCATCCGCCCGGCTGCACCCCGCTCGAGCGGCCGGAGCCGTGCCCATTCGCGCCGGCTGGGTGGTGCTGCCGGCCGATCTTCTGCCGATGATGCCCGACACGCCGCAGCTGACGCGGCATTTGGGAAAATCCTACACCATCGAGCCGCAGCATTTCGCCGGCACGCCGCAGATGATCACCGCGCTCGCTTCGGCAGCGATCGACACCGGCTCGCTCGCCTTTTCCTCGCTGCCGCTCGCGATCGAGAACGCCAAGCTGACGAAGCTGCGCATCATCTCGGACGATTTCCAGGACGGCGCGCCGGGCTATCACACCAACACCTATCGCGTGCGCGCCGACAGCCCGATCAAGAGCGTCAAGGAGCTGAAAGGCAAGGTGCTCGCGACCAACATCCAGGGCAGCGCCGTCGATATCGCGATGCGTGTCATGCTGAGGAAGAACGGCCTCAACGACCGCACCGATGTCAGCATCATCGAGGCGCCGTTCCCGGCGATGAAGTCGCTCTTGGCCGAGAAGAAAGCCGAACTCATCCCGGCGGTCTTGCCCTTCTCCGCCGATCCCGAGCTCGAGAAAAACTCGCGCGCCCTCTTCACCCAGAAAGACGCGATCGGCCGCACGCAGATGATCATCCACGCGATGCGCGGCGAATTCATCGACCAGCATCGCGCCGCTGTGACCGATATGCTCGAGGACATGCTGCGGGTCTTGCATTTCTACCAGGATCCGAAGAACCACGAAGAGACGGTGAAGCTCGTCGCCAAAGCGACCAAGCAGCCGGCCGCGCGGTTCGATAAATGGCTGTTCACCAAAGATGACTATTACCGCAATCCCGAAGGATTGCCCGACCTCAAAGCGCTGCAGGCGAATATCGATGTGCAGAAGGAGCTGGGCTATTTGAAGACGTCGATCGACGTCGAGAAATACGCCGAACTCGATATGGTGAAAACCGCCGCCAAACGCGCCGCAAGCAAGGTTTAGCGGCGCGCCGGCGCGCGGCAGTTGGCTCCGCGCGCCGCCCCGGGTTCAGCCGGGCTTGCCGTAATTCTTGACGAGATAGTCGATGATCGCCTTCGCGTCCTCGGGCGATGCGGGCGCGCCGAACACGTTAATCATCTTGTTCACCTCCGCCTGCCAGGTCTGCGCGTTCATGAACGGCGCATTGGTGCGGATGTAGTCGAGGCTGTGACACACGCTGCAGACGTTTTCCACCGCCTCGTGGCCGGGGGCGTCCTTGAGCGGCACCGGCTGCTCCGCCGCCAGCGCAGTTGCGCTCGAAGCCAAGAGCGCCAGAATCACCATCATCGGTTTCATCGGCGCTCTCCTCAGGCGATCGTGACGCTTAAGGGCCGCGGCACGTTGTTGTGATAGCCCGCCGGGTTGAATATGAGGCTCTCCGCCTGGGTCTGCCCCGCCTTGTTCGAGGCCCGGGCGATAATCGCGTATTGCCCCTTCTTTTTCGGGGCGAAGCGATAACTCCACGGCCTGAAGGCGAAGCGGCCGAGATCCTTGCCCAAGCTCGCGTCCTGCCAGGTCGCGCCGCCATCGCTCGAGATCTCGACGCGCGTGATCCCATAGCCGCCATCCCAGGCGATGCCGCGCAGCTCGACTGCTTTGCCGAGCTTTTCCTTGACCGGCCCGCCGGGCGTGACGATCAGCGAATTGACCACCATCTCCGTGATCGGGGTCGATCCGGGCAATTCCTGGGTCAGGAAGCGGTCGACCACCGGAAATTTCCCGGTCGGGATGCGATAGGCGCTTTTCATCCAGAAGCCTTCGAACGGCTTGGTCACCGCCTCGATCGAGACGACATGTTTCGTCCAATAAGTCGCGGTCCAGCCCGGGACGATCAGCCGCGCCGGCGCGCCGTTGAGATGCGGCAGGGGTTGGCCATTCATCTGATAGGCGATGAGCGTGTTCTCATCGAGCGCCTTCCACACCGGAATGCTCTTGACGAAATCCGGCGTCTTGTCGACGACCGGCCCCTCGGCGCCGTTGAGCACCAACTCGATCGCTTCCTTCTTGAGGCCGACTTTCCCGAGCACGTCCTTGAGGCGCACGCCCTTCCACAGCGCGTTGCCCATCGCGCCGAGACCCCATTGCACGCCGGGCACGTGCGGATCGGAAAGACCGCGGCGATTGCCGGAGCATTGGCACACCGCCGCGAGCTCCACCTGCTCGAAACCGCTTTGCAGATCCGAAAGGCCGAGCTCGATCGGCGTCGCCGCCGCCTCGCCGCCGATCTTCACTTTCCAGCTCGCGGGGTCGATCTTGTCGGGGATGTCCGCCAGATGGTAGCGCACGAAGAACGCGTCGTTCGGCGTGAAGTCGCTGGCGAAATAGGAAACCGGCGTCTCGTAATTGGGCGGCCGGTAGGACAGCTTGATGAGCGGCTTCTTGCCCGGCAGCGCGTCGAGCACGGCGGTATCGTATTCGCCGGGCGGCAACCCCGTCGTCAGCGGCACCTTTTCTGCCGCGCGCGCCAACCCTGCCACCATGGCGGGCCCGGCAAGCGCCGCGCCGCCGATCGCCTGCAAAACGCTTCTGCGCTTGAGCATCGCCCCCTCCCCACGGCTCTTCTGCGGCGATGCTAACAGAAACCGTGCGACCTCAAATTACCAAAGAATTAGGGGTCTTCTCTGCGCTCGGGAAAAATGCAATAGGAGCTAACTTCGTGCCAATCACATTTGACCGCTGTTATTCGCGGGCTCGCGGCCCATCAGCCAGCCAAACAGCAGCGTTGCCGCGCCGGCGCCCGCGAATTCTGCCACGACGAATGCCGGAACATCTTGCGGCCTGATTCCGGCGAAGGTGTCGGTCAGCGCGCGCGCGAGTGCGACCGCGGGATTGGCGAAGGAGGTCGAGGAGGTAAACCAGTACGCGGCGACGACATAGGCCGCCACTGCATAAGGCAGAGCGGCCGGACAATGACGCACGCCGCTCATGATGAGGCCGATGAGTCCAAAGGTCGCGACGAACTCGCCGAGCCACTCGCCCTGCGTCGCCCGAACATGGCTCGACCATTCTAGAATCGGCAGGCCGAACATGGCATGCGCGAGTAACACACCGCCGACCGCGCCGATCGCTTGGGCGGCGATATAAGCAAGAACTGCGTGCGTCTCGCCATTATTATTGCGCGGTGCAAGCACGAGCGTTACCAGAGGATTGAAATGCGCCCCCGAGATCGGCGCGAAGGTGACGATGAGCGCAACCAGCGCACCGCCGGTTGCAATGGCATTCGCCAACAAGGCAAGCGCGGCATCTCCGTTGGCGAGCCGCGCCGCCATGACGCCCGAGCCGACCACCGCGGCGAGCAGCAGCGCCGTTCCGACGCCCTCGGCAACCGCACGCTTCAAAAGGCTCGCCGTCATTCCCCGGCGATGTGCGTCGATCGGCCGATGCGATCGAGCGCGTGCTTCAGCGCCATGCGGTCGAGCGCAGCGATGGGAAGGCTGGTGAACAGCTTGGTGCGGTTGTCGAGTTGCCGGAGCGCGGCGCGGAATGCATCGCGCTGCGCCTCTTCCGGCCCTTCGACGGCTGCGGGATCGGGCACGCCCCAATGCGCGGTCATGGGCTGGCCGGGCCAGATCGGGCATACCTCGCCCGCCGCCTGATCGCAGACGGTGATGATGAAATCCATCTCCGGCGCGCCGTGCCGCGCAAACTCGCTCCAGCTCTTGCTGCGCAGCCCGTCGATGGGCAGCCGCAGGGATTGCAACAGATCGAGCGCGTAAGGATGAACCGTGCCCTTGGGATGGCTGCCGGCGCTGAAGGCGTGGAACTTATCGCCGCCCCACCGGCGCAGCAGCGTTTCCGCCATGATGCTTCGCGCCGAATTGCCGGTGCAGAGAAAGAGGAGGTTATAGACGCGCCCACTCATGCCGATTTCCGCCGCGTGGCGCGCGCAGCGCCGCTCTTGGCCGGCCGGCAAACCGGTATGCAAGCCTCTCCGCCGCAGCAATTCTCGGTCAGATAGGCCATGAGCGAATTCATCGCCGCGAAATCGGTCGCATAGATGAGCTGACGGCTCACGCGCCGTTGCGTGATGAGGCCGGCATGCGTGAGCTGCTGCAGGTGAAAGCTGAGCGAGGACGGGAGAACGCCGAGGCGTTCGGCGAGTACACCGGCGGCGAGCCCGTCGGGTCCGCGCTCGACCAGCAGGCGAAAGAGCGCGAGCCGCGTCTCATGCGCGAGCGCGCCGAGTGCCGCCACCGCCGCCTTGGGCTCCATGTCATTCTCCGATATTTCGACGATAATCAAATTATCAAGCGAAAACGTGAGGCGTCAAGAGACATGTCGAGACTCATCGAAATAAGGGCGGCAGCGGCTGCCCTACTCCGCCGCCTGCGTCTCCATGCCGGCATATTCCTTGTCGCTGAGGGCCTGGAGCGCCGGCATCACCTCGGTCGCGAAGAGGCGGAGATTCTTCTCCGTCAGATCGGCGGGCAAGGTCGCGAAATGGAGATTGGCGAGGAAGTTCTGGAAGCCCAGCCGGCGATGCGCCTCGACGAGCTTGCCCCTCACCGTGTCGGGGCTGCCGCAGAGGAAGATGCCGGCCTCCATCAGATTGTCGATGGTCATCGTGCCCGCGGCGAGCGCCGGCCGCTTGATCGCGCGCATGCCGGCGAGCGACTTGGCCGAGAGATAACCCGGCGGGAACATCATCTCGAACGGCAGGTTCAAATATTTGCTGAAGAGGCGCTCGATATGGATGCGCGCTTCCTCCTTGGCACGCGCATCGGTCTCGGCGACATAGATCGGCGCCGCCCAGCCGATCTGCTCCGAGCTCGCGGTGTAGCCGTGGAGCTTCTCGGCGGTCTGGCGATAGAGATTGAGATAGCGGATGACCGACGCGACCGGCGAGAAATTCTGGATATAGACGTAGCGCCGCTCCTTGGCGCTCGCCCAATCGATCGTCTCGCCCGAACCGAGCGAGGGGCACCAGATCGGCGGATGCGGCTGTTGATAAGGCCGCGGCCAGACATTCACATATTCGAAGCGATAGTGCTTGCCCTCAAAGGCGAAGGGGCCGGGACGCGTCCAGGCCTGCACGACGAGGTCGTGCGCCTCGTGGAAGCGCTCATGGCTGAAAGCCGGGTTGGCGCCCATCGAGTAATATTCGGCGCCGATGCCGCGCACCATGCCGGAGATGAGCCGCCCGCCGGTCAACACGTCGATCATCGCGTGCTCTTCGGCAAGCGTCAGCGGGTTGTCCCTGAGGCCGAAAGCATTGCCGAGGATCGCGATCTTTGCATGCTTCACGCGCCGCGCCAGTGCCGAGGCCATCACCACTGGCGAGGGCATCAGCCCATAGGCGTTCTGGTGATGCTCGTTGACGGAGATGCCGTCGAAGCCGAGCTCGGCGGCGAGCTCCAGCTCGTCGAGATAGCGATTGTAGAGCGCATGGCCCTTGACCGGGTCGAAATAGCTGTTGGGCAGGATGACCCAATCCGTGCGGTATTTCTGCTGATAGTCGAGATCGAGATCGGCATAGGGCATCAGGTGAAAGAACAGGACTTTCATGGCCGCTTCCTTTCGATGAAGCGCGAGACGGTATCGGCGAAGAGCTCGGGCCGCTCGATCTCGGCCATATGGCCGCAATCCGGGAGCATCGCGGTCTCGGCGCCCGGGATGAGCGCGGCGAGCCTCTCGGCATGCGCCGGCGGAATGAGCCGGTCTTCCGCGCCCCAGACAAGCTGCGTTGGCAGCTTGATCCGGTGCAGCCATTTCTCGAGCCGCGGATCATAAAGACGCGGTTGCCAGGTGAATTTTGCGGCGGCGTGGCGGTTCTTGTCGTAGGTCGCGAGGCCTTCGGGCGAGCCCTGCCAATGCGCGAACCACTCTGCCGCCGCGGCCTCCTTCGCAAACAGCAGCTTTTGCAGCTCCGCCGGATTGGCGATGAACATGTCGCTGCGGGGCACACCCGCAACGCGGATGCCGGCGGCGTCCGCCAGCGTCAGGCTCTTGATGCGCGCCTCGGAGCGGATCGCCATCTCCATCGCGATCCAGCCGCCCAGAGACGCGCCGACGACATGAACGCCCTCGAGATCGAGCGCATCCAAGAGATCGAGATAGAAGAAGGCGAGGTCGCCGACATCCTCGAGCCAGTCGGGCGCGTCGGACCGGCCGAAGCCCGGGTGATCAGGTGCCAGTACCTCGAAGCGCTCCGCCAGACGCTCGAGCGCCGCGACCTCCGCCGGCAGGCCTTGCACGCCGTGCAGGAAGAGCAGGGGCGCGCCCTTGCCGCCGCGGCGCAGATGAAGCCCGACGCCGCGAATCTCGACCCGGCTTTCGTTCACGAAGCGCCCTCCTCCCGCCACTTTGGCCGGCATGGTAGCGGCGCGCCGCGGGCGCGAACAGGGCTTAAGCCGGGAGGGGCAAAGGGCCGGCCAACCCATTGAAGGCTTGATCCAGATCAGGCCGGGGCCTACCCAAGTAGTCTAAGTCTAAGTCTATGCTTCGCAACGACGATGGAGGTCCTCATGAGCAGCGCCACGGATAAGGATGTCGAAGCCCTGCAGGCCGAGATCAAAAAGCTACGCGCGGATTTCGCGAGTCTCAACGAGACCGTCCGCGACCTTCTTCACCACGGCGGCGCCGACGCCCTCGGCAAGGCACGGGAATCGGGCGAGCGGGTCTGGAACGAGGCGCGTCGCCGCGTCGAAGGCGTCACCGCGGAAATCGAGGAAAAGCCCGTGACCTCGGCCGTGACCGCCTTCGGCATCGGCGTCGTGCTGGGCCTCCTGTTCTCCAGCCGGCGCGCCTGAAACCCGGGCGCGCTCGATGGGCCGTCTCATCACCCGCCTCGCCGTGACGCTGGCGGCGCTGCTGCTGGCAGCGATCATCGTCGCGGCCGCATTGGGATTTCTCGCCTTCGGCGTCTATTTGAGTTTCGCCACGCTGATGTCCGCGCGCGCAGCGGCGTTCGTCACGGCGATCGCCGCGCTTCTCCTCGCGATCATCGTCCTCCTCATCGCGCGTGGCGTCTGCGCTCTTGCGGCGCGCCGCCGCGGCCGCAAGAAGAGCGATCGAAGCAGGGCCGATGCGAGCCGGCTGGCGGTGTTTCTCGGCAACGCGCTCGGCGGTGAATTCGCCGACGTCGCGGCGGCTCATCCCGGAACGACGATCATCGGCTCGCTCGTCTCCGGCTTCGCAGTCGGTGCGTCGCCGGCGATGCGGCGCGCCCTGCGCGATCTGATCTTGGGGAAGTGACCCGGCGCGGCCGCAGCGCGCTCAGGGCCTCAGCGAGTGATAGATGACGCGCACGAAATTGGCGCTTTGCTGCTCGCTGGCGCCGATCTTCGCGTCGAGATCGGCGAAAGGCCGCGCCGCCACCGCCTCCTCCTCGTTCTTGCCGGCATTGATGAGCTTGGCGATGCGATAGCGCGCCTCGATCAGCATGGCGCGATAGGCGGCGACGGCTTTCTTGTCGCCGAGCGGACCGTGGCCCGGCACGATCTTGGTCTCGTCATTGGCGAGCTTCAGATAGGCATCGCTGGCGCGGATCATGCCCTTGATGTTGCCGCCATTGGCGAAATCGATATTGGGATAGCGGCCTAAGACCACCGTATCGCCCGTCGCCAGCACATTGGCGTCGGCGAACCAGACATAGGTATCGCCGTCGGTATGAGCATTCGCTGGATGGCGCAATTGCGCGGTCCGGCCCTTGACCTTGAGGGTCAGCGCGTTGCGATAGGTTTTGGCGGGCAGCGCGTCGCCGGTCACGCCGGGAGTCTTCCTGCCTCGGACACCGTCGACCGTGCCTTGGGCGAGACGCTTCTTCACATTGACCTGCGCGGCGACGACGGCGCCCTCTTCGGCAAAGGCCTTGTCGCCGCCGCTGTGATCGCTGTGAAAGTGGGTGTTGACGAGATAGTGCACCGGCTGGTTCGTCACCGCCGCGATCGCGGCTTTGAGCTTCTCGTGCATCGGCGCGAATTCGCTGTCGACCATGATGACGCCGTCATCGCCGACCGCGATGGTGACATTGCCGCCCGCGCCCTGGAGCATGTAGGTGCGGTGCCCGAGATCAATCGTCTTGACCTCGATTTTCGAGAAGTCGGTCTGTTGGGCCGCGGCGGCACCGGCCCAGGCGAGGAATGCGCCCGCAATCGCGGCAGTCAGGATGCGGTTCATTTCTTTCCCCCGGGTTGCGGGGGATCTTAGCCGCGACGGCGCGGCCCCAAGCAAGACACGATCCCGCGAGGCGGCTCAGCCCGCCTCGTCCTCCGGTTCCTGAGTCGCCTGCTCGAGCTTCGTCAAGATGCGCTCGAGAGCTTCGCGATCCGCAGCGCTGGCGGCGGCGAGCGCGCTTTCCTCCGCCTCGATCGCCAGCGGAATGATGGCGTCGAACACGCCGCGGCCCGCTTCGGTGAGCTCGATCATCGCGCAGCGCCGATCCTCCGGCGTCTCGCCGCGGGTGATGTAGCCCTTGTGGAGGAGGCCCGACACGGCGCGGCTCATCCGCACCGGATCGAGGCAGGTGATCTCGATCACCAAGTGATTCTGCATCGCGCCAAACTGGCCGAGCACGGCAATGATGCGCCACTCGGGCGCCGTGAGCTGAAACCGCGCGCCGGATATCCGCGCCAGCCGGCGTGCCAGCCGATTGGCGAGAGCGGAAATCCGGAACGGTAGGAACGTGCCGAGATCGAAGCCTTCGCCGCCGAGTGCGGCCGCCGCCGAATTGCTCCTAGCCATGGATCGAATCATCCCCACCAAATCGCCGCCGAACGGAGGTGCTGCCCCCCACTCTCTTGCCGGCATATGGGACCAGGCTAGCCTTCATCCCCACATTGCTGGGTTGCATTTCTAGCAAAGGTAGCGATCGACCTAAACCCCGTTAACGCCGCGACTCGATAAAATCGATCAAACCGCGGCCGAGCTGGTCGTCCTTTGTCCCGACGCTCGCCACTTCGGAGATGTGGTTGTGGCCTTTCAGATAGAGAAAGACCGGGCATTGCTGGTCGCGGACGCATAGCCGCGCCGCTAAATCGTAGCTGTCCGGCGCGAGGCTCACTGGATCGAATTGGGCCGTCACGATCATCATCGGCGTTTTGCTGTCGCCGACATAGCTGTCCGGCGCGCGCTTGGGATAGAGGCTGGCATCCTTGCCGAGATAGACTTGGTCCTGCGTCCCGATGCTCTCCGCGCGCGCGGCGGGAATGCTGATCACGATCGCCCCGATGACGCCGGGACCATCGGCCGGGTGGAGCTCAGGATCGAGCACATAGGAGGCAACGAGGTTGGCGCCCGCCGAATGGCCGATCACGACGATTCGCCGGGGGTCTCCGCCATAGCGCGCGACATTCTTCTTCAGGAACGCGATCGCCGCGCCGACATCCTCCGATTCGGCAGGCCAACTCACCTTCGGCGCGAGGCGATAATTCATATTGGCCGCGACAATGCCATGCGCCGCGAGATAGGCGACGATATTGTCGTAGTCCTTCTTGTCGCCCCGCGCGAAGCCGCATGTCCCCCTCCCCCGATTGCCGTTATGGGCGGCGTCGATTATCCCGTTGCCGCGAGCTTGCGCTCGGCCAAGAGCGCGAAGAGGCTGGCGCCCAGCGGCAGGATGGCGTCGTTGAAATCATAACCCGGATTGTGCACTTCGCAGCCGCCGGCGCCGGCGCCATTGCCTATCTGGATATAAGCGCCGGGAACCTCTTTGAGCATGAAGGAGAAATCCTCCGACGCCATCACCAGATGGCCGTTGCGGTTGACATTCTCCTCACCGACCAAGGCGGCCGCGGCATCGGCGATGAAGCCCGTCTCGGCCGCGTCGTTGACGAGCGGCAGGAATACGACGCGGAAATCGAGCGTCGCCTCCGCGCCAAAGGCCTCGGCGATCCCTGCGGCGATGCGGCGCATATTGGTCTCGATCAGCGTCAGGACCTCGGTGCTGAAGGCGCGCACCGTACCGCGCATCATTGCCTGCTCGGGAATGACGTTGTAGGCCTCGCCCGCGTGAATCTGCGTGACGCTGACCACGGCGGTCTCGATCGGCCGCACATTGCGGGCAACGATCGTCTGCAAGCCGGTGGCGATGTGGCTGGCGACCAGCACCGGATCGATGCCCGATTCCGGCCGCGCGCCATGGGCGCCGCGCCCCTTCACCGCGATGTCGAAATAAGCGCCGCCCGCCATCATCGCCCCGGGGCGGATCGAGAATTTGCCGACCGCGAGGCCGGGACGGTTGTGCATCCCGAAGATCGCATCGCAGGGAAAGCGCGCGAAGAGCCCATCCCTCACCATTGCGTCGCCGCCGCCCAAGCCCTCCTCGGCCGGCTGGAAGATGAAGTTGACGGTGCCATCGAAGCGTCGCGTCTCGGCGAGGTAACGCGCCGCGCCCAACAGCATCGTCGTGTGCCCGTCATGGCCGCAGGCATGCATGCGGCCGGGGTGGCGTGAGCGATAGGGAACGGAATTGGCTTCCTCGATCGGCAGCGCGTCCATATCGGCGCGCAGGCCGATGGCGCGCGGCGAGCTGCCGGATGTGAGGCTCCCGACCACGCCGGTCTTGCCGATGCCGCGATGCACCTCGCAGCCGCAGGCGGCGAGGCTCTCGGCGACCAGCGCCGAGGTGCGCTCTTCGGCAAAGCCCAATTCGGGATGCGCGTGAATGTCGCGGCGCAAAGCCGTGAGCCGGTCATGCTCGCTCCGAATGCGTTCGATGATCGCCATGGCCCGACGAACCTCCCCGTGATGCGCGCTGTGGAACCGAGCAAGCCTGCCGCGAAAGCTTACCAAGGGCACGGCGCGGCGCTCAAGCCGGGCAGGCCCCTCTCCGGCGCCCTGCCGCGCTTTTCCACATGCCGTGTCATTGGGGCGTCACGGAACCGACGCCCGACTGTCACCGAGCGTCCATAGGATCGCGCGCGCCGGAGCGCTTCGGCGCCGCGGATATCGGGGAAAATCACAATCGAAGGGCAAGCCATGTCGCATCGGAATTATTTGCTCGGCGGCGTTGCGCTTTGCGGGGTGCTGGCGCTTGCCGTGCCGGCAAACGCGCAATCCGCTTCGGCGCTCAACAACCAGGTCCAGGAGTTGCAGGACCAAGTTCGCCGCCTGAATCAGCAGCTGCAGAACCTTCAGGGCCAGGTGCAGCAGACGCAGCAGAATCAGGCGCAAACGCAAAAAACCGTGACCGAGATGAAATCCTCGCCCGGTGGCGGCGTCGGCGGCGCGGTCGTCAAGATGCTCAATGGCCGTCCGGTCTTCGAGAGCGCCGACGGCCAGACCACGCTCGGCATCACCGGCCGACTTCATTTCGACATGGGCGCCTATAATTGGAAGCCCGACTCCAAAGGCACCACGCCGCAAAGCCTCAACAGCGGCGTCAATGCACGGCGCGCGCGCTTGGGCGTGACCGGCAAATTCATGGGCGATTGGGATTACAATCTGATCTTCGATTTCGGCGGCTCGACCGATAGCGGCGCCAACGTCGTCCTCGAGAACGCCTATATCACCTATAATGGGCTCAACCCGTTCCATTTCGACCTCGGCTACCAGGACGTCCCCTATACGCTCGACGAAGCGACGAGCTCCAACAACATCATGTTCATCGAGCGCTCTTCGGCGCAGGTGATCGCCGCCAACCTCGCCGCCGGCGACAACCGCTCGGCGATCGGCGCGCGCTGGAACAACGACCGCGCCTGGGTCGGCATCTACGGCACGGGCCCGACCGCCGGCGGCACGCATAACCAGCCGCGCAACTTCGGCGCCTTTGGCCGCGCGACCTACCAGGTTCTGCAGGCGCCGGACTACTCCTTCCATATCGGCGCCGATGTCGAGGGCGTGATCCACACCGAAGGCGGCACTTCGGTGAGCCTCGCCGACCGGCCCGAATTGCGCGTCGATCCGACGACAATCCTCGGCGTCCAAACCTTGGGCAACACGACCAGCTCGAGCATCGGCTCGGCGGCCAATCCGGTGTCGGGCGCCAGCGTCTACGGCGCCGAACTCGCGGGCGGCTTCGGCTCCTTCTTCGCCCAAGCCGAGTACTTCCACTACAACATCGCGCGCCGTGGCCTCGCCGATCTCAACTTCAATGGCGGCTATGTCGAAGCGAGCTACACCGTGACCGGCGAATCGCGCAAATACAGTCCGGGCTGCGGTTGCTATGGCGGAATCTCGCCGGCTCATCCCTTCTCGCTGAAAGCGGGCGGTTGGGGAGCCTTCGAGCTCGCCGCCCGCTACAGCGTCGTCGATCTCAACGACAATTTCACCGCGGGCTCGCTGGTCGGCTCCGGCTTCGCCGGCGGCAAGCAGACGATCTACGCCTTCGGCCTCAACTGGTATCCGAACAACAATCTGCGCTTCATGCTCGACTACCTGCACGGCGTCATCGACCGCACCGAAGCCGGCAATGGCGGCCCCGTCCCGATCGGCACCTCGACCGGCGGCACGATGGACGCGGTGGCGCTGCGCACGCAATTCGCCTTTTAGCCTTCACGCGCTGACGAGCGCGTTTCCGCGGACTCCCTCCCCGGCCAGTCTCCCCACTGGCCGGGGTTTTCTTTGTGCGTGCCATAAGCTGCTTTCCTTCATCCGACGCTTGCGCCTCGAGCGACGGAATAAAGCCGTGTCTGCTGCGGTTCATTGCGCGACAGCAGAGACCGAAATGTCGGTCTCATCCACACCACGCAACCCCGCAGGAGATGATCATGAAGCTTCGTTCCAGCCTTACGGCGCTCGCCCTCACGTTTTCTTTCGGCGTCGCCGGAATTTCTCCGATCGTCGCGGCACACGCCGCGCCGGCCTCGGACAACGCGATGATGCAGTCGCGCTCGACCAGCGTTTATGACTCCGGCGACCGCTTCAAGGACGCCGAGGGCTTTCCGCTTCCGGGCTGGGCCGAAGCGGCTCAAGCTCCCCTCTGAGCTGAAGTTCGCCGAGCGGCGAAGGCGGCACCGCGACGGTGCCGCCTTTTTCGTCGGCGCGATGCAGCGTCTCCCGATGCGAGGGTGAGTGACGTGACGACAGCGAGGCGCGCCGCCCGCCTTCTTCTCGTCCTCGCTCTCGTCGCCTTGGCGGCACCTGCGCGCAACACAGCGTCTGCGGCGTCGCCGAATGCAGTCACGAATTCGACCGTCGACGATGGCAAAGCAAAATGCTCGGCGCGTGGGACAACGCACGACACCGGCTGGCCCGATGCCAATGCCTGTCACCGATCCGGGCAGGAACCGCCGACGAGCAGGCTTTATTCCCGGCATTATTTCGGCGCGGCTGCGGAATAGCGCAGCCGCGCGCCCGGTCCCTTCCTCGACGCATCGCCTCGCATCCCGCGGGGATGCAGGCGGAAGGGGATCAAACCATGCCGAGACTGCTGCCACGCCTCGCTTTCGCGAGCCCCGCGCTCTTGTCTCTCGCCTTCGCCACATCCGCATCGGCGCAAATCATGCCCGGCCCCGCACCGCTCTATCCGGCGGATCCGGCAAAACCGCTCTACTACAAGGATGGCAACGGCCCTGCCTTCTCGTATTTCGAGCGCTGGCTGCCGTCGAATATGGACTGCACCGCTCTTTCTCGCGGGACGGACTTCATCAGCCGCAATACCAACGCGCTCAAATGCATTCCCTTGGGCCGCGCGGGCGATTCCTTTTTGACGCTCAACGGCACCGAACGCCTGCGCAGCGAGATCTTGTCACATAGCGGGCTTCACGCCGCACCGGGCACCTCGGCCGCGGGCATCCCATTAAAGAACACCTCGGCCAATCAGAGCGAACGCTACATGACGCATTCCGCGATCGGCGCCGATCTCCACCTCACCGATCATTTCCGCGCCTATGGCCAGATCGACAACGGAACGCAGTCGGGGCGCAACATCTTCGCGCCCGGGCCAGTCGCAGCCAACCGCAACACGCTCTCGCTTCTCGACCTCTTCGGTGAAGGCCGGCTGAGGCTCGACGAGACGCCGTTCGCCGCGCCCTCGCTCGCCGGAACCCTCGTGGGGCTGCGCGTCGGGCGCGAGAACACCGGCTTCGGCAGTGACGCCTTCTGGTTCGCGCCCAATGGCGGCACCAACCTCGCCGGCGCATCCTTCGACGGCGTTCGCCTCTATGCCGATCAGGGCCCGCGGCGGCTCGATCTCTTCGCCTATCACTGGGTCAACGAGGTCAATCTCGATCCGCGCGGCGGACGCGAGCCGTTCCTCGACCGCGACAATGCGCGGCAACTGCTCTGGGGCGGTTATCTCAGCAACGATTTGCCGCGCTTCGCTCTCTTCGGCAAAGCGGCGAAGCTCGGCATCGATACGTTTTATTACGGCTACAGCAACGCCGCCGCCCAATACACCAACCGCAATCTGCTCAAGAATCCGGCCTCGCGCGCGATCGCCCCCGGCGGCGCAAGCTTCATCACCGCGCACGACTATCGGCACAGTATCGGGCTGCGGGTCTATGGGGCGCTCGGCCAGGCGGATTTCGACTATTCGGGCGTCATCCAGCGCGGCAGCTTCGGTCAATTCGCGGCCGAGGCCTGGGCCTTTCACACCAGCACCGGATACAATTTCGCCTCGCCCTGGAAGCCCTGGCTCGGCCTCTGGATCGACGGCGCCTCGGGCGGCGTGAGCGCGGCGCGCAGCGGCGGCTCCAACACAATCTCGACCTTCCAACCGATGCGGCAGAATGCCTATGCGATCAGCACGGTCTCGGTATCGCAGGCGCTCTCGAACGTGATCAATCTCTCGCCGCGCATCGCGCTGAAACCCGATTTCCAAATCGGAGCTTTTCATGTCGAGAATCTCGGCCTCTCGCTCTGGTACTCCTTTTATTTCCGCCAAAACCAGAGCGATGCCGTCTATGCCGGCACCTATTTCGGCAATCAAACCGCGCCCGGCGCCAATCCCTATCAAATTACCGCGATTTCGCGCGGCCAGTTCATCGGCCAGCAGCCCAATCTGCGGCTCTATTGGGGGTTTGCGCCGCACCTCAATTACGGGCTCGACCTCGCCTATGCCTTCGTCGGCCCGGCGCTGAAAGTCGCAGGCGCAAAGGACACGCTCTACATCCGCAATCAGCTGGTCTTCGATTTCTAATTGGGAGAAGCCGGCAATGCCCGCGCGCATTTTCCGAATATCCCGGGCGATCCGTTCCGGCGTTCCCCCCGCCGGTCCGCCTGGGATCGGCCCTGCCGCGTCCTCCCCGCGGCAGGGCCATCTTCCTCGCGGCATTTCGCCGCGCCCGCACGTGCCGAATTCGAGAATAAATCTGCGCTGCCGCCGATCTCTACCCCGTCACCACGGGGCGGAGGAATGTTTGTGATGGCGATCGCTTTTCTTGGAGGATTTTCCCGCAGCCACGGCGCGCAACGCACCGGCACGGCGAGCGTCGATGAGACGAAAGCGCGCCGCTTCGAAGAGCTTGTGCTGCCGCATCTCGATTCAGCATACAATCTCGCACGCTGGCTGACGCGCAGCGACGCCGATGCGCAGGACGTGGTGCAGGAAGCCTGCCTGCGCGCCTTCAAATATTTCGACGGCTTCGACGGGCAATACGCCAATGCCTGGCTTTTGAAGATCGTCCGCAACACCTGCTTCACCTGGATCAAAGCGAACCGTCCGGCGGCGGAAGCGATGGCATGGGAAGATAGGGCCGAGGAGGTCGAGGCCGACGCGGCTTCGATCGAACTCAACGCCGCCGGCCTTGGCCGAAGCCCCGAGGCGGTGCTCGCCGAAAAGCAGGACGCACGCCGGCTCAACATTTTGCTGGCCGAATTGCCGCCGTCTTACCGAGAGGTCCTCATCCTGCGCGAGATGGAAGACATGTCCTATCGCGAGATCGCCGATATCGTCGGCGTTCCGATCGGCACCGTCATGTCCCGCTTGGCGCGGGGCCGCCAATCTCTTCAAGCCGCCTGGCATCGATCCGAGCACGGGAGCCGGCCATGAATTGCACCGAAGCAAGAGCGCTGGAACCTTTCTATGACGACGGCGCGCTCGATGCGGCAACGGCCGCCGCATATGACGCGCATCTCCGCGGCTGCGCCACCTGCCGCGCAGGGCACGCCGAAGCGCTCGCCTTCGGCCAGGTGCTGAAACGCGATCTACAGCGCTATCGCGCCCCGCTCGAGCTCCGCACGGGTATCCGCACCCTCGTTGCGCCCGCGCGTGGCGCGGCGAACTTGCGCTATCTCGCGAGGGGCTGGAACCCGGTCGCGCTTGCGGCCTCGCTCGCGCTCTCGGTCGCGTTGAGTTCCACCCTGACCGCCGAGTATGTCGCCGCTCCCAACGACAGCCGGGTGGTGGAAGACGTCGTCTCGAGCCACGTCCGCTCGCTGATGGGCGATCACCTCATCGACGTCGCCTCCTCCGACCGGCACACGGTGCGGCCGTGGTTCCTCGGCAAGGTCGATGCCGCGCCGCCCGCGGTGGATCTGGCGGCCGCAGGCTTTCCGCTCATCGGCGGACGGCTCGATTACGTCGACCGCCGCCCCTGCGCGGTGCTCGTCTATCGCCGCGACAAGCACATCATCAACCTGATGGTCTGGACGAACGAGAGCGGCGAGCCCGAGGGAACCGAGGCCTACACGCGCCAGGGCTACAATCTCCTGCGTTTTGCGCAGGGAGATCTGACCTTCTGGGCGATTTCGGATCTCGAACGCGGGGAGCTCGCCGACTTCGTCCGCCGCTTCGAAATTGCAACCGCCGCATCGCCGTCCTGACGGGCGCGGCGAGCGCCTTCCCGAGGACCACCCTCTGGCCCGGACGGCGCTGCTTGCCCGCCGGAGTGAATCGCGGCCGGCCGCGCGGACGGGCACCCGCGCGGCCGAAGATTGATGGAGTGCGGCGATCTCTATTGAACGACGATCACGCCGGTCATGTGCGGATGGAGCGAGCAGAAATACCGGTAGGTGCCGGGCTTGTCGAAGGTGAAGCTGAATTTGTTCCCGGTGTCGAGCGCGCCCGATTTGAAGAGCCGCGGATTGCCGGTGTTGACGACCGTATGCGGCTCGTCGTCCTGATTGATCCAGGTCACCGTCGTGCCCACGGGGACCGTGATGCTGTTGGGCCCGAACGCGAAATTGTCGATCGCGACCGTGTTCGGCTCGATGGCCGCACTTTGCGTGGATGCGGCGGGCTTCATCATGCCGCCATGATCCATGTCATGCGCGAGAGCCGGGCAAGCCGCCAGCGCCAGCATGGCCGCCGTGAGCGCAGGGAAATAGCTTTTCATCGCTTTCACCCTGCCAGGCTGGCTTCGCTGATCGCCGGCACACCCTCGGCGAACGCGATGCGGCGGATGCCGAGCACCGAGCGCAGCTTTTCCGCCGGCACGACCAGCGGTCCGGGCCCAGGCGCGGTACCGGGCGCCGGTTGCGGATAGGCGGTCGAGCAAGCGGTGCGGAAGGCGATGTTGCCTTCGACCTTCTGCATGATCTGGTGGATATGCCCGTTCAGCACCGTCACCGAGCCGAAGCGCTTCAGATGCGACAGCGCCTCGGCCGCGTCGTCCGTGCCCCAGCCCCAATCGGGATAGATCAGCCACAGCGGCATATGCGCGAAGACGACGATCGGCGTGCTGGCGCTGCGGCCCTCGAGGTCCTGTTTCAGCCAGGCGATCTGCTCGGCGCCGAGCGAGCCGAACCCGCCCGCTTTCAGCGCGAGGACATTGACCAGGCCGACGAAGTGGACGCCGCCTTGATCGAAGCTGTACCAGGGCGTGGTCCGGCCGCGCCCGAAATGCGCGAAGAACGCTTTGCCGTCGTCGTCGATCGTGTCGTGCTCGCCCGGCACATATTGCACATCGAGGCCGGCCGTCTTCATGATTCCGTCGGCGGCATCGAACTCGCTCGGCTTCGAGAGGTGGCTGACATCGCCTGTATGAAGCATAAAAGCGGGCCGCTCGCGCATCGCGCCGACCTTCTCCAGCGCTGCGCGCAAAGTCGCCTCCGGCTCGGGATTGGCCTTCTTGTCGAAGCCGATATGCGAATCGCTGATCTGGACGAAGCTGAAAGGCTGCACGGCCGCCGCGCTGGCGCGCGGCGCGGCGTCGAGCGCGCGTGCCACCGGCACGCCGCCCGAAACCGTCCAGAGAATGCCGGCGCTTCCCCACGCCATGCAGCTGAGGACCTGGCGGCGCGAGGGCCGCACTTCATCCTTGGTGTTGGTGGCCATCTGGCTCTCCTCGTCGATGTGACGAGGCTTAGACCAGACTTCGCCGCGCTTTATTCCCGCTTTGTTGCCGAGTGCCGCGCGCCCTATTCCGCCGCTTCGGCCTTGGGGTCGGGCACCTTGTCGCGCAGGGTGACGAATTCCTCGGCCGCGGTCGGATGCATCGCCATCGTGCGGTCGAATTGCCGCTTGGTCGCCCCGCAGGTGATGGCGACGGCAAGGGATTGGATGATCTCGGGCGCATCGGCCCCAACCATATGGCAGCCCAGCACGCGATCCGTGGCACGATCGACCACCAGCTTCATCAAAGTGCGCTCCTCGCGGCCGGAGAGCGTGTGCTTCAAGGCCCGGAAGCGCGTGCGATAGATGTCGAGCGTATAACCTTTCTCGCGCGCGCGGCGCTCGGAAAGGCCGACCGTCGCCACGGGGGGCTGGCTGAACACGGCGGTCGCAACATTCTCATGCGAGATCGCCATCGGGTTGTTGTTGAAGAGCGTCTCGGCGATGGCGCGGCCCTCGGCGATGGCGACGGGCGTCAGATTGAGCCGGTCGGTCACGTCGCCGATCGCATAGATATGCGGCACCGTGGTCTTTGACCATTCATCGACGATGACGCGGCCGTCCTTGTGCAGCTTGATGCCGGCCTCTTCGAGACCGATGCCTTTGATGTTGGGCTTGCGGCCGGTCGCATACATCACCAGATCAGCCGAGATCTCCTCGCCCGCCTTGGTGCGCACGGTGCAGCCCTCGATTGGGCTCTTCTCGATGCGCTCGAGCTCGGTGCGCAGCCGGATGACCACGCCGCGCTGGCGCATTTCCTGGGCGATCGCCGCGCGCACATCGTCATCGAACCCGTTCAGCACCTCCTCGCCGCGGACGATCAGCGTCACCTCGGCTTTGAAGCCCGAGAAGATGTTGGCGAATTCGAGCGCGATATAGCCGCCGCCGACGATGATGATGTGCCGCGGCAGCGCGGGCAGGTCCAGCGCCTCGTTCGAGGAGATGACATGCTCGATGCCCGGGATTTGCGGCATGACCGGGTGGCTGCCGGTCGCGACGATGATGTTGGCCGCGGTGACGCGCTTGCCGCCGACCTCGATGGTATGCGGATCGATCAGCCGACCGCGCGCCTCGAAGAGGGCACAGCCGGAATCCTTAAGCAACTTATGATAGATACCTTCGAGTCGATTGATTTCTTTGTTCTTATTGGCGATGAGGGTCGGCCAGTCGAAGCGCGGCGGCACGACGCTCCAGCCATAGGCCGCCGCGTCCTCGAAAGCGTCGGCGAATTGCGCGCCATAGACCAGCAGCTTCTTCGGAATGCAGCCGCGGATGACGCAAGTGCCGCCGACGCGGCTGTCCTCGCAAATGCCGACGCGCGCGCCATAGGAGGCGGCACGGCGCGAGGCGGCAACGCCGCCCGAGCCGGCGCCGATGGTGAAGAGATCGAAATCATAGGATGGCATGAAGAGGCTTTCACCAAAGCTGAGGAGGCGCCGCAG
>Ga0070681_10001193_pt1 | contig 22526 bp, 20 predicted proteins | sample KBSC83BmetaG_FD_65650 | JGI IMG/M metagenome (GOLD analysis project Ga0070681, IMG submission 65650) | Corn rhizosphere microbial communities from Kellogg Biological Station, Michigan, USA - KBS C8-3B metaG | ecosystem: Host-associated > Plants > Roots > Rhizosphere | place: USA: Michigan...
GGATAGCAGCCGAGGGTGCGGAACCGCACCTTCCGGCGCATCGGCTTCTCGCCGGCGCCGAGCCGCATGCGCTCGTCGTCGACCATGATCAGCATGCCGTTCCGCTCGACCACGGGGCGCTCGGCGGCGAGATAGAGCGGCACGATCGGGATGTCCTCGAGATAGATATATTGCCAGATGTCGAGCTCGGTCCAGTTGGACAGGGGAAACACGCGCATGGTCTCGCCCTTGTTCTTGCGCGCATTGTAGAGCCGCCAGAGCTCCGGGCGCTGGCGCTTCGGGTCCCACACATGCTTGGCGGCGCGGAAGGAGAAGATGCGCTCCTTGGCGCGGCTCTTCTCCTCGTCGCGCCGTGCGCCGCCGAACGCCGCGTCGAAACCATGCTTGTCGAGCGCCTGCTTCAGCGCGTCGGTCTTCATGATGTCGGTATAGGAGGCGCCGTGATCGAACGGGTTGATGCCCTTCGCGAGCGCTTCCTCGTTGGTGTGGGAGATGAGCGCGAGGCCCAGCTCCTTCACCGTGCGATCGCGGAAGGCGATCATGTCGCGAAATTTCCAGGTGGTGTTGACATGCAGCAGCGGGAAGGGCGGCTTGCCCGGTGCGAAGGCCTTCATGGCGAGGCGCAGCATGACCGAGCTGTCCTTGCCGATCGAATACATCATCACGGGGTTGTCGGCTTCCGCCACGACCTCGCGCATGATGTGGATGCTCTCGGCCTCCAGCCGCTGCAGGTGAGTCAGGCCGGGCATGCGCAAGTCCAAGCGACGCTCATGCCGGCAAGCAGAACCTTGCCCGTCACCGCTTCGAAGGGGCCGGGCCGTCCGACCAACGCTGATGAATTCCGCATTCCGTCTTAACCATACCACGCCAGCGCCCTGCCCGGACATCCTCGCCCGACGCGACCCGGTCGGTGCAGGGCACGCAGCCGATCGAGAGGAAGCCGTCGGCTTCGAGAGGATGGCGCGGCAGGTTGCGCGCATCGAACTCCGCTTGGATTTGTGGCCGGCTCCAGCTTGCCAAGGGGTTAAGTTTGATCTTGCCGTCGGCGAGCTCGATCGCCGGCAGCTGCGCGCGCTCGCCACCCTGATAGCGCTTGCGGCCCGAGATCCAGGCGGGAAAGCCGGCGAGCGCCTTGCGCAGCGGCTCGACCTTGCGGAACTGGCAGCAGGCGCCGGGATCGCGCGCCCACAGGTTTCCGGCGCGGTCGCGGCTCGCCTCGGTCTGCCTGGCCGGACCGACCACCCGGACATCCTGGAGCCCGAGCATCTGAATGAGCTGGTCGCGATAGCGCAGCGTCTCGCCGAACAGCTTGCCCGTATCGATGAAGATCACCGGCACCGACGGATCGATAGCGGCGGCGATATGCAGCAGCACCGCGGATTCGGCGCCGAAGGAGGAGACGATGGCGACGCGGCCCTCGAGCTCATCCCGGAGCAGCGGCTTCAGCAAAGCCTCGCCGGAGAGCGCCCCGTAACGCTCCTGCAGCAGCGCCGCCTCTTGCTCGATCGAGGCGCGCGGCGGCAGGGGCTGCGTCACATCCAGAGGCGACATGGACCTTTCCCTGGGAGGGGCCGGCATTGTCCGGCGAGACCGAACAACGCGAGCGGCGAGGGGTTGATGTGTAATCCACGGACTTCGTCGAGTCAAAGCACGCATAAGCACGTTTCCATTACGTATAATAGGCCTAAGGCACCACGATCAATGGCACTTTTCCGCCGTCCCGACGCAAAAAACCGCCGCAGCCGGAGCTGGGCGGGGCCCGCGCTTTAGCTGCATTTGTTAAGCGCCCGCAAGCTGGTGCTCAAATCGGCGCTATGGAAACAGGTAGGGGCGGCAGTTCGATCTGTCAAATCAAAAGATTCAACATGGGTATAACGGTAAATAGGAGCGGGAAACCCGGCGGCGGCCCGCTCATTGAGGAGTCAGTCCTGCAGCGGAGGTCTCCCATGGAAAAGCCGATCGATCTCGACAATCCCATGAACCCCGGCGACGAATCGCCCCGCGGCTATGAAGGGACGGGAGCGGCGCTGTGCGACGAATGCGGCGGCACCGGCATCAAGCAGCATAAGGAATGTCCGAAGTGCCACGGGACGGGACAGATCGTCCCGCTGGGATAAAGGCGCGCTCAGAGCAGGCTTGTTCCCGCCGCCAGCGGCGCGAGCCCGAGATGCTGCGCGATGGTCTGGCCGATATCGGCGAAGCCTGACCGTCGTCCGAGCGAACGGCCGGCGATGCCGGGTCCGAACAACAGGACCGGAACCTGCTCGCGCGTGTGATCGCTGCCGGGATAGGTCGGATCGCAGCCATGGTCGGCGGTGATCACCGCGAGATCGCCGGGCTCGAGGCGCGCGACGAATTGCGGCAGCCTTGCGTCGAATTCCTCGATGGCGCGCGCATAGCCCGCGACGTCGCGGCGATGCCCGAAATTCTGGTCGAAATCGACGAAGTTGGTCAGCACCAGCGCGCCGTCGGGCGCCGATTCGGCTTCTGCCAGCATGGCGTCGAACAGCGCCATATTGCCGTCTGCCTTGATCTCACGGCTCACCCCCTGGTGGGCGAAGATGTCGGCGATCTTGCCGATCGCGACCACCGCCCCGCCCGCCTTTCTGTGGCGATCGAGCAAGGTCGGCGCCGGCGGCGGCACGGCGAGGTCGCGCCGATGGAAGGTGCGCTTGTAGCTGCCGGCGCCGCCGATGAAGGGCCGCGCGATGACGCGGCCGATCTTGTAGGGCGCGACGAGATCGAAGGCGATGCGACAGATCTCGTAGAGCCGCTCGAGCCCGAAGCTCTCCTCATGGGCGGCGATCTGGAACACCGAATCGGCCGAGGTGTAGATAATGGGTTTGTTCGATGCGACATGCTCCTCGCCGAGCTCGGCGATGATCTCGGTACCGGAAGCGTGCTTGTTGCCGAGCAGGCCCGGCAGATGGCCGCCGGCGATCAGCGCATCGGTGAGCGCCTTGGGAAAGCAGGGGATCGCGCGCGGAAAATAGCCCCAGTCGAAGCGCACCGGGACGCCCGCCATTTCCCAATGGCCCGAGGGCGTGTCCTTGCCGCGGCTTTCTTCGATCGCGCTGCCATAGGCGCCCGTGAAGCCGTCGGCGCGGGCGAAGCCTGCCGGTCGCGCGCCGGTCGCGAGCGCGGCGGCCGCACCGAGCCCGAGCGAGTCGAGGTGCGGGGCGCGCAAGGCCTGGCCGCGCTCGGACACCGCCCAGCGCGCGATATGGCCGAGCGTATCGGCGCCGGCATCGCCGAAGCGCTCGGCATCGGGCGCGCCGCCGATGCCGAGCGAATCGCACACCAGGATGAAGGCGCGGGTCATGGCGCGATCCTCTCGAGAAGAATCGGGGTTTCGGCCGGCGGCGTGTCGGCGATGGCGAAGCTTTCCTGCACAAGGGCGGCGCAGCGGGTGAAGGAGTCTTCATCAGCCGCATGACAGAGGGCCAATGGCCGATCCGGGCCGACCGGCTCGCCCGGCGCGGCGATTTCGGTGAGGCCGACGCGCGGATCGATGACGGCGGCGGGATCGGTGCGGCCGCCGCCGAGTGCCAGGATGGCGAGGCCGACGCCGCGCACCTCGATGCACCGCACATGGCCCGATCGCAACGGCCGGATCGCGCGCACCAGCGGCGCCGCCGCGAGATGGCGCGCGGGATTTTCCAGAAGATCGGCCGGGCCGCCGAGGCTGGTGATCATGCGGGCGAAACGTTCGGCGGCGCGCCCTTGTGCCAGCGCCTTCTCCGCCTTCCGGGCCGCCGCCGCACGATCCACGGCGAGGCCGCCGGCGACCAGCATCTCGGCGGCGAGAGCAATGGTGACCTTGTGCAGCCGCGACTCCTGGGCGCGGCCGGTGAGGAGCGCCACGGCTTCCGCCACCTCGACGGCATTGCCGGCACTGCGCCCGAGCACCTGATTCATGTCGGTGAGGAGCGCCGAGCAATTCAGTCCGGCGCGCGCGGCGACGGCGAGGATCGTATTGGCGAGCCGGCGCGCCGAGTCGCGATCCGCCATGAAGGCGCCCGACCCGACCTTCACATCCATGACCAGCGCCTGCAATCCCGCGGCGAGCTTCTTCGACAGGATCGAGGCGGTGATGAGATCGATCGATTCGACCGTCGCCGTCACGTCCCGGATCGCATAGAGGCGCCGGTCGGCCGGTGCCATCTCGTCGGTCTGGCCGATGATGGCGCAGCCGACCTCGCGCACGACACGCTGGAAGCGCTCGACCGAGGGCGCCGTGTCGTAGCCTGGGATCGCCGCGAGCTTGTCGAGCGTGCCACCGGTGTGACCGAGGCCGCGGCCGGAGATCATCGGCACGGCGAGGCCGCAGGCGGCCGCGAGCGGTGCCAGGATCAGGCTCACCTTGTCGCCGACGCCGCCCGTCGAATGCTTGTCGACGACCGGCTGTGCGAGGCCCGACCAGTCGAGGATGCGGCCGGAACGCGCCATCGCCGAGGTCAGCGCCGTGCGCTCCCGATCGTCGAGGCCGCGGAACAGCACCGCCATGGCGAAGGCGGCGGCCTGGCCCTCGGTGATCCTGCCGTCGGCCAGCCCCTGCACGAAATCGGCAATCTCATCGTCCGACAGCGCGCCGCCGTCGCGCTTGCGGCGAATCAGCTCCTGCGGCAGCACGGGCGCGGCGTTCAATAGCGGTTCCCGCTCGGCATCGCGACGGGGCGATGGCCGAGTGCGGCGAGCAGATCGTCGAGCAGCGCGCTGGCGCCGAAGCGGAAGGTCGCGGGCGCCGCCCAGCGCGGTCCCATGATCTCGTCGGCGAGCGCCAGATAGGCGGCGGCCTGGTCGGTGCTGCGAATGCCGCCCGCCAGCTTGACGCCGACGGGCCGCGCGCTGGCCGCCGCCGCCTCGAGCAGCAGCCGGGCCGACTCCATCGTCGCGGCGGGCTGCAGCTTGCCGGTCGAGCTCTTGAGGAAATCGGCGCCGGCGGCGATCGCGAGGCGCGCCGCGTCGCCGATGAGGGGCGGCGTGAGACGGCCGGTCTCGAGAATGACCTTCAAGGTGCGGCCGCTGCTGGCCGTGCGGGCCGCGGCGAGCAGATCCTCCGCCGCTGCATCTGCGCCGGCGGCGAAGGCGGCATAGGGAAAGACGACGTCGATCTCGTCGGCCCCCGCCGCTATCGCCGCGCGGATCTCGGCGGCCACGGCGTCGGGCGCGCCGGTGCCGGCGGGGAAATTGGCGACCGTCGCCAGACGCAGTCCCGGTGCGAGCAGCCGGCGGGCAAGCGGCAGGAAGGGCGCATGGATGCACAGGGCGGCGACCGCGCCCGCCGGCGTGACGGCGCGCCGGCACAGCGCTTCGATCTTCGCCGCATCGTCCTCGGCTTCGAGCGAGGTGAGGTCGAGCAGGCCGACGGCGCGCGCCGCCGTGGTGGCGAGATCCATCACGCCCCCTCCGCGAAAGCGACGAGCAGGCGCTCGAGATCGCGGGCCGCTTCGGCGGCGACCGCGAGGGTGTGGGCGTGGCTCGCCGGCGGCCCGCCCATGCCCTCGCCGAGATTGGTGATGGCGCAGAGCGCCGCGACGCGCAGACCGCAATGGCGGCCGATGATCACCTCCGGCACCAGCGACATGCCGACGGCATCGGCGCCGAGCAGGCGGAAGGCGCGGATCTCGGCCGGCGTCTCGAAATTGGGGCCCGATGTGGCGATATAGGTGCCGGCCGCGAGATCGATGCCGAGGCGCCGCGCCGCATCGGCGAGACGCGTGCGCAGCTCGGCATCGTAGGCGCCGGCAAGGCTCGGGAAACGCGGGCCTATGCTCTCGTCATTGGCGCCGGTCAGCGGGTTCATCGGCAGCAGATTGATGTGATCGGCGACCATCATCAGCCGACCGGGCGCCAGCGAGGGCAGCAGCGCGCCGGCGGCGCTGGTGACCAGCAGCATCTCGGCGCCGAGCCGCTTGAGGCTGCGGATCGGCGCCGCCATCGCGTCGGCGCCCTTGCCTTCATAGACATGGACTCGGCCTTCGCAGCAGGCGATCTCGATACGTCCGAGCGTGCCGAGCACCAGCCTGCCGCGATGGCCGGGCACGCCCGGCACGGGAAAGTCGGGAATGTCGCGGTAATCGAGCAGGGCGCGCGGCGTGATGCGATCGGCCAGCGCACCGAGCCCCGAGCCCAGGATGAGGACGAGCCGCGGCACGAAGCCGGGGGCGGCGGCGCGGATCGCGGCGACGGCGCGGTCGCTCACAGGATGCGCTCGTCGAAGGGATGGCGGCCGTCGCGATCATCGATCTCGAGCACCCAGAGATCGGAATCGTAGCGCAGCTGGCGCGCGATATAGGCGTCGGCCGCTTCCTCCGGCACCGGCTCGGCGCCCGTGCCGCGCAAAAAAACCAGCTCGCCTTCGGGGGTGCGCGACTGGCTGAGCACGGTGCAGCCGGCGTCGCGACGGTTGAGCTTGATCAGCACGCTGCCGCCTTCGGCATCGCCCTTGCGCAGCACGACCATGGGGATGCCGGCGAGGTCGGCGCGCCGGATATGCGCGTGCACCCAGAGCGATGTCTGCAGGCGCGGCGTGCTCATCGCGACACCCGGAACGGCAGGCCGAGCGCGCGCGGCTGGCCGCTCTTGCCGGCGACGAAAGCCAGCAGCACCACCGTCACGACATAGGGCAGGGCCTGCACCGCCTGCACCGGCAGGACGCCGATGCCGGCCAGCACGGTTCCCTGGAGTCTCAGCTGCAGCGCATCGGCGAAGGCGAAGAGGAGGCAGGCGGCGCAGGCCGGCAGGGGGCGCCAGCGTCCGGCGATGAGCGCCGCCAGCGCGACATAGCCCTTGCCGGCGCTCATGTCGCGCACGAAGCCGCCGGCCTGGGCCAAGGAGAGATAGGCGCCGCCAATGCCGCACAGGGCGGCACCGAGCAGGAGCGCGAGATAGCGCAGCTTCGCCACCGAGATGCCGGCCGCCTCGACCGCTTCCGGATTGTCGCCGACGGCGCGCAGCCGCAGGCCGAACCGCGTGCGATAGAGCAGGATGGCGGTGAGCGGCACCAGCAGCAGCGTCAGATAGACCAGCAGATTGTGGCCGCTGACCAGCCGGCCAAAGGCGCCGAGCCGGTCGGCGAGCGGCAGGGCGATCGGCCCGAAGCGCTCGGCCCCGGCGAGCAACGGCGTGCGCGCGCCGAGATGAAACCAGGAGGAGGCGAGGGTCGGGGTCAAGCCGGCGACCAGAATATTGATCGCCATGCCGGAGATGAGCTGGCTGCCGCCATAGGTGATCGCGGCGAGCCCGTGCAGCAGCGCGCACAGCATGGCGGCGAGCATGCCGGCGGCGAGGCCCATCCAGGCCGAGCCGGTGACTGCTGCGGCGGAAGCGGCGGCGAAGGCGGCAGCGAGCAGCTTGCCCTCGATGCCGAGATCGACGATGCCGGCACGCTCGGACAGCAAGCCGCCGAGCGCCGCCAGGATCAGCGGCGTGCCGAGGCGGATCGTCGATTCGAAAATGCTGACCAGGTCGAGCAGCGGATCCATCAGCTCTCCAGCTTGCGCCCGAGCAGGGACGAGAGCGGCGTTTTCAGCATGGTCTCGAGGGCGCCGCAGAATAGGATCACCAATCCTTGGATGACCACGACCATTTCGCGGGTGATGGCCGGCCTCTCCAGCGCCAGCTCGCCGCCGCCCTGGGTCAGCGCGCCGAACAGGATCGCTGCTGCGACGATGCCGGCCGGCCGGTTGCGTCCCATCAAGGCCACCGCCAGCCCGACGAAGCCGGCGCCGCCGACGAAATTCAGCATCAGCCGGTGCTGGGCGCCCATGACCTCGTTGATGCCGATGCAGCCGGCGAGGGCGCCCGACAGCAGCATGGCGAGGATGGTCAGGTGCGGTACCTCGATTCCGGCATAGCGCGCCGCGGCCTCGCTCTGGCCGAGCGTGCGCAGCTCGTAGCCCCAGCGCGTCCGCCACAGCAGATGGCCGACCAGCCAGGCGGCGGCGAGGGCGAGGAGGAAGGAGACATTGAGCGGCGCCGGCGGGATGCGCCAGCCGAACAGGCCGGCGATGCTGCTTGCGGTCGGCAGCCACAGCGCCGGCGCGAGATCGGGCGATTGCGGCGATTGCTGGCCCGTGGCGCTCATCACCCGCACCAGCAGGTAGGCGAGCAGCGCCGAGGCGATCATGTTGAACATGATGGTGGTGACGACGATGTGGCTGCCGCGCCGCGCCTGCAGCCAGGCGGGAATGAAGGCCCAGCCGGCGCCGGCGAGGCCGGCCGCGAGGATGGCGAGCGGCGCCACCAGCCACAGCGGCCAGCCCGGCACGGCGAGGCAGAGCAGCGCCACGGCGAGTCCGCCCAAGGTCGCCTGCCCCTCGCCGCCGATATTGAGCAATCCGCCATGCATGGCCAGGGCGACGGCGAGACCGCCGAACAGGAAGGAGGTCGCGTAATAGAGCGTGTAGCACAGCGATTCGGCATCGCCGAACGCGCCCGAGATCAGGATCGGCAATGCCGCGACCGGATCCTCGCCGAGCAGCCGCACGATCGCGCCGGACAGCAGCAGCGCCAGCAGCAGGTTGAGGGCGGGCAGGAGCATCGCTTCGAGCGCGGCGCGCGTCATGCGGCGATGCCGGCCATCATCAGGCCGAGCCGTCGCTCGTCGGCCTCGTCGCGGGCGAGCGCGCCGGTGATGCGGCCGCCGGCCATCACCAGGATGCGGTCGGCGAGCGCCAGCACCTCGTCGAGATCGGCCGAGACCAGCAGGATGGCCGTGCCGGAATCGCGCAAAGCCAGCAATCGGCGATGGATGAATTCGATGGCGCCGATATCGACGCCGCGACTGGGCTGGCCGACCAGCAGCAGATCGGGATCCTTCGCGAGCTCGCGCGCGAGCACCAGCTTCTGCCGATTGCCGCCGGAAAAGAGGCCGGTGGCGCGCGTGGGATCGGCCGGGCTCACCGCGAAAGAGTCGAGACAGAACCGGCAGAAGCCGAGGATGCGGCGCCGGTCGAGCCAGGGGCCGCGCCCGAGCGCCGCGTCGCGCTGCTGACCGAGCAGCGTGCTTTCGAAGGCGGCAAAGGATGCGACCAGACCCATGCCGTCGCGATCCTCGGGCGCATGCGCCACGCCGAGCGCCCGCAGCCGCCGCGGCGAGGGCAGGCGCCCGCCCGCCACCAGCTCGGCGCCGCCGAGCCGCACCGAGCCGGCGGCGATCGGATGCAGCCCGGCGAGCGCCTGCATGAGCTCCGACTGGCCGTTGCCGGCGATGCCGGCGATGCCGAGGATCTCGCCGCGATGCAGCGTGAAGCCGATGTCGTGCAGCCGCTCGCGCCCGGCCGCATCGCGTAGGGCCAGCCCCGCGATCTCGAGCAGGGGCGCGCCGCGCGCCGCCGCGCTGCGCGCTAGCCGGCGTGCCACCTTGCGGCCGACCATGAGCTCGGCGAGCCGGTCCTCGTCGGCCGCCGCGGTCGCCAGCCGCGCCACCACGCTGCCTTGCCGCATGACGGTGACGGCGTCGGTGACGGACAGCACCTCGCGCAGCCTATGGCTGATCAGGATGATCGATTTTCCCTGGCTTTTCAGCGCAACCAGGACGCGGAACAGCGCGTCCGCCTCCTGCGGCGCGAGCACCGCGGTGGGCTCGTCGAGAATGAGCAGGTCGGCCTCGCGATAAAGCGCCCGCAGGATCTCGGCGCGCTGCTTCTCGCCGAGGGTGAGCGAAGCAACCGGCCGGTCGAGCGCGAGGGCGAGGCCATATTCGGCGGCGAGATGCGCGAGCCTGGTGCGGGCCCGCGTCCGGGCGGTGCCGAGCCACGCCGCCCCTTCGGCCCCGAGCATGACGTTCTCGAGCACGGTGAGCGGCTCGGCCAGCATGAAATGCTGATGCACCATGCCGATGCCTTGCGCGATGGCATCCCGCGTCGAGGCGATGCGGACAGGGGCGCCGTTGCGGCGGATCTCGCCGCCGTCGGGCTGATAGACGCCGTAGAGGATGTTCATCAGCGTCGACTTGCCGGCGCCGTTCTCGCCGACCAGCCCGTGGATGCAGCCCGGCGCCACGGCGAGATCGACGCCGCGATTGGCCGCTACCCGGCCGAAGCTCTTGCGGATGCCCACGAGCTCGATCGCGGGCGCTGCGGCAGCCGAGTCGGTCACTGCACGGGACAGGAGCCGGTCTTGGTGTAGTCGGCGACCGCGAGCGCGCCCGCGGCGATGGCTGCCTTCGTCTGGTCGATGCGGGCCTCGCTCTCGGCCGAGACCAGCGCACGGTTGTAGCTGTCGAGCGCCCAATCGACGCCGCCCTCCTTGAGGCCGAGCGTCGAGAGGCCGGCGCGGAAGCGGCCGGATTGCGCGGCTTTGAGCGCCTCGTAGACGGCGACATCGACGCGCTTCACCATCGAGGTCAGCACGCTGCCCGGCTGGATGCCGTTCTGGTCGGCATCGGCGCCAATCGCGAGCTTGCCGGCATCCTTCGCGGCCTGCAGCACGCCGAGATTGGTGCCGCCGGCGGCGGCGAATACGACATCGACGCCGCGATCGAACTGGGTGCGCGCGAGCTCGGCACCGCGCGCCGGATCGTTCCAGGCGGTCGGCGTCGTGCCGGTCATGTTCTCGACATAGGAGATCGCGCGATCGACCTGGCGCGCGCCCTGCAGATAGCCGCAGGCGAATTTGTGGATGAGGGGGATGTCCATGCCGCCGATGAAGCCGATGCGGCGGGATTTGGAGGTCATCGCCGCCAGCATGCCGACCAGGAAGGAACCTTCCTCCTCGCGGAACTTGACCGACTGCACATTGGCCGCTTGCGTCGCCGCCTCGTCGATCAGCACGAAATGCGCGTCGGGGAAATCGCGCGCCGCCGCGTCGACGGCGGAGCGCTGGTCGAAGCCGACGGCGATCATGAGGGTGGCGCCGCGGCGCGCCAGGTTGCGCAAGGCCTGCTCGCGCTGGGTCTCGTTGGTGATCTCGAATTCGAGATAGGGGATGCCGGTCTCGCGCCGGAAGCGCTCGGCGCCGGTATAGGCGGCCTCGTTGAAGGAGCGGTCGAACTTGCCGCCGAGGTCGTAGACGATGGCGGGCTTGAACTCGGCCGCCGGGCAGGGCGGACCCCAGGCCCCCGCCAGCCCCATCAGCGCCAGACCCCACAGCGCCCCAGCCGGTCTCATTGCGCCAGCAGCCTCGTCCCCAAACCCACCGGGGATAGCAATCTTCGATTCGAGGGGTGGCTGGCAAGTCCCGGGCAGCGCCGGCAGGGGGGCCAAGCCCTTGGCCTGAAAAAAGAAGGGGCCGCATCGCTGCGGCCCGAGTTTAGGGAGGAAACGTCCGCCGAAGCGGACCATCATCTCACGATGATGCGGTGCACCATATGGGAACGGGAGAGGCCGGCACAACCCGTATTTTCGCCTTGGGCCTCATGGCAGCCATGCAGCCCAGACAGGGATAAGCCAGGGACCTCGCAGCCTTTGCTAAAAAACTGGCTCTTTTGGGGCAGGGTTCCTGCGGGTTTTCCCTGACCTCCTGCAATACCGCGCAGCCGCACCTATTTATTGCAATGCAACAAAAATGACGCTGCACGAGGCCGCGTAGCATCACATGCCGCGATCGTATAGCTTCGCCCCGCCGCTTATTTGGTCCTTCGTCCCAGGGTTCGCGCCGCCATGTCCCCCATCCCCGTCACGGTCGTCACCGGCTATCTCGGCGCCGGCAAGACGACGCTTCTGAACCGCATCCTCACCCAGCCGCATGGCAAGAAATATGCGGTCATCATCAATGAGTTCGGGGAGCTCGGCATCGACGATCAGCTGGTCGTGCGGGCCGACGAGGAAGTCTTCGAGATGAACAATGGCTGCATCTGCTGCACGGTGCGGGGCGACCTCATCCGGGTCATCGGCGGGCTGATGAAGCGTAAAGACCGCTTCGACGGCATGATCATCGAGACGACCGGCCTCGCCGACCCGGCGCCGGTGGCGCAGACCTTCCTGGTCGACGAGGAGGTCAAGGCGCGGACCAAGCTCGATGCCATCGTGACGGTGGTCGATGCCCGGCACCTGCTCGACCATATCGGCGGCGGCCACGAGGTGGTGGAGCAGATCGCCTTCGCCGACATCATCCTGCTCAACAAGCTCGACCTGGTCGATGAGGGGCGGCGGGCCGAGGTCGAGGCCCGCGTCCGGTCGCTCAACGGCTTTGCGCCGATCCATGCCACGAGGCAATGCGACGTGCCGCTCGAGCGCATCCTCGACCAGGGCAGCTTCGACCTCGACCGCATCCTGGCGAGCGAGCCGCATTTCCTCGAGCATCATCACCACGACCATGAATCCGAGGTGACGAGCGTCTCCTTCTCAACAGAACGACCGGTCGTGCCGGATAGATTTCAGGCCTGGATCAGCGGCGTGCTACGCGAGCAGGGGGCCGACATCTACCGCTCCAAGGGCATCCTCAATGTCGCGGGCTCGCCCAAGCGCTATGTCTTCCAGGGCGTCCATATGCAGCTCGAGACCGAATGGGGCCTGCCCTGGCGGCCGACCGACAAGCGCGACAGCCGCATCGTCTTCATCGGCCGCAAGCTCGATGGCGAGGCTCTGAAAGCCGGGTTCCTCGCCTGCGCCAAATGAGCGCGATCAATCTCAAAGCGCCGCCGCGCGCGACCTTCGAATTCCAGGCTTTCGTCACCGCGGCGCTGGCCGATGCGGGCAGCCGGGTGGCCGGTTTCGCCCTCGGCGACGGCACGCTGCGCCTGGTGCCGCTCGCCGGCGGCGAGCCCGAAAGCCTGGCTTTGCATGACGGGGCGATCCTGGCGCTCGCCGCCCACCCGGGAGGCGGCTTCGTCAGCGCCGGCGATGACGGGCGGGTCTTGCGCGTCAGCGGGGCGGACGCGCCGGCCGAAATCGCGCGCCATGCCGGGCAATGGATCGAGCATCTCGTCACGACCGAGACCGGCGGTATCGCCTATTCGGTCGGCCGCGACATCCATCGCCGCGGCCCCGACGGCATGGCGCTGCCGGCGCTCGGGCCGCATCCCAGCACGGTCGCCGGGCTCGATGCGCGCGGCAGCCTGCTCGCCGCCGCGCATTACAACGGCGTCACGCTGTGGGACCTCGCGGCGGCCGAGCCCAGCCCGCGCAGCCTCGTCTGGAAAGGCTCGCATATCGCGATCGCCCTCAGCCCCGATCTGCGCTTCGTCGCGACCAGCCTGCAGGAAGGCGAGGTGCATGGCTGGCGGCTCGCCAACGGCACCGAGATGCGCATGTCGGGCTATCCCGCCAAGGTGCGCAGCCTGAGCTGGGCGCATGATGCGAGCCTGCTCGCGACCTCCGGCAATGCGGCGCTGGTCGCCTGGCCGTTCGACGGCGACGGGCCGGAGGGCAGGGCGCCGCTCGAGCTCGCCGACGCCAAGGGCGCGCTCGCGACCCGCGTCGCCTGCCATCCTTCGCTTGCCCTCATCGCCGGCGGCTATGCCAGCGGCTGGATCAGCCTGACCGACGGCGCCACCCGGCGCGGCGCGCGCTTCCAGCTGTCGCGCACCGCCCCGGTATCGGCGCTCGCCTGGTCGCCCGACGGCGCCCATCTCATCGCCGGCGCCGAGGACGGGCGCGTCGCCATCTTCTCGGACAGGAGTCTCGCGCGATGAGCGATGCCAATCTCGATCTCACCGGCGCGCTCATCCCGGTCTCGCTGCTCACCGGCTTTCTCGGCAGCGGCAAGACGACGCTGCTCAACCGCTTGCTGCGCGATCCGGCGATGGCCGAGACGCTGGTGCTGATCAACGAGTTCGGCGAGATCGGGCTCGACCATCATCTGGTCCAGTCGGTCGATGCCGAGATGATCGTGATGGCCTCGGGCTGCCTGTGCTGCACGGTGCAGTCGGATCTTTCGGATACGCTGCGCCGCATGGCGATCGATCGCGTGCGCGGCAAGGTGCCGAACTTCCGCCGCGTCGTCATCGAGACTACGGGCCTCGCCGATCCGGCGCCCATCCTGCACACCCTCATGCAGGACCCGATGATCGCCGCCCATTACCGGCTCGACGGGGTGATCACGACGGTCGATGCGGTGCATGGCGCGGGCCAGATCGAGCGCCAGCCCGAGGCGGCGAAGCAGGCGGCGGTCGCCGACCGGCTGGTCATGACCAAGCGCGATCTCGTCGCCGACGACAACACCGAAGAGCTGGCGCGCCGCCTGGCCGCGCTCAACCCGGCGGCCCCCATCCTCGCCGCCGACACGCCGGTCGCGCGGCTGTTCGATGCCGGCCTCTACGATCCCAATACCAAATCGCTGGAGGTGCGGCGCTGGCTACAGGCCGAATCCTACGATCACGATCATCATCACGGCCACGATCACCACGGCCATGACCATGACCATGGCGCCCAGTCGGCCGCCGACGTCAACCGGCACGACGCGCGCATCCGCGCCACCTGCATCACCATCGACGAGCCGCTGCCCTGGGAGGCCTTCGTCTCCTGGATCGAGTCGATCGCCGACCAGCGTGGCGAGGATCTGCTGCGGCTGAAGGCGCTGATCAATGTCGCCGGCCGCGACAAGCCGATCGTCGTCCATGGCGTGCAGCATCTCTTCCATCCGCCGGTCGAGCTCGAGAGCTGGCCCGATCAGGATCGGCGCAGCCGCATCGTCGTGATCGCGCGCGACCTGCCGCCGGCCATGCTCGAGGATGCGCTGCGCAAGGTCATCGCGGCGACGAGGGAATAGCCCCTCTCCCTCTGGCTGGGAGGGTGAGGGCCGTTCAAATATTTGTGAGCTTGCCGGAGAAGATGATCATGTTTCTCCGGCCCTCACCCCCGCTGCTGCGCAGCGGACCCTCTCCCGGCCAGCGGCGGCCAGCGGGAGAGGGGCGTTTCCTATTGCAGATGAGGCTTGATCTTCTCGAGGCCGGTATTGGCGCAGAGCTGGTCGGGGGTGCCGCCGGGCGAGCCGCCGACGCCGATCGCGCCGACGATCTCCTTGCCCGCCCTGATGAGCGCGCCGCCCGGCGAAGGCAGCATGCCGGGAATCGCCAGCACGCGGACGAGCGCCTCGGTGCCGGCGAAGCGCTTCACCAGATCGGTCGTGGTCTGATACTTGCCGTCGTCGGAAAAGGCGTAGCTCAGCACGGTATAGGCCTTCTGCCGCGCGCTGTAGGCGGAATGGATGGTCGAGCGCTCGTCGTGATAGGCGACGAGCTCCGTGCCGGCGGCGTCGAGCACCGCGACCGAGATGTGGAACCCGTCGGCGGTGCATTTGGCGAGCGCCGCCTGCGCCGCTTCCATGGCGACCGAGAGCGGCAGGTAATGGGCGCTGGGCAGCGGCTGGCCGTGCGCCGGCAGCGCGGCGAGCAGCAGCAACGGTGCGGCGAGCGCCGCGCGGAACGACGGCATCATGATGGCTTCCCCCTCTTTTTCGGGGCCGCCTATGTCCCTTGCTTGCTGTCTTGCTTGGGCGGCACCACCAGCACCTTATCCACGCGGCGGCCATCCATGTCCATGACCTCGAAGCGATAGGCTTTGACGGTCACCGTGTCGGCCGGCGCAGGGATGCGGTTGAGCTGCGCCATCATGAATCCGCCGAGAGTCTGGAAGCCGCCGCGCTCGCCCTCGTCCAGGGGACCGAAACCGGTGAGCTCCTCGACCTCGTGGATCGGCAGCATGCCGTCGATCAGCCAGGAGCCGTCCTCGCGCTTGACCGCGGCGCGCTCTTCCTCCATGCCCGGCGTCGCGATGTCGCCGACCAGCTCCTGCAGCAGGTCGGTGAGGGTGAGCAGCCCCTGGATCGCGCCATATTCGTCGACGATGAGCGCGATCGGGGAACCCGAGCGCTTGAACAGCTCGAGCGCGCCAAATGCCGTCGCGGTCTCGGGGATATAGAGCGGCGGCCGGGCGGCACGCCTGAGATCGAGCGGCTGGCCGGCGAGCGCCGCCGCCAGCAGATCCTTGGTCTCCAAGATGCCGATGATCTTTTCCGGCCCGCCGTCGAACACCGGAAAGCGCGTATATTGGCTCTCGACGATCTTCTCGAGATTCTCCTGGGCATCGTCGGTGAGGTCGATGATCTCCATCTGGGTGCGCGGGGTGAGCAGCGCGCCGACGCGGCGATCGCTGAGCTTCAGCGCCATGTCGACGATCGAGGTCTCCGCCTCCTCGAAGTGACCGGCTTCGGCCCCCTCCTGCATCATGATGCGGATCTCTTCGTCGGTGACCGGAGTCGCCGTGTCGCGATACCAGGGCAGCAGGCGCAGCATGAGATTGGTCGAGCCGGCGAGCAGCCAGCCGGCCGGGGTGGCGATAATCTCGATCACACGCATGAACCGCGCGAGCTTGGAGGACAGCCATTCCGGGCGCGACAAGGCGAGGCGCTTCGGCACCAGCTCGCCGAAGACGAGGGTGAAATAGGTGAGGCCGACCACGACCAGGGCGATCGCCACCGTGTGCGCGTAGGGGGCGAGCCAGGCAATGCGCGACAGCGGCTCGACCAGCTGATCGGCGAGGGTGGCGCCGCCGAAGGTGCCGGTCAGCACGCTGACCAGCGTGATGCCGATCTGGACCGTGGACAGAAAGCGCGTCGAATCGGCGGACAGCTCGAGCGCGAGCTGTGCGCCCTTGTCGCCCTCTTCGGCGGCATGGCGCAGCCGGGCGCGGCGCGCCGAGACGACCGCCATCTCGCCCATGGCGAACAGCCCGTTCACCAGGATGAGGCAGACGAGAATGAGGATGTTGATGGTCATGGCGGGCGCCCATCATTGAAGAACCGGGCCGGCCGGTCAAATCGCCGGGTCCGCCGCCGGGCGTCCCGGCGGAGCGGGTGAGAGCAATTTCCCGGCGAAACGTTGTCGGGAGACCGGGTCGGTGATATTGCAGCGCAAAATCGAGGGACCGACGGGCCGTGGCCGAAGAGCCGGACGACAGAACCGCAGAAGCAAGCGAGACCGAGCCGCCGGAGGCGTATGGCGATGCGCCCGCCGCGGACGCGACCGGCGCCGCCGCCGGCAAGGAGGGGCGCGGCCGGCTCAAGATCTTCTTCGGCGCTTCCCCCGGCGTCGGTAAGACTTATGCGATGCTGCGCGCGGCGCAGGTGCGCCGCCGCGAAGGGGTCGATGTCGTCGTCGGCTTCGCCGAGACGCATGGCCGGCGTGAGAATGAGGCGCTGCTGCGCGGCCTCGAGCAGATTCCGGCGCGCCGCATCGATTACCGCGGCCAGGGCCTCGAGGACATGGACCTCGATGCCGTGCTGAAGCGCCGCCCGCGTCTCGTCCTGATCGACGAGGCGGCGCATGCCAACATTCCGGGCTCGCGCCACCCCAAGCGCTATCTCGATGCGCTCGAGCTGCTGGATGCCGGCATCGACGTCTATGCGACGCTCAATGTCCAGCATCTCGAAAGCCTCAACGACATCGTGGCGCAGATCACCCGGGTGCGCATCCGCGAGACCGTGCCCGACAGCTTCCTCGAGCGGGCCGAGGAGGTGGAGCTGGTCGACATCACGCCCGACGCGCTGCTGCAGCGGCTGAAAGAGGGCAAGGTCTTCGTCCCCGAAGCGGCCCGGCGCACCATCCGCCATTATTTTTCGCCGGGCACGCTGACGGCCCTGCGCGAGCTGGCTCTGCGCCGCACCGCCGAGCGCGTCGACATCGAGATGCGCAGCTACATGCAGGCACACGGCATCGCCGGGCCCTGGGCGGCGGGCGAGCGGGTGCTGGTCTGCATCGACGACAGCCCCAACGCGCCACGCCTGGTGCGCGCCGGCCGCCGCATCGCCGATCGAACCCACGCCAAATGGACCGTCGTGCATATCGCGAGCAGCCGCAAGCGCCTCGAGGAGGAGGCGCGTGACCGCATCGCCGACACGCTGCGCCTGGCGCAACGGCTGGGCGCCGAGACGCTGACCCTGCCCGGCACCGACATGGTCGACACGCTGCTGCGTCACGCGCGCGACAACAACGTCACCCACATCGTGATGGGGCGCTCGCGCCAGACCAAGCTGCTGAAGCTGCTGCGCGGCTCGATGGTCGAGCATGTCATCCGCCAGGCCGGCCCGATCGCGGTGACGGTGCTCGCGGCCGAGGATCAGGCCGAGCCGAAGATCACCATGCGCACCCTGGCGCGCCGGCCCCGGCCGCGGCCGATCGGCGCCTATCTCATCGGCCTCGCCTCGGTGGCGGTGGCGACGCTCATCTCCTGGATCTTCGGCGCGACCCTGTCGCCGGCCAATCTCGCCATTCTCTACATCATCTCGGTTTTGGTGCCGGCGCTCATGGCGGGCACCGGCCCGGCTCTCATGGCGGCCGTGCTCGGGCTGCTCGCCCATCAATATCTCGTGCCGGGCTATGCGCATGCCTTCCATTTCGACGATGCCAACGACGATCTGACGCTCGGGCTGTTCCTCGCCGTGGCGCTGCTCGCGGCCAACCGGATCGAGCGCATCCGCGACCAAGCCGAGGATTGGCAGCGCCGCGAAGCGGCGACGGCGGCGCTCTACAGCTTCAGCCGCAAGCTCGCCGGCGTCGGCGCGGTCGACGATCTGCTGTGGGCCGTCGCGCACCAGATCGCCTCGATGCTGCATGTGCGCGTGCTGCTGCTGCTGCCGGGCGAGGACGGCACGCTCGGCATCCGCGCCGGCTATCCGCCCGACGACGAGCTCGGCGAAAGCGAATGGGCCGCCGCGCAATGGGCATGGGATCACAAGGAGCCGGCCGGACGCGGCTCCGACACGCTGGCGACGGCGCTGCACATCTTCCTGCCCCTGCGCACGGTGCGCGGCGCGGTCGGCGTTATCGGCATCGAGCGGGAAGGCAACCAATCGGCGTTGCTGCCCGAGGAGCGGCGGCTGCTCGACGCGCTGGCCGACCAGGCGGCGATGGCGATCGAGCGGCTCAACCTGACCGAGGAATCCGACGAGGCGCGCATGGCGGCCGCCACCGAGCGGCTGCGCTCGGCGCTGCTCGCCTCGATCAGCCACGACCTGCGCACGCCCATGGCCTCCATCCTGACCGCGGTCACGGCGCTGACGCTCGAGAATACCGGCTACGAGGAGACGACCCGACGCCAGCTGCTCCTGTCCATCGAGGAGGAGGCGCTGCGGCTCAACCGCTTCGTCGGCAGCCTGCTCGACATGACGCGGCTCGAATCGGGCGGGCTTGCCGTCGCGCGCGGGCCGGTCGATCTCGCCGACGTCATCGGCGACGCGCTGCGGCGCGAGCAGCCGATCCTGGCGCAGCATGAGGTGCGCATCGATCTGGCGCCGGCGATGCCCGTCCTCGAGCTCGATTTCGTCCTCTTCGAGCAGGTGCTGGCGCACATCCTCGACAATGCCGCGCAATATTCTCCGCCCGGCAGCACGATCACCATCCGCGCCGAGCGCGAGGCGGCCGAGCTCGCCATCGAGATCACCGACGAGGGCTTCGGCATCGCGCCCGAGGATCTCGAGCTCATCTTCGACAAGTTCTACCGCGTCCATGTCGGCGACCGCAGGCGCGCCGGGATCGGGCTCGGCCTGTCGATCAGCCGCGGCCTGGTCGAGGCGCAGGGCGGCCGCATCCTCGCCCGCTCGGCCGGCATCGGCTTCGGCACCACGATCCGCGTCACCTTCGCGATTCCGGCCGGCGCGGCGACGCTCGATTCGCCGCCCTCGATGGGCAACGCGGCGTGAGCGCCAGCATCCTCGTCGTCGACGACGAGCCGCAGATCCGGCGCGTGCTCCGTACCGTGCTGCGGGCGCACGGCCATCAGGTGACCCAGGCGGAATGCGGCGCCGCGGCCCTGCGCCAGCTCGAGGGCGGCATGCCCGATCTGCTGCTGCTCGATCTCGGCCTGCCCGACATGGAAGGGGCGCTCGTCATCCAGCGCCTGCGCGAGACCAGCGCCGTTCCCATCCTGGGGCTGGCGACGCGCGGCGATTGCGGCGCGGCGCGGCGGTCGCTCGAAGCCGGCGGCGACGACATATTGGGCAAGCCTTTCGCGACCGGCGAGCTGCTGCAGCGCATCGCCGCGGTGCTGGCGACGCGGCGTGCGATCGAGGCGCCGCTCGCCTATGACGGCTTCGCCGTCGACCTCGCGACACGCAGCCTGACGCGCGACGGCGCCGCGGTGGCGGCGCAACCGGAGGATGTGACGCTGCTGGCCGCCCTGGCGGTGCGGCGCGGCGCCGTCATGACGGACGAGCAGCTGATTCGTGCCGCCTGGGGCAATGGCAGCCGGCTCGATCTCAGGCTGGCGGTGCACCGGCTGCGCGCCATCCTCGAGCGCGACCCGCTGCGTCCGACGCATCTCCTGACCGAGGCGGGCATCGGCTATCGGCTGGTGGAACAGGGATCGAAGGCCGGTGCCGGCAGCCCCCAAGGGGCGGGCAGGCTAAGAGCCTAGAGCTTCTTCGCCGGTGCGGCGGCGGCCTCGGCCTCGGGCTCGGGATCGCCCAGCTTGGCGCGGTTGGGCGGCGCCGGCGGGGCGTTCTTGTCGATCGGCTTCGCCTTGGTGCCCTTGTTGGGGTCGATCACCGGCGTGCCGGTGAGCTGGATGACCTCGATGACCTTGGTCACCATCTCCTTGAAATCGGCGCCGGCGCCGGCGCTCACCGCCTTGGGGAGCGTGTCCTTCGCCAGCTTGATCATGTTGTGCTTCAGCTTGTCGTCATGCGCCAGCGCCGCGACGCGGGCCTTCTTCAAGCAATCGTTGATGTAGTATTTGTAGCCGGTCGATTCGATCGACTGGATCGCGCGCTGGATCTCGAGCGACACATCCTTCGGCAGCTTGGGATTTTTGATCAGCCCTTTGAGGGTCGTGACGGTGCGCTCCATGGCGGAGATCTGCCCGCTCTGCGCCTGGCCCATCCCTTCCGGCACCAAGGTGCTGGTCCGCTTGTTGATCGACTCGACCAGCTTGTCGATCTCGGATTGCTGCTTGTCCGCCGTGCCCGATTTAGCGCTGCCGATCATGTTCCGCCCGTAAGCTGTCCTCGTTGCGGCCCCGGTCCTATTCCACAAGTAAAGCATCTAGCCCGAAAATTAGGAAGAAAATTCATTAATGCCGCCTGGAATTCCCTAAAATTTTAAGAGGTTCGTGGAAAAGACCCCCCGCGATCGATTTGTCTTGTCTTGCAACACACCATGGCAAGTCCACGAGGTTTTGCCGGGGGCTGCGGCTGCGCTGCAGCAACCGCCTTTCCAGCCTCGCTTCTGCTGGCGGAACCCCATCCGGCGACCCGGCGTTGGCGCGGCATGCCCGACCTCCCCGAAACCGACCGATCGGCGCAGGACGCCGCCCTTCACACGCGTTGCGTGCGTGGCCTCATTGCCGCCGTGCTGCAGGGTGCGCCGCTGCCGGCGCCCGGCCTTGCCGACCCCGAGATGGGGCGCGCGGTGCGCGACCAGGTGCTGGCGCAGCGCCTTGCGGCCGGCGAGCGCCGCATCGGCTTCCGTTCGGCCGCTGCGCTGGCCGGCATCCTGACCGATGCCATGCAATTCGCGGCCGAGCTGGTCGTGCCGGCCGGCCGGCTGGTGGCGCCGCGCGCCCGTCCGGCGCTCGCCTTTCGCCTGGCGCGCGCCGTGACCGAGGAGATGGACGCGGCCGATCTGCCGCCGACCCTGGGTGCGGTGGCGCTCGCCATCGACATCGGCGACAGCCGCTTTTCCGGCGCGCCGAACGCGGCCGAGCGCATTGCCGACAATGCCGAGACGGGCTGTTTCATCCTCGGCCCGTGGCGTGCCATCACCGAACGCTTCGCCGACCGCGAGCTCCTCCTCGAGGTGCGCGGACCGGATATGGCGGTGAGCAGCAGCGCCGCGCTGTTCAGCGATCCGGTGGAGCAGGCGATGGCGCTGCTCGCGCGGTGTCGCGCCGATGGCGAAAGCCTGCCCGAAGGCACGGTGCTGCTGATCGTCGGTGAGGCGGCGCCCTTGCCGGTCGGACAGGGTGCCAGCCTCGTGCTCGCGGCCGGCGAGATCGGCACGCTGACGGGTGAGCTCAGCGGCTAGCGGGGAAGAGAAAACCGGTTCAGGACTGCAGCAGAAAGCCGCCGATCAGGAGCTGCGTCACCGCCTGGTCGTCGCGGCTGAGCGGCAGCACCAGCCGTTCCCAGCGGCGGTCCCAATTGGGGCTGGTCATGCGGTTCACGCAATAGACAGGGGCCCGCAGCTTGGCGGCGGTGCGATAGGGCCGCAGCATCGGATCGTCCTCGGCCAGCCCGGCCTGCATCAGATCGAATCCCGTCGGATCGAAGCCGAGGGCGGCGCTGATGCGCGTGCCGAACAGGCGGTAGGTCAGGCTGTGCGCCTCGGCGCCGACATCGATCACGATGAGATGGCCGAGGCAGGCTTGCAGATCGATGACGTCGATGTCGGAGCGTCGCGGCAGGCTGCGGCCGGTGCGGCGCGCCTGCCAGTAGCGGAACAGGAGCTGCAGCTTGGGGTTGGCGAAGGTGGCGATGGTGATCGCCGCATCGAATCGCTCGGCCGGCGCGACCGCGACCTGCGCCGCCGGATAGAGCCCGCGCACGCAGCTTCCGACCGCCTGCGAGGTCGGGGGCTGGGCTTGTTTCAGTGTCGAATTGAGGCTGGCCATGGGGCTTGCGAGAAACGGCTGTTGAATACTGCAATA
>Ga0070681_10001195_pt1 | contig 22516 bp, 19 predicted proteins | sample KBSC83BmetaG_FD_65650 | JGI IMG/M metagenome (GOLD analysis project Ga0070681, IMG submission 65650) | Corn rhizosphere microbial communities from Kellogg Biological Station, Michigan, USA - KBS C8-3B metaG | ecosystem: Host-associated > Plants > Roots > Rhizosphere | place: USA: Michigan...
TTCTGTTTCAGATCGTCCCAGGCTCGGATTGGGGATGAAGACAAACGAGACCAACCGAATGAGGACCCTCGTCCCGGTTCGGTGCAGAATAGACGTAAATGTGGTCGGCTGTCGAGATCTACTTGCCGAGAAGCCCTTTTTGTTATCTACTTTTCGCAATGGCACAGCTTTCGCACGTCGATGATCAGGGCCGCGTCCGCATGGTCGACACCGGCACGAAAGAGATAACGCAGCGACGCGCAGTCGCGTCCGCACATGTTTCGATGAATAAAGAGACTGTCGCGGCGCTGCGCGAGCATCGAACTCCGAAGGGAGATCCACTCGAGGCGGCGCGGCTGGCCGGAATCATGGCCGCGAAGCGGACGTCGGATCTGATTCCGCTTTGTCACCCGTTGCCACTGACGCATATCGACGTGCAGGCGACATTGGAAGATACGGGTGTGTCGCTTCAGGCGGAGGTCTCGACAAACGCGCAAACGGGTGTCGAAATGGAGGCGCTGACGGCCGTTTCGGTGGCGGCGCTGACTGTTTACGACATGTGCAAGGCTTTGGAAAAAGGCATGACCATCACGGACGTGCGGCTGGAGAGTAAGACCGGCGGAAAATCAGGAGATTACTCTCACGCAAACGTGCAAAGCCGCAAAGAAAGGACATAGATCTCCTTTGACCTGGTTCGGGAACCTCCCGAGCGTATTGTGCGTTAATCACGGCGGGACTAGAATAAGGCCAAAATTCCCGCCGGTTACCGGAGAGTTGAAATGAGATTAAGGCTTTCAAACGACGCGCGACCCCAGGCAATGACCCTGCTTATCGCCGCTACCATTTCCGTGGTGCTGTGGTTCATTCCGTACGCCGAATTTCTGACGTACCCGTTCCGAATTTTCGTGACGTTTATTCACGAAGGCGGACACGCGCTTGCGGCCTTGCTCACCGGCAACTCAGTCGCGAGTCTCAGCGTGGCGACGAACGCGAGCGGCGAAACCTACACCACGCAGGGTGGACTCTTTTCACAAGTCTTCATCTCGAGCGCCGGTTATCTCGGTTCGATGGCGTTCGGTGCGTTGTTGCTGATACTGATACGCAAAGCGGTCGCCGCGCGCATCGTGTTGCTCGGTTGCGCGATCTTTGTTTTCGCCCTGACGATGATCTACGGGTTAATCAAACCGATCTTCTGGTTGACGGCGTGGTCGGGAATTCCGTTCACTTTACTCGCCGGCACGATCATCTCGGTTGGTTTGATTTTGATTGCGAGGTTTGCGAGCGCGAAGGTTGCGACGTTCTTCGTCAGCTTTCTGGCAGTGCAGAGTGTGTTGAATGCACTTTTCGATCTAAAGACTCTCTTTTCGCTCTCGTCAACATTCGGACCTTCAGTTCCGACTGACGCAGCGAACATGTACCAGGCGACAGGTATTCCCGCGGTCTTATGGACGGTGATTTGGATCGCTATGGCACTCGGAATTCTCTGGTTCGCGATGCGTCTTTACGTCGCGGGCCGCGACAAAAGCTACCAACCGGATCTTCCCTTCGAAGAAACACCGCCAGTCTAGTTTTAGCGACAATAAGGCACATAAGGCACACAAAGAAAAACCAAACAAGAAGAGTTTGAACTACTCCTTGGCTGGTTTTCTGTTTTGTGCCTTTTGTGCTTTTTTGTGGCTAGAAAGTAAACCTAGCCTGCACCTGGAACGTTCGCGGCGGATCGATATTCGCAAACGCCGGGATCGCATTCGGCGACGTCCCCACAGCACCCACGAATTGTCCGAACGTTGGCACCGCAACCTGCCCCGGTCCGAACACCGTTACACCACGCCCGAGGAAGTTTCCGTGATTGAAAAGATTGAATCCTTCCAGTCTCAGCAGGATCGCCTTGCTTTCTGAAAAGCTGAAGCGCTTCTCCACGAACGCCGCCACATCCGATGTGGGCGTGCCTCGAAACGGTGACTTGCTGAGTACCACTCCATTAATCAGCGGACGATCGTTGTTGATGCCGTCACCATTATTATCCACGCCCGTCGTCGCATTGAACGGACGCGCTGACGCAAACGTCGCTACAGTGCCGGTTGTGATATCGAACGGGAAACGATAATGGAACGTGATCACTGCGCGATGACGTTGATCGACGACGCTTGGACCGCGCTCGACCTCTCCTAGTTGACTGATATTACTCTCGTTTGGTCCGATGCCGTTGCCGTCAGGTTCGAAAGTGTTCGTTGCTTTTGACAACGTGTAGCTCACCGACGCGTACATCTTGCGGTTGCCGCGATAACTGAACTGCGTCTGCAAGCCATCATAATCCGCGACACCGAGGTTCATGATCACATTCACCTGTCGCACGCCGCCAGGCGACGGAAAAATCGGCCGCTTGCTGTTCGCAGCGCCGACCGATCGCGTCGGATTAGCAGCAGAACGCTCCACGAATGGCGCCGGTGCATTCAAGTCAACAGTGCGATCGAGATTGGACCAATGCTGGTGCACGTAGTCGGCTCCGAAGAACATGCCTTTGAAAAATTCACGCTCCGCGCCGAACGTAAAAACCTGGCTGCGCGGATTGACGAGTTTGTCCGGATAGTTCGGCAGCAGATCGAAGTTCAACCCAAACCTCGCAAACTGCTCGCGATAAAAATCACGCAAGCCGGCCCGGATGGTGATGTCGCGCGCAGGAAGTTGCGACGCGGGAATCGTTGTTGGATCGACTGCGACGGGAAGACACGAACCAACGAGGCACGTCGGGAACCCAATCTGTCCCGGCGTCGCGGTGTAGGTCGTCAGACCGTCGAGACCATTCACGAGAAAACCAGCGACTGCGTTCGAACGAATCTGCGTGTGGTACATCGCGTAACCGCCGCGAAGCACGAGACGCGAATCGCCACCCGGATGCCAGGCAAAACCGATGCGCGGCGCGAAGTTCTTCTTGGCGTCGGTAAGGGTCTGGCGGTCGTAACGCAATCCGACGTCGAGCGTGAAGTCGCGATGCAGGTGCATGTTGTCCTGAATAAATAGGGTGTTGAGCCACTGCGACAACTCATAGCTGCTGATGCCGAAGTTGATCGGCTGCGTGTAGTTCTGAACGTCGTTGAGTGTCAGTTGACCGAACGGCGCCGTCGTGTTGCTTCTGAACGTGAATGTGCCAAGGATCGCGGTACCAGGTTCGCTGCCGGTACCGCCGGAAGTGTGGTGGATGATGCTGCCGCCGAAACGCAGGTAGTGTTTGCCAACGGACCACGAAAGAGTGTCGGAGAACTGCACCTGGTGCCCCCAGAGATCAGAGGCTCGCGATTGACCAATCGTAAACGGCACCGCGCCACTGCGCGTGTAAGTTGTTGAAAGCGTCTGCGCTTCCCACAACGTAACCGGATCACCATGCAGATAAGCGAAGCGCGCTTCGTTTAAAAGATGGGAATTGATAGTTGCGGTGTGATTGGCCTGTGTGGTCCATGAACGGCGCGCGTAACGGCGCGCGACGCTCGGCGCGTTCGTGCCACCGACTGCGTCCTGCGGATTGTCATCGGAAAATCGATCGACATTAAAGCGAAACATCAAACTCTGATTCGATGTCAACTTGTGGTCCACGCGTCCGTCGAACAGAAACTGGCGGTAGTGACCCGTGACCGCGAGATTGCCGTCAGGAGGCAGCACAAACGCCGGCAACGAAGTCGAGAGAAACGTGGTGCGATTCTGTCGCGTGTAATCCGCAGTCGCAAAGAAGAAGGTGCGGTCGTGGACGATTGGACCACCAATGGTCGCCGAATACTGTTGCAGCGCGTCAGGCACATCGACCGGGCTGATCGATTGCAACGTGGACGGCGTCACGCAAGTAGTTACAGACGGCGGGCAGAAGCCGTTAGTAGAAAAAGACTTGGCCTGCCAGTCGCCGGGACGAAACATGAAGAGTCCTTCACCATGAACGTTGTTCGTGCCCGACTTCGTAACGATGTTCAAAGCGGGGCCGGCAGTCCAGCCATACTCAGCCGAGAATGCGTTGGTGATAATCGCGATCTCCTGAATCGCACCGAGCGGAACGGTGGCGATCGCTGCCTGTCGTCCCCAACCTTCGTCGTTGTTCGCGCCGTCGAGCGTCACAGTTGTGGTGCGGCGCGAGCCGGCGCCGGTGATGAAGTAGATCTGATTGACGAAGAGATCGCCCGTTCCCTTTCCCTGTCGAAACGCGGAATTGAGCAACGGCAACGCGGAGACTTTGCGACCGACAATCGGTGTCTCATTTATCTGCGTGCTGGTCAGCGGCAGACCGATCTGCGCATCGGAGCGCACGCCTTCAGCGGTGCCGTAAACGGTAACTTGCGCTGCCTGCGAGCCGGCGAGCAGTGTCACTTTCAATGTCGCGGTCTCGCCTGAGCGCAACGTCAGATCCTGACGTTCTTCAGTGCCGAAGCCTTCACGCGCGACTGTGATCTTGTAAGTTCCCGTCAACGACAACGCGGCGAAGGTCCCGCGGCCATCGGTGCCTGTGACTGCTTCGCGTGAATCGCCGGTAGCGCTATTGAGCATTGTCACACGCGCGTCCGTCACCACCGCCCCCGTTTGATCCGTGACAACGACGATCATCGCCGCCGTGTTTGGCGACTGCGCCGGCGTGAGCGTCACAAATGCAGAGAGAAGCAGCAGCAAGGAAAGTAGGGTGTTAACTTTCATTTGATCACCGGAGGTAAGAGTCCGAAGGAAGATTGTGAGACTAAAACCTAATTACTACCACTTGTCGTAGGCAGGTTAACTTAAAACAACGACGACCTGTTCGACGAGGTGATGAACTCCGGCGAGAACTTGAGGACGGCTTTCAATTGTAACTGCGACCACGACCATGAGCGTGAGCACGAGCCAAGGCACAAAGCGCACGAGCGAAGCGTTGCTTACGAGCACACACGGATCCGCGGCCGCAAGCTCAACCAGACGACTGACCCTGCCTTTGACTCCCGGCATATCGTCGCCGGCGGTGAGAAATCCGGAAACAGACGCGGGCAGAATCTGGCGTTGACCTTTCGGAATCATGCGTGCGATTCGCACCAACGCGGACGCGAGGTTCAAAGCCACCAGCGAACTCTTTTGCGCGGCGTACTCGTCAGCCGCCGATTCCGACGCATCACTCCACGCTCGATCGAGCGAACGACCACACGGAATAATCAACAACGCCGCACGACTCACGCGCATCACGGAGCGCTTGAAGTTGTCGCGGGCAGCGAGATGTCCATACTCGTGCGCGAGTGCGGCGCCGAGCTCTTCGTGACTGAGCGACTCAAAGACGTGACTCGCGATAAACAGTCGCGGGCGAAGCGCGCCGACCACGGCGATAATCGGAAACGAGTGTTGCAGGATGAAAGTCGGAACGGTGATCGTGTCGAGCTCGACGCGCGTTGACGACGCCAGCCACTCTCGCAGCAATGAACGTGTCGCGAACCACGAGCGGAGCCCACGCCAGATCGCGAGACCGACGCCGATCGCCGAGAGTGTCGCAAGCAAACCGAGTTTCCAACTCACAGATTCATCCGTCGTGTGTGGCTCGTAAGCGAGGTACGACGGAATCATGAAGAAAGCGATCGCGATGATCGCGATAACGGGCGGCCCGATGCGCATCACGAAGAGGATCTCAGCGCGCGTGCGCGCAGAACACTTTCGCAGCAGCGGCCGGAAAAGACGACCGAAGCCTGCTGCCAGCATCGTTGCGGTGGCATTGATGGTCAGCAGCAGGGCGAGTACAAGCGTGATCCCGAGAAACGTGTACATCTAGTCTTTCCGGCGCAACTCTCGTTTCTTTTCCTGCACCAGGCGATCGAGTTCGTCGAGAAGTTCTCGATCTCGCTCGCTGATCGTGTCGACGATGCAGGCCAGCACTGGTTCGACTTCATCCGCGCCGTGGCCCAGCAGTCCGTCGACGACGTCCTCTTTAATGCCGCGATCTAGTTCTTCGCGCGACACGACGGGAGTATAAAGAAACGCGCGACCGTCCTTGCGGCGCTCGAGCAGTTTCTTTTTGAAGAGACGGTCGAGCGTGGTCATCAGAGTGGTGTAAGCGATCTGCTCGTTAAAGATGCGGTGAATGTCACGCACGCTTACTTCACCGAGCCGCCAGGTCTCTTCCATCACCTGGCGTTCCAGCTTACCGAGAGCAAAACAAGCGATTTCGCGCGGCCGGCGAAATCCACGCAGCAGAAATCGAGAGGTTTTCATGGGCAGGCATTCTAACCTCAGATTACGCAGATCTCCAGCCAGGATTTAAACGCATCCGGGTTTCAGATCCGCGTTTATCTGCGCTAATAGGCCCATTTGGTGGTAGCGCACTCACGCGGTATTATGAGTGGTTTTCGTCTAGCGCAAATTTTCATCTGTATGCCTGAAGAAGCCATTCAAGTTAAAGGAGCCCGAGTTAATAACCTCAAAAACGTCTCCTTTTCCGTGCCGATCAACAAGATGACTGTCGTCACGGGGGTGAGCGGATCGGGCAAATCTTCGCTCGCCTTCGACACGATCTACGCCGAGGGACAGCGACGTTACGTTGAGTCGCTGTCCGCGTATGCGCGCCAGTTTCTCGAACGGATGGACAAGCCTGACGTGGACGAGATCCTGGGGATCGCGCCTGCCATCGCCATTCGCCAGAAAAACTCGACGCGCAATCCACGTTCAACTGTCGGCACACAGACTGAGATTTACGATTACCTCCGACTGCTCTTCGCGCGCGTTGGACAAACCTTTTGTCGTGTTTGCGGCCGGCTGGTGACGCGCGACTCACCCGAATCCATCGCCGATGAAGTGCTGACGAAGGTTGCTGAAGGCACGAGATTTTACGTGCTGTTTCCGGCGGCGGCAGGCTTGACCGAGCCGGAAAAAAAGGCTTCACGAAAGAAGGGAGCGACATCGCGTCAATGGCTGACGGCGCACCTCATGAGTCTCATGCAGCGAGGCTTCACGCGCCTTTACGCGGCCGGACAGACGATTGACTTGCAATCACCAGACGACTATGCGCTCGATGATTTCAAAGACGTCTACGTCCTCGTCGATCGTTTAGTCGCGCGACCCGATGTTCGTCAGCGCCTCGTTGATTCACTCGAGATCTGTTTTCAGGAAGGACACGGCACCGCACTCATCGAGACTGCCGAACCGGAGCCGAAGCGACTGTTTTTTTCCGAACATTTCGAATGCAAGTACGATCACACCGTTTACGCGACTCCCGAACCGCGCCTCTTCAGCTTCAACAATCCTTTCGGCGCGTGTCCCACTTGTCAGGGCTTCGGAAACACGATCGGACTCGACCTCGATCTGGTGATTCCCAATCCCGGTCTGTCACTGAAAGACGGCGCGATCGAGCCATGGACCAAGCCACAGCACGAGTGGGCCATGCAGGAGTTGAAACAGTTCTGCCGCTCGGAAAAGATCTCGATGACGGTGCCGTTCAATCAGCTCTCGCGCTCAGATCAACACGCGATCGTCGAAGGTCGTGGCGATTGGGCGGGTGTGCGCGGCTTCTTCGATTGGATGGAAACGAAGAAATACAAGCTGCACGTGCGGGTCTTTCTCTCGAAGTATCGCGGCTACACTCTGTGTCCGGATTGCGGCGGCGGCCGTTTGCGACAAGAAGCACGCGACGTGAAAGTCAGCGGCAGGACGTTGCCTGAGATCTGCTCGCTCTCTATCAAGGACGCAGACGAGTTCTTCGACAAACTCGAACTCTCAACGGAGCAGACCGCGATCGCTGATCGAATACTTTTCGAAGTGCGGCGCCGTTTGCGATTTCTGGTGGAAGTCGGGCTGGATTATCTGAGTTTGGATCGTCTCGCGTCGACACTTTCCGGCGGCGAGGCACAGCGGATTCAGCTCGCGACGAATCTCGGTTCCTCACTTGTCGGCGCGCTGTACGTTCTCGACGAGCCATCGATCGGCCTGCATCCGCGTGACAACGATCGGCTGATTCGGCTGCTAAAGAACCTGCGCGACATCGGCAACACAGTGCTCGTCGTCGAACACGACGCGGAGATGATGCGCTCGGCCGATCACATACTCGACATCGGCCCCGCCGCGGGAGAGCTCGGCGGCCGCGTGATGTACGAGGGCGATTTCAAAGGACTGCTCGCCGACGAATCTTCGCTCACCGCACGCTACCTGAGAGGCGACGCGGAGATCAAAGAGCCGCGACAACGTCGCACCATGCAAAAGCGACGGCTCACCATCCAAGGCGCTGCCGAGCACAATCTCAAGTCGATCGACGTCGAGTTTCCGCTCGACATGCTTGTCTGTATCACGGGCGTGAGCGGCTCAGGAAAGTCAACGTTGATTCACGACTGCATTTACGCAGGACTCAAAAAACAACGCGGCGATTGGCAGGGCCACGTGGGCGCGTTTCAGAAAATCGAAGGTGGGCAATTTGTCGATGACGTGATTCTCGTCGATCAGTCGCCCATCGGACGCACGCCGCGGTCAAATCCCGTTACGTATATCAAAGTGTACGACGCGATTCGCGAAGTCTTCTCTTTAACTCGCGAGGCACAGGCGCGCGGCTTCGATCCGTCGCACTTCTCTTTCAACCTTCCCGGTGGGCGTTGCGAAGTTTGCCAGGGCGACGGCACGGTTACAGTCGAGATGCAGTTTCTCGCGGACGTCGAGCTGGTCTGCGAAGAATGCAAGGGCACGCGTTTCAAGCAGCAGATTCTCGACATTCGTTATCGCGGCAAGAACGTTCACGAAGTGCTCAACATGACCGTGCGCGAGGCGATCACGTTCTTTCGTGAAGTGCCGAAGATCACGAATCGACTGCGCGTGCTTGACGATGTCGGCCTCGGCTACCTGCGTTTGGGACAGTCAGCGACAACTCTCTCCGGCGGCGAAGCACAACGAATCAAACTCGCCGCGCATTTGCTCAAACGCACCGGCGCGAAGACACTCTACATCTTCGACGAGCCGACGACTGGTCTGCACTTCGACGACATCAATAAACTGCTCGCCGCGTTTCGTGCTTTGATAGACGCAGGCGGCTCGCTGTTCGTGATCGAACACAACCTTGACGTGATAAAGACTGCCGATCACATTATTGATCTCGGCGCCGAGGGTGGCGATGCCGGCGGTTATGTTGTCGGCACCGGCACACCTGAAGAGATCATGAGGATTCCCGAGTCGTACACCGGTCGATTTCTCCGCGACTATCTTGCGAAATCAAACGGCCATCTCAAATAAGATTCCGCTGCGCCGGCGTTTACTTTACGTCGCGCTCATCTACGTCGTATTCCTGATCCTGCTGTTGTCGATCGAGATGATCACGCGCCTCGCGTTTCCGCGCGTCGAGAGTCTCGAGCTGTTTGTCGCTACGCCGCAACAGCAGATGCAGGTTGCGAGTTCGGAGCAGTCGTCGATCTTTGAAGGCGATCCGTTGTTGCTCTGGCGTTTGAAACCAAACCTGGACCATGCGATCTGGGACTTCACCGTAATCTCAACGAATGCGCAGCACTTTCGCGCGGATTATCCGATTGGCGCGAAACCCGCCGGGGCATTTCGAATTGTCTGCCTTGGCGATTCGGTCACGTTTGGTTATCGGGTGCCGCCTGTCTGGCCCGACAAGCCGAAGGACTACGATCCGGAGTGGCAGCCGTTTCCGATGCTGCTCGAGAAGGAACTTCAGAAGGCGAATCCGAACCGGCGGATTGAAGTGTTTCCGATGGCTGTGCCGGGTTACACGACTCACCAGGGACTCGCGTGGTTGAGGCGCGATATCGACCACCTGCAACCCGACATGGTGATCGCGAGTTTTGGTTGGAACGATGCGAGTGTCAGCGATGTGCCCGATCGGCAGGCGATTGATACGCGCTGGTTTCCGGTGACGATTCGTTGGGTCATCGATCACAGCCAGGCGTTTGCACACGCGACGCGCTGGCTGCGTTCGCGCAATAAACCGGCGCAGCACGTTGTCGTCAGTCCGGTGCCGCGCGTCTCCGAAAGTGAGTACATCAACAACTTCACTCAGATCGTGAGTCTCGCGCGTTCACGTAAGGCGGCGGTGATCGTGATCGGAGCGCCGTATCGCGACAGCACGACGAATCCTCCCGAAGCACAGTTGATGACACGTTATCGCGCGGCGTTGAAATCAACGATGCAGCAGAGCCAAACGCCTTATCTCGAGATACTTGAATTAACGGAAGCGGCGGGCAGCGTCAACCAGGGATTCTTTGGTGAGTTGATCCACCCGAACCACATCGGTCACCGCCTCATGGCCTCCGAACTCCTCAAGTTCATGGCCCAACGTCACCTGCTCGACGATTTGAATATTCCCGAGTTCGTTCCCTAGAATCACGGATAACACAGATTGGAGTGGGAAGATGAGCCTTAGTAAACAGATTGTCACGGATCTGACGGCTGCGATGAAGGCGCAGGATGCGAGCCGGACGTCGACGTTGCGGATGGTGAAGGCAGCAATGATGAATCGCCAGATCGAGAAGGGTTCCGAGCTGGACGACGACGACATGCAGAAGCTGCTGCGTTCACTCGTCAAACAAAGACGCGACTCGATCGAGCAGTATGAAAAAGCCGGCCGCCAGGAACTGGTCGATAAGGAACAGGCCGAGATCGATGTCATCGAAACCTACCTGCCCCAGGCCGCGTCGCAGGAAGAGATCGAACAAGCCGTAAGTGCCGCCATCGCCGAAACAGGCGCAAACTCAATGCGGGACATGGGCAAGGTGATGAAAGCCGCCCAGGCCGCTTTGGCTGGTAAAAACGCTGACGGACGCACCGTCAGTGAGATTGTAAAAGCCCGTTTGAGTGCCTTGTAAACTGCCCTTGTACGCGGTTGCTTGAAGCCCGTGGTTTCCGTATAATTCACAGCTTGCTCGAAGGCACGGGGTCTTGTCCGGTGGGTTTCGCGCCCACTTTTTCTTTTTGGGGCGAGAACCGCGAACATGGCAATGGGTAACGAATCGATTGCAGCAAGGGTTCAGGAATTGGCTGAACGGGTGGCAATCGATCATGGCCTCGAGCTGGTTCACACCGAAGTAGCCGGCCCCGAGAACAAGCCAATTGTTCGTATATTCATTGATAAGCCGAACGGTGTAACCCACGAGGATTGCTCGGAAGTGAGCACTCATCTGGGAACGATTCTGGACGTGGAAGATTTCATCCACGCCTCCTACACTTTGGAGGTATCGTCACCCGGTCTCGAACGAGGCTTGTACAAACGGGCCGATTTTGAACGTTTCGCGGGCAGTCAGGCGAAGATGAAGACCCGGCAACCAATCGACGGGCAGCGTAATTTCCGCGGTCGTTTGGTGGGAGTGGATGGCGACGACGTGCTTTTTGAGGATCGAACTAACGGGCAGGTGCGAGTTCCTCTGGATTTGATAATCAAAGCCAATCTAGAGGTTGACGTCAGCGAGGAGTTGCGCCGGTCTTGATATAGGTCGTATTGGACCTATAGGACCTATACTAAAGAAACTTTCATGAGTTCATCGATTGCACAAAACATCGAAGCACTTTGCCAGGAGCAGGGCATCGATCGAGATCTGGTCATCGAAGCGATGAAAGAAGCCGTCCGCGCGGCGGCCAAGAAACAGTTTCGCTCCGGTGAAGACATCCAGGTCGACTGGAACGCCGAAACCGGCATCGAGCTCTCCGCTTCGAAAGTCGTCGTGGACGAGGTTGAGAACCCCGCCACCGAACTATCCATCATCGAAGCACGCGAACTCGCGGGCGACGAAGTCGAGCTGGGCGACGCGCTTCTGCTGCCGTTGCCGATGGAAGAACTCGGTCGCATCGCCGCGCAAACAGCCAAGCAGATCCTGTTTCAGAAAGTCCGTGATGCCGTCCGCAGCAACGTCTACGAGCAGTACATCGACAAGATCGGCGACCTCGTGAACGGTTATGTCAAACGCTTTGAACGTGGCAACATCATCGTCGACCTCGGTAATCTCGAAGCGATTCTGCCGCGCTCGCAACAGTCGCGTGGCGAGCAGTGGAATCAGGGCGAGCGAATTCGTGTAGTCATCAATAACGTGTCCAAAGAATCAAAAGGACCACAAGTCGAAGTTTCACGCACGTCTCCGGAACTGCTGTTGCGGTTATTCGAGATGGAAGTGCCTGAGATCTACGACGGCACTGTCGTGATCAAATCGGCCGTGCGCGAACCAGGCGAGCGCGCCAAGATCGCAGTCATGTCAAATGAACGTGACGTCGATCCCGTCGGTGCCTGCGTCGGTATGAAGGGTTCACGCGTGCAGGCAATCATTCGCGAGCTTCGTGGCGAGAAGATCGACATCATCGAATGGTCTGACGAGCCTTCAGTCTTTGCGGCCAACGCGCTTTCACCAGCCAAAGTTAACCAGGTCAGAATCACCGATATCGAAAATCGGCAGATGGAGGTCATCGTTAACGAAGACCAACTTTCACTGGCTATCGGCAAGCGCGGACAGAACGTTCGCCTTGCCACCAAACTGGTGGGCTGGAATATCGACATCCGTAGCGAAGAAGAGATCAAGCGCGAAGTCACCGAACAGATGGGCGCGCTCATTGCTTCCGGCGAAGCGGTGCCGCTCTCAGTTATTGAAGGTGTCACCGCGCAACAGGCCGAAGCTCTCTCTGAACACGGCATCAACGATATCGACGCACTGGCTCAAACCTCCGTCGACGACCTCGTCGAATTCCTCGATCTGAGTTTGGACGAAGCCGAAGTGATTCTGAACGCTGCTCAAGCTGTAATTGCGATGCGCAATCGCAGCCTGAACGAAACCGAAGCAGCAGAAACGCCGGAAGAGACGAATGCAGTCTCGGCCGAGTTTGACGAGTCAGTTGACGAAGAAGTTAAGCCGTCCGACGCAATGACTAATGAAGGTTACGACGAGGCGGTTGAGAAGGGTGTGCCCTACCACGCCGAGCCCGAAATCAACGCCTGGGAATCGGCCGATCCGGTTTCGTTGACTGAAGCCGAGCCGCTGCCTGCCGATGAGATTGCTTTGCAGGAAGCTGGTCGAGATTTGCGGCCTGACACGATTACGCCATCTCCTGACATTACCTCCTCGGGTGTCGAAGCATTCGAAAACATCGAGGAAGCTGCCGAGGAAGTTATGGCGGACGAAGATTTTGCTTCAGACGGCGATGCCGCAGAAGCAGAAGGATCAACTCCCGCAGTTTCGGAAGAGACTGCATCCAGCGGGAGTGTGAACGACGATGAGAACCAGTGATGCAGTCTCATAGTTACAACACACAAGCGGTCTCTTCGAGCCGTTTGTGTTGCCCGCTTTGCCCCTGCTGTAACGCGCCGAACTTCTGATCGACGCTTGAAGGTGGTTGGGCAGCGGTTCCCAATCACTTTTACGCGGTATGACGCCGAAAGCGTCGAGAAGGAGTGCATGACAGTTTCCTCGAAAGTTCGTATTTACGATCTCGCCAAAGAATTAAAGCTCGACACCAAGCGGCTCATCGAAGAGGTGCGACGCGAAGGTGTAGACGTCAGCGTCCCTTCCAACTCGGTCTCCAAAGAGCTGGCCGAGAAGATTCGGAACAAGTACTTCCCGAAGAAGGAAACGGCCGTCAAACGCGCGGTGAAAGTCGTGAAGCGCGCAGTACTTCCCGCGACGGAAGCGCCGGTCGTAGACGCTGCTGAGCCCGAGGTTCACGAACCGGAACCAGTGGCGCCGCCTGCTCCAGTCGCTGCCGAGCCCGTCGAACAACCTGCGGCAACACCTTCATCTATGCCGGCGAAGCAACCGGTGATGAGACTGGTCAAGAAGATGGCGCCGGCGCCGGCAGCGCGAGCTGAAGCTCCCGCGCCACTGGAGGAAGTCGCTCAGCCGCCGGTCGTCGAAGCAACTCCGCCCGCGATTGAGCCGCCGGTAGTTGAACCGGTGATCACTGCACCGGAAATCGTCGCACCGACGAATGGCGCGGAAGTGAGAGTCACTCCGCCACCGCCGCGCGCTCCTGTACCGCCGCCTTCACGGCAAGTCAGAGTTCTGCGTCCGACTGCGGCGGCCCTGAACGCCGGTATCCGTCCTGGCGAGCGTGCGCCTGCGCCGGCGCCACCGCCGACAATCACGCCGAAGGAACGAGTCGACAGGCCGAGCCGGGTCAGAGAGCGTCCATCGCTACCACGCTCCGAGCGCCTGGGAACGCCGGGCGAGACGGCAACGCCGCAAACTACTTACATTCCGCCGCCGGATTCCGGTCGCCGCCGCTCGCGGCGGAGCAGTCCGCGTGGCGGCAGAAAGATCGAAGGCAAGACCGGCAGGTTCGACAGGGGCGATTTCATTCCGCCGCCGAAGGCGCTCTCGCTCGAAGATCGTATCGCCGGTCGTCTCGAGACTTCGGTGTCGGGCGAGTTAAAAGCAGTACGCCTGATCGAAGGCTCTACAGTTAAAGAATTCGCAGAGAAGCTCGGCATCAAGCCTAAAGACGTCGTGACGCTGCTCTTGCAGCGCGGTGTTTTTGCCACCATCAACCAGCCGCTCATGGACGACGTTGCCGCTGATCTCGGCAAGCGATTCGGTTACGACGTTTCATTCGTGCCGTTTGAAGAGATGGTCGCGGAAGAAGAGTTTGAAGAACTCATCGCGGCCGATGCGGACGACGTCGAACTACCGCGCGCGCCTGTGGTCACGGTTATGGGCCACGTCGATCACGGTAAGACTTCGCTGCTCGACGGTATCCGAACTACTGACGTCGCGGCGGGCGAAGCAGGCGGCATCACTCAACACATTGGCGCATACAGTGTTCAGGTTCCCAACCCGGATAATCGTGAAGAAACTCGTCGCGTGGTATTTCTCGATACGCCGGGTCACGAAGCGTTCACGATGATGCGTGCACGCGGCGCCAAGGCGACGGACATTGTCGTCCTCGTCGTTGCCGCTGACGACGGCGTGATGCCGCAGACGATCGAAGCGATCGAGCACTCGCGCGCTGCGGCTGTTCCGATCATCGTCGCGATCAATAAGATCGACAAACCCGACGCGAATCCCGATCGCGTCAAGCAGGAACTGGCCCAGCAAGGCTTGTCACCACTCGAGTGGGGCGGCGAGACCGAGATGGTCCAGGTTTCAGCGAAGAAGCGACAGAATCTCGACACGCTGCTCGAGACGATCCTGTTGACTTCAGACATTCTGAACTTGCGTGCCAGCCCGACGCGACTCGCTTCAGGCGTCGTGCTCGAAGCAAAACTCGATCGCGGGCGTGGCGCCGTGGCCACGGTGCTGGTCCAACAGGGAACACTCAAGATTCACGAGCCATTCATCGTCGGTCAGATCTCCGGCAAGGTTCGTGCGATGTTCAATGATCGTGGCGAGCCGATCACCGAAGCTGGTCCGGCGACTCCGGTCGAAGTTCTCGGATTGCAGGGCGTACCTCAAGCAGGTGAAAGTTTCCAGGTCGTGTCTGATATCACGAAAGCTCAGTCGATCTCGCAACACCGGCAGATGCTCAGTCGTCAGGCCGCATTGCTCCAGACGACGAAGCGCGGTATCGAAGCGCTGGGTGAGAGTGAAGTCAAGGAACTGCTCGTCATCATCAAGGCTGACGTGCAGGGTTCGGTCGAAGTGCTGAAGTCGACCTTGCAAAAACTGTCCACGGATCGAGTGAAGGTGAAAGTGATTCGCTCGGGCGTGGGTGCGATTACCGAGTCGGACGTGTTGCTTGGCTCGGCGACGCAGGCGGGCTCATCGTCGTCGGCGGTCGTGATCATCGGTTTCAACGTGCGACCTGAAGCACGCGCTGCTGACGTCGCGAAGCAGGAGTCAGTCGACATTCGCCTACACTCGATCATCTACAAGGTCGAAGAAGAGATTCGAGCTGCGATGATCGGCATGCTCGAGGCAATTGAGAAAGAGAGAATCCTCGGCAAGGCTGCGGTTCGAGAAGTGTTTCGCGTACCGCGCGCGGGTACAGTCGCCGGCTGCATGGTCGTGGATGGGACGATCCGTCGCAACGCACGTGCGCGTGTGATTCGCGATGGCGTGGTGTCGTGGGAAGGCAACATCGCCTCCCTGCGCCGGTTCAAGGATGACGTTTCCGAAGTGCGCGAAGGCTTCGAGTGCGGTATCAGCCTGGAAAACTTCAACGACGTCAAAGTCGGAGACCAGATTGAGGCATACGTGGTTGAGCGAGTCGCGGCGACGGAGCTGTAAGTAGCACTGAGATGCACCGGAGTGAGAGAACTGCTGACAGTCTCAAAGAAGAGATTGCTCAGATTGTTGGTTACGAGCTTGAAGATCCGAGATTGACGTCGGTCACTGTTACTGATGTACGGCTGTCGTCTGATAAACGCGCGGCGCGTGTTTACGTGACCGTGGCGGGTGACGAAGCGGAGCACAAGTCAGCGCTCGCAGCTTTGAAACACGCTGCGCCGTACGTGAGAAAGCAACTCGGACTCGCGCTGAATCTTCCACGCACGCCTGAGATTCATTTCGTGCGTGACCGCGTGGAAGAGGAAGGCGAACGCGTCGATCAACTGCTTCAGGAGCTCGAGCGAGATTGGGAAAGTAAAGAAAAGGAAGAACGTTAGTTCTGAGAAATCATGCTTAGTCAAGTAGTCGAGCTGATTGAGGCGAAGCGCCGGTTTGCGATCACCTCCCACATTCGCCCCGATGGTGACAGTTTAGGATCGTCACTTGGTCTGTACTGGTTGTTGCGCGCACTCGATAAAGACGTCGAAGTGATCATGCGCGATCCGGTCCCACACGCGTATCAGCAACTTCCCGGCGCCGGCGATGTACACGTTACCCCGGCAGTCGATCCTTCATACAACGCCGTCTTCGTTATCGAGTGTTCCGATATTACTCGCCCCGGTCTCGCTGATCTCGACAAACAGTTCGTGGTCAATATCGATCATCATTCGACGACCGCTCTCTTCGGCAACATTAACTGGATCGATTCCACTGCTTCGGCAGTCGGCGAGATGATCTACAACCTCTGCAAGGCGACCGGCGTCCGCGTGACTAAAGAGATCGCGGAATGCGTCTACACGGCGCTGATCACCGATACGGGATCGTTTCATTACTCGAACACGACCGAGCGCACGTTCAAAGTCGCTTCGGAACTGGTTCGCACCGGTGTCAAGCCTGCCAAAACTGCTGAAGCGGTTTTTGCGAGTTATCCGTGGAGCCGGATTCAGTTGATGGGCTCAGTGATGTCAACGGCGCGCAGAGATGAGAGTGGACGAGTCGCGTGCATGCGGCAGTCACTCGAGATGCAACACCAGGCACAGGCTTCGGACGAAGACGCTGACGGGTTTGTTAATTACCCGCTGACGGTTGGCGAAGTCGAAGCCGTGGCGCTTCTCAAGGAATGCGAGCCCGGCGTTTATCGCACCAGTCTGAGATCTAAAGGCGACGTGAACGTCGCTAAGGTCGCGGAGAAGTTCGGCGGCGGCGGTCATCGCAACGCGGCGGGCTGCACGTTGCGAGGAAAGTGGGAAGACGCTGAGAACACGATCGTCGGGCTGCTGCTCGACGCCGTGAAACGTGCGAACGGCGCACGCGACATCACCGAAGACGCGCTGAAAGAAACCGAGTCCGTTATCTAAGTGGCATCTGCTTGGATGATTGTAGGGGTGGCCCTCTGTGGCCACCCGTTCATATGTCTACTAAAGAAAAAAAATATAAGTGGCGTCGCGAGGATTACCAGGAGAAGACGCGCGGTCTCCTTATGGTCCACACCGGCAATGGTAAGGGCAAAACCACTTGCGCCCTTGGTCTGATGATGCGTGCCGCCGGACGCGGTTTGAAGTGCTGCATGATTCAGTTCATGAAGTCGCGCAACGACCGTTACGGCGAACACGTTTCCGCCGAGAAGCTCGGCATCGAAGTCCACACGATGGGCGACGGTTTTACGTGGGACACGAAGAATCCCGAACAAGACCTCAAGACTGCCCGCGAGACGTGGGCGCTCTGCCTTGAGAAACTGCGCTCCGGCGACTACGACCTACTCGTGTTTGATGAACTCGTTTACGTGCTGAGTTACAAGATGTTGCCCGTCGCCGAAGTCGTCGAAGAGTTTCGCGCAATCCGCGCCGCGCAACCGGCGTTGCACATCGTCGTCACCGGCCGCGACGCGCCACCGGAATTGATCGAAGCCGCGGATCTCGTCACCGAGATGAAGGAAATTAAACATCCATTTACCGCGGGAATCCGCGCGCAGCAGGGTATCGAGTTTTAACCCTCGATTCTTTGTGCTACCCTTCCCGGCATTCTTATGGCCTGGTTCAATAAGAAAACCAAACGAATTGAAGCGGTGCCTCCGGAAGAGCGTGTGGTGAAGACTGAAAACGTCTTCGTCAAATGCGAAGGCTGCGACGCACACCTGTTCAAAGGCGAGCTCGAAGACGGCATGCAGGTGTGCAAACATTGCAACTACCATTTCCGCATCGGCGCGCGCGAGCGCCTGCACATCCTATTTGACGACGGCAAGTTTGAAGAACTCGATGCTGAAGTGATCTCGATCGATCCGCTCGAATTTGTCGACAGCAAACCTTACACCGAGCGGTTGGCGCAGGCGAAAGACATTTCAGGACTGCCCGAAGCGATCGTCAACGCGCGTGGCACTGTTAGCGATCATCCGGTCGTCGCGGGTGCGATGGACATGAACTTCATCGGCGGCTCGATGGGTTCGGCAGTCGGTGAGAAAGTCACGCGATTGATCGAGCGGGCGATAAATGAGCACAGCGCGGTCGTGATCTTTTCTGCTTCCGGTGGTGCGCGCATGCAGGAAGGCACGCTCTCGCTGATGCAGATGGCGAAGATCTCCGCTGCACTCGCCGCGCTCGACGAAGCGCATCTGCCGTTTATCTCCGTCCTGACCGATCCAACCACGGGTGGCGTGACTGCGAGTTTCGCGATGCTGGGCGACGTCATCATCGCCGAGCCGAAAGCACTCATCGGCTTTGCCGGCCCGCGCGTGATCGAGCAAACCATTCGTCAGAAACTGCCGAAAGACTTTCAACGATCGGAGTTCCTGCTGGACCACGGGATGATCGACGCGATTGTCGATCGCCGCGAACTGCGTGGTTACATCAGCAAGCTGCTCGCGTTCATGATGAACCCTGAAATTCATGGCGAGTCAGACATCGAACGCGCACGCCGCGCCGCGAAATTGAAAGACTAGCCACAAAAAGGCACAAAAGGCACACAAAAGGATCACCAGCGGGGTTTTCTTTTTTGAGCCTTTTGTGCTTTTTTGTGGCTATATGAATTTTGATGCTGCGGTTCAATATCTGTTGAGCCTTGGGCACGAGACCCTCACGATCAAACTCGGACTCCGCAATACCGAACTGCTGCTCGCGGCCGTCGGAAATCCCGAACGCACATTTCGCTCGGTTCAGATTGCAGGGACTAACGGCAAAGGCTCTACGGCGGTTATGCTTTACTCGATCTGCCGAGCGGCGCGAATCAAGTGCGGGCTCTACACGTCGCCTCATCTTGTTTCGATGACTGAGCGCATCAGCATCGACGGCACGCACATCAGTCAGGAAGAATTCGCGGCATGTGTAACAAATGTTCGCGATGTTTCCAAGCAGTTTGAAGCGTTACCGACCTTCTTTGAGCAGTTGACAGTCGCAGCATTGCTCGCCTTCCGCAACGCCGGCATCGAACTCGCAATTCTCGAAACCGGATTGGGCGGGCGGCTGGATTCGACTACCGCGGCGAAAGCAAGTGTCGTTGCGATCACGTCCATCTCGATGGACCACGAAGAGTATCTGGGTAATACGATTGAAAGCATCGCAAGTGAAAAAGCTGCAATCATTCGTCCCGGCGTCCAGGCAGTCATCGCTAAGCAGGACCCTGTGGCTCTTGACGTCTTGTTGAGACGTTGTAAAGAAACCGGCGTCACTCCCATCCTCGCGACGGATATCCATCCTTATGAACGAGTGCGGCTATCTCTACGCGGCCGACATCAGCTCGAGAACGCGGCTGTAGCTATTCGAGTCGCTGAGTTATTAAATATTCCGGAAGCCGCTATCGTCACGGGCCTCGAAACTGCGACGCATCCGGGACGCCTGGAGTTGATCTCGAATGAACACTCGTTTCTGGTCGACGGCGCACACAACCCTGCGGGCGCTAAATCCCTGCGAGACTATCTCGACGAGTTTGCACCACGACCGCTGACTTTGGTTTTTGGTGCGATGCGTGATAAGCAACTTGAGGCAATCGGCGAGATTTTGTTTCCGTGCGCGGATGTGCTGGTTCTGACTATGATCGACAACCCGCGCAGTGCAACCTTGGAAACGTTGCGGCAAGTTGCCGAGCGTTTTGCGCGCGGAAAGATTTTGACGAGTGAGTCGAGCGCGGCGGCACTGAACCTCGCTCGTGCCGAAACGCTGCCCGAAGGTTTGATATGTATCGCCGGATCGCTTTACCTCGTCGGCGAGTTGCGACCGTTAATCATTGGAAAACTGACATGAGTACACCTGACAGAGAGTTACCAAAGATACTGAGCAGTCAAAAAGTGTTTGATGGACGAGTGTTCAACGTCACTGTCGACACTGTCAGTGAAGGCGACCTCACATATCAGCGCGAAGTGGTCCATCACAACGGCAGCGCCGTCATCGTCCCCATCTTCGACGACGGCACGGTGGCTCTCGTCAGACAGTACCGGCATCCGGCGGTGCGTTACCTGCTGGAAGTTCCCGCCGGAACGCTTGCAAAAGGCGAACGCCCGGAAATCGGCGCTGCACGCGAGTTGAAAGAGGAACTCGGAGTCGTCGCCGCACGGCTTGAAAAACTGTCGGAGTTTTTTGTCTCGCCCGGGTTTTGCGAAGAGAAGATGTGGGTCTACCTGGCCACCGAACTCACCGAAGGCGAGCAGGCACTGGAAGACGACGAAGTTCTCGATGTTGTGCGATTGCCGATCGCGATGCACTCGAGATGATCACCAGTGGTGAGATTGAGGATGCCAAGACGATCATCGGACTGATACTCGCGGCGCCGCGCCTTGGGTCACCACTGCTCGAGATCGAATATCCGGCTGTTTGACAGAGTCTGGATAGAGAAAGTTGACCGCTGCATGGCAACCCCCTAAACTCGCCTCAGTGTTCACCGAAGAATCGTCGCAACAGTTAACGCCGCTGCCCGAAGAGCACCGCGAGCCGCCGGTGCCTGCACCGAGCGGTCTACCCGACCCACCGCCTGTGTCTCCCACGACAAACCGCTTTCTGGCGTGGCTGGACGTCGTCAAGGCCGTCGGACTCTGGATTATGAGCGTACTCGTGCTGGGCGTGATTCCTTTGCTGGTACTTGCTCCCTACCTGATTTACCGGATCGCGACCGTTGGTCAGGCGGCCATCCAGCCCGACGCGATCAAGTCGGACAAGTTGATGATCTTTTACTCGGTGATCGGAATCATTCCGGCACACATTCTCACGCTTTACCTCGCATACCTGGTGGTTTCTGAAGGCGGACGGCGGCCCTTCTGGAAAACAATACGATGGGAATGGCCAAAAGAAACGAGCCCGACAGTCGTTACTTTGCTGAGCATTCTGATCGCGGTCGTGCTCTACGGCATAGCGTGGGGTGTGACCACTCTTTACGGCGGTGAAAAAACGGATCTGGACCTGCTGATCGAGAGTTCGGTTTACACGCGCGTTGCAACTGCATTCATCGCTTTTGCCACCGCGCCTTTAGTCGAAGAGATCGTCTATCGAGGCGTGATCTATCCCGCGATCGAGAAAGTGCTGGGAATGGGCTTTGCGATCACTGTCGTATCACTGCTGTTCGCGGGCGTTCACGTCTTTCAGTATCGAACCAACCTCGCGGTGATCGTTGTGATTACACTTCTCAGTATCACCCTCACAGTGGCGCGGGCCGTAACGGGAAGGCTGCTTCCCTCGTTCATCATTCATCTCATCTTTAATGGAGTGCAATCGGTGCTGATTGTACTCAGCCCATTGATCGACAAAGACCTGGTCAAGTAAAACCGTTTCAATGTACGACGTCGTAGTTGTGGGGAGCGGTATCGGTGGTCTGGCGGTAGCGGCGCTGGTGTCGGCGCGCCGGATGAATACGTGTCTGCTGGAGCGGCAATCACAGGTTGGCGGATGTGTTGCGCGCGTGGAGTTCTCCGGCTATGAGTTCGAACCGGGGATGGGGCTTTACACTTCGTTTGGCGCCGGCGGAGTTTACGAGAAATTGTTTTCACGACTACCGGTTGAGATGCCCGCGGTGTCGCGGCTTGCTTCACCTTACGTCAAGCGTTTGGCTGATGGTACTGACGTCACACTTAGTAACGACGATCTCTACTCGATCCGCGGTGGACCAGCGAGCCTCGCCGAACGCCTCGCGGAGTCGATCAAATTGAGTGGCGGCACCGTGCGGTTGGATAGTCCGGTCCTGCGTCTTGCGTTTGACGATTCGAATCGCGCGGTTGGAGTCGATCTATTAAGCGGCGAGAGAGTGTTGGCGCGGAAAGCGATCGTAAGCAACATGACGGTGTGGGATACCTACGGCAAGCTGGTAGGACTCAACCGCACGCCACCGGAAATCAAAAAGCACCTGAACACACTGCGAGGCGCGGGAGTGTACGTCATGTACGCGGTGCTGGAGGAGGCGGCAGT
>Ga0070681_10001196_pt1 | contig 22515 bp, 19 predicted proteins | sample KBSC83BmetaG_FD_65650 | JGI IMG/M metagenome (GOLD analysis project Ga0070681, IMG submission 65650) | Corn rhizosphere microbial communities from Kellogg Biological Station, Michigan, USA - KBS C8-3B metaG | ecosystem: Host-associated > Plants > Roots > Rhizosphere | place: USA: Michigan...
AGACATTCACGCCAAATTCTGGTTTTGCGGTACTCCTCAAACTTCACTGCTATCTCTCCGAGTGCGATGCTGCTGCACTGTTCGCCTGTGTCGCTACCCAGTGAGCGTTCTGAGGTATAGAAGTTGCTTGGTTCGCCTGGTTATAACTTCTGGAAGCACACCAACACACGATGAAAGAAGAGGCATGGGAATGAAAGGAATTGTCGGAATCGGCGGATGTTTACTAGGGCTTACTATTGTCTACTTCGGCTCCGGAGTCGGCACCGAATCGCCCAAGAAAGACGCGCCGACACGAGCAACTGCGACCGAGGCGGAAGAACGTATAAAACCTTTGCGCGCGATGAATTTCGCCTTGGACAATATGGTTTTTTTCGCCCATGAACTCGGCTTCAATGTGATAACTGCCAACGATGAAGCAGTTTCCAAAAACAGAGTTGCTCTACGAATCGAAAACCAACTGCACAACGTGCGTGAGCTTTACCGCGTCGAAATCGCCAAAAATCCCAGCCTCGCCGGCGTAATTTTGCTGCAGCTCGACATCACGCCGTCCGGCGAAGTCAGTCAAGTCAGGGAAACGAGTTCGAAAATCACCGACTCTGAATTCAAAAAGGCTGTGGTCGCGGAAGTCGCCAAGTGGTCATTCAGCGATATTGTATCGGAAAGTCTCAAGGTGGATTGCCCTTTACTCTTCGTGCATCAAGGGATGGACATTACGACTTTGGTGCGGTGGGAAAAGGCGACCGCGAGCGTAAAAGAAATAAATATGGTGCAGCCCGCCCCCGTAGCCAAAGGCTCCGTCCGAAATGCGCCGAATTTACCGGCGGCCGTGAAAACCACGTCGGTTCCGACGAGAGCAGTGCCGGGAAATCTGCCAAGCGGACAAGTCTACCAGATCAAATACGCAACTTTGCTGCGTAGAGAACCGAACTTCACCGCTGCCGCGCTGACTTCCTATACGATCGGGACCAAAGTACTGGTGCAAAAAAAGCTCGGCGATTGGTTGGAAGTTCGCTCGGCCGACAGCAGCCAGACGGGCTACATCCGAAAAGAGTTTGTTATACCGCTTGAGGTAACCGGCAGGTAAACGACAGACCTTTAGCCGTTGCCACCCGTTTCACTCCTGATACTGCGACTCAACTCATCTAAATTAGCTGCTTTAGCACCTGCGAAAGAATTTCCACATTCTCCGCGCGCGCGCCGTGGCCCATCAATCCGACACGCCAGACTTTTCCTTTGAGCGGCCCGAGGCCGGCACCGATTTCGATGTTGAAATCATCGTACAAACGTTGCCGGACTTTCGCGTCATCAACGCCTTCAGGGATTCTCACCGTGTTAATCATCGGCGCGCGAATGGATTCGGCCACCGCAGGCTCGAGCTCGAGCTTGCGCATCTCACGAATAAAATTTTCGTGCACCTGCCGATGACGTTGCCAGACCTTTGCCAAACCTTCTTCGAGCACAATGCGCAGCGATTCATGTAAGGCGTAATTCATCGAGATCGGCGCGGTGTGATGATAGACGCGCTCGCTGCCCCAATATTTTTCGATCATCGAAAGGTCCAGATACCAGCTTTGGACTTTGCTTTTGCGCTTGCGCAGCGCGTCCACGGCGCGGTCGCTGAATGTGACGGGTGATAATCCAGGCGGGCAACTCAGGCACTTTTGCGTCCCGCTGTAGCAGGCGTCGATCGCCAATTCATCGACTCGTACCGGCGCGCCGCCGAGCGAAGTCACGGTATCGACGAGAAACAGCGCGCCGCTCTCGCGCACGACTTTGGCGATATCGTCCAGCGGTTGTAAAACGCCGGTCGACGTCTCCGCATGCACGACCGCAGCAGCTTTGTATTTCTTTTTGCCGAGCATGTCTTTGAATTTTTGCGCCTCGAGCGCCGTGCCCCATTCGGCTTCGATGGTATCCACTTGACCGCCACAGCGCTGTGCGACGTCGACCATGCGCGTGCCAAAAACGCCGTTGACGCCGATCAATACGGCTTCACCGGGCTCGATCAGATTCGCGAAACAGGTTTCCATGCCGGCGCTGCCCGTCCCCGACATCGGCAGCGCCAGACGATTTTTGGTCTGGAACACCTCGCGCAGCATCGCCATCGTCTGGTCCATGATCTCGAGGAACTTGGGATCGAGATGACCGATGACAGGAAGCGAGAGCGCTTCCAGCACGCGAGGATGAACTGGGCTGGGTCCCGGACCGAGTAAAATACGACTGGGAGGGTTGGCCTTGGGCGCCGCTGGCATAAAAAACTCCTGGTTCAGTTGCGAATTATTCTTCGTCTTTGACAAAAAGCTCCATGCTGCCGATTTTTTCGATGGTCCCGTGCAAACGGTCGCCATCATGAAGCTTACTGACCCCCGCCGGCGTGCCGGTAGTGATCAAGTCGCCCGGGCGCAGTGTCAAACAGCTGGTCAGAAAGCGGATGTGCTCGCGCAGACCGCAGATCATGTCGCTGGTGTGCGCCGTCATCGCTTCTTTGCCGTTTTGCAAAACCTTGATCGAGAGATTTTGCGGCTCATCGATTTCGTCCCGTGTTACGATCCAGGGTCCGAGGGCGCTAAAGGTATCGAACCCTTTGCGAATATTGCGCGTGTTGTGCATACCCTTGCCCCACGGATCGCGCTGGCTGATGTCCCAGCACATCATGTACCCGAACACGTAATCGAGCGCCTGCGCTTCCGTGACTTTGCGCGCCCGCTTGCCGATCACCGCGCAGAGCTCGCACTCGAAGTCCACGAGCTTCGATATTTTCGGCAAAACAATCGTGTCGCCCGGACCGATAATCGAGGAAGTCGTTTTGAGAAAAAACTCCGCCATCAGATCATCTTTGTTCTTGATTTCTTTATTGGCACTGCCCATGCGATCGACCATTTCCGCGCGATGCGCGTAATAATTGGCCGCGGCGGCCCATAGCGATCCGGGATTTTGGATTGGCGCCAGCAGCTTGACCGAGCTCAGAGCGAGCCCGCCTGACGAGCTCTGAGCCGCATCCCGGGCTATTTGCATGGCCGCCGGATTGTTCGCCAGTGCATCAATAATTTCGACCATCGTGTAGCCCTGACGCGCCAATCCGGCTTTGATCAAATTGTCGCCAAAATTGATGACCTTGTCGCTGACCACCACACCAGCCTGGTGATTGTTGTAATGGCAAATTTTCATTTGACGGCCTCCGCGAAGTCGCAACGCTGGATTTTCTCGTCATACCCGATGAGGTCGCCAAAGTCCAATGAGACCGGCAGGTTTTTGGCTGGCTTTGAGAACGCGCGTGCACTAAGCTCCATCCGAATAATCTTTATGTCTCAGCGAAAGTCCAATGGCCGCGCTCTAACTTTATGAGAACCCATTAGCAAGGAATGATGCAGGGAAGAGCACGGTTTGAGTTCTCCGTCGGCTCGTCGTATGTAGGATAAAAATATAAGCGAGAAGCCCCTATGCTGACACTTAAAATTGGCGTCACTAAAAATCCTCGTTTCGAGCCGCTTGTGGAGAAAACCGTCGCGTCGCCACGGCTCGATCTCGATATCACGGTCACAACGCCGCCGGAGCTTTTTTTTCGCAATCTGAAGAATGATGAGTTTGACGTCTTCGAAATGTCGCTGTCCGAATATCTCATTACGCGCGAGCGCGCCCGCGGCGACCGCTGGCAGTGGAGTGCGCTGCCTATTTTTCCAGCCAAAGCGTTCGTTTGGTTAGGCCTGTTCGTCAACACGCAAGCGGGGATCACGAGCTTGGCCGACTTCAGAGGTAAGCGCGTGGGCGTGCCTGACTATGTTATGACCGCGGCGCTCTGGATGAGAGTTTTCCTGCGTGAGCTGTTCTCGATCACGCCACGCGAGATCTCCTGGTTTATCGGCCGCGTTCCGGAATTGAGCCACGGCGGCATGCTGAATATCGACGCCACGCCGCCGCCCGGCATCTCGATGACCTGGCTTACAGCCGCGCAAACTTTTGACGTCATGCTCGATCGCGGCGAGATCGATGCCGCTTATGGCTTCGAGCCACGCCACGATCCAAAACTTTATAAGCTGAATATCGATCGCTACGGCGGCACACCTCTCGACGGCAACCCGCGCTTGAGAAAACTCTTTCCCGACGGTGGCCGTTCGGTTGTGGAAGCATTTTTTCACAAAACCGGTATTGTGCCGGCTAACCACGTGATCGTGGCGCAACGCCGTTTGCTCGAAGAGAACTCCTGGCTCGCAGCCGAGCTGTACAAACTTTTTACCGAGAGCAAGCAAGCGGCCTACGAAAGCGGAAACTTCGCCACGCCGGCCTATCTCTATTTCCCTTCGAACAATCGCGCGAGCCAGGCAGCCGTTTTCGGCGATCCCTTTCCGTTTGGCATCAGCAAGAATCGCACGATGTTGGAAACGCTCTTTCGCAACTCCAACGAAGAAGGATTGACGCAAAAACGCGCGACGATCGAGGAAGTCTTTTTCCCCGCACTGTTGAACACCTGATTTTACGGAGCCTGCGATGGCTAGATTTCCCACCGTCGATGCCGACGGCCATGTTGAAGAAAATCATATCGACTGGCAAGAACGTTTGCCGGCGCGCTACAAGAGCCAGGCGCCTGAACGACGTCCGAGCGGCAACGGCCAGCTCAGAACGATCATTGAAGGCAAAGCCTGGCCTCGGCCGAGCGGTCTGGGGATCGGTGTCGGAGGTCCCTACAATCGCCCGCATCCGCGCCGTCCGGGAATGACCGATCCCAAAGCCCGCCTCGTCGACATGGATAGCGAGGGTATCGATGTCGCGGTCCTTTTTGGCGCAGGATTGGCCGGGACGCTTCCTGCTTTGGAGGATGCCGGTCTCGCTGCTGCGCTGGCGACCGCGCGCAACACCTGGCTTGCGGAATATTGCGCGGCAGATCCCAGGCGCATCAAAGGCACAGCTGCTTTGGCACAACAGGATATCGATGCCAGCGTCGACGAGATGCGCCGAACCGTGAAGGAGCTGGGCTTTGTTGGCGCGTCGCTATTTCCCAATGTGAAAGGCCGCCATCTCGGCGATTCCTATTATTTTCCGCTCTATGCCGAAGCGGAAAAACTCAATATTCCCATCTGCGTGCACATGTTCCTCGGCCGCTACGGCTCCGATGCCGTAGGCACGGAACGTGTCGACAAGTTCTTTTATTCTCATCTGTTCGGCCATCCATTCGAGCAGATGATCGCTTTATCCGTGATTATGGGTGAAGGCGTGCTCGAGCGCTTTCCCAAGCTGCGCTTTGTCTTTTTGGAATCGGGCTGCGGCTGGGTTCCGTACTGGTTGGAAAGAATGGATGAGCATTATGAAGTGCTCGGCGTGCAACTATCCGAGCTCAGAACTGAGCCGAGCAAACTCTTGCAGCGCGGCCAAATCTATTTCTCCTGCGAGCCCGACGAGAAAGAGCTCGTCCATGTCATTGACGTCATCGGCGATACTTGGATCGTGTTCGCTTCTGATTACAGTCATTTCGATAGCCGCTTTCCCGGCGCATCGGAACCGATCGTCACTCACGCGCAGCTCGGTGAAGCTAGCAAACGCAAAATTCTCAACGACAACGCCCGCCGTCTTTATCCGTTCGATTGAGAACCATCCAATGCTGAAAGTCTTATTGATTCTGGTCCTGTCTTTGGGATCAGTTGGATCGATCGGATCAATTTCCTGGGCCGAGAACATAAAAATCGGCTTGCCTTCCGTCACCATCACGGCGATGCCGTTTTTTGTCGCGCGGGATCACGGCTTCTTTCAACAAGAGGGGTTTAACGCGGAGATGGTGGTGATGCCGGCGTCGCTGAACATCAAGGTCCTGCTCGCCGGCGACATTCAATATGCCGCAACCATCGGCTCCGCCGTCGCGGCGGCGATCCGCGGCATCAACGTACGAGTCGTCATGTTGTTCGTCGACCGACCGCTGCAGGACCTCGTCGGCGCGCCGGGAATAAACTCGATCGCGGATCTCCACGGGAAAGTGGTAGCGATCTCTTCACGCGGCGGCCTTCAAGACATCATCATGCGCCGCATGTTGACGCAGTCGAAACTCGATCTCAATCAAATCACGATCATCACGATCCCTGGCCAGACCGCGATGATCTCGGCTTTGAAGACCAAGCGGGTGGCTGCAGCGATGCTCAACCCGCCCTTTAACTTCCTGGCTTATCGCGAAGGCTTGAACAACTTGGGGTTCTCGGGAAATTACGTGCGCCTGCCGAGTACCGGAGTCGCAACGCTTGGCGAAACCCTCGAACGCGCACCGGATCAAGTGCGCAGGCTAACCCGGGCACTGATGCGCGCCAGAGTCTTTGCTAGAGAGAACAAGGCGAAAGTCATTCCGACGATCAAACGCGCGATGCGCTTGGAAGACGACGACTTGATTTCAAAGATTTTTGACCAGCACAAACAAGTCGAGACCGCGGACGGCAAAGTCGACGCGCAACTGATCGCCGACACCATCCGCGACGCCAGGCAAACCGAGGGCATTACCAAAGAGATTGCGCCCAATCAGGTGTTCGACTTTTCCTATTTGCCGGCGCGGTGAGAAAAGGAATCATTTAACCACAGCAAGCACAGAGAACGCCGAGCAACAATCTCGTGAACTCTGCGTACCCGTGGTGACTGATTCGAAATTCGCGCCTTCACTCACTTGAATTCCGGCATCACTTTCTCGGCGAAAAGACGGATGTTCTTTAATGCCAGCTCCTGTGGCATACCGCCGAAATGAAACGTGCCGGAGATCGTCGTCAATCCGACCTCGTCGCTCCACTTGCGAATCGTGTCGGCCACCCGCTTGGGATCGCCGGCAAGCACAAAACCTTGCTCCAACTGAGTCCGCGCGTCGCGCTGAGTCAATAATCCCTGTTCCTGGCGCTCGAGATCGGCTGCCTTGTGCACATCGAAGTAATTGATCAAATAAGGCTCGGCTTCACGGATCGCATCTTCTAGACTGCTCGACACGTAAATATGAAACTTTCCCAGGATCTCGTGCTTGCTGGCATCATGGCCGGCGGCCGCCAAGGCGCTTCGATAAGCCTTGATGAAATTCGGCAGCATGTCCGGCTCGCGGTAAAGATACGGCAAAGTCATCAAATTAAATCCATTCTCTCCCGCCCAACGAAAGCTATCTTCGCTGCGTGCGCAGCCGACCCAAAATCTGGGATGAGGCCGCTGCACCGGTTTCGGAAACACCGGAACGTTCTGGTAGCAGTAAAAATCACCGGAGAAGTTCACCGGTTTGTCGGACCAAGCTTGCAGCAGCACCTGCACACCTTCATACATGCGGTTAGTCGCTTGCTTCTGATCGACGCCAAATTTTTTGTATTCGTGCGCTTCGCTGCCCTTGCCGACGCCGAAATCCAACCGTCCGTTGGAAATGACATCGACCATGGCGTATGACTCGGCCACCTCGAGCGGATTGTGTAGCGGCAAAACGTTGATGGCGACGCCCAAGCGAATCCTCTGGGTGGTGCGCGCGATCGCCGACATGAAAGTCGGCGGGTGCGGCAGGTCGCCGCCATAATGAGCGAAATGATGCTCGGTCACCCAGATATGATCGTAATTGAGCCGGTCCATCTCCTCCATCTGTTCAAACATTTTCTGGTAGAATTCCGACACCGAGCCATCGAGCTCTGGAACGTAGGTAGGTAAGTAGTGGGAGCCGAACTTCATGGTTTTCCGCGCCATCAGTATGCATAACCTCCGAATGTCATCCCATTAGATATAGGTTGGCGGTTCCCGGGAGTCAACGCAGAGCGAAAATCGCGCCCTTTGACAATCTGGGCACGAGGTAGTGATACAGCGCAAAGACCTCGGAGAGGACTCAGCGAATGCCGACCAAGGCTTGTTTAATTTAAGCTGGCGCTTATCCGCCCATAGCAGCATCGGGTGAGAACACCGTCGGCCTGTCAACGTCGGATTCGAGAGCTTTGAGCGCAGTGCGAATGATTTCGCGGCGTAAGCGCGTATCGAGCTCTTTTGAGAGATTGGGATCGCCGCAGGGATGCGGAATGCTCACGCCTTTCACGATCCGATTGGCTCGCACCTGCTGCGCCACTGGAAACATCGCACTGATCAATGCCACGGGTAGCCCTGCTTTCTCGAGTTCTTTGCTCATCACAGCGCCGCTGCGACTGCACGTCCCTCACGTGGCGACGAAGATAACTCCTTGGACGTTGTCCTTTTTTAGATCGGCCGCGATCTCTTGACCGACGCGGCGCATCACCGCCGGTGATCCCTGATTTCCCGGAATCACATAATACGCCGGATAAAGCTTTCCGGGCCCGATCTCGCCCTCCGACTCCAACCCGCGCAAGGCATCCAGGGGCACCCCGTAGTGCGGGTTCTGATTCATATAAGCAACGTTGTAGCCGCCATGCACGGCTTCCCACTTGCCCGCCTCGAGCTCTTTCAACTCGGCGATATTGTATTTGCGCCACTGTGTGTTGCGATAGGTTTTGAATTTATCCGGATTGCCCCACGGAACGACTCCGCTCGTAGTCACCACTGCAATATTGCTGTCTTTGATATTGCCAAGCCGCGGGGCCGCAGGCGCATCTTCCCACTCCTCCATGGGCAGCTCGGTTTCAAAAGGTGCTCCGGCGATTTTTTTTAGCAGCATATCGACCGCGCGTGCCGCGCCGGTTCTGTCCGCTTTTACCAGCCGTCGAATTCCACGGCCGATGTAGCCTTCTTTCGACGCCGGACCAATCTCTTCCGCACGCCCGAGTCGGACTGCGAAGTTGGCCAGTCGTGTCATGGCATCATTCATACCGGTGGTCGACTCCGTTGTCGGTAAACAAAAAAGCCGTGCATTGAGAAATTCTTTGTAAAGCGCGACGCCAGGATTCTCGTCGTGCATCGCGGTTAATGCCGGAATGCCAAGCTCATTAGCGACAGCATTGCAGATTTCGACGCATGCAAAACCGTATCGGCCGGAATTGAAGGCCGGACCCGCAACCAAAACGTCCGGCTCCGCGGAGCGCGTCACCCCAAGGATCTCCTTTAGCGCCTCGTCCTTGTGCTCGTGGAAATAATTATCGCCAACGTAAACTGTGCGCACGATTTGCGCGTGGTCGCCTAGTTTTTGCGCCAAAGCCCGGCTCGTTCCAATGTTGCTGTCACTGGTCGAAACCGCCAAGCTTGCCTTGTCTTCTCCGCCAATCCCGGCAAAAAACTGGTTAACGAAGTGAACGATTTTGATCATGGCGGGTTCTCCTAAACATTCTCCGGTGCTGCACGAACAATACTCTATTTCAAACAAGAAAGTACATAACTGCATGCTGAGCGTAGCGAACCATCTAGGCTTTTCAGTACTTGACCACAAGATAATTCGTCGGAGTCAACGTGCCCTTTCATGATCAAAATTCCGCGCATTGCCAATCCCCCTGTCCCCAGATGTCCGCTCCGCCGATCATGACATCTCTCGCCTCTAAAGATAAAGCGCCACGCGCGGCCACAGGAGCGGCGCCCGGAAAAGGGAAAACTTTGATCTGTTCGTATGGACCGATCACAGTGTCCATCGCGGGAACGTCCAAAGGCCGATCGAGAGCGCCCGTGCTGACCACTCCGTTGGCTTCACCGACATAGAACAGGATCGGGCTGTCTTTGCCTTCCTTACCGCCATTCTCGTAGGTAACCAGGGTCGTTTTGATGCCACTGCGCTCGCAAGCGCGCACGGTCAACATCACATCGACGAACGCGTTACCCCCGCCAATCCAGGTGACGAGTACACCGTCCGCGCCCATAGCTTTGGCAAGAAGCGCAGCGTTTTGTGCACCGACCTCTTTACCGTGGCTAGTTTCGAAGCGAATGCGTTGCAACACCACACCGGCAAAATTCAAGCGTTTCCCGTGGGCAGAATACAGCTCCAACACCAGTGGGTGATTCTGCCAGTCCCAAGTCGTCGGATAATAGCCGCGTCCGGACCGAGTCGTATCGACCGTCACCACGCCATCGAGAAGCTCGTTCGGATGGACGAATGTCGCCATGGAGTTGCGTAACGAAAGTCCGTAGTAACCTACGCCTGAATGGACATGCTGCGGGTCCGTGATGCATCCTTGCACAAGCATGACGCTCGGAAGCTCGGGATTTTTTGCGCCGAGATCATAAATCGAAGTTTTTGCCGGGCTCAGCTCGGCGGTCACTTGTGCGAGCCGCCGCGCAATTTTGCACTCCGCCAGCTGGATTGCGCTGTGGGCGTCGAGTTCACCGAGACCCGGCAAAATTTTGCAGCTCAATACCAGATGCGCGTACGAGCTGAAGCGGGATACCTCCGCACCCGGTCCGGACATATCCAGGATCGCGCTCCTTTGTACTGTCGTTCCGGCTCGGATGGTGCCTTCATACTCCGCTGCGGCAATCACCGTCATTCGTGAAAGCCGGTGCGTTCGGCCTGCCCCCACATACTCGACCGCTCCCAAGACTCCCGGAAAAACCTCGCCGCTGCCCGAAATCTTGCATCTCGGTTCAACAATATCCCGGATTCCGGTAATGCGTGTTTTTTCACCTGGACACGCAACCGCAAACTTCACCTCAGCGATCCTCGGGTCTTCCGAGAGCAGCGCAAGCAGAGCTCCTTCATCGACGTCGAGCACCTGATCGGCGTAGCCGAACCGATGCCCCAGACGAATCGAGTTTACCGGAAATTCTGCAATCTCAAGTCTCATGCGTTTTTCTTAAAGCCAATCCGCATACCCGAGCTCTTTCCTCACGTGAGGTAGAGACGGTACTGTAACTGTCATTCTGAGGCAGAGCCGAAGAATCTAGTCGTTGGATTCCGCTAAAGAGTCTAGATGCTTCGCTGCCGCTCAGCATGACATCACTTTTGCTCGCAGCGAAAAACACCAAGGTGTTGAACGGTTGAACGATTTGAAGAACCAACTCCTTTATGGCGCATTCATCACTTTCCGAAAATCCTGAATGTAATTTTGCAAGTTCGCGCCCAGTTTCGGACTCACGACAAAATCCGGACGCAGGGCGAATTCTTTGTACTTGCTGCGCACGCCCTTCATTGCGCTTCCTTTGCCCAGGGTCGTGGCCAGGAAAGATTGCGCTTCGCGCGAAAGCACCCACTCGACAAACAGCAACGCCGCGTGCGGATGGGGCGCATTCTTCGCCAGAAAAAGGCCTTCGGGCTTGACGATCGTCGGCGCGAGAACTTTGAATCCCAGCGGCGCACCTTTGTCGCGGATCGCCGCCGAGGTCTCGCCGTTGATGGCAATCCCGATGGGGAATTCACCTGAGCTCACAACTTGCGTCGTCAAAGTGCCGCCGCGACGGTAGGTTAGATCCTGCTTAGACAATCTACCGAGATACCCCAGCGCTTTTTCTCTGCCCCAGGCTTCTTCCAATGCGGCAAGAAGATAGCCGGCCTCGGGATCGAACACCATCTTTCCTTTCCATGCGGCATTGAGCAAATCGTCGTAGGTTTTCGGCGCTTGTTCCGCCCTGATGGAGTTGGTGTTGTAAATTAGCGCAGTGGTCAAGTAGTACATGCTGTGCCAGAATCCGCTGGGATCGTAGGTTCCTTCATAAAACTGATTGCCGTTGGCGACTGCGTAGGGCTGCACCAGATTAGCATTCAATAACTGATAACCGTAACTCAGATCCACCTGAACGACATCGACGGCGTGGCGCCCCGCGCGTGCCTCGGTCAATGTGCGGCTGAGAATTCCGTCACGGGGCGAGAAGTAATGTTGCAGAGCCAGCGAGCGATAGCGCGCGTTGAAAACTCGAGCCAGCGGAAGAAATTCATCGATAGGAAGCGTGCCGTAATAAACCAACTCGCCTTCTGCGCGAGCGCCTTGCACCAGATAATTCAGTTTCTCTTGTGGCTTGAGTGGCTTTATTTTCGCCACGACTTCCGCGATCGTTGCCGCACCGAGCGACGAGTGCGCAAACATCGACATGCATACTGCAAAAAATGTGACGCGGCAGAAAAATCTACGCATTCCGAGGCATGCTCACTTTCTTTGACGATCGAGAAATAGCCAGAGTTGTTTAATCAAACAACTGCTCGACCGTCAAACCGCTGCTTTGCTGGGACGATGAAGACTCGCGGCGACTCGCTACCGCCGAGTCGCAGAACCTGCAACCGACACGAAATTATCCAAAGCAATACTGCCGTTATCTGAGAGACTTACAGATAACCCTTCTCTCGGTAATATCTCTTTGCGCCGGGATGCAGAGGAATCCCGAGGGGCGCGGCTTCTGTTCCGCGCGCGATTTTGTTCATGTCGAGAGGGTCCTCGTCATCGATCGGAATAATTCCCTGACGCACGTCAATGGCCTCGCAAATCGCATAGGCAAGATCATTGCTGAAGCCGGCATGAGTAATCAGCGGCCAGCCGCTGAAATCAATGGTATCGATGTCGGTTTTGAGCTGCTTGAACTTCGTGGAAGGAATGACCGACGGTTGATAACCGAGACTCGATAATTGTTTCAAAATTTTGGGCTCGATGGGCAAAACTTCGAATCCGTGTTCGAGGGCTTCGTCCAGCCAATTGTGCAGTCCCTCATCGAAAATCGCATTGATCTTGCCCGTTTTTATTCCGGACAACCGCTCCGGAGATGTCGGCCGCGGTGTCTCCTGAACCGTTCCGCCCCATTGCTTGATCTTGGCGAAGGAGAATCCGTAAAGTGAAAGAATCTGGGTCACCGAGTAGTAAGTCGTATTGTCGATGCCGGAAGGCCGGGTCGACACTCTCAGCGGCAGCTTCCGCTCGCGAATTTCAAATAAGGATTTGAGCTTCAGCTCCTTCGCCACGGCAAAAGCCATTTTATCCCAAGATGGAAAAGCACCCAGCGCGCGCAGCGGCAGCCGCTCTTTGTAAAAACCCCTGCCACGATAAGCCATCGTTACAATCGCCGATGGATTAATGAAGGCGACATCGACCCGCCGTTTGGCCACCTCGATCGGCGCTTTCATGCCGCCCATCAGATCCCCGTTGATGCCCATGATGACTCCGGGAAACTGCTCTTCGCGGGAACTCGGCTGAATCGAAATCGTGGCCACATTGCCCATGCTAAACATGCGTTGCGTGTATAATTCCGCCGCAACTTCAAGTGCCATTTTCGTCCGCATCATGCGCGCATTCATTTTAGCCATCAAAGTATTCCCCATCTCAAGATGACACTCATTGGAACGAGAACGTGCTTAGCGTGCAATCGAAGGCAGTAGATCGCGGGAGAGAACGGTAATCGCTTCGTCGTAGTGCGGGCCGAGCTTGGACAAGCAGATTTGATCGAAACCGTACTCTTGCGCGTAGCCGCACATTTCTTCGAGTCGTTCGATGCACTCGTTCGGCGTACCGGCAATAAAGCCGCTATCGACCATGGTATCCGTGATCAGCGCTGAGACCTGCTCGATGGTGCCACCTGCTTCGAAGGCTTTCTTGATTTCAATCACTCGCTGGCGGTCCACGCCCAATGCCGCGAACTCTTCGTCGGTAAAACCCATCGCCTCGAGCACCACGAGCATATGCGCAATATAGCGCTTGGGAAAGTTTCTCGCCGAGCCAGATTCATGATCGATGGAAATATTGATTTCGCAAACTCTGCGCAGACGTGCCGCACGATCGGCATGTTTCCTTCCAAGCTCGGCCTGCTCGAGCAAGCCGCCGAGCCTGCCACTGCGTACGAGCGGAATAAAAAATCCGCCGATCAGAACGCCGTCCATAATTCGACCGGCAATTTCCATGATCCGGGGACCATTGCCACCGCAATAAAATCGAATCGGCGATTTCGCCGCGAAGCCCAGTCGGATCTTGGCGTCAGAGCGCAAATTGAAGAACTCGGCGAGAACAGGATAGTTACCGTAGACAACCGCGTCGCCGTGCAAAAGGCTTTTCACGCATTCGACGGTCTCTTTCACCATCGCGATCGGTTTGCGCATATGGAGCTGATTTCCCGCTTGCGCATAATCGCCCCGGGCGATCCCCACGCTGATCTCACGCCCGTCCATGCATTCCGACAGTGTTGCCAGCGCATCCGCCGTATCGATTGGATTTCTGAAATAAGGCACGAGGATCGCAGTTCCGAGCTTGATCGGGACCTTGGAAGCGATCGCAGTCAAAAGCACAAAAATATTTCTGTGGCCCAGATTGTCGTTTACCCAAACCTGGGCGAAATTATGGCGGTGCGCCAGGGCTGCGAGCTCGACCCATTGCGGGACCGAATACCGGCTTGCAAGATGGGTGGTAAACTGGAGACCTACTTCACCGCTGAAAATAGCCACACGAAGCCTCCCTTTAGACAATCACTGCCGGCAGTCGCGAGAACTCGCACCATTGCACATCGCCAATCAAACGAAGCTTATCCGGCGGCGCGACGATCGATCCTCTTTCGTTTCAACTTCAATTCATAGCGAAAAAGATCGCTCCGGTAGAAACCGGCGGTCCGCATAATCAAGCGTTTTTTATGAAAATGGTCGCGCTCGACATAAAGAACCGGTGAGCCCGGCGGTATGTGCAGGTGAGTGGAGACAACATCGTCGGAGAGTTTCGCTTCAACGATGTGTTTCACATCGCTGATCTTCACGCGCAATGAGCTTTCAATGACCGTGGACAACGGTATCGTCTTCATTCCCTTGATCCGCACATGAGCGGCAATTCGCGCCGGCAGATAAGAGACGACGTAGGCGAGCGGCCGGCGCTGTGCTAGGCGAATGCGCTCTATCTTCCTGACTTTTTCGTGAGCCGACAATTCGAAGTCACGACGCAGCTCCGCCGTCGCTTCCACGTCTTCCAAATTCAGCACCTTGAAGCTTGTCCCTTCCGCCTCGACGGGAGCCAACTCTTCCGTCTCAACCTCGAGCTGCACGGATTGTTTTAGCGGCCCTTTCCAGCTGACAAACGTCCCTTTCCGCCACTCGCGGGTCAATAAATCTTGAGCACAAAGCTGCGTCAACGCTTGTCGAACCGTAATGACGCTCACGCCGAGGCGGCGGGCGAGCTCGATTTCTCCGGGAAGACGACGACCGTAGCTCCATTTCCCGGACAGGATTTCATCGCGGAACTCCATCATGACCTTGAAATAAAGAGGCACCGGAGAAGTTGTTCGTTTGGCGACTCGCATATTGACTACGTATATGTTTAGGGGTAGATCAGCTTCGTTACAAATACAAGTCTTCGCACAGGTCACCTCGACCAGTCACGCAACATCGGCGCAGCAGGTAGCCTGTTTTTACGAGCCATTAATTGGAGGTTTCATGGCGCAAGCGGCCAAACCCTCGGAATCCCAGCGCACCGCTCTCGATGCCGTCGTCCAAAACCTGATGAGCATCATTCAAAAGCGGCGGAGTGTGCGAGTCTATAAAACTGGCAAGGTAAGCGACACGCAACTGAACATCATCCTCGAAGCAGCGCGATGGGCGCCCTCCGGAGCCAATACACAACCCTGGGAATTCGTCGTTACCCGGGATCGAAAGAAAATGCGGCGCATCCGCGAAATTTACGATAACGAATGGCGCCAGAGAAAACGCGAAGACCCGGTTAATTACAAAGGACTAAAAAAAGATTACGTCGGCGACGTGAGCGTTATCGTGCTCGCATGCGGCGATCCCAGAACCAAGGCGGTTTACTTGACGACCCGTCAGCAGGGAGACCGCGAAAAGCTCTTTCAAGCGAGCATGGCCAATGCCGTGCAGCAGATGATGCTGGCTGCGGCGAGCATGAATCTGGGCACCGTTTGGGTTTCTGTTCGTGAAGAGGTGGAACCCGAGTTACGAGAATTATTTCAAGTTCCCGAACCGCTGCGCCTGCTGTGGGTCGTGCCCATTGGCCACGCTCAGAGTTGGCCGAAGGCCAAGCCGCGACGGAAAATTTCTGATTTCGCCCACATGGAAGTTTACGACGCGCGCAAATTGCGATCGGATTCGGAAATTCGGCCCTGGCCGAAGAATTGATGATACGTTGCGTGTCTCAATTGCAAGAAATCGTCCGTCTTACCGGTCAGCCCAGAACACGAGGCTTGCGTTTTCGAAATTCCTGATCCCCATCGACTATGGAGCTTGATGGGAAAATAGCCCTGATCACTGGAGCCGGGCGCGGTATTGGCAAAGCGCTCGCTATCGGCTTCGCAAAAGCCGGTGCCCACGTGGTTCTCGTTTCGCGCACTCTGACGGAAATCGAAGCAACGGCGCGTGAAACTGCGGATTTTGGAAGTCAATCGGTGCTCGTTCGAGCCGATGTTTCGCAGCCGAATGATGTCCGGCACATTGCGGAAATCGCCGCGGACCGATTCGGCCGCCTCGATATTTTGATCAATAACGCTGCACTGCGCATGAACCAGCTCGGCGACAAGTCCAGCTACTATATTCCGTTCGTGAATCTCACACTTCAGGACTGGGATTCGGCAATCAATGTCAATCTGCGCGGCCCGTTTTTGTGCATCAAGGAATGTCTGCCGCTGATGCGGCGCAGCGGTGCCGGCACTATTATCAACATCTCCGCCGGCGGCGGCAAAAAAGGCATGGCAGGAAGAGTCCCTTATTGCGCATCGAAATTCGGTTTGGAAGCTCTCACGCAATGTCTGGCACTCGAATTCGAACCCTACAATATCGCCGTCAATTCCCTGTCCCCCGGTAAGTATTCGATCCTAACCGATCCGGAAAAAATCGCTCAGCTGAAAGAAAATCCCGACCTCATTTTCCTACGCCCGGAAATTATGGTGCCGCCCGTGCTGTCTCTCGCCTCACAGAACGGGCCCAGAGTGACTGGGCAACATATCGAGGCGACCGATTGGATTGCGCAAAACAACCATGGCACCGTCGAAAACTGGCGCGCAAGGGTTTGACTTAAGATCAACGCGCAAGGAGGCTCAATATGGCGATCAAAATTTACAAAGAGAAAATGAAATATCTCGACAAACTCCTGGTCGAGCTGCCTCAGAAAGTGGATCCCAAAGATTATCGGTCGACGCCCAATGTGACGATCACCTGGTTGGAAAACTGTTCGGGAAAAACCAAGATACGCGACCAGGAACTGATCTCGGATGAGAACGATCACAGCACCGGGTTCGGTAAAGGCGTCAGTCCCGCGCACACGTTTTTAGCGGGATTTGGTTTTAGCCATTTTACTCAGTGGGGACGCGCCGCCGGCGTTCTTGATCTCGAGATCGAATCTTTGGAAGAACAAGTGCGCGGCTGGTTCGATCGTCGGGGAGAATATCTCTATGAGCTGGGTTACGAGCATAGAGGGTTCGAAGAAATTACCTTCGAAATCAAAATCCAGAGCAAAGAAAACCCTGAAAAGATCAGGGAGTTCATCAAATGGGCGGATCGCTCGCCGCCCCATGCCACCCTCAGGCGTGCGGTTCGCTTGATTGGAATTTTTCATCTCAATGGACAACACCTCACCACCGCGGTGTACCATCCGGATCGAACCGAGTGGCGTTGACGATTTCCGGCTTTGCGGTCTCTTACGAATTTGTTGAAAATGATTACGCCTGAATATTAGCTAACTAAGAGGAGGCGTCATGATTCGCACGCGCATTTGCGATCTGCTCGGCATTCCCCATCCGATCGTTCTGGGCGGCATGGGCAATGCCACGACCGCGCCGCTGGTCGCGGCGGTTTCCAATGCGGGAGGCTTTGGCACCCTCGGCACGTCAGCCTTCGATGCTGCGAGCCTCGAGCGTGAAATCGCTGCAATCCGCGAGCGCACCGAGAAACCGTTCGGCATCAATCATTTGCTGTTTCAGATCAAGGAGGACATGTTCGCGGTAACGCTTGCGGCCAAGCCGACGCTCGTTGCTTTTGCATGGGCGCGCAAGGAGCAGAATCTACGCGAATACTACAGACGTGCCCACGACGCAGGCTCTAAGGTCATGCACATGGCCGGCGAAGTGCCGGAAGCCTTGCGCGCGGCGGAAGCCGGCGCCGACGTTTTAGTCGCGCAAGGAACCGAAGCGGGGGGCCATGTCGGTTGGATGTCATCGTTGCCGCTGCTGCCCATGATGGTCAAGGCGCTCGCGCCTCTGCCGGTGCTTTGCGCCGGCGGCATTGCCGATGGCCGCGGGCTCGCGGCGGCCCTTGCGATGGGTGCCGAGGGCGTATTGCTCGGGACGCGCTTTCTCGCCACGCATGAATCGCCGCTTCACGCGAACTTTAAACAAGCGATCGTCGATAGCGACGGACACGATACCGTGCTCACGGAGATTCCCGATCTAGCCAGTCAGCGAGTCTGGCCGGGCGCCATGTCGCGCGCCAAGCGCAATCGATTTATCGAACGCTGGGCGGGACGCGAGTGGGCGATCCGTCAAGACGTAGCTGAAATCGGCAAACAACTAGCTCAAGCACGCGCGGCGGGCGATATCAACAACGCCTCGCTCTCGTACGGGGAAGATGCGGGTTTGATCGATTCCATCAAGAGCGTCAAACAAGTGATTGAAGATATCCTCGCCGAAGCCGAGGAGATTATTAAAGGTCGGCTACAAACTGTTTTGCGATAATCATCGCTGCTCCAATCGATACACTTCAGTCAAGTTCGCCTGGCGAAAATTGTGTTCCTTGCGTGATCGGCCATGTGAGAAAAAGTCCCGCGTCATCAGGAGAATGCGGAACGATCGATATCTGCTACCGCTTGCGCACCAGAAAAAGCAGTTCCTCTGAAGATGAATAATGTTGCCCGAAATGTGCCAAAAAGAAGAGAACGTTGCCTGGAGTCCATCCAGGACAGAGGTGTCAGTCCGGCCGTGGCGGTCCAACCCGTGTTCACGTCGAAAGCGATAGCAGGTGGGGATTAACTGGTAGGCTCACAAAGCATCGCTTATTGTCGCCCTATCCAGTTGGTCGACGGCGCTTCTCATTAGAGCACCGACAGAAATAAAGCGCAGACCCTTCTGGCGCCCCGCAGCAAGAATGTGCGGCAAAGCCTGAATGCTGCGCGTTGGGTCCGAGATGCCGTCGTGAAGGATGACGATGGCTCCAGGAAGGAGATTTTTTTCAATCCACCCTCTAATGTACCAAACCGGGGGATGTATCGGGTCGTTAGCGTACGCCGAGCCGAGGACGCACATGTATCCGCGCGCTCGAGCAACTCGGAGCTGTCTGGGCCATGCTACGCCACCGGGTGGGCGGAAGAGCTTCGGCCTCGTTTGGATATCGATTGCCTTCTCAGTCTGCTCCAGGTAGTCGCGAAAGACGGCATCAGAGTGGCCCAGAACAGACGCATCCATGAAATAATGGTTACCGACTTCGTGTCTGCCTGCCTTAATACTGGCAACTACCTCTGGGTGGCGGAGAGCTCGGTCGCCGATAAGGAAGAAGGTGGCATGGGCATTGTGTTGCTGGAGGATATCAAGCACTTCCGGCGTGAAGATGGGGTGTGGGCCATCATCAAACGAAAGGCCAACCAAGGGACGATTGGTCCGAACCCGATAGATAACATTGGGCGTGACTCGCTCAAACACGTTCAAAATAGCGAAAGGCTTCATCCAAAACGCCAATCAGACCTACCGAAAGGAGTCATCGTGTTCTGTGAATATTCCTGACGTTCAAAGGCGCGGCGGCTGTTGTTCGCTTGAACATCCTGCGAAACAAACTGCTTCAATACCGCGGCTTTTCGGGTAACGTGAAGATAAATGCTGACCCTTTCCCGACTTCGCTCTCGACCCAAATCTTCCCTCCATGTAGTTCAACAAACTTCTTCGCCAAAGTTAGCCCTAATCCAGTGCCTTCCTTTTTGTGCGCATAGTCACCGCCTACCTGGCGAAACTCCTCAAAGATCGTCGGTTGTTCAGTTGGTGGAATACCGATACCGGTGTCGCTGACTGAAATCTCCACACCACTGTCCGTCTTGTTAGCCGTGATGCTGATTCGACCTCCCTCGGGTGTGAACTTCACTGCGTTGGAAAGAAGATTGAGAAGAATCTGTTTGATCTTTCGCTCGTCGCCAAGGTAGACGCCAAGCCGCTCGTCCACGTCGACATCAAGTTTAATCCCATGCTTAGTTGCCCGCTCTCGCACAAATGTGCGTGCGTTGTCGATTGCCAATGGTAGATCAAACGGAGCTAGCTCCAGATCCATGCGGCCTGCTTCGACCTTGGACAGATCGAGAATCTCATTGATGAGCGAAAGCAGATGCTGTCCCGATGTGAGAATGTCCGATGTGTACTCGGCCTGCTTATCATTTAGCTCGCCGAACAGCTTCTCCTGTAAAACTTCTGAGAAGCCGATGATGGCGTTCAGTGGTGTACGAAGCTCGTGCGACATGTTGGCGAGAAACTCGGATTTGTGCCGGTTGGCGGATTCGATCTGGCGGCTTTTCTCCTCGATTTCGCGGAACAGCCGGGCATTTTGAATCGCCAAGACGGATTGGGTCGCAAAGGTTTTCATTAGCTCGATGACTTCGGGCCGAAACTGCCCTGTCGATTTCCGTCGTACTACCAACCCGCCAATGATGCGCTCTTCCCGCAATAGCGGAACTGCCAGGCTGGCACGGAAACCGAAGCGTTCAAGCAGCTGACGCATTCGAGGTCCATAGGAGCGCTCTTCGAGAATGTTGGGCACCTGCACTGGTTCCCGGGTGGCTGCCGCCCGCCCGATCACCCCATCGCCTAGGCGCGGCGGATTTGCACGAAGTGCTTCGATAAGTTCCTCTTCCATATGGTCGGTGGCCCGGAGCAAAAACTCTTCGGATTGGTCGTCATATTCGTAAATCGCCCCGCCGTCGGTGCCACTCAACTGAACCGCGTGAGATACGATGCGCGTCAGCACTGTTTCAAGGTCCAGAGTCGAGCTGACCGTTTGGCCGACTTCGCCCAAGGCTTTCAGCTCAACGACCGACCGCGCCAACTCTTGGGTCCGCGTTTGTAGTTCTTGGAAAAGCCTCACGTTCGCAATCGCGATGACGGCCTGGTCTGCAAAGGTTTCAAGAAGTTTGATCTGTGCCGGGGTGAAGGGCCGCACCTCGGTGCGACGTGCGTTCAGGGTTCCAATTATTTCCCTATGCTGATGAATGGGAACGATTAAAAAGGTGCGCGAAATGACCCCAAGATTTGGGAAATCATTCCTCTGCGCATCAACGTCGGGAATGTGCAGTGTGCCGTGCTCGTGCATCCAGCGAAACTGTGGCGTATCGATAGTGATCTTTTCACGGTCAATGGGTATGGGTATGGAACCAAAATGAGCCCGAGCAATCAAATTGCTGGCTTCCTTCAGTCGCAGCACCACGTCATCAATCCCGCAAACTTTGGCGGCACTTTCGACGATCGCATCGAAAACCGGCTGCACGTCCGTGGGCGAGCGGCTGATGATACTGAGAACCTCGGACGTGGCGGTCTGATGCTCCAGAGCTTCACGCAACTCGGCGTTGCGTTCTTGGATCTCTTTGAAAAGCCGCACGTTCTCAATGGCGATCACAGCCTGATCGGCAAAGGTTTCGAGCAGCTTAATCTGTTTGTGTGAGAAGGGACGGACCTCTGTTCGCCGAATATTGATTAACCCAATTGGCATTCCTTCTCGCAACATCGGTGTGCTCAGAAAAGTTCGCGTACCAGTGCGGCTTGGAAGTTCTACATTCTCTGGGAACTCAGTTTCCACAGCTGCCTTGAGGTTGTGAATATGTATGGTTTGTCGCTCAAAAATTGCGCGCACAGCGGGGTTCCGCGGGTTTGAGACTACAAAATTCGGCGCCGGAACGCTTCCGAAAGATGCTACGAGTCGCGTTCCATCATTCTCCACGAGGCGAATCTGTGCATCTGTTGCCTCGCACAACCGCGCTGCATTCTGGGCAACTACATCAAGGACCGGCTGAATATCCGTTGGCGAGCTGGCAATAACACCCAGAATCTCGCTCGTTGCCGTCTGCTGCTCCAAGGACTCTTTAAGCTCATTGAAGAGCCGGACGTTTTCGATGGCGATTACCGCTTGGTCGGCGAACGTTTTGAGAAGCGCGATCTGTTTTTCTGTGAACGGATTGACCTCCACTCGACTAACCCTTATGACGCCAATCGCTTCCGCTTCACGTAGCAGTGGCGTAGCGAGGATCGTCCGTACGCCGTGATCGAGCGCCGACGTCTCGGGAAACTCCCCAAGCTCCTTAGTAATGTCATGGATGTGGATTGTTTGCTGGTCGATTATGGCTCGGCTGGCGGCATAGCCGCGGCTCATGAGCCTCTCCTTAGGCATTGCGGCAGACCCAAACCATGCCATCAACCTGAGCATGTCACCGTCTAGGCGAAGAACCTGAGCGTCGCCCGCGGCACACAGCCGTGCCGCGTTTTCCGCGACGACATCCAACACCGGTTGGATATTTGTTGGCGAGTTAGCGATCACGCCCAAAATTTCACTCGTTGCCGTTTGCTGCTCCAACGATTCTTTGAGTTCTTGGAACAGCCGGACGTTCTCTAGTGCAATCACTGCCTGATCGGCAAACGTTTCCAGGAGCTTGATCTGCGCCGGGGTGTATGGTGCCACATCACTGCGGCGAGCGATTAAAACCCCAATGAGTTCTCGTTGCTGACGAAGGGGAACGAATAAAAAGGTGCGCAGCGAACGCGGGGACATCAACGGGATCTCACTCTGCGTAC